>Ga0115001_10000455_pt1 | contig 29835 bp, 30 predicted proteins | sample ArcticOcean_MG_C_12_FD_89869 | JGI IMG/M metagenome (GOLD analysis project Ga0115001, IMG submission 89869) | Marine microbial communities from western Arctic Ocean - ArcticOcean_MG_CB8_130 | ecosystem: Environmental > Aquatic > Marine > Oceanic | place: Arctic Ocean: Canada Basin | collected... | reverse complement strand
GGCCTTTAGAGCCTTTGGTGGCGAACATTTAGTTAGAGAATTTTTGGATAGTCTGGCTGGTGGCTTCTGGTCAAAATTCATTGTCGTCATGGCTGTGATCTTTGTTTTGGGGTTCTTTCTAGACTTCATCGAAATAGCGGTAGTCGTTGTGCCTATTGTTGCGCCTATATTATTGGCAGATCCAGGTGCAAACGTCACAGCAGTTTGGTTGGGCGTAATGATCGGTCTGAATATTCAAACCTCGTTCTTAACTCCGCCATTCGGTTTTGCACTGTTCTACTTACGCGGCATTGCGTCGGCTACAGTTAAAACAATCAACATGTACAAAGGGGTTATTCCTTTTATAGGATTACAAATTTTTGCAATGGTGATTGTGGCTACTTCACCAAGCTTGGTTAACTATCTGCCTAATCGTGTAGCTTTGTTATCAGAAAACTCACCGCCCCCACGTAACCCGCAGCTTGCTCACTGCGTGGACCAGTATGTATCAAATGAGATTGCCCTCAATGGTGACCTGATTGTGTCTGGTGTAGAGGCGGTACGTGCAATTGACTTATCTATTTTACCTAAAAAGATAGCAAAAAATACCACACAAAGTTTTGACAATGTAGGCTTGGCGATAGAACAGTTGCGTAGCGCCGAAAAGGTAAGCGTTAGCCTGATCGAGGCATCTGTCGCATTTCGTCCGTTGCACCAATCAGTGCGTACAATTGAACGTAAAGTCCGCCAGCACAATACTGAAATCGAGAAGTTAAATGCAGAGCTCAAAAATCTTGAACAAGGCACATCTTCGCGGTCTTATAAAAAACAAATTGCACATCTTGAAGCCGATAGAGAGTTGCTAATAGCATCTATTCCTGCCGAATGGTCTGAAAAACTGGCCTCGTTTCGCGATCTACAACAAACAGAAAAGTTAGCCTACCAAAAATATACCAGATCTGCACAATCTGCCTACCAGCCAATCGCAGAAATAAACTTTATATTAGAGGCCAATGCTGGCTTTGAAGCCCTTGAAGGTGATTTGATGGCGACCAAAGTACAGGTCAGAGACAGTGAGCCTGCAGACATGGTTGATCCCTTAGCAGCGCTTGGTAAGCGTTTTTCCAGAGTTGCTGGAACTGATGACATCAAGTCTGCAATCTCAAAAGCGCGTCGCGCTCTTAAATCGCGAACTCCAAACAAAGAAAAAGCCCAAGGGGAATTAGATAAGGCAATCATGGCTTACCAAGCACAAGTCGGGTGGCGAACACAGGGTGAAATCACCATTTTACCTAAGTTATCCGAATACGAGAGTACTATGCGAAAAACCATTGGCATCCGCGATCAGGCAAAGTTGACTAGAGAGCAATCATTGTTCGTGGCAAAATGCCAATCCGGGCCGCGCGATGTATCGTTAAACTTTTAATTAAGAAGTCTGTCAGCGCTGGATTAAAAGCGCAGGAAACACCAAAAAATGGCACACCACTTGGTGGTTTTGAGCACCACAAAAGTGGTCGTTTTTTGTCTGTTTTGTGATAAAGTTTAAAACGCAGCACTAGTAGCTATCGATGGTACCAATATGTGTCACATTTGGCATTGAAATCTGGGCCACCTGTTCAGAGATTGGGCTAACCGCTAGTAGATTAGTATCTGTTTCGTAGCTATCACTTGGATCGAATGGTGTCCATTTTTGATCCCGAAAAACCTCCACACCGGAAAATTTTGTTTTATATGCCATTTTGTCACTGCCGTGCACCCAATATCCTAGGTAGACATAAGGTAGGCCAGTTTCCTTAGCTATTTTGATATGGTCCAATATGATATAGGTTCCAACTGAATTTTTAGTTACTGATGTTTCAAAAAAGCTATAAACTAATGACAAGCCATCATCAAAGACATCTGTTAAGCAAACCGCATTCAAATCACCCTCGACATTTACGTATTCCATTACGCGACTGGTCACTGGAGTTTCTTCTATCATTGCAGCAAATTCAAAAATATCCATATCCACCATGCCGCCCTCTGCGTGCCGTGAATTTAAGTAGCTTCGAAATAGATTGTATTGTTTTTCTGTGGCCCAAGGTGTATTCGGGCGACGCTGCAAGCTGGCGTTGCGGCTCAATATCCGGCGCTGGCTTTTGCTGGGTTTGAATTTTTTCACGTCGATCCGAGCTGATAGGCATGCAGTGCAGGCGATACAGGCTGGTCGGTATAAAACATTTTGAGACCTTCTAAATCCTTGTTTGGATAAAGAATTATTTAAAATACTAGCGTCTACTCCCTGTAGTGACGTGAACAGCTTGCGCTCTACCCTGCCTGTGAGATAGGGGCAGGGTTGCGAAGCGGTTACATAAAACTGTGACGCAATGGGAACAGTGTGGCGCATAATTTCCAATCAACTTTTTTACAAACTTATCAACCTCAGCGGCAATGGCCAAGGTGAAACTTATTCTATTTTATGACTTAGGGGTTGAGTGGATATTTTATCCACAGCCCCACAGAGGCTTTTTGTAGCTTGTGGGGCCATTGTAGCCACCCTGCCTGTCTCGATTACATCAATTTGTGTACCGGCGGCGCTGAGAACAGATTTCACAGGCTTCCAGGTGTTACTCATCTTTAACCCATTGACCTTATGTCGGTTGCTCCTCAATTTGAAGCTATGACATTATATGAGTCAATCAGAACGGTGCCGCTTCCCTATGAGTATGCTCGTGGCCAAGCTCTTAGTGCGGATTGGGCTGCCACAGGTGATCTTGCCCAGCTCTTGATTGGGATTGGCGGCTGCAGTCCATATTTATCCGATGTATTGCGAAAAGAGCAGGCGTGGATTTGCAACGCTATTTATGAAGATGAGCCATTAGCAAAGATCTTGCCAGATGATCTGGGACCGGAACCTGGCCAAGTTTTACGGCAATGTAAGCGACGCATAGCTGGATTTTTAGCTATGGCGGAGCTGTCTGGTGCTTATGCGTTGTCCCAAACCACCCAAGCGCTGACTGATTTTGCGGATGCTGCGGTGCAAGCTGCATTTAAAAAGTCTTTAGAGCCTTATCAGGCCTCAGGAAAATTATCAGCTTACACTGGAATATTTGTGGTTGCCATGGGAAAAATGGGCGCAGGAGAGCTGAATTATTCATCCGACATTGATCTTATTGTTATGTTTGATGATCGTAATATGGATCACTTTGAAGCTTCCCGATTACGTCAAATCTTGGTCCGAGTTACACGCACGGCGACTAAACTTTTGAATGATATTACCGAATATGGATATGTGTTTCGTACAGATTTAAGGTTGCGACCGGATCCCTCGTCGACGCCAATTTGTGTGGGGATGTCATCAGCATTGGATTATTATGAGAGCTTGGGTAGAACCTGGGAACGGGCGGCCTTCATAAAAGCTAGGATATGTGCAGGTGACCGCATAGCTGGAACCGCTTTTTTGAAGCAAATGGTACCTTTTGTATGGCGGCGCCATCTAGATTTTTCTGCCATAGAAGAAGCCCATGCCTTACGTCTAAAAATTCGTACAAAAACTGGGGGCCGTGGGCAGATTAATGTGCCCGGTCATGATGTGAAATTGGGGAGGGGGGGGATCCGTGAGATTGAGTTTTTCACGCAAACTCGACAGCTTATATCGGGTGGGCGCGATTCAGATTTGAGGTCTGGCAAAACTTTAGAGGCGCTGGATCAGCTTGTAATTAAAGACTGGGTTACTGCGGCCGTTTGTAACCAGTTGCACCAAAGTTATATTGTTTTGCGCCATACGGAGCATGCCATTCAAATGATCCGCGACGCACAAACGCAAAGTATACCTCAATCTGTTGAGGGGTTGGCGCGAGTGGCCGGGTTGTCTGGGCAAACAACAGAGGCATTTTTATCTAACATATCAACACATTTGAAATCGGTTCACGACATCATCGAACCTTTTTTTACTCCAGTTAACCGAATTGCACAATTTGTAGCTCTTGAGGGCCATCACGATATCACGCAGCATTGGCCAAGCTATGCCGCAATGCGATCAGATCGTGCTACGGCATTGTTTGAGACACTCCGACCTGAGCTGCTCGTCCGGCTACAAAACGCTCTAAACCCTAAAGAAGCACTTATCCATTTTGATAGCTTTTTAAAGGGCTTACCTGCCGGAATTCAAGTCTTCTCTCTCTTCGCCGCTAATCCAAAATTAGTGGATTTGCTAACAGATATTGTGGTTAGTGCACCGGCTTTGGCCCAATATCTTGGTCATAACTCAGGGGTACTGGACGCTGTTTTAAGTGGTGATTTTTTTGCTCCTTGGCCGGATCAACGGGCGTTACAGGAGCAACTTGCAAAGACTTTGGCAGGGTCTTTAGACTATGAAATGGGGCTAGATCTAGCCCGCATTTGGACCAAAGAGAGGCACTTCCGCATTGGGGTGCATCTGCTGCAAGAAGTTATCACGCCCAAAACTGCATCCATACAATATGCGCAGTTGGCCGAAGCTGTATTGTCTGTTGTATTTAGCTTTGCGCAACAGAATTTTGCGAGGAAATATGGAAAAGTTGAAGGAGCTGACGCCACGATTTTAGCTATGGGCTCGCTCGGGGCAGGGTTATTAAACTCAGATTCAGATTTAGATCTCATTTTGATTTTTAATACTGACCTAGAGGCCATATCAGATGGCCCTAAATCACTTGCCTGTCGCCAATATTTTTCACGGCTGACTCAGGCTTTGATTACGGCTCTAACCGCCCCAACGGCACAGGGGCGGCTTTATGAGGTAGATATGCGCTTACGACCCTCTGGACGCTCTGGACCTGTAGCCACTTCTCTAGCTGGGTTTGAGGCATATCAACGTTATGAGGCTTGGATGTGGGAGCATTTGGCTCTGACCCGGGGTCGCCCCATCACTGGGTGTACAGAGTTCTGTAAACAGGTGGAGGATCTTCGTCATACCATCCTTGACGAAAAAGCGGATTTATCCGCTGTGATGATCGGCGTGCGTGACATGCGGGTGCGTTTGGCCGAAAACAAGCCGCAAGATGGTCCATGGGATATTAAGCATGGCCCTGGTGGCTTGCAAGACATTGAACTTCTGGCGCAGGGCGTTGCGTTGGCAAGGAAGTGTCACGATGTGGAAATCCGTAACCAATTGCTTAGTGGTGTTTCAGCGATGCACCTTTTAGCATCGGATCTTGAGTTTTTAGCAGTATCGCATGAATTTCTTTCAGACATGCGCCTACTGCACAGGCTGATGTGTGGAACTGATACAACCGCAGCCGCATTTGGGGAGAGTGGCGGCGCGCGGGTGCGAAGAATAAAAATGCTTGATCCTGATACAGATTTAGAGCACATAGTTTTTACTACTCGCGCTAAGTGCGCAACGGTCATTGACCAAATAGTTGATCAAATTGTAGGGCAGGCCCATGAAAGTTGAAGACGTTGATCCAAAAGGCTTAATTCGCGAAAGCTATCGGATTAAAGGCATTACCCTACCTGAATGCAAAACTATCTTCTTTGATTGGGCCATCCAAGTCCCCGTGGGTGTCGCCCCTGCATTGTATATCAAATTTTGCATCTCTTATTATGGAGATGTTATGCCCAATCATCCGATGACATCTGTTTTAAAGGCGGCCATGGCCCCGGCGCCACAAAATATACGGCGTGGCGGCAGAGATGGGCGGGTTAACGAAGAAGGACAGCGGCGCGACGGGCAATCTGTGTAATTTCATCCCATGCCCCAGCTGCAACCAAGGCCTTGGGTGCTATCCAGCTGCCACCCACGCAAAGTGTATTGGGCAGGGCCAAATAGGTTTTTGCATTTTGGGGGGTAATGCCTCCCGTAGGGCAGAAGGTGATCTGTGGTAGAGGGCCTTCCAATGATCCCAGTGCGGACGCCCCACCTGCCGCTTCAGCGGGGAAAAATTTCTGAAAGGTGAACCCTTGCTCTAACAAACTCATTGCCTCGGTAGCGGTAGCAGCTCCAGGTAATAGAGGCAGGTCAAACTCTTTTGTAGCACTAATTAATGCGGGCGTGGCCCCTGGTGATACTCCAAAAGTTGCACCCGAAGCCTTTGCGCTTTCTACCTGTAAGGCGGTGAGTAGTGTTCCGACACCGGGCATTGCCCCTTCAACTTCAGCAATAGCAGCTATAGCCTCAAGAGCTGCATCAGTGCGCAGAGTAATTTCTAACGCTGGCAGACCACCCGCCACCAAAGCCCTCGCCAGAGGTTGAGCATCTTCGACGCGGTCGATGGTTAATACTGGGATAACTGGTGCCGCCGCACAAATTCTTGCAATTATGTCTGAATGTGTCATTTTTTTCCTATATCACCACACCGGCGCCTTGAGAAGCGGGGCCAGCAGTACGCCTAAACACTGAAAAAAGCTCCCGCCCCATACCTTGCTCATTGTCTGAAAGATCTGGATGCACAATTTTGCGGTCCTGCCAATTGACTGCCAAAGTCTCTAAGGTTCCACTTAATGCATCAAGACGCAGGATGTCACCATCTTTAATCTGAGCTATAGGCCCTCCATCGGCGGCCTCTGGTGATAGGTGAATCGCTGCAGGCACTTTACCCGAGGCGCCCGACATGCGTCCATCTGTGACCAAGGCCACTTTGAAGCCACGGTCCTGTAATATAGCAAGAAAGGGCGTCAGATTGTGCAGCTCTGGCATGCCATTGGCTGAAGGCCCTTGGTAGCGTACCACCACAATAACATCTCGGTTGAGAGCTCCAGATTGAAAGGCATTTTTTACCGCAGCTTGGCTATGGTATACAGCCGCGGGGGCCTCAATTAGGCGCCGAGCTGATGCAACAGCCGATATTTTAACGACGGCGGTGCCAAGATTGCCTTTTAGGTTTTGCAAACCACCACTTATCTGAAATGGGTCTTGTATAGGACGCAAAATCTTTTGATTAAGGCTAAGTTTTGGGGCCTCTGCGTATCCAATTATTCCATCTTTTAAAACTGCTTGGTGACTAAAATGGTGTAGACCTTCACCCATGATGGTTTTGACATCTTCATGTAAGAGCCCTGCATTCAACAGCTGGGATATAAGGTAAGGTAGTCCACCCGCAGCGTGAAAATGGTTTACGTCAGCCAAGCCATTTGGGTAAACTTTGGCCAATAGAGGGACAATCTCGGAAATATCTGCAAAATCTTGTGGTAGAATAATTACACCAGCGGCTCGGGCCATGGCGGGGATGTGCAATACAAGGTTGGTAGATCCCCCGGTGGCCATGAGACCCACAATACCATTAACCCAAGCTTTTTCGTCTAAAATTTTGGCGGTAGGTGTATACGCGTCTCCTAGTTGAGTATTGGCTAGAACCTGTGCAGTGCCCTGAACGTTGAGTGCATCGCGAAGATCACTATTAGGTGGCACAAAGCTTGCCCCAGGTAGATGCAGTCCCATAAACTCCATGAGCATCTGATTAGAGTTGGCCGTTCCATAGAATGTACAGGTACCGGGACCGTGATAGCTTGCCATCTCTGCTGCCATCAGCTCCTCGCGGTCACACATGCCATCGGCAAAGCGTTTGCGGACTTCTGTTTTTTCATTATTAGAGATGCCTGATGACATGGGGCCAGCAGGCAGAAATATAGCTGGCAAGTGCCCAAATGTGGCTGCAGCGATTACCAAGCCGGGCACAATCTTATCACATACCCCGAGAAATACTGCAGCATCGAAAGTGTTATGAGACAAGCCGATGGCTGCGGCCATTGCTATGGTGTCGCGCGAAAAAAGGCTCAGTTCCATTCCTGGCTGGCCTTGTGTTACTCCGTCACACATAGCGGGTACACCGGCGGCAACCTGGGCTGTGGCACCCAAGGCTCGGGCTGCCTCCTTTATTCGAGTGGGATAGGTTTCAAACGGTTGATGTGCTGACAGCATATCATTGTAGGCTGTGATTATTCCAATATTAGGCGCGCGCTCATCTAGCAATGTAGACTTATCGGCGCCCATCGCAGCGTAGGCATGAGCCTGGTTGCCACAACTTAAATGCGCTCGGCGTGGGCCGCTCCTGGCCGCTTGTGCTACTTTATCTAGATAAGTGCGGCGGCTGTCTTTTGAACGATCTGCGATTCTTTGTGTTACGTCCGCCAATTTTAGATGCAGGGTCATTGCTCTCTCCAGCTACTTTGTTAGCGCTACCATCATACTTTTATATCAAAATCAATGCGTATATGGTCTTGCCGTCAAACTTTGCCTGAATTAGGCCAGTTGTAACTACAATGGGGGGGCAGAAGTGCAAAGAGACCATCCAGTAATTCGACTGAAACCTAAAACGAACGCACAGCGCGTCCGGCATGGTTTTCCCTGGGTATATGACAACGAATTAGTTACAGACCGTAGAACCAAGGGGTTGCGGCCTGGCAGCCTAGCCATTTTGCAAGACCATTCGCAAAACATTCTAGGCCTATTTGCCGTTAATCCAAATTCAAAAATCTTTGCGCGCAAGCTTTCCGACAACGTAGGTTCCTTAATTAACGCTGATTGGTTTGCGCAGAAAATTACCAAGGCTTTGGCGCTGCGCGAGCAGCTTTATAGCCAGCCTTATTACCGGTTGGTACACGCTGAGGCAGATCACCTGCCAGGCCTAATTATTGATAGGTTTAAAGATTTGCTCGTCATTCAGCCTAATGCGGCTTGGGTGGACCAATTAATGGATGAACTAGTTGAGGCCTTGAAAAATGTTTTGGCTCCAACTTCTATTGTTATAAATGGGGCTGGGCGGGCTCGTGTGCTTGAGGGACTTGATGAGGCCCGTCGCATGGGTTTGGGAGATATGCCAACTGCGGCAATTAAAGTTCCTATGAATGGTGCAATCTATTTTGCCGATGTGGCCCAAGGACAGAAAACTGGAATCTTTTATGACCAGCGTCCTAACCATCATTTTGTCCAAAATCTGTCGTCTGGAAAAAAGGTTTTGGATGTGTTTTCGCATGTTGGTGGCTTTGGCCTAGCAGCAATGGCTAATGGTGCTGCTGAGGTGACCTGTGTTGATGGCTCACAACTGGCTTTGGATTTGGCGGCTCGTGGAGCCTCGGCCACCAAATCAGATGCGCCGCTTGAAATTATCAGGGGTGACGCCTTTGATGTTATGATTAACATGGCTTCACATGGCAAAATCTTTGATATTGTAATCTGTGACCCGCCAGCATTTGCACCACAGAAAGCTTCCCGAGAGGCTGGCTTGCGTGCTTATGAGCGTGTAGCCCGTTTGGCCAGTTGTTTGGTCGCGGATAGTGGGTACTTGGCTCTCTGTTCGTGTTCACATGCAGCCGATTTGGAACGATTTCGGGCGTCTTGTATACGTGGAATTGGCCGTGCAGGACGTCAGGCTCAGCTGATCTACACCGGTGGTGCGGGGCCTGATCACCCGCATCATATGGCTCTGGCAGAATCGAGCTACCTCAAAACACTCGTATTTCGCATGCAGTAATGCGAGTTGTTTTTGACACATGCGTTTTGGTACCAAGCTTTCTGCGCGCTGTGCTGCTTGCCTGTGCTGAAACTGGCAATGTTGAGTTTATAGTATCCCCGCGCATTCTTGAAGAATGGGGGAGGGCAGCAAAAACATACCTTCAGCGATTGGAAGCTGAAACGGCAGTGGCACAGTTTAGGCTAAAATTTGCGATCACAATCCGGCCTGATCCCGTATCATTGGTGCAGTTTTGGTTACCTGACCCAGATGACATTCATATTTTAGCCTTTGCTGTGCACCAGCATGCCGATGTGATTGTGACCCATAATAAAAAGGATTTTCCACAGGGTGAATTAAGCAGTTATGGGATAGAACGTATAGACCCTGATGCCTTCTTACGCCGACTGTTGAAACAACACGGTGCTAAAATAGCATCTGCGACGCAGCCTATTATGGCTGAAGTTCGCGCTGCGCATGTTAATCTTAGTGAATCTGATATCTGGCGCAAAGCCTGGCTGCCACAGTTTGGGCGGTTGATCAAAAAGTTATGAAATTGTCCCGGTCCAGCGTTTTTCGTTGGTTTCAATTGCTCTTATTCGATCTGTGGTTTTAGGGTGGCTGAGAAACCAAGCTGGAGCCGCGCCGGCGCTTCCTGTCAGCTTGTTTAGTTTGATGAAAAGGCTTTTTTGAGGTGCAACGCCTAGGCCGGCTTTGATCATCAAAGCAGTGGCATATGCATCAGCTTCAAACTCATCCTTACGCGACATGCGAGCGGCCACCATGTTAATTGCCATGTTGGCAATCCATGGGCCTATTAAGGGAATAAAACGATTTAATGTTACAGATAAAGCGGTGCGTATAGCGTTTTGCCCAGAGAAATCTATCATACGGCGTTTTGTGTGGCCAAGGGCAACATGGCCCAATTCATGTGCAATCACTGAACTCATTTCAGCAGCGGTTACCTCGCCAGAACTAAACTTTTCCAAGAACCCTCGAGTGATATAAATTTGACCATCTGGTGCGGCCAATCCGTTAACGGGGTCAATGTCGTAGACATTAACTTCCAAACGTTTGAGATCAAGAGCACTGGCCAGCAGCATAAAGCGTGTTTCCAATGCTGGATTTTTCAAGGGTTTGGACTGCTTGGCCAGGGTGCGTTTGGTTTGATTAGCGGTCATCAGGTAGCTCACGAGCCCCAAAATTACCGCAAAACCTATTGGTAAAATAAATTGCATGGGTTTTATATGGCGTAGGTGGGACGAGCTTTCAATCAGGCAGTGAATTTAAACTTGCTGTATTGTGTGCATTATAATAATAGTATTTTAATAAAAATTAATTAACAAATACTTATGTTAATAAATTCATCCCCTTTGAAATTCCATCTAGCGTCATAGGCACCATGCGATTGTCAAAGATTTTTTGTATCATGCCAATTGACTGGGTGTATGGCCAGTATTGCTCAGGTAGCGGGTTCAACCAAAGCGAATGTTTCCACTGCTCTTGGGCTCGCAGCAACCACTGTTGACCAGAAACTGGGTTCCAATGCTCATTTGCACCACCTGCATACGCTATTTCATAGGGCGACATCGACGCGTCGCCTACAAATATACATTTATAATCGGCACCATAGGTACGTAACACGTCTTCAGTAGATACTTGTTCGGTCCAACGTCGATTGTTGTCGCGCCATAGGCCTTCGTAAAGGCAATTGTGAAAATAGTAGCTTTCAAGATGCTTGAATTCTGAGCGCGCGGCGGAAAATAGCTCTTCAACCAATTTGATATGAGGATCCATGGAGCCACCGACATCTAAAAACAAGATTACTTTAATGGCATTTTTCCGCTCTGGGCGGGTTTGAACGTCAAGATATCCGTTTTCAGCAGTCTTACGGATCGTTGTGTCGAGGTCCAGCTCATCTTGAGCACCTTCGCGTGCCCATTTGCGAAGTCGCTTTAGAGCAACTTTGATATTTCGGGTGCCCAGTTCGACATCACCATCTAAGTTTTTAAAGCTGCGTTTGTCCCAAACCTTTACTGCGCGTTGATGATGGCTCTCATTTTGCCCTATGCGTACTCCTTCAGGATTGTACCCATAGGCGCCAAAGGGGGAAGTGCCAGCGGTGCCAACCCACTTGCTGCCGCCTTGATGCCTACCTTTTTGCTCTGCAAGGCGTTTACGCAAGGTTTCCATGAGCTTATCAAAACCACCCATTGCCTTAATATCGGCCTTATCCTCTTCTGATAAAGTTTTTTCCGCTAGTTTGCGTAGCCATTCTTCCGGTAAATCAACCTGCTCCAACATGTCTTGCGAGCTGATGCCTTCAAGCCCCTCAAAGGTCGCTGAAAATACCCTATCAAATTTGTCTAAATTGCGTTCATCTTTGACAAGAATTGTGCGGCCAAGCAGATAAAACTGCTCCATATCATAGGTAGCTAATCCCGCTTTTACTGCCTCTAAAAAGGTCAAAAATTCCCGTAAGGATACTGGAATTTTATGAGCTTTTAGATTTTCAAAGAACGGCAAAAACATAAAATTTAACCCATACGCAGTATAACAACATTCCCGATCAATGCCAGAAGGCCGCCGATGATGCCGCAAGCCGCTCCATATTGAAGTATATCCAATATTTTACCATGCCGGCGTATTGCCAAAAAAGCTCCAAAAATAACCCCAATTGCCAAACCTACATATGTCATGTGTTGTTCCATTCTTTAAAACGTTGATAGCCGTTGATTAAGTATTGCGTTTTACTCATAATTTTAATTCGACTGTTGTTGTGGCAACGGGGCTTGAGCATAGCTTATATACTTATCTTTGACTGCGCGCTAGAAAGGCCAAGCGCTCAAAGAGATGCACGTCTTGCTCGTTCTTCAGCAATGCACCATGTAAACGGGGCAGGGCATTGACTCCATCCCGGCGCAGGTCCTCAGGTGTAAGATCTTCTGCCAGCAACAGCTTTAGCCAATCTAGTACCTCACTGGTGGAGGGCTTTTTCTTTAAGCCTGGGGTGTCACGAATTTCAAAAAATTGTGTGAGAGCGGTTTCTAGGAGTTGAGATTTTATTCCTGGATGGTGTACCTCAATAATTTTACGTAGCGTCGCAGGCTCTGGAAAACTGATATAGTGGAAGAAGCAGCGCCGCAAAAATGCATCAGGCAACTCTTTTTCATTGTTGGAAGTGATAATAACTACCGGTCGGTGCAAAGCCTCGACCGTGGCGCCAGTTTCATAAACGTGAAAGGCCATCCGGTCTAATTCTTGCAACAAATCATTTGGAAATTCGATGTCGGCTTTGTCGATTTCGTCAATCAGCAATACAACTTTTTTGTTGCTAGAAAAAGCCTGCCAAAGTTTACCTTGTTTTATGTAATGGGCTACGTCATGAACGCGTTCGTCACCTAACTGGCTATCGCGTAACCTGCTTACAGCATCATATTCATAGAGACCTTGCTGTGCGCGGGTTGTTGATTTTATGTTCCATTCTATGATCTCCATTCCAAGGGATTCTGCCACTTGGCGAGCTAATTCTGTTTTACCAGTTCCCGGCTCACCTTTGACTAAAAGTGGACGTTCAAGTGTGACTGCGGCGTTAACTGCGATCGCAAGATCATCGGCGGCAATGTAGGTTTTGGTAGAAGTAAATTTCACAGCATAGCTCTCTCATTATTTATTAAGCTGCTACCACGTTCATTCAGATGATCCAATTGCAGTTTTATGCGTGACAAATGGAGTAACGTTGGATACATCGCGCTCAAAGGACCGCAGCATGACGCCGTGGTTTGAGTTAAATTTTGGGGTTTGCTTCATGAAAGCTGAGGTTTTTTTGCCTGACGATTATAGTCCCGATGACGATGAGCCTTTTATGAATTCTACTCAGGTGGAATATTTTACCCGCAAATTGTTGTCTTGGAAAAGTGAATTGATGTCTGATAACAAAGACACAATTGATACTTTACAAGACAATACGCGGGCGATACCAGATATTTCTGACCGTGCTAGTGAAGAAACTGATCGTGCACTCGAGCTACGTACAAGAGACCGCCAACGAAAGTTGGTGGCAAAGATCGATACTGCGTTACGCAGGATTGAAGAGGGCGAATATGGTTACTGTGAAGAGACTGGTGAGCCGATTTCGCTGCGTCGTCTCGATGCCCGGCCGATTGCTACCATGAGTTTAGAGGCTCAAGAACGTCACGAGCGTCGCGAAAAAGTTCACCGCGACGACTGATTGTTAATTTGATACCTTCAAAAGGTCACTCTTTGGGTGGCTTTTTTTGCTTATGCGTCCAATTGAACCCAAACAGGTACGTGATCCGAAGGCTTTTCATAGCCTCTTATATTGCTATCGATTTTGCATTCAATTAGCAGATCAGCGCAGGCGGGTGTTAGCAAAAAATAGTCAATTCTTATCCCGTTGTTACGTTGCCAACTGCCGGCTTGATAATCCCAAAAAGTATAGTGGCCTAGTTCTGAATTAGAGCTCGTAAAAGATTCTGTAAAACCAAGGTTCACAATATCGCGGTAAGCAGCCCGCGATTGCGGTAGGTGTAAAGCGTCCAGCGCCCAAGATTCAGGCTTTGCAGCATCCTCGGGTTGCGCAATGATGTTGTAGTCGCCTGCCATTAATGCGGGCTCTTCTGCATTGATTAGCTCTTGTGCCCGGTCTTTGAGCCGCCGCATCCACTCTAATTTATAATCATATTTGGGACCAGGAGCTGGATTGCCATTGGGCAGATACAGCCCACAAACCCGAATAGGGCATTTGCCAATAACTGTGGCTTCAATCCAACGAGCCTGTTCATCGCTGTCATCACCTGGTAGGCCGCGTGTTATGTCTTCTAACGGTAGTTTTGATAGAATTGCCACCCCGTTAAAGCTTTTCTGTCCATGTGTTTCGACTTGATAACCCATGTCTTCAAAATGCTCACGGGGAAACCCCTCATCTACGGATTTAATCTCTTGCAAGAGTGCCACGTCTGGTTGAGCCTGTTGTAGCCAATCGGTGAGTGCGGATAAACGAGCTTTTATTCCGTTTATATTAAATGTTGAAATTTTCATGGGGAGGTTGTCTAGCAATCTGTTGATTTGCGCAAGTCGGAGCAGGCCTGTTGCTCACTGTTTCACTTTACATTGAAAAGGAAACGCCACAACCGCAGCTAGAGGACGCATTAGGATTGTTGATTACGAAACGCGCTCCTATCAGCTCTTCACTGTAATCAATCACTGCGGATGCGAGGAAAGGTAAGGACACGCTATCGATCACCACAGTTTCGCCATGGCCATTAAGTACCAAGTCGTCCTCTTTCACCGCATCCAGATCAATCTCATATTGAAACCCTGAGCAGCCACCACCCTCGACCGCCACACGCAGAGCTTTGCCCTGGGCCTGAGCGCCAATTTCTGCAAGTCTGCCAAAGGCACGGTCAGTAACTTTAGGGGGTAGGTTCAGCATCAGGAATTACTCGCATGACATTATAATATCATTTACATATAAGGAGCCTTTAAGCAGACGACAAGGTAGTCAATATGACAGCAAGCTTCGCATCGTGTCCAGAAAAAAGCCGAGGGCGGCTTTATCTGGAAGACGAAAGTGCTTTACGGTCTTGTTTTCAGAGAGATAGAGACAGAATTATTCATTCTAGCGCGTTTCGACGCCTAAAACACAAAACACAAGTTTTTGTGGAGCATGAAGGTGATTACTTTCGTACCCGCCTGACCCATTCCATTGAAGTGGCTCAAGTGGCGCGTACAATTTCTTGTGCTTTGGACCTGAATGAAGAGCTTGTGGAAGCGGTGGCATTAGCTCATGATCTTGGTCATACTCCTTTTGGCCATACGGGGGAAGACGCGCTGGACGCTTTGATGCAAGCTTATGGTGGGTTTGACCACAATGCTCAGGCTGTTCGAATAGTGACATCGCTTGAGCAACATTATGCATCATTTGATGGGCTTAATTTAACTTGGGAATCTCTCGAGGGTATAGCCAAACATAATGGGCCGGTGCTATTACCTCATCCTCCGGCTCTGTTAGAATACAATGTACAGCACGATTTGGAATTGCAGACCTATGCGAGTGCTGAGGCGCAGGTGGCGGCATTGGCTGATGACATTGCCTATATTAACCACGATTTGCATGATGGACTGAGGGCGGGGCTCTTCACGGATGCGCAAGCCGACCAGTTGCCTATTGTTGGACCCGCATTCTCTGAGGTGGACCATAATTATAAAACGCTGGATAAGCATCGCCGCCGACATGAGGCCCTCCGCCGTGTGTTTGGTGCAATGGTTGAAGATGTGATTTTCACCAGCCATGATTTATTAATCCAATCTGGCGCTAATTCGGCTCAAGACATCCGGAACCGGGATTATTCAGTGATCCAGTTTTCTTCAAATCTTTGGCAAAATCTCAAGGAAATTCGTATTTTTTTGTTTGAGAATATGTATAGAGCACCACGAGTAATAGAGCAGAGAGAACATGCTGCGAAAGTAGTGCGTGATTTATTTGATATATTTATGAATACTCCGAACTTTATGCCTAAGGATTGGGGAGGGGCAGTGCTAGCAGATTCCAGTGATCTTAAGAAAGCCCGGGTGGTTGCGGACTATATTGCTGGCATGACGGATAGATTTGCCCAACAAGAACGTGATCGATTGCATAGGGCGCGTTGACCTGCCGGTAGAATTTGCTAAACCCGAGCTTCACTTTAGGATAATGATATGAACCTTTTTGCTGAAATTCGTAACCTCGTTATTGATAGCTTGCATCACATGCAAGTGCAGGGAGATTTACCGGACGGGCTTAATTTTGATGCCGTGACTGTCGAGCCTCCACGGGATAATGCACATGGAGATATGGCGACAAATGCAGCAATGGTGTTGGCCAAGCCCTCGCAAAATAATCCACGTAATATAGCGGAAAAATTAGTGGTCCTTCTAACCGCCGATACGCGAGTTGAAAGTGTTGATGTCGCTGGCCCTGGCTTTCTTAATCTACGACTTGCTGCCACGGTATGGGTCGATGTTTTAAGTGCAATTTTAGCGGATCCTAAAGGATATGGTAGGTCGGGAACAGGTGCTGGCGTTAAAGTGAATGTAGAGTATGTGTCCGCAAACCCAACAGGTCCGCTGCACGTCGGGCATACCCGTGGTGCAGTTTTTGGCGATGCATTAGCCTCTTTGCTGGACTTTTCTGGCTTTGATGTGACCCGGGAATATTACGTCAATGATGGTGGGTCGCAGGTCGATGTTTTGGCCCGCTCAGTTTATTTGCGCTATCTTGAGGCCCATGGCCAAAGGGTGGCCTTTGAAGATGGGACCTACCCAGGAGACTATCTGATCGAGGTTGGCCAAGCGTTGAAAGCCAAGGTCAGTAATGCTTATGTAGATCAAAGTGAACAAGTGTGGCTCGCTGAAGTTCGAGAATTTTCAACCCAGGCGATGATGGAATTGATCAGGGCTGATTTACTGTCTCTCGGTGTAAAGATGGATGTATTTTACTCCGAAAAATCCCTCTATGGTACTGGTAGAATTGAAGCTGCAATCGACGACCTCAAGGCTAAAAATCTTATATATCAAGGTGTTTTAGAGCCACCAAAGGGCAAAAAGCCTGATGACTGGGAGCCTCGTCAACAAACTTTGTTCAAGTCAACTGACTACGGTGATGATGTGGATCGGCCGGTGCAAAAGTCTGATGGCAGCTGGACTTACTTTGCCCCCGATATTGCCTATCATTACGACAAGGTCACTCGTGGTTTTGATCAGCTAATTGATGTATTTGGCGCCGATCATGGCGGCTATGTCAAACGGATGAAGGCGGCTGTATCAGCTTTGTCTGACGGAAAAACTACGCTGGATGTCAAACTCACCCAACTGGTACGCCTATACAAAAATGGTGAACCATTCAAAATGTCTAAACGCGCAGGGACCTTTGTGACACTGCGCGATGTGGTAGAGCAAGTTGGCGCGGATGCTACCCGTTTTGTAATGTTGACACGTAAAAATGATGCGCAGTTAGATTTTGATTTTGACAAAGTGATGGAGCAGACTAAGGAAAACCCCGTTTTTTATGTTCAATATGCCCACGCTCGGATTTCATCGGTAATGCGCAAAGCCGTGGCTGCGGGTATTCCTATAGATGATGCTTCTTTAAACTCAGCCGATTTGACAAGTTTGCAGGATATTGGCGAGACAACTTTGGCCGCTAAACTCGCAGAATTTCCACGGTTAATTGAGATCGCAGCGCGGTCTAATGAACCGCACCGGATCGCTTTTTACCTTTATGACCTTGCCTCAGATTTTCATGCGCTTTGGAATAAGGGTAATGACATGCCTTCGCTGCGCTTTTTACAAGAGGGTAATCATGTCACAAGCCAAGCAAAAATTGCACTTATTAGGGCTACGGCTGTTGTTATTTCAAGTGGTTTGGGTATTTTAGGAGTTAAACCCGCACAAGAAATGCGATAAAGTAGCGTCAGTGCGGGCGTATATGAGGCAGATTCAGATGGCCTAGGGGCATACCTGGGCAGTGGGGCAACATGGCAAACGCGACTTATGAGGCGCAGGTGGGTATTGAGCATAGCAATCCAGCGGCGTATCTAAACATTGTAGGAGCCGTTATTTCTTTAATGGTTTTTTTAGGGATAGTTGGCTGGGGCGCAAAAATGATAGCGCGTGATAGTTCAGGGGTCCCCGTTGTTAGGGCTTTAAATGGAGCAATGAGGGTCAGTCCAGTTGATCCTGGTGGGATTTTAGCTTCGCATCAGGGTTTGACTGTAAATGAAGTTGCTAGCAGCCAAAATAAATTGCCTTTGGAAGACAGACTACAGCTTGCACCGCGGCCAATAAATTTACAAGCAGAGGACCAACCTACCGTTATATTATTGGCAGCGTCCGCCTTGATGACTGAGGCTTCTGCATCAGCAGTTATTCCTCATGGTTCTGTAGCTTCTGACCCAGAATTTCTCTTGTCTACTAGTTCTAATATTCCAAACGTTCCTGTTAACCAAGCACCTTCACCGATGGGTTCTAATTTGGTTATTAATTTTGATGGGCTAGGACCCAGGCAGTCGCCGCGTCCACGTATGCGGTCTTTAATTAGTGTAGATTTACCTGCAAAGAAATCTGTTACGGTTATGCCGCCAGTTATTGTTCATGGTAGGCCTATGGCTCAACTTGGTGCATTTGGGAGTCAAACAATTGCTATGCAGGCTTGGATAAAATTATCACAGCAGCATGGCGATTACCTGTTAGGAAAACAACATATTATATTGAAGGCGAAGGTTGGTGGTGTAACCATCTATCGCTTAAGAGTTCATGGTTTTTCAGATTTGGCAGCGGCAAGACGTTTTTGTAGCGCTTTGAATAATCAAAATGCGGAGTGTTATTCCGTAGTGATGAATTAGGTCTAGGTAGGTTTGAAGCTGACCCCGCTTATATTCGGTTGTGAAGGCTTGCGGCTTAGCACCCAAGAGTCTGCATTTTTTACTCAAAGTCAGCCCTTTGGCTTCATCCTTTTTTCCAGAAACCTCGAAAGCCCGGCCCAAATAAAGAGCCTATGCGCTACGTTGAGGGATTCTGTGGGGTGGGACGCTCCCATTATGATCGACCAAGAAGGCGGTCGCGTGGCGCGTTTGGGTGAACCACATTGGTTCGAATTTCCAGCCGCGCTAGATCACGCAAATCATACCAACTCTAAGCGGCTATTTTGGTTGCGTGGCCGGTTGATTGCCGAAAACCTATATAGCAATGGCATTGATGCCAACTGTGCTCCGCTTGGGGATATTGCTCGGCCAAACACGCATGCGGTGCTGCAAAATCGCTGCTACGGTTATGATAAAGAAACAGTAATTACCAATGCTTCCGCTTTAAATGCAGGCTTGCTTCACGGTGGTGTATCTGGCGTTTTGAAACATATCCCAGGCCATGGTCGTGCAAAACTGGACTCGCATTTATCATTACCAGTCGTTTCCACAAAACGCTCTGATTTAATGCAGTCTGATTTCGATGTTTTCCGCCAATTGAACGATATTACCATGGGGATGACTGCGCATTTAGTTTTTAAAGATATTGATTCAGTGGAACCGGTGACCCACTCCAAGCTAATGATGGATTTAATCCGCAATGATATTAGCTTTGACGGACTATTGATGACAGATGATATTTCTATGAATGCATTGGAAGGTGATGTGGTCGCTCGAGCCCAAAAGGCTTGGGCCGTGGGGTGTGATCTGGTGTTGCACTGCAATGGAAACTTAGGTGAGATGCGATTGCTAGCCACTATTTCGGAATATTTAGGAGATCAGGCAATGCGGCGGGCTAAACATATGATTTCCAAACGGCCAAAGTCTGTTTCTGTTGACATTTGGGCGTTGAAAGAGGAATTTGATGCACTGATGAACGAGTGACATTTATGCAAGAAGAGTTATTTGAGTCCCAAAAAATTGCTGACCGCATGGTGCAAGAAACCTTAGTCGTTGATGTTGATGGGTTTGAGGGACCATTGGATCTATTATTAAATCTTTCCCGCACCCAAAAAGTGGACCTACGCAAAATTTCGATCCTGGACCTTGCGGTGCAATATTTAGTGTTCATCGAAAAAGCTAGAGAGCTGCGCATTGAACTTGCAGCTGATTACCTGGTTATGGCGGCTTGGCTCGCCTTTCTGAAATCAAGACTACTTTTGCCACCTGATTCATCTGAGGATGGTCCATCAGGGGATGAGTTGGCGACACATTTAGCCTTTCAACTAGAGCGTTTACAAGTGATGCGTGACACTGCTGCAAAGCTGATGGCGCGCGACAGGCTCGGGCGTGATCGCTTTGTACGTGGTGTTACCGAGGATATGATGCGCCGCAAAACAGTGTATTATACAGCCAACTTGCTGGACTTGATGCAAGGCTATGCGCGCATTCGTACTAAGGATGATTTCCGCCCCTTCGTAATGGACCGTGATTCTGTTTTTACCATGGAGCAAGCTCTGAACCGTATGCGTGGCTTGATTGGCTTTGCTGGGCATTGGACGGATATAGCCTCTTATCTGCCGGAAGGTTGGTCAGAAGATCCAAAAAAACGTAGGTCGGCTACGGCTTCCACATTTGCCGCTTCGCTAGAATTAGCAAAAGAGGGGAAGATTGAAATTAGGCAAGAAGATGTCTTTTCGCCGATCAAAATAAGAAAGAAGGTTGATCGAGATGGATGACATCCAAGAGGAAAGCTTATTTGAGGCTCCCCCAATAGCAGAACAGGAGCGGATGGTAGAGGCAATACTTTTCGCAAGCGCAGAACCTGTTTCCCTGCGAGAAATGGCTGGGCGCATGCCTCATGGTTCTGAACCGCACATTGCAGTACTAAATATACAAAAGCAGTATTTAGGGCGTGGTATTGAGGTTGTTCGGGTGGATCAAGCATGGGCCATCAGAACATCTGCTGATCTTGCCTTTTTGATGCAACGAGAAACTGTAGAAACCCGAAAACTGTCACGTGCGGCAATCGAGACGTTAGCTATTATTGCTTATCATCAACCAGTAACAAGGACTGAGATTGAGGAAATTAGGGGCGTGGTAGTAAGCCGTGGTACTATTGATCAACTGCTTGAATTAGAATGGATTAAGATTGGTCGTCGCCGCCAAACGCCTGGCCGGCCGGTTACTTTTGTTGTAACAGAAAAATTTCTTGACCATTTTGGCCTAGAGAACGCACGTGATTTACCAGGGTTGAAGGAATTGCGCGCGGCGGGTCTTCTCGAAAACCGTCCCACTCCAAGCTTAGATGGGTTATCTGATCCTGAAAATGATGAAGACTTACAGGAGAATCTTTTTGACGCCGCTATTGAGGATCCAGAGGATAATTCGATTTACTAGAGTACTTATTGCTGTCTTTACGCAAGAGATAAGAATTTTTAGAATTCGACAAAATGGGAAATTGGAGATAAAATATATAATCGCAAAAGTTGCTATTTATATATAAACAGTTTTAGATTTTTTATATATCATATATCTAAACAGTGTGGATGATTGTTTGGAATTACACTCTAAAGTGTTTTGACAGCTTGAGACCTTGACCTTGGTAATTTGAAGAAATTTCTCTGCCGTAGAGCTTTGTTGGTTGCTCGAGCATGGCTTCATACACCAATCGTCCGACAACTTGGCCGTGTTCCAGTACGAACGGTGCTTCGTGACACCGTACTTCCAATACGCCACGGCTGCCTCGGCCGTTTGCGGCAGCATATCCGAAGCCAGGATCAAAAAATCCAGCATAATGTACGCGAAATTCACCTACCATCGCGAGGTATGGAGCCATTTCTGCAGCATACTCTGGTGGGATAGTTACTGCTTCTTGGCTCACCAAAATATAGAAGGCTCCTGGATCAAGTATTACGCGTTGCTCATCGGTACGGATTTCTTCCCAATAATCCGAAGGCGCGTATGCCCCGATCTTACCGAGGTCAACTACGCCTGTGTGTGGTTTGGCTCGGTAGCCAACAATTCCATTAGATAAGGGGCGAAGGTCAACAGAGAACCCCAAACCATCCTGTATTACGGCATCACCAGAAACCAATGGTTCTTTTGCATGTAAAGCTGCCAGTGCTTGGTCGCCTAATATGGCGTGTCCGATGCGGAAGCGTATTTGATTGAGACGCATACCTGAGCGAACCAAAACAGAAAAGGATCGCGGGCAAATCTCTGCATAAAGTGGCCCCCTATAGCCTTTTACTATTCGGTCAAACTCCTTGCCGTAATCCGTGATAGTGCGCGTTAATAGATCAAGCCGGCCCGTTGAGGACTTGGCATTGGCCACTGCTTCAATTTCATCTGGAAGATCTAGGCTTTCCATCAATGGCACCAAGTAAACGCAACCTTTTTCTAGGACAGCACCTTGGGACAGATCAATTTCGTGCATCTGAAATTCGGCCAAACGACTAGCCACGGTAGCCTTGTCACCGGTTAGGAATGACGCTCGAACCCGATACGCAACCTTGCCCAGTCGTAAGTCGAGCGATGCTGGTTGAACCTGATCATCCTGTAATGGTTTGTTGATCAGAATTTGATTTGCACTGATCATTTTTTCAATCAACTGGCTTGGTATAACACCTTGTCGCATAGTGCCCCCTTAAAATTCAAAAAACCGCCCTTGCCATTGGGCAGGACGGTTATTTCTGGTCGGGCTAGCAGGACTCGAACCTGCGACCTTCCGTCCCCCAGACGGACGCGCTACCAGGCTGCGCCATAGCCCGAACAAGAAAAGGTATACCAACCCCGCGGCCGGGAGCAAGTGTATTCCGAGCCTGTTGTTCACTTATGCGCTCAACTTTTTCTTCAGCAGCTTCAATTGAATTATAATATGAGTACTTGTTCGGACTACTTGGCGTTTTTTTAACATTGATAATTTCAAGATTGCCGTAATTGGACCTATCTGACCTACAAATGTATCCAAATTAGGATCCATTTTAGGAAAATCTTCTTTAAATATGTGCGAGGGATCTGGCTTTGCGGTATTGGTATTTTTCAATTCTAGGGCCGTAATATAGGTAGCTGCCACTTCTGTGGACACGTGTTCTGATTCTAGCTCAGGAAATAAGAAGGGTTGGTCTTTATGCTCCAAATATTCGCTTCGAAAATCTGACTTGCTCTGCTCTAACTCGTTCGTATTTGAATCATTCAAATATTTTATAAGTTTAGCTGAATTAGAAATCACAATTTTAGGCTGACGTTTTTTAGAAATATTGGATACTTCTGCTATATCAATTTCGGATGAAAAACTTTGAACATGTGCGGCGCCCTCATCTTGCAAAAGTCTTTGTACGGCTTTGATAGTCATTCCTTTTTCATGTAGTAGGAATTTAATACCACCAAGTAATGTAATATCAGTTTGTCTATAGTATCGCCGGCCGCCGGTGCGTTGAACTGGAGAAACAGCTCGGAATTTGCTTTCCCAAAATCGTAGTACATGCGATTGGGTTCCAAGGCATGATGCCACTTCGCTTATGGTTCTGAAAGCGTCTGGCGATTTAGCCACAATGATTAACCCTTGTTAGCTTTGGCTACGCGGTCTTTCATCAAGTGTGATGGACGAAATGACAAAACACGCCGGGGATCTATTGGCGCCTCTACACCAGTTTTTGGATTTCGACCCACACGTGCAGTTTTGTCACGAAGGCCAAATGTGCCAAATGATGAAATTTTCACATGATCGCCGGCAACCAGTGCATCAGACATGTGAGTTAAGACCGACTCAACCAAGTCTGCTGATTCGCTGCGCGACAGACCAACTTCGCGAAATACGGCTTCGCTTAAGTCCATGCGTGTAAGTGTTTTAGATGCCATTTTTTTCTCCCCTATATTTATAACAGATAAAAGACGTGGCGATGCTTGGCAACAAAAACTAGGCGCCTTAGGCTGTTTACCAGCGAATAACGGCTGTTCCCCAGGCCAAGCCACCTCCGATAGCCCCAGTGACCACTACATCGCCTGTTGTGATAAGTTTATTTTGGACTGCGACAGCCATGGCGAGTGGAATTGATGCCGCGGAAGTATTGCCATGATTATTTACTGTCATAACAACCTTGTCCATTGGTATTCTTAATCGCTTTGACATACCCTCGAGAATTCGCTTGTTGGCTTGATGTGGCACAATCCAGTCCACGTCTTCAGTAGTGAGGCCTGCTTTCTCAAGTGTTTCAAGTGCAATGGTTGACAGTTTTTCGACAGCGTGGCGAAAGACTTCTTTACCCTGCATGCGCAAATGTCCAGTGGTCTGCGAAGAAACACCACCATCGACGTACAGTATATCTTTGTAGCGGCCATCAGAACGTAGCGCTGTAGCCAAAATACCCCTATCAGAGCTTTCATCGTGTTGGGCTGCAATCAGCATCGCGCCGGCACCATCACCAAATAATACGCAGGTTCCGCGATCACTCCAATCCATAAGTTTAGAAAATGTTTCGGCTCCAATAACCAGTATTCGGTTGGCCTGTCCGCTGGCAATCAGTGAGTTGGCGGTTGTTAAAGCGTATAAAAAACCCGCACACACTGCCTGTACGTCAAATGCAAAACCATGGCGCATGCCTAGACCATTTTGAACCATGGTTGCGGCTGACGGAAACGTGAGGTCTGCGGTGGATGTGGCCAAAATGATGGCATCGACATCATCCACAGTACAGCTTGCGTTGGCTAAAGCGGCCTGAGCCGCTTTGATACCCATATCTGATGTGGTTTCGTTTTCAGCGGCGAAGTGGCGGCGCTCTATTCCAGTTCGGCTGCGTATCCAAGCATCGTTAGTTTCTAACGTTGCTTCAAACTCACTATTTTCTACCACTCTGTTGGGTAAATAATGACCAATGGACTCTACAACTGCTCTTCGCATTGTCAGTTCCTGTCTTCTTCTGTGAACCCGTTTGCGGACGCTACACGTGCTGCTAGCTTGGTACTGAATTTTGCCTCACCAAGACGACAGGCGAGCCCAATTGCTGCGGCAACTCCTGTCGCATCAGCTGCACCATGTGATTTTACCACTGTGCCATTGAGACCCAAAAACACACCACCATTAACTTTCCTCGGATCAGTATGTCGTTTTAATCTTCTGAGTGGTCCATAGGCGCTCAATGCAGACAGCTTTGACAGCAAACTATAATTGAAGGCTTGGCGCAGCGAGCGTCCGATAAAGCCCGCTGTGCCCTCAGCTGTTTTTAGAGCGACATTGCCAGTAAATCCGTCGGTTACGATGACGTCTACCTTCGCCGTGGGGATATCGCTTCCTTCGACAAAGCCAACAAATTCAAAGTTCCCAGTTTCCGCGGTATTCATTATTAAATCATAAGCCATTTTCAACTCAGCACGACCCTTATGTTCTTCGGTGCCTACATTGAGAAGGCCAACGCGTGGACGGTCCACTCCAAAACCATTTCTTGAGTATGAAGCGCCCATAAGAGCAAATTGCAAAAGGTCGTTTTCGTCAGCGCGAATATCAGCTCCCACGTCTAACATTACATTGAACCCATTAGCTCCAAATGATGGCCATAAAATTGCAATTGCTGGGCGGTTAATACCGGGTAACTTGCGCAGCCTCACCATTGAAATAGCCATTAAGGCACCGGTGTTACCACATGATACACAGGCATCAGCTTCCTGTTGTTTTACGGATGTAACAGCGGACCACATCGAGGTGCCCTTGCCGTGGCGCATAACCTGGCTTGGTTTATCGTCCATTGATACGGTACGATCCGCGTGTACGATAGTGCAAAATTTTGATAATTGATGTTTTTTAATCAAGGGAGCGAGTTGATCCTCAGGCCCATGAACCAGAAACTCAATATCTTGATATTGTTTGGTGGAAAGCAAAAGCCCAGCTATAATTGCACTGGGCCCCTGATCTCCGCCCATCGCGTCCACGGACACAATAGTCTTATTTTTTGAAGTTAGATGGGAATTTTCAGTCATACTGAAGTGTAGTCCCTTCGAGTGCGGACGTCTACGCCGCGTCTTCGTCGAGATCAATTTCCTCAGTCGTGCCTATAACTTCGCGATTATCGTAATGACCACATGATGCGCAAACATGGTGTGGACGTTTTAATTCGCCACAGTTTGTGCATTCATTTGGGTTTGCCGCAATCAGAGCGTCATGTGACCGTCGCATACCACGACGGCTCCGCGTAATTTTACTTTTTGGGACAGCCATGTCACAACCTCGAACTGCGGGCGCACGCGCCCAGTTAATACTAAATTTGACCCACCTTAGCCAAATTGAAGCACAGAGACTAGCTCGGCACCATGAGAACCGTTTAAATACTGGGATTAGACAATATTTCAAGCCCCAAACGGCCAGTAGTCGCATATTTATTCATTTTTTTTAAAAAAGTTAAAAACGCATAGATTTATTCTAATTTTTTCTTTAATTCAGCCAAAACTGCGAAAGGTTTTGCGGAAGCATCAGTTAGTGCGGCGGTACCTGGTGGCCCATATTCCGTGGTTGCTGCCACAACATTTTCAGTCCGAGGGTAATCTGGCACTTCCAACGAAAGTGCCTCACAAAATACACATAAAATATCAATTTCTTGATGAAGTTGTTCATCGTTGTCATCGTAATTGGTTTCACTTTGGAGCACAGTGTCTGACAATTGTAACTTTGATTTGCGAAAATTACGGACAACCGGTATGTCAATTCGTGTGCGGACGGGTATCAAAGTCAGGCTACACGGCTGCTCCACTGACGCGCCCAGTGTACCCAAAAGCACCCAATCACCTTGTTCAAGGGGTGAAATAGTGCCTGAAAACGTGGCTTTTCGTAGTGCTATTAGGTCGAGCTGCTGAACAATACTCGAAATTAGCTCTTCGGAAAACTTTAGATTAAAGTTAACGCGGCGGTTCTGCACCAAGTGCCGCAACTCAAGCTTCGCATCAGCATGGACTGACCGCATCTTAGCTCCATTCTTGAATATGATTACAAGTGTATATATGGTTGTCTTAATTCGCTAGCGCGAGTCTCGCAAGGCAGCAGGTACCCGCATGTTAAATAAAAATAAAATCGCAATGTTATGTTTATTGCTTTGCATATTGGGGGCGTGCACCACTGTTTATCGTAACCATGGCTACGCACCCAGCGATGAAACACTTACCAAAATTTTAATTGGTATCGATACACGTTCCTCCGTTATAGAGACGTTGGGCACCCCTAACACTAGTGGCTTAGGCGAAGGAAACAGCGTCTATTTTATTTCAAGCAGATGGGGCCATTACGGCATTACCACGCCAAAACCCATTTCGCGTGAAATAGTAGCGATCAAATTTGACGCGTCGGATGTAGTAGAAAATGTCAGCCGTTATCAGCTGGCAAATGGTAAGGTAGTTGTTCTGTCCCGTCGTGTTACTGCAGGTGGAGCTACAGAAGTTTCTTTTATCCGCCAACTCATGGGTAACTTTGGCCGTTTAGATGCACGTGACATCCTTAGCTCGCCTTAATTAATCATCCTTTTTAGGATGAAAATCCATTGCTACGCCGTTCATGCAGTAACGCAGGCCCGTTGGGGCAGGGCCATCTGGAAACACATGACCCAAATGCGCCGCGCAAACTTGGCAATGGACTTCTGTACGGGTTGAAAACCAACTATTATCCTCGCTTTCGCCAACTTTTGCGCCTTGCGCTGCCTTGGTGAACGAGGGCCAACCGGTTCCACTATCAAACTTATCCGCTTGAGAGAAAAGATGCGCGCCACAGCAAACGCAGGTAAAATATCCAGCTTGCTGGGGGAAATCATCATGGCTGAATGCACGCTCAGTCCCATGCTTTCGAGTTACTTTATAAGCCAGGGGAGATAACATTGTTCGCCATTCCTGATCAGTTTTCTTAATTTCAGACATATTCAACTCCATTTTTCTTTTAGCATAGCCATAATTCATTGTAGCGCGCCCAATAAATGCTACCAGAGTGATCTTTAGATAATATGTTCTGACTTAAACATTGTTTTGGTATTGAACGGTTGCGCGGTGGGCTAAGTTCTCCAAAAATAACGTAGAGAGCCTTCTAAACTGTCACTGCGTATTGACGTTACGAACGCAACCGCCTAGCTGACCGCATGGCACGCGCACCCTTGATTCAACTCTCCAATATATCACTTACTTTTGGTGGGGATCCGGTGTTCTCAGACTTAGGCTTCGTCGTTCAAACGGGAGATCGACTATCGTTAGTCGGACGAAACGGTTCTGGCAAATCTACCTTAATGAAAGTTATGGCTGGCTTGGTTGAGGCTGACAATGGCAACCGAGTAATTCCCCCTGGCGTCAGTGTTGGTTATATGGAGCAAGATCCGGACCTGTCTTCTTTTGAAACATTGGGTGATTTTGCTTTGTCGGGTCTTGAAATGGCAGAACATTATAAAGTTGAAATTGCGGCTGAAGGCCTGAAATTTAACCCTGATCGCCCAGTAAAAACTGCATCCGGTGGAGAGCGTCGTAGAGCTGCTTTGGCTAAGTTAATGGCAGAAAGTCCAGAGCTTATGCTTCTGGACGAGCCGACTAATCACCTCGATATAGAAGGTATTTCTTGGTTGGAAACTACGCTGCGCGAAAGCCGCAACAGTTTTGTCGTTATTTCTCATGATCGTGCGTTTCTAACAGCTTTAACCCGCGCAACCTTGTGGATTGATAGGGGGGCAGTGCGGCGATTGGAGGAAGGTTTTGGTGGCTTTGAGGCTTGGCGTGATAAGACTTGGGAAGAGGAAGATGACCAGCGTCATAAGCTAAATCGTAAGATTAAAGCTGAGTCTCGTTGGGCGGTAGAAGGTATTTCGGCCCGTCGCAAACGCAATCAAGGGAGGGTCAGAGCCCTCGGTGAGTTGCGAGCGGAACGAGCATCACAAATTAAGCGTCAGTCCACCGCTGCAATGGCATTTGATTGTGGGCACAAATCTGGAGCGAAGGTGATCGAAGCCAAAAACTTGGATCTTGCCTTTGGAAGTTTGGACATTCTTATAAATTTTTCAATTACCATCCAGCGTAAGGACCGAGTGGCTATTGTAGGGCCAAATGGGGTTGGAAAAACTACATTAATTAAAACACTTTTGGGAGAGCAAGCTCCCGATAATGGAACCGTTAAACTTGGAACTAACTTGCAAATTGCTGTGTTTGATCAAGGCCGAAGCAAACTGGATCCTAACCTTAGTCTTTGGGAAGCTTTGACTAGTGATCCGACGATGGCTGTATCTGGGAGTTCAGATCAAATCATGGTGCGTGGTACGCCCAAGCATGTTGTAGGATATCTTAAAGAATTTCTTTTCGCCGATGAACAAATGCGAGCGCCAGTTAGATCTCTGTCTGGTGGAGAAAAAGCGAGATTATTGTTAGCTCGTCTGATGGCGCAAGAAAGTAACCTTTTGATTTTGGACGAACCAACCAATGATCTAGATATTGAGACTTTGGATTTACTGCAAGATGTTTTGGGCGAATATGATGGTACGGTTTTGTTGGTAAGCCACGATCGAGACTTCCTAGATCGCGTAGCTACAAGCACTATTGCGTTGGAAGAGGGTGGTAAGGCTACAGTTTATGCTGGTGGTTGGACTGATTACCAATCTCAAAAACCTAATTCAAAACAGGTCATAACTGATAATCAGGCTGCTAAAAAAAAGGTAAAAAAAGTTAAGTCCGATGCAGATATACCGTATATTTCTTTCAGCGAAAAGCATCGGTTGGAGGCCCTGCCAACTGAAATTGAACGTTTGGAGGGTGAAATTTCCAAGTTAGAAGAATTTTTGGGTCAACCAAACATGTTTACTGAACACCCTATCAAGTTTCAAAAAGCCACCGATGTTTTACTTGATCGCCAGGCTTCCCTTACCGCAGTAGAAGCGGAGTGGATCGAATTGGAAGAAAAGGTAAGCGGCTAAGTACCACATTTGGATCTTTACGTAGCCTGATGATGTTGAAATTATTATTGCTTTATGCGGGCGGCTGGGAAT
>Ga0115001_10000441_pt1 | contig 30137 bp, 24 predicted proteins | sample ArcticOcean_MG_C_12_FD_89869 | JGI IMG/M metagenome (GOLD analysis project Ga0115001, IMG submission 89869) | Marine microbial communities from western Arctic Ocean - ArcticOcean_MG_CB8_130 | ecosystem: Environmental > Aquatic > Marine > Oceanic | place: Arctic Ocean: Canada Basin | collected... | reverse complement strand
TCTTGGTCATGAGCATCACCTCGCGCATTATTTTTCACAAAAACTGATATGGTTTAGCATAGCGGCTTGCACCGCTTGGGAACCTTCATGAAACTCTAAAAAATAATCAAAAGGCGCCTTTTATATTAATTCTTATCGCCGCTGCGGTCCCTTTTTTGAGCCATTGCGGGGACTCTGGAGATAACCACTCGACCACCGACCGAAGCTTGGGCAGAGCCTCTTTCACTCACCCGGAGGGATGGGAAATCACCAGCGAGACGGATATCGATCCGTTCTACCAGTTCATGCTGCAGACTCAGCGCGATGAGGTCTGTCTGATCTCGGTGAATGAGCCGGATGCAACTGAAGGTCTGATGGATGCAACGAAAGAATTCGCTTCGGCAGCTCAGGTCGACGTGCGCGAAGGTCTCAGCCGCGATACCTTGGCGCTGGAGCAAGCTCATGAAGAGATTGGGAAGCGGGTAGTTTTCTTCCTATCGAAGGCGAGGTGTTGGCCGTGATTGAAGCCACCGCCTGCAAAGAGGACGTGCATGTTACTGTTATCACGTCACTTTTATCAGCGTCAGAGGATCACTAAGCCATCGCCCAACAATAAATCCCAATCACCACCACTCCCATCAGATTCAGCATCAAGCCTTCCCGGACCATCTTCGGCACCGTCAAATATCCCGTCCCAAAAACGACCGCATTCGGTGCGGTCGCCACCGGGAGCATGAAAGCGCAGCTTGCGCTCAACGCCGCGGGCAACATCACCACCAGCGGATCCAGATCATTTACCAGAGCCACCGAAGCTAAAATCGGCATAATCAAAATCGTGCTCGCCGTATTACTCGTCAGCTCCGTCAAGAAGGTCATTAAAAGACACACCGTCAGCACCAGACCAAGCACTGGCAACGTTCCCACTCCCGAGAGCACCCCCGCAATCTGCGAGCTCAAACCCGAGTCCTTAATCCCTGCTGCTAGGCAAATCCCCCCGCTAAAAAGAAGAAGAACGCCCCACGGAATCTGACGACACGATTCCCAATCCAACAAGCGTCCCCTCTCACCGCGCTCCCCGGATCCATCGGGCAGAAGGAAAAGAAAAATCACGCCCACAAAAGCGACCGATGCGTCATTGGCACCCGGCAGATTAAACCACTCCCGCCACCCACCGAAAGGCTCGGCTCTCGTCATCCAAGCCAAAGCCGTTAGCCCAAAAATAACAAGAGTTCTCCGCTCCGCCGACCGCCATTTTCCCACCTCCGGAAGATCAAGATCAAGCGTTCCCCTCTGATTCCGACTCAACCACAACCACATCAGTGGTATCATAATCACCATTACTGGAATGCCGTAGCGCATCCATTCCGTAAAGGTCATCACTTTCCCCGTCGCCTCTTCATATTGCTCAATAAAAACCAAGTTCGGAGGAGTCCCAATCGGCGTGCCCAGACCCCCGATATTAGCGGCATAAGCAATCCCCATCATCAAGGGCGCCGCGATCGCATGCGCCTTCACCTTATGATCACCCAGTACCGCCATAGCAATAGGCAGAAGCATCAAGGTCGTTGCGGTATTAGAAATCCACATGCTTAGCATCGCCGACGCGATCATGAACCCCAGCATGAGCGCCTTCGGAGTCGTTCCCTTAGCAGAGGTATTCCGCCCCCCACAGAGCCGCACCATTCCCAAGGCAAGCCTCCGATGCACCCCGCTCTTCTCCATTCCCTTCGACAATAAAAAGCCGCCAAGGAGCAGCAAAATAATCGGATGCCCATAGCTCTGAGCCACCGTCGTCTTAGCCGGTAAGACTCCAAAGAGCGGAAGTAAAGCAATCGGCACTAACGAAGCCACCGGAATCGGAACTGCCTCCAGCATCCACCAAAGGGCAGTCAGAACGGTAATCCCCAGAGTAATCGAAGCATTTCTTGGCATCCCCGACTGATAGGCCACCGTCGCCACGATCACACCCAAAAGAGGGGCCAACCAGCGCATCAAATTCTTCACACAGATCATTCAGTGGCAGACTACTGGGAAAAGACAGGCCCAGCCAAACCAAAAGAGAATTCCTGTCAATTCTTCCACTCATTCGTTTGACCCAACCCCATTTCTAATCCACCCTCCAAGCGGAGAGTGCTGCGTGCCTGGTGGTCGCCGCGGTTTTCAAAACCGTTGAAACCCGTTAAGGGTTTGGTGGGTTCAATTCCTTCCCTCTCCGCCACTTTCTTCTTTAGTCGTTGAAAATGAACGAAACCTCGTAACCCCCGGGGGATACAGATCCGGTAATGGGACACAATCGTGAGACACAATCCGGCTCTAACGACGTTCGAAACACTTACCGCCGCAATGGGGTTTTCTAGTTTAGAAAGCGCATCCCGACCGATCTCATTGAATCTGGGATCTACGAAAACAAAAAAGAGGTGAAGGGTGAATAGCGAAGTCTCACAACGCTCCTACTTCTTCTTGCTGCCCGGCTTTGGGAAGTCCTGATTCTCTTCGAGGTCCGCCGCGATGATTTTGTCGGAGGGCACACCGTCCCTGGGAACCTCCACCTTAGCGACCCAGGCAAGGGCGTTCAGCACGACACGACGGAAGTTATCATCGCCCCAGTTTCGATGGAAGTGGCCGCCAGTGAAGCCGAAGCCTCGGCCGCCCGCGGGCCGTTCGTAGGCCCATGCCACGTGTTGGATCTCACCTTTCTCCATCGTAGCACGCACGTGGGGATTGCCGGAGTGCGCGCCGTCACCGCGCTTCATAGTCTCCTTCGGCGGGTAAGCTGAGAGGATCGGAGTGACGCCCTTCATACCTTCCACAAAACGCATGTTGAAATACCATTCATCGCGAATTTTGAAGGGCTTCACGCCGCGCGTGATGGGGTGCTCGGGGAACTCCTTGAATTCGGCGTCCCAATGCGGATTGACCGAGTAGTGGGCCTCGAAGTATCCGCCCATCCACTCGAGAAACTTATCGCCGCTTTTGCCCTTGGTAGTTTCGACGCCGTAGTGCAGGCAGGCCAGTCCGCAACCGTCCTTGAGTTTCACATCAAGACCTTCGAGATGTTGATTGGCCATGTGGCCGCCGCCGCCATCGCAGTAGAAGACGATAGCGTCAGCGTCTTCGAGCACAGAGGCATTCCCCGGCCATTCTTTCGCGACATGCACTTCAGCCGTGAGCCGATCGCTCATGTGCTTGTTGAGTTGCTTGGCGAGAAGCATGCAGCCGGCCCGATGTTCGTGGGCGCCGTAGCCGTGGCTGGGCCGACCAGCCATGAAGACGACCTTCTTTTTTCCGTCAGTTTTCGTAGCGACGGTCTGGGCCGCCTTTTCACCAAAGAGTGCGGCGCCAGTGAAGGCGAAGAGCACAAGAACGAGGACAGTGAGCGCGGCTTTCATATGTTAAGGGGAGAATACGGGGTTCAGAAGCAGATACTTGCAAGAGATTGTAGTTGAGCGAGTCTGAACGACTAGCGCAGCTCAGCGGAAATCAGGAATGTGGCACGCTCCTTGGTGGCAGCGCCGATGACCTTGGCCTGCTCCACTCCAGCGACGGAATTATCGTTCGGCCAGTCCCCACCGCGCACATAGGGAAGTTTTCCGTCCTCATTTAGAATTTTGTGCCCCCTCACCTGCCCCGGCGATTCATAATCTTCAGTCACGGGCCCTTGAGAGAGGCTGTGATCAGCATCATCTTTGTCCCAATAGGCGATAGGCACGGTCTCCAAATTTCAGACTATCAAACTGAGATTAAAACGGACCATCGTTTTGCACCGCAGGAGGAAGGATCATGATCACAAAATCCGGATTTTTGGTCTTAAATCTCGTCTCAACTGGCCTCGCCGGACAGTGACGCGGATGGCGTGGGCCAAACGTAGACTGAATTGTTCCCGACACAAAAGCTCCCCTCGAATGGTCAGCCGAAAAAGATCTGAAGTGGAAGGTGAAAGTTCCCGGTAGAGGGCATGCTTCACCTGTCATCTGGGACTCAAACCATCGCTACGCGATTTGTTTCGATTGACCAAAATATGCCGATGCTTCTGCCTCCGAATTCTCCGCGGAACGTGCGCTAACTCCGACAAGCTCCTGGGGCGTTGTCATTAAAATTGAGCGAATTGACGACGGTGCTAAAGAGCAGCTCAGTGCCCTGCTCATCGACGAATTGCTGTGCAAAAGAGGCGGGGTCGGTAGAGTAGAGCGGCAAGTAGGGAGCTGAGGGAATTGGGATGGCAAGCAATCATCCCTGCGAAACTAATTACCAGTACCTTTGGCGGAAGACAGCTCGCTCAGCTTTAAAGTGTGGCTACCGGCGACTTCGTTATCGATGTTGATGATGCTATATTTGACCTGAGGATCTTCCGAGGTCGTATCAAACTCCAAAAATCCGTAGGAGCAGTTCTCGTTGTAGCCTATAAGAAACTCGGAGCCCTTGGCGTTTTCCATGAGGCCGTGAGTGTGGACGTTGGTGAGACGGGAGCTCATGACCTCGTAGAGGCTGTAGCCTTTGGGCCGCGTGATCCGTCGAAGATCGGAGCGGTGTCGATCGGCGGCCATGAGGAGGACGCCGTTGATCTTATGTTCGGCGAGGAAGGAGAAGATTGCTTTCCGTTCTTTCGGGTAACCATCCCACGTGTCCTTGCTGCCAGGCTTGACACCGGGGCTCCAGGGGACCGAGGAGGCGAGGACTTTGAAAGTCCCGGTAGACGACTTCAAGGTGTCGAAGAGCCACTTTTTTTGGATCTTTCCCAACATGGAACCGCCTTCTAAATCGCGGTAGTAACGGCAGTCGAGCATGATAAAATGGACGTCACCGATGTGGAAGTCATACCAACATCCGGGCTGCTTCGCGCCACCACCGTAAGCGGGGTTATTCCAATTGTGGGTGAAGGTCTCCCAGACGGGAAACTTCCATGCGGGCTTATCGATATCCGGTCCGGGAACACAGTCGTTCATCCCGAAGTCGTGATCATCATAGATTGTGAAGATGCTGGTGGAGGCGACGAGTTTTTTCCATTCCGGCTGGCTCTGGCGTCGATAGTAGCAGTATTTCTGCGTGAGTTGATGTTCGGGATCATCGATATAGACATTATCGCCCAGAAGTATCACCGCGGCTGGATCACGCTTGTCGATGGTGGTCCACATACGCTCGTATTTTGGGGTAAATCCAGCGCCGCCTCCGAAGGCGATGCTAAAGCGGGTCGGTTTGCCTCTTGGTGAATAAGTCCGGAAGCTTACCGGTGATCCGACGGCTTTGCCCTTCACGTGGAGGCTATACTGATATTCTTTGTCGGGAGAGAGCCCCGACACAGTGATGGTGCCCGTGTAGTCCGCGTGTGCGGAAGTAGTCGTTTTTTCGGTGAAGCGCTTGGGTTGTCCCGTCGGCTTAATGACAACCTGAACTTCAATCTCGGTGGCGGTCCGCACCCAGAAACTTGCCGAGGTATCCGTGACCGAGGTCAGCATAGGACCGTGCAGCAATTGTTGCGGCTGTCCTTCGGCCCATTTCTTGAACCCGTCGTAGCCGTAGAGCGGCTTCAGGATATCACGCGGTCCGGCGTAGAGGCGGCTCATGGGTAGGCCATGGTCCACAGACTGCTTGGCGTAGTCGAAGGCGGCGGCGGGATCCCCGTTCTGGCATGCCGCCATCGTGAGGACGAAGAGGCGCTCGGCCTCGCTGATCGGACTGTTCATCTTCTTCGGATCCTTTGCCACAAGTTTGACAGCGTCCGCGGTTTGCCCCTTGGCCAAAAATCTTACGGAATTTCGCCCAGGGTCGTGCTGGGCAAGGGCGGAGAAAGAAAAAGTTATCAGGATCAGGAGAGAAATTTTTAGGGAACTCATGCGAGGGATTATGTTGGGGCCGAGTAGAAATGTTGTCGTCGGAGGAACAGGGGATTTGACGGGCAGAGGAACTGGAAGAACTATCACCAGCGTCTACTCTCGCAATCTGGATCGAAGATCAGTGACTTGGTTTTGAAGGTCGGCGAGTTGCGTTTCGATTCGCGTCCGCCAGTCGTCGCCATCTTCAATCGCCGACACCGGGGACTGTTCGTTAGACGGCGCGCCAACCGGATCTGCTTTGGAAGGGCGTGTTCATACTTCGGAGTTCGCCCACCAAGAATCTTCACAATCAAGTACTTTTCCGAGGGGCCACGGAGAGCCTCTTCCACCACTTCGCTACTGAGGAAGGTTACCGGTTCGCGGCTCGAGGACTGGTTGAAAGCGAGGATGAGAGAGTTGAGAGTGAGCGGGTAGGAGCCAGGGGTCGTGATCTCTTTCTCAAGCAAGCAGCCAAGGACGCGGGCTTCTTCGAAGGTCAGCTGAATGTCAGGGAAGTGATCCATGGGCGATGTTGGAAGAGTAGGAGAATAAAATCAGCTGTCCCGACTATTATGGTGGCGAATAAAATCGCCTCCATAATAGTCGCCCAACAGTAGCACCACTTCCTAAAGGGCGGGAACGCCAATGGCACTGTTCTCTACATCGGAGATGGCCTGCTACTGCTGCCCCCCACACTAAATTTTTGGAGAATAATGTTAGAAATAGGCTCTTTTCCATCTTCTTTTTCACTCATCAAAGTGAAGGCTAGGACGCACTTTGGGAATCTGAAAGACAACCACCACCACAGCAAAAGTTGCTTATTAACTGGTCAATCTTCCCTCTTGGTTTGGCCCATCTCCTAACGCAGATTGCTTGTCGTTTTTGTGATCATTCATGGCATCCCCCCGGCGATGACTGCATCCTAGCTCACGAAGACTCCTGACTCCGCTCGAAGAGATCACAAATAGCCGCTGCCAAAACAATTCTTGGCATGCCGGGAAGGAGGCCTACGATATGGTATCATAAACTTGTGTTGAAGCGCCCTGCGGACGAAGAAACCCAGATTTTTTACCTGATTCTCCGTCTCACCATTCCCGTTTCCCCAAACCTCGGCTCAATTTCAGACCCCCTTTCTCCAACCCCCACAACGGCGCATCCAAAATCCCTATCCAAAAAGAAAAAACTAGCAGTGCAATCAGATCATGATCTGCTCGAATTCGTGATCCGCACGCCCAAAGAACTTTTTTAGATAGTAATCAAGCACGTAATGCATACACGTTCCAAGATCGAAGAAAGGAAACGGTCATGAAAATTTTTTCCCTTTTATTTTGCGTCCTCGCCGCTCACTTACTTAAGGCGGACGAATCCTTCTCATCGAAGGTTGAGCCTCTCTTAAAGGAGCGATGCTTCGAGTGTCACTCCCACGAAGCGGGAAAAATGAAGGGAGGGCTCTCCTTGGACTCCAAAAGCGGTTGGGTCACAGGAGGCGACAGTGGACCGGCGATCGTTCCGGGAAAACCGGACGAAAGCCTCTTGATCCAAGCCATTCGCTATCAGGACGAGGAGTATGAAATGCCTCCCAAGAAGCAGCTCCCCGATGCCGAAATCGAGATCCTCGTCAATTGGGTAAAGCGGGGTGCGCCCGACCCACGGGAAACAACGAGACCGCCGCTCCCCAATTCTGATTGGTGGTCGTTACGGAAGCTTGTCGCACCGGAGGTGCCCGGCGGAGAGCATCCAATTGATGCCTTCATCAGACATAAATTGACCGAATCAAAACTCGAGCCGACCAAGCGGGCAGATCAAACGACGCTCGCGCGAAGACTTTTCGTTGATCTCCATGGTTACTTGCCGACCCCGGACGAGACTGAGTCATTTGTGAACGATGAGAATCCATTGGCCTACGCGAACCTCGTCGATGAACTCCTCGTTTCTCCCCGCTATGGCGAGCGTTGGGCGCGGCACTGGTTGGATACGATCCACTTTGCGGATTCGCACGGATGCGAGCACGATGTGAAGCGACCGAATGCCTGGAGATTTCGGGACTATGTCATCGAGCGCTTGAATGAGGATGTGCCGTGGGATCGATTCGTCCGGGAACAACTGGCCGCGGATGTCTTCTTCCCTGAGGAGCCGCAACTGACGGCCGGCTTGGGATTCATCGCGGCGGGCCCCTTGGAGGCGAGTCGGGCGGGAACGGCTCCGGTCACCTTCGACTACCTTGATCGGGACGATATCGTGATGCAAACGATGGGAGCCATCGTAAGCACAACCGCGAGTTGTGCCCGCTGCCATACCCACAAGTTCGACCCGATCACCCAGGAAGATTATTACTCGTTACAGGCGGTTTTCGCCGGAGTCGGAAAAGGCGATATCGAATACGAAACCTCCACAGAGGTCATGATGCTTCGCAAAGAAATGGAGAGCTTGATCGCGGCGGCTGGAAGTCGGAACTTGAGTGTCCTTTTGCAAGCGCAGTATGGCGAGATTGTCAGTCAGTGGATCTCTGATCGGAAGAAGAATCTCGTCGAGTGGAGTGTCCTAACACCCGAAGTGTTTATGGCCTCGGGCGGGAGCAAATTGTCGAAACAAAAGGATCACTCCATTTTTGCCGACGGCCCAATCGCAGATCAGGAAACTTACACCGCGACTGCGCAGGTTGACTTAAAGCGCCTCACCGCCGTCAGAGTGGAAGTGATGAAGGACGAGCGACTGCCGATGGGCGGGCCGGGGAGGGCTGGAAACGGAAACCTTCATTTGGCTGAAGTGGACTTGCAATGGTTTGCGACCGGATCTGACACTTCGGTCCCGCTAAAAATCGCGCGCGCCTCGGCAGATTTCGATCAGGAGGGCTGGACCTCGGCACATGCGATCGACGGTGATCCAGTCACCGGGTGGGCCATCTTTCCAAGGATCAATGAATCGCACCACATCGTGTTCGAGCTCGCCAAACCCATCGATCTTACAACTGGTGGCAGGCTCGCAGTCACGCTAAAACAACTGAATCCCCCGAAACACCTGATCGGTCGCTTTCGCCTGTCCGCGACCGATGCGGAAGGCGGGGCTGCGCAGATCTTGTCTTCGGAAGTAATCGAGGGGCTCAAGAAGCCAGAGGCCCAGAGAACCGATGGCGAAAAGGTCATCCTAGCCGCGGCCGCCTTGGAAACTTACGCAAAAAAACGACTCGGCACCTTGCCACCCAAGGCCACCGTCTACGGCGTTTCTTCCTCATGGTCGCATGCCAAGAAACTAGCTGCTCCACAGGAGCCCAAGGTGGTCCACCTCCTGCGCCGCGGTGATATCGACAAGCCTGTTCGGAAAGTAGAACCAGGTGCAATTTCCGCGATCACTCACCTCCCCGGTCGCTTCGAACTTCCCGATCCGAAGAACGAATCGGCGAGACGGGCGGCCCTCGCCGATTGGCTGATCCACGAAGATAATCCCCTCACCTGGAGAAGTATTGTGAACCGGGTGTGGCACTACCACTTCGGTCGTGGTCTCTGCGATACTCCAAACGATTTTGGCAGAATGGGAAGTCAGCCGAGCCATCCCGAATTGTTGGATTGGTTGGCCGTTTGGTTCCGCGATGAAGCGAAAGGTTCATTGAAGGAACTGCACAAGCTGATCCTGACCAGTGAAACTTGGCAGCAGGCCAGTCAGATTCTGCCCAACGCGAAGGACTCAGACAATCGTCTCTTGTGGCGTATGAACCGACAGCGCATGGATGCCGAGGTCTTTCGTGATTCGATTCTCCGCCTGTCGGGGCGGCTCGACCTGAGTATGGGTGGGCCGGGAATTGAGCAGTTTAAAAAATCGCAAGGACCGCAAGCGACCCCAGCCTTGGATTACTCGAGTTATGATTGGAATTCGCCCGGCGCTTCCCGCAGGAGCATCTATCGCGTGGTTTGGCGTGGAATCTCCGATCCCTTCATGGAGGCCCTCGATTTCCCGGACTTGGGATTGCTGGCACCCAAGCGTGGTTTCTCGGTGTCGGCACTTCAATCCTTGGCCGTCTTCAACAATGACTTTGTCCTCCATGGAAGTGAGTGGCTCGCGCAGCGGGTCGAGTCGGAAGGGGGCGATTTGGAGGCACACGTGCAGCGCGCCGTTCGCCTCGTGTGGCTCCGTCTCCCTTCCGCCAGCGAACAAGTGGAATTTACCAACTACGCGCGAAAGCACGGATTGTCCGCCTTTTGCCGTGTCCTTTTAAACAGCAATGAATTCCTCTTTATCGAATGAAACGTAGATCATTTTTGTGGGATGTTGGAGGAGGCCTGGGCGGTGTCGCGATGGCGCAGATGCTGACGCGTGATGCCTTGGGAAGCCCCAAACCTGAGTTAAACGGTGGCATTCATCATCCGGCCAAGGTCAAGCGCGTCATCCAGCTCTTCATGACCGGCGGGGCGAGTCCGATGGACACCTTCGACTACAAACCGGCACTCGAAAAACTGCACGGACAGAAGTTGGGGCCGAAGGAAAAGCCGGAGGGCTTCACCGCGATGCCCGGAGCCTTACTGAAGAGCCCCTTCGAATTCAAACAGCACGGGGAATCGGGTCGCTGGGTGAGCAGCGTATTTCCGCACCAGGCAAAGTGGGTCGATGAAATGGGATTCCTGATGGCGATGAAATCGAAGACCAACGTTCACGGACCGGGGACCTACATGATGAATTCCGGCTTCCTGCTGCCGGGCTTCCCCTGCCTTGGAGCATGGACCTCCTATGCCCTTGGCAACCTGACCGACAACCTCCCGACCTTCGTCGTCCTGCCCGATTCCAAGGGGCTCCCTTACAATCAGCGAGGTCCCTTTTCCTCGGGCTTCCTCCCGGCAGTCCATCAAGGAACCGTCATCAAGGCCGGTGGCTCGAATCCGGTGCCCAACCTTTTCGCGAACGAGCGCTTCGACTTTGCAAACCCAAGTGCCGAACGGGACGGACTCGCCTTGCTTCGTCAGATGAACGAGGGTCACGCAAGCGAACGTGCCGACGACACCCGCCTGGAATCGCGGATTCGTTCCTACGAGCTGGCGGCAAAGATGCAGCTCTCCGCACCTGAAGCCTTTGACTTGAGCAAGGAAACGGAGCTCACCCGAAAGTCTTATGGCCTCGACGACAAGGTGACCGAGGACTTTGGAAAGCGCTGCTTGCTGGCACGCCGCCTCTGCGAGCGAGGAACCCGCTTCGTACAAGTCTGGAGTGGCCCGCAAGGAGCGGTGAAGAACTGGGACAACCATGGCAGCATCTCCAAAGAGTTGCCGCCAATCGCCGCCAGCGTTGACCAGCCGATCGCGGCACTGATCGAAGACTTGAAGGGACGCGGCCTCTTTGAAGACACCCTTCTTATCTGGACCACCGAGTTTGGCCGCACTCCGTTCGCGCAAGGAGGAGACGGACGGGACCATAACGGTGGAACCTTTGTTACCTGGATGGCGGGGGCGGGAATTAAGGCCGGCTCATCCTACGGACAGAGCGACGATTGGGGCTACCAGACCCTAGAAGGCACCACCTACTGCTACGATCTGCATGCCACTATCCTGCATCTCATGGGGATCGACCACGAGCGCCTGACCTTCCTTCAAAACGGAATTGATCGCCGCCTCACCGACGTCCACGGGCATGTCGTTCATGACATTCTCGGATGATATTTAGTGAACCCCTCTAACATCTCTCTTTTTGATTATTCTGATTGTGGCGTATTGACTCTTGACCCATCACTTTCCCGGAGCTTTTACGGTCGGCACCACCAACTGACGAGCCCAGATATTGCGATAGCGAACCGGGTTACCATGGTCCTGAAGTTGAAGTCCGCCTGCCCCTTGCTTCCCACCCTCCTGAACCGCGAACTGTGTCACAATCCCGTTGTGCAGCACCGTGATCGACCCACGCTGAATGACTTTCCCGTCTGCTCCCTTTTTCTCACGGATGCAAATGATGTCATAGGTCTGCCATTGACCCGGTCCGCGACTGGCATTCACCAAGGCAACACTCTTTTTGTAAAGCGAGGAAGCCTGTCCATCGGGATAAGTATCGTTGTGAAATGAATCGAGCACCTGCACTTCAGGATAACCGCCGATAAAGACCCCGCTGTTTCCGCGCCCCTGGCTGTTCCCCTTCACCTCCGCTGGCGTGCACCACTCAATATGCCATTGGCAATCTCCTTCCACCTGGTCCCGGGTTTGGATTACGCCAGTCCCTCTTACCACCTCCATACGTCCGTCCTTCACGACCCACTTCGCGGCATCATTTCCGTCTTTCCCTTTGCCTTTCCACTTTGAAAGGTTCGTGCCGTCAAAAAAGACAATGGCATCAGAAGGTGCTGCACCAGGCTTGGCGGCAGTCGTATGACCCGGAGGTGTAATAACAGCCGGACGCTCGGCTTGAACCTTCTCCTTACTCCATCGCCCGGCATTAGAAACAGAAGCCGGTTCCTCGGCATGAAGCGGGGTAAGAATGGCAAAAAGCGTGGCGGTAAAGAGTCGGCGATAGTTCATGGCGGGGAAGGAATGGCAAATTGTAAGTTAAGGTCTCAAGGACAATTTTTTATTACGTCCAGACTTGCTCCCTCTTTTCAGTGAAAATCGGGTAGACGGTAGGTTCGAACGACCGTCCCACACCCCACCGGCCATACGAGTTTGCCTTTGGCTAAGCTGAAATGACTTCGTAGGGCTGGATGTGCTTTGTCGCACGGCGGTTTCAATTCGCCACTTATTACCATTGGCCCCCTTTTGGGCCGTCGGCGTAACAGCCGACCGAAGGGAGACAAACTGCACGAAGGGCTGTCCTCGTTTCCCAAGTTCGTGGTCCAGCTCATCGAGCAGAATATTGGCCAAGAGCGTATAGTGAGCCAAACCATTGGAAAATGTTCTCACCTTTGCTGGCTCGGCGTGGCTCAGCCGGAATAAGCCCTGACTATTTGAACGGGGCGGAACGCCTCGGCACCTTTGCTCAATAACCTCCGCCTATGGCAACACGCGAATACGAAGGTTCTTAAATTCAATCGGAGAGCCTTCTGACTCAAGACAGAGGTAACCATTCGCAGGATCACAGTTAGTGCCTCCTGAGACCTCTTCGCCATTCACCCAGAGACGGACTTCGCCATTAATGGCGCGGATGTAGTAGTGGTTCCACTCGTTGATGCCCTTGGTGAGATTTTTGGTCGGAAAACTGCGTCGACCATTCGGCGCTACAGGTGGAAAAGGCTTCATCTTGGCAGGTCCCGTTGGGAAAACATCACCGTGCGAGGTGAACCAATCCGACGGCTTGCCCTTTTGTTTTTCCCAATTGGTTTCATAGCCAAGATCAAGGACTTGAACTTCGATACCATCAGGGAGAGCCCCTTTTCCGGCGGCAAGCTTATCGATCGAAGCCTGACTCGCCCAAACGAAGACGCCTGAATTTCCGGCATGCTTTTTATGCTTCCACTCGCACACCATTTCAAAATTCTTAATTTGCTCCTTCGAGCGAATCACCCCGACAGGCTTGCCGGTGCAATGAACCACTCCATCTTTCCAGGTCCAGGTGTCAGGCTTGCAGTTCACATTGATGAAATCAGCCTCAGTGAGATCCCGCCATCCTTGGCCGGTGCCATCGATCATTGCCTTCTTTAGCGCTGGAGCGGCTTCCCCGTGATGATCGGAAAAACTTTGATTCGTGAGAAGAGCGAAACCCAATCCAGTCATGGAAAGGAGGGTGAGAAATGACGTGCGATCCATATTTATCGTTTGATTGAAAAACAAAACCTAATCGATGAACACCAGAGAGCAATCACCAATGAGAGCAAGTCGCAGGGAAACGAACGCGAATAAAACGAACCGAGTGAATTTTGGCTTTCCTTCTAAAGTGGGTTCAAAAGTCATTCGGATCAATTCGCCTGACTCACACTCAACTCTCTTTTCGGAAAGCTCTTTGCCTTCCCTCTGGACCTCTCCATTAAGTCGCATTAGCTTGGCGCCGATGATGGTGAGCAAAATCGACCGCTATCTCACCCGACAAGTTCTGGTGAGCACCCTCTTCGCGGTGATGGTGCTTAGCATGGTCCTCATCCTCGGAAACGTTTTTAAGGAAGTTCACGACCTCCTCGTGAATAAAGGCGCGCCTGTTTCATTTGTGGCAATCTTCATTCTCCAACTCCTGCCCTACTCCCTCGTTTTCACCATTCCCTGGGCCTTCCTTGCCGCGGTCTTACTTACCTTTGGCCGACTTTCGTCCGATCAGGAAATCACCGCCCTCCGCAGCAGCGGGATGAGCCTTTATCGTATCGCCACTCCGGTGCTCCTTCTCGGTCTTGGATTCTCCGCCATTTGCCTCTGGCTCAATGCCACGCATGCCCCCCGAGCCAAGGCTGCGATCAAGATGCTTCTCTACGATGAGATCAGAAATGATCCCCTTCGCCTTCTCGACCCCGGCGTTGTCCAATCCCGCTTGAAGGGGCAAAAAATCTACATCAACGAGCGAGAGAACGAGCAAACTCTGGGAGGCTTCCACGCCTACCAGCTCTCGACCAACGATCGAAACGCTCCTCCTCTTGGCTACCTTTACTCTAACCGAGTCACCCTTGATACCGAATCGGTAGATCAGCAATTTAATCTCCAGCTCAACACGGGCTACGGCGAAATTTATGACAAGAAAGGAAACCTCCAGCAGTTCTTTGCTGATAAAGCAGAACCTTGGGTCCTGACTTATCCCCTCCGGGGACGGCAGCTCAAACCAAACACCCTCGACAACCAGGAGATCGCAGAAATACTGAGGAATCCCCCGCCCGAGATCGCTCCCGAAAGACTCCCCATGTATGCCTTCGAACGCGACAAGCGCTTCGCCTTTTCCCTCGCTCCTCTCGCTCTTGCCTTTGTCGGAATCCCACTAGGAATGAATTCGCGTCAGAAGGAAAACTCATCGGGAATTGTGATGAGTATCGTCATCGCCTTTGCTTATTTCCTTCTTCTGATTCTGGCCGAAGAAACCCGCGCCGATCACCTTTCCCTTTCCCAGTCACTCCTCTGGCTCCCCAATATTCTCGGAGTCTTCTTGGGACTTTGGTTCCTTCATCGGGCGTCCCAGAAGAGCTGAGGAATGGCGAGGAAATTAAGGAGTTGTTTGCGCGAAGAAGTCGGGCCTGTCAATGAGGCTGACTTTTCTCTGTGTAATAAACTACTCAAAGGAAAGTTGAACGAAAGTGACGGGCTTAAGATCGAGTGTAGTCGACTTATTTATTCTTGAATCGTTCCTAATTGACCCTTCTCTCAAACCTTGCCTTGCCGAGTGACCAAGGCCGGTCTTAGTCTGGGTCCATGAAAGGAAAAAGCGGTCGAAAACTTCGCTCCGCATACCGCTCCTTTAAAGAATGGTTTGCTGAGACGCCACTGCAGATTTTCCCCTTTCGGTCCTATTTAAAAGGCTACTCGCGCGAAACGGCCAAGTTTGATCTCAAAGCTTCGGTCAATGTCGCGCTCCTCGCCATTCCGCAAGGGATGGCTTACGCAGCGATCGCCGAACTTCCGATTCTCTACGGTATCATCTGTTCGGCCGTTGCTTCCATCGTAGCTCCTCTCTTCGCGAGTTCCCGCCAAACCATTCTAGGGCCTACCAATGCGACCTCGCTCATGGTCTTCAGCTTCTTCGCCGCACAGGGCCTAGCGATGGAAGAAAAACTTGCCCTCATGCCCCTGCTCGTTCTCATGGTGGGGATCATTTGTCTGATCGGAGCTCTTTTGAAAGCGGCCGATCTTTTGCAGTATATTAGCCAGAGCGTTCTCGTTGGCTACATCACGGGAGCCGCGATACTCATCATGATAAACCAGGGGAAGCATCTCTTTGGCGTGGCTGACACCGTCCAATCGGCGAGCAATTTTTTCGGCATGCTCGACGGTCTTTTAACGGTGTCTTCATCGTTTCTTTGGCAACCAGCTCTTCTCGGAGGAGCCACCCTACTCATCTACTTTGTCATCTCGCGCTTCCTCCCAACCCTCCCAAATTTTGCGCTGACCCTGTTTCTCGTGGCTCTGGGTTCTGCCATTGCCGCCAATTTTCTTCCAGGATGGTCCGAAACCGTCCCCAACTTTAAGGCATACGCTCTCAACGATCTTCAGCCGAAATTCCCCACCGCTTCTGAAAACGGTATCTTTCATGATATTTCCACCCTGATGAGCGTGGCTCTCGCCATCGCCTTTCTCGCCTCACTGGAGAATACCGTAATGTCAAAGTCTATCGCCTCCCGCACCGGGCAACGGGCAGAAATTAACCAGGATATGCTTTCCGTCGGAATGGCCAATATCGCCTGCGCCTTCACCGCCGCTATGCCCGCTTCCGGATCTTTGACCCGTTCCGCACTCAACTACGAATCAAAGGCTCGAACCGGCTTGGCCTCCCTGCTCTGCGGATTTTTCTGCCTCATTGCTGTGTTCGCCTTTGCCTTCATGGCCCCTAACCCGGTGTCCTTTGTCCCCAAAACGGCCCTTGCCGCTCTCGTGGTGGCCGTCGCGGCGTCCCTCATTAAGTGGAAAAATATCCGTATCTGTCTCCTCTCCACTCCCGATGATGCAGTCGTCCTCGTGATTACCTTCGTCACGGCTCTAATCGCTCCGCTTTATGTCGCTATCTTCTTCGGCGTGGCGCTCTCCATTTTCCTCTTCCTGCGAAAAGTCTCCAAACCTCATCTCGTGGAATACGAAATCTCCGACGAAGGTGAACTCCGCGAGCTGGACAATAAGAGGGCTCGACCGATCCCCGCGATCTCGATCGTCCACGTCGAGGGCGCACTCTTCTTTGGAGCCAGCGAACTCTTTCGGACCCAAGTTCAGCGGATCGTCGTTGATCCCAATCTTAAAGTCATTATTTTAAGACTCAAGAACGCGCATCATCTCGACGCCACCAGCGTGATGGCGATGCGCGATCTCATCCGATTTGTCCGATCCCAAGATCGCCATCTCATCGTTTCGGGGGCTACGAGAGACGTCTATAAGGTCCTCAAAAGCTCAGGCGTTCTGGAAACTCTCCAGAAGGGCTGCCGCCGCGAAGAAGGCGAAACCAACCTCTTTTTCTACGCTCCCAGCAACCCAAACATCTCCACCCGCGACGCCCTCATCCGTGCTCAGGATCTGCTGGGCACTAACAAAGCCGATGTGAAGATCTTTTACGACCCCGCTCACGATAAGGCTTAGAAAGCAGATTTTGGAGAAACGATCTGCCCACCGTTGGTGGTAATATTGCTCAAAGAAAAATAAAAGTTATGTCAAGTAGAAGAACAGAATAGAAAACTGCCCGAGTGATTTTACGATAGGGCAAGGCGCAGCGTGGGAACAGTGCGGGTAGCGTGACCGAACAGGAACGCAGCCATCTGGAAAAAGCACCCAGTTCTCTCCACCTCCGCGAAGCGCTCGAATTGAGAACTTTAAAATAAACATTTGGCTCTTCTGTCTTGCGGAGTGGTATTACTCCCAAGAACAATACTCTGATTTGAGTCAGTGGCCCTTCAGTCGCCTTAGCGAACGAATTAGATTGCGTCCACAATTCCATTAAAGGTCGCGCTCGGACGCATCGCTTGGACTAAGGCAGCCTCATCCGGCGCGTAATATCCTGAAAGCTCAACCGGCTGTCCTTGCACCCTATTTAGCTCTTCCAAGATCGCAGTCTCCTGCTCAGCCAACTTTTCCGCCACAGGCGCGAACTCCGCCTTAAGATCAGCGTCTTCATCTTGAGCGGCGAGCGCTTTGGCCCAGTAAAGAGCGAGATAGAAATGACTCCCCCGGTTATCAAGCTGATTCACTTTCCGCTGAGGCGACTTATTATTGAGCAGCGCTTCAGTGGTAGCGTCATCCAGAGTTGCGCCCAAAAGCTTCGCCTTGTAAGATCCGATGTGATCCAGCGAAACCGCCAGGGCAAGAAACTCGCCCAGTGAATCCCAGCGGAGATGATTCTCGGCCACGAATTGCTGCACGTGCTTCGGAGCCGACCCACCAGCACCTGTTTCGAAAAGACCGCCACCATTCATGAGCGGGACAATCGAGAGCATCTTGGCGCTCGTGCCCACTTCGAGAATTGGGAAAAGGTCGGTGAGGTAGTCACGAAGGACGTTTCCGGTAACCGAAATGGTGTCCTCCCCTGCTTTCAGACGCTCAAGGGTCTCCTCGGTCGCTTCGACAGGAGAAAGAATACGTAGGTCCAAGCCATCGATATCGTATTCAGCGAGATATTGACCCACCTTGTCGATAAGCTGCGCATCGTGGGCACGATCTTCATCGAGCCAGAAGATCGCTGGATCACCAGTCGCCCGTGCACGTGTTACAGCCAGCTTCACCCAGTCCTGAATCGGAGCATCCTTGGCCTGACAGGCACGCCAGATGTCGCCTTCCTGAACTTCGTGCTCCATGAGCGTCTCACCTGCGGAATTCACCACGCGGACCGTTCCAGCAGCAGTAATCTCAAAGGTTTTATCGTGAGAACCGTATTCCTCGGCTTTTTGCGCCATGAGGCCAACATTGGGAACCGTGCCCATGGTAGTGGGGTCAAAAGCGCCGTGCTTTTTGCAAAACTCAATCGTGGTGTCATAAACTCCGGCATAGGAGCTGTCGGGAATGACCGCAAGAGTGTCGCGAACTTTGCCCTCGGCATCCCACATTTGGCCGGAATTCCGAATCATCGCCGGCATGGAGGCATCGATGATAACATCGCTTGGAACGTGCAGGTTCGTAATCCCCTTATCGGAGTCAACCATCGCGATATCAGGGCCCGCTTCGTAAGCAGCCGCAATATCCGCTTCGATCGCGGCCTTCTGGTCAGCGGGAAGTGATTGAATCTTGGAAACCAGATCTCCAAAACCGTTCTTAAAGTCGATTCCCAGCGGCGAAAGAACCTCACTGTGCTTCTCAAGAAGGTCCTTAAAGTAAACCTCCACCGCATGGCCAAAGATAATCGGGTCAGAGATCTTCATCATCGTCGCCTTCATGTGGAGCGAGAAAAGTGTCCCTTCTCTCTTGGCCGCCGCAATCTGTTCGCCGAGAAATTTGACCAAAGCCGCTTTGCTCATGCAGGTACCATCAAAAATTTCACCTTCCTGAAGGCCGATCCCCTCCTTAAGGACCTGAATCGAGCCATCGGCTCCCGTCCACTCAATCTTCACCTCAGTCGCTTCCGGCACCGTCACCGATTTCTCGTTCGAGGCAAAATCACCCGCAGCCATCGTAGTAACACTGGTTTTTGAATCAGACGCCCATGTCCCCATCGAGTGCGGGTTGGCTCTGGCAAATTCTTTGACCGCTTTGGGCGCCCGACGATCCGAGTTTCCTTCACGAAGCACAGGATTCACCGCACTGCCCTTCACCCGATCATAACGAGCCTGGATGTCCGCCTCGTCATCGTTCGATGGAGACTCAGGGTAATTAGGAAGCAGGTAACCTTTAGCCTGCAGCTCGGAAATAGCGGCGACCAACTGAGGAGCCGAAGCACTGATATTCGGAAGCTTGATGATATTGGCCTCAGGCGTCTTCGCCAGTTCACCCAATTCAGCAAGTGCGTCCTCGGTCTGCTGATCCGACGGAAGACGATCCGAAAAGACCGCCAAAATACGACCTGCGAGAGAAATGTCGCGCGTCTCCACTTCAATCCCCGAAGATTTCGTAAACGCCTTGATGATCGGCAAAAGAGATTGCGTTGCGAGGTAAGGGGCTTCGTCGGTCTTGGTATAAATAATCTTGGACATGCTTAGGGCGAGCGATTGCTGCTCTTTCTGTAGTTGAAGAGCTCCAAACGGTCAAGAAGCTGCCGATGCTGACCGAAAGATTTCAGACGAAGGCTCAATTAATCTGATCTTAGGACAGTTGAGGCCTTACACCCCTCCGTATTTCAAAAGAGAGGAATGATGTTTTTAAATAGTTAGGCAAGAGCGCTGCGCATTGGAATCAAGATCCGGGCGCTTTCTCGAGATGGCAGCGTTAATCCTCAGTTGTGTTGCACCAAAGGGCATTTCACCCACACCACGCCTTCGTCCCGCCTTGCCCATCACTCCGGCATTCGGCTCTTTTGAAACACTACTTAATACAACCACCTCACCCTCGCTCAGAATCTCAATTTTCTCACTGAAATCAGCTAGAATCACTTCGATGATTTCATCGGGAAATTAGCGCTCAATCATCACGTTCATCGGTCCTTCCTCGGTGTAGCGGACAATGACGTCCTGCACCTTGATCCGGAATTTTTTGAAGTCATCATTCGTAATCTTCTCACGACAAATGGGAGGATTATCGAGCTTCTCAGGGGTTTACTAAACACGCCGAGGAACATGCCACTGGCCAAAAATCCTTGGCTCACCTCAGTAGGAGATGGGCAATCTTTGTATACCTCAGAAATGGGGGAGAAGATAAAAATCTAGTCTTCCCTGTCTAGTCAAAGAGACTCTTGCAGAAGGGCTCCCAGCCGAGATTGGCTGCGCTCCGAAACGAAAAAACGGCGAGACCTAAAGAGCATCGCTTTTTAAAACCTTTCAGTGAAGAGCTTAGCCGCCGATCTGGGTGCGGCCGGTAAGGCTGGCTCCCTCTTCCATACTGAGCATCTTGGTTTTGATGTCGCCCTTGAGAATGGACTTTCCTTTGAGTTCACAGCGATCAGAAGTGATCGTGCCCTCGACGCGACCGTAAAGTTTGACTTCGCCCGCTTTAACATCGCCTTTGATATTGGCGTTCTCGCCGATGGTCACCTTGCCCTTGTCGGACTGGATTTCACCGTCAATTTTACCATCGATGATCATGTCGTTCGAAAACTTGATCGAGCCAGTGATCTCGATTCCTTGGGAGAGGACGTTGGTTGCGTTTGCCATTTCTAAGTTAAGTCCAGCAGCTTGAGTATAAGGTGACAATTCAAAAAATCGTAATCTTTTTGACAAAGAGGCCTGCAGGCATGATTCCTCCCTCGTGAGTTTCGCAAGCCAGTTCGAGCACTTAATGGAGGAACCGACCTCTTTGATACGACGCTTCGCACAGCTGATCGCTCCTTGCTCGAAAGGGCAACTGGAGGCTCGCGCCAAGCAAAGCCAGCAGATCACCCGCCGGCACTTCGGCAAGACGATGCGGCTTTTTGCCCCCCTCTACCTTTCGAACGAGTGCGTCAACAACTGCAAATATTGCGGTTTTTCCCGCGACAACCCCATTTTCAGAACGACTCTCACGGTCGATCAGGTAGTGACCGAAGCTCAGCATCTACATTCTATGGGATTCCGAAATATTCTGCTGGTTGCCGGTGAGCATCCCAAATTTGTCTCGGACGGCTATCTCCAGTCCTGTATCGATGCGATCAAGGACTTCGTCCCGACCATCGGGATCGAGGTCGGCCCCATGGAGGACGATCAATATGGCGAACTCGTCTCCCACGGCGCGGAGGGCCTCATTGTCTACCAAGAGACCTACCACCGGGAAACCTACGAGACTCTTCACACGGCAGGGCCGAAAAAGAACTTCGACTGGCGACTCGATTGCCCCGAACGGGCCTACGCTGGCGATTTCCGAAGGATCGGAATCGGAGCCCTCTTCGGTCTTGCTGATTGGCGTCACGAAGCCATCGCTCTGGCGACACACCTCGACTACTTGATGCATCATTGCTGGAAGGCCACTTTTAACGTCTCCTTTCCCCGCATGCAACCTCACGCGGGAAATTACGAATACACTCCCGATCCCAAGCTTTCGCTCAACGATCGCGATCTTGTTCAACTCATCACCGCCTTTCGTCTCTGTTTCCCTCAGGTCGGCATCACTCTTTCAACCCGCGAACCCGCGAGTCTTCGCGACGCCCTCTTCCCACTTGGCGTCACCCACATTTCTGCAGGTTCCAACACCGCCCCCGGCGGATACACTGGAGCGGGCGACGATGATCTTCACCTCACCGTCAAAGGTCGACGCGTCGAGATTGAAGAGAAGGATACTGCAGGCTGCTCCCGTGCAACAGGACAATTCGAAATCGACGACGAACGCCCGGTCGGCGACATCGCCAAGCTCCTCCGCCAAAAGGGATTTGATCCAGTTTGGAAAGACTGGGACACGGCCATCCTCACGAAATCATGACGCTCACCATCAATGGCAAAACCCGCGAAGTGGACGATGGGATAAACATCTTGACCCTGCTCGAATCGCTGGGCTTCGGTAACAAGCCCGTCGTTATCGAACTCAACGCCGAAGCGCTCTCGCCCTCCGAGTTTGAAAGAAGGCTCAACGATGGTGACAAGCTCGAGCTCATCACGATCGCCGCTGGAGGTTAGGTGAATGCCAACGCTCCGTCTTGAAGCGAAACTTTGATCGTATCTCCTTCCGCGAAAGTTCCTTCGAGGAGATCGAGACTGAGAGGATCCAACAGCAGATACTGAATCGACCGCTTCAAAGGGCGGGCACCGTAGACCGGATCATGACCCTGGTTTCCGATGAAATCGAAGACCTCATCCGATATCTCAAGAGTGATACCTTGAGCGAGTAGACGTTTCTTCACCCGTTCCAAATGAATCCCCACGATCTCGCCAATCTCACCGCGCGTCAATCGATCAAAAATAACCGTCTCGTCAATTCGGTTGAGAAACTCGGGCAGGAAGTGCCCCCGTAGAGCTTCTTTCACCGTAGCCTATCTCGACCCAAAGCTCTTCGAAGAAACATCGATCAAATCGAGCTTTCGCACCTTCTACTTCGAACCCAGCAAGAAAATCAAAGTCACTGAAAATGCCCTCCACCTCCTTATGGGCTTCCCGCACGATGGGCGCGCCCGCGCGTGGACCTTTGCCACAGCGGAACTTGTCGATCTCGCAGATCTACAGGTCAATCTCAAGGCGGAATTCTCGGCCTCCAACAGTGATCTCTATCACCAGGAAGACGAGAAAGGCTTAACCTCTAAAGGCCACCTTCAGTTCACGCACACTGGTCACCTTGAGCGCAAGCACGCCGAAGGCATAGACCACGACTCCCAACCCAATCAAGAAGCTCATCGCGATGACCTTTTGCCAAAAGGCTTCACTCATCCAAGGGGTGAGAATGGGTCGAGCAAACCAAAGAGCCACCGCCATGACACTGCTGGCAATCACCATTCCAATGAGCCGTCGCCAATTCTCGCGCTTGAGATTCACGAAGTTACGAAGGCCAAACCAAAGGAGGAACACATTGACCCAAGCAGCGACCGAAGTGGCAAAGGCGAGTCCAACGTGCCCATAGAAAGGAAAGAGTGCGAGACTCACGACAATATTTACAAGCACCGTAATTCCCGCCATCCACATTGGGGTTTTGGTATCCTCACGCGCAAAGTAACCAGGCTGGAGCACTTTGATCAGGACATAACCAGGAAGGCCGATCGCAAAGGCTCCAAGCGCTCGGCCGGTCTGAAGCGAATCGGATGCCGTGAAATTATCCCGCTCAAAGAGAACCGACATGATCTCGACCGGAATCACCATCAGCGCGATGGCCGCCGGAACCGTGACGATCATCGCCAGCTCAAGTCCACTCACCATCGTCTTCGAAGCGGTTTCTTCCTCCCCTGATTTCAAAAGACGGGTAATCTCAGGAAGCAAAACCATCCCAAAGGCAATCCCGATCATCCCGAGAGGAAGCTGATAAACCCGATCCGAATAATAGAGATAGGAAATGGCACCCTGCTGAAAGGAGGCGATCACACCGCTAATGAGTAGGTTAATCTGCTGAATTCCAGCCGCAATCACACCGGGACCCATCAGAATGAAGAGCCGTTTCATTCCATCATCGAAGACCGGTTTTTTGAGGGCAATCGGAAGCCCTGCCCGACGACAAACCGCCCAGAGAACGCCCAACTGGACCACGCCCGCAATCGCAACACACCACGCCAGCACCTCCCCTTTCGCATCAGTAAACTGCACCACCCCAAGGAGCCCAATTAGGAATACGACATTCAAAAGGACCGGCGAAAAGGCGGGAGCGGCAAACTTTTTTAGAGTCGTCAGAACGCCACTGAGATGGGCCACCAGTGCCATGCAGAGCAGGTAGATAAAGGTGATCTTTGAAAACTTCACCGTGAGATCAAACGCCCCGGGATCATTTCGAAAGACCTGAAACTCTCCTGACCCGCTCACGGAGCCGGAAAGAATAGCGTAATCGTGATCTTCAGGGAGAGGAATTCGGAGTGAGCCATCTTGAAAATTCCAAGTTCCAGCGGTAAAGATCCGGGACTTCACCTCCTCTGCCAGTTCCCCCTCCTTCACCTCGCCTGAGCGCTCCAAGGCATCGTCTAGAACGGACTCGATCGTCACCGTTTTGCCCACCGCTTGGGTGTCACCTCCAAAGAGTTCTCCGAGCACCTTCCCCACCGCTGGATCTCCGCGTTCGATCATGGATAGATCATGGAACTTCACCGCCGAACCTTCACTCGATTCAAAATAAATGGCACGTGCCCCCCGAAGCGTGACTTCAAATTCCTGGGGAGTATCTGAAAGAGACGTATCAACTTTAGAAAGGAAACCCGGCACCACCGCGCACATGACAAAAGCCATGACCGGAATGAGGAGGACAGTCAGCACTCCTAGAACGAGGAAAAGGACCGAGAAGGCATTGTTCGCAAAACCCATCGCTGACTGAGTTCCTCCCTCGACGACTCTCTTTCCAAAGAGGGGCACAAAGGCAGAATTAAAGGCTCCCTCGCCAAAGATTCGACGGAACATGTTCGGGAAACGAAACGCCGCAAAGAACGCATCCGCAACCACCGTGGCACCAAGAAAACGAGCAATCAGAATATCACGCGCAAATCCCAAGATTCGGCTCATCAAAGTGAACCCGGAAATCGTCATCAGCGAGCGAAGCATCTGAATGGAGAATGGCGACACCCCGCCTTGATCTCAAGATCATTGCGCAGCTTTGGAGTTGCAAAAGAATAAAGATGGCATTTTCGAACCGAGATCAGGTTCGACAGCAAGGCAGTATTTTCTTTGTCTAGCGGGCTATTTAGAGAGAATTTAAAGGAAGCTGGGGCTCCTAAAATCAAGTGGAAATAACACCTCAATTTTTGAGGAATTCCTTAAAAAGGCCACCAGGTCTGGCGCACCTTTCTCTTATACTTACCATCGCCCACGCTCAGAACCTCCACCCGAACTTGAATAAGACCCTGTTTCTTAAAGCCCAGCTTACCCGCCGCGCGTGGAGTGACATCAATAATCCGTCCGGGAATGAAGGGCCCACGGTCGTTGACCCTGAGTTTGATCGACTTGCCGTTCTCTAGATTTGATACCTTCACCCGACAAGGGATAGGGAGAGTCTTATGGGCTGCCGAAAGGGCAAAAGGCATCACCTTTTCTCCAAGAGAGGTATCTCCACGAACCAACCCAAAGTAGCTGCTCTCATCATACCACGAAGCCTCGCCCACCTCATCGTATCGAAGCGCATCATCAACCGACATCGGCTGGTAATACTGTCCCCTGATGGTGTAGCCAAATTGTTGGTATCCCTTGTAACCGCTCCCTCCACATGAAGTGAGGAAAGCGGAGAGGAGCAGGATGCAAATGGGAAAAAAATGTCTCACTTAGTCTGTTCGGCTTTCCAACTCGGGAAGAGTGCGTGCGACTTTTTCTTTAAGCGCTTTCCCGACTTGAAACTTTACCACAGCCCGGTCTGGAATAGGAATCGTCTTAGTCGGGTCCTTCGGATTTCTCCCGGGTCGCCCCTTCGCCACCTTTGTTTCAAATGTTCCGAAATCTCTCACGACAACATTGTTAGTATTCGCCAGCTCTCGTGTAATAATTTCTAAAACGAGGTGAAACATCTTGGATGAAATCGTTTGGGTCAGACCCAAACGATCGCTTACTTCTTGAATAATCTCTTTCTTTGTAAAGTTAGGCATTCTTGACTACTTGCGTTTGAGTCATAAAATTAGTCAAAATTGACGCTTTGTCAAAATGTCTACAACCTATTTTTAATCAAGGGCGTTACACCCAAGAAGTTGCCATATTTAATCCCCAAAAATTCTTGAAAGAAAAAAAACTTCTCTTTCTCTTCAATGGGTCAAAGACCTCGCTAATAAGTGGCCCTAGTGATAGATCCGATTACAAACAATTTGAATTCCTCTCTCACCCTAGAAAAATCGATTTCATCAGACGATGAATCGGACTATTTCACGTGACAAATTTGTCATCTACTCCTGATTTATCATTAGAATATCATTAATTATATTTCATCATGGCCCCTATATCGGGGGCCAAAATCATCTAATTCACTCGCCAGCTCATTTCAAAAAGTTAGCGTTTTACTCCCTAAATAATGGATAAAAAGGCAATCACCAAGGGACCACTCTCAACGCGCTCCGCATTTCGAAAGTCTCTCATCAAATGGTTTGAACAAGGTGGAAAAATTTATCCTTGGAGAGCAACTGATAATCCATGGAAGATTCTTGTCTCCGAGATCATGCTTCAGCAGACCACCGTAAGTTCCGTAATCGCTAATCGCCGATTCGAACGCTTCCTCGAAGAGTTTCCTGATCTGGAAACAATTTCCAAGGCTCCAGAAGATCAACTCCTTCGCGCTTGGGAAGGCCTCGGATACTACAACCGGGTCCGAAATCTCCAACGCGCAGCCGTTGCGGTCCTCTCCGATCACCACGGCGCCTTCCCAAAGGATGCCACTATCCTCGAATCCCTTCCCGGAATCGGAAAATACACCGCCGGAGCAGTGTCATCATTCGCTTTCAACGAGCCAGCCCCCATTGTCGACGCGAACATCGCCCGGGTTTTGGCACGCCTTTTCAATTACCACAGCCCGATTGATTCCACCGCAGGCATCCGCCAACTTTGGGAATGGGCCGAGTCTCTCTTGGACCGAAAGCATCCTCGTATCTTCAACTCGGCCATCATGGAATTGGGGCAGACATACTGCTCCCCCAAAAAACCTGATTGCCAATCATGTCCCGTCCGGAAGTTCTGCCTCTCAACCTCTCCCGAGTCACTTCCCCTGAAGAAGCCCCGAAGGAAAGTGGTAAGAGTCGACGAGCATGCGATCTTTTTCGAAAAAGATAAGTCCATTCTACTCGCGCAAGAATCAGGTGACCGCAGGAAAGGTTTTTGGCGCCTCCCTTTAAGGAACGAAGAAGAAGTGGCACACCTCGAACCCGAATCTAAATTCACTTACAGCATTACCCACCACCGGGTAACGCTTTATCTTTATCGCAGCGAGGTCACGCCGGCATCTGCTGAAACCTTTGTTCCGGTATACAAACTCGATTCGCTCCCCATCGCCTCCCCTATTCGCCGCGCGATCGAGGCGAGTCTTTAGTCTTTCTGGGATCCACTAAAACTCAAATTGCTCCTGCAAACTCTGGGACACAATCTCGACAGGGGTACCAATCCTTGTTTTTTGATAGATTAAAAGTTGTGCCTTTTGATAGACTCGGATGCACCCAAAGCTACTCCGGATCCTCTTCTTAAACTTACCAACATGCATGCCCACGCCATACCAGGTGAGCCGCATCCAATAGGGCATTGCAATCCCCTCATAAACGCAGCCCGCAGGCACCTCTCCCGAATGCTCCCAGGCTTTCTCGATCACGACCTCTCCTGTCGCCTCATTGACATATTTTCCGTAGAGGTTGGACCTCTTACTTTCAATCCGCTCCAACACCTCAAAAACTCCTTGCGGGCTCTCTTTTCCAGCTACTCCCGTGGCAACATCTGTTTCCAGGACAGCCTCTCCCCCTCCATTTAGAAGCCATGCTTTTTGATCCCAAAGAGAAATCTGTATCTTAGCCTCCTCCTCGGAAGTCGCCCGATACTTTATCCACTTCACCCGATAGCCCGGTTTTTTTGACTCACTCGCACCACATGAGACAAGAATGAGAGAAATCAGAAATAAAGTAAGTCTCATAGGCGCTGAGACTAGCCGCCAAAATCAGATTTTTTGAAACCAAAAATGAGCCCCTTATACAGATTCCTATCAAGTCAGCCCTTACTCACGAGAAATCAACCAGCGAATGTATCCGTTAGGAAGTCCCCCTGCGGGAGCTAAAGCCTTTAATTGGCCTCCTTTATCGTTGATGACAACTCCGGCGGAAGACCAGTTCACCATATCCGTGGACCATTCAGCGGAGTAACTGATTCCAGGGGCCATCGAACCCGCAGGAACCGCCAAGCAAAGATTATCCCCTTCTTGGATGAGAGAGAATGAAGCGATACCCTCATCCGCATGGATCGGACTCGTTCCTAAGGCATATTCCACCCCATTACTGAGGCCATCATTATCGAAATCATTATCAAAATCGTCAATCGTCGGGTAGACAAACTCGGCCCAGAAATCAAAATTTTCCGAAGATGTTGGGCCTTCTTTTACTTCTACCCTCTTTACCTTACTCCAAGCAAAGGCAAATCCGGCAATAATTGGTCTGACGCGCAGATTGTATTCTTCCTCCTCTTCCAAACTAATACCAAGGCCCTCCTTGCTAAAGCTCACCTGCTGATCAGCCGCATCCACAATCACGGACAGCGAACCCGTCGCGATTTTAGTTTTTTCGAGGGTGATACCATCGATAAAGATTCCAATCGGAAATTGGGCTCCCTGGCCTACAAAGTTGAACCCAGTCAGTCCATCAGCTTCATAGCTATGAAAAAAACGGATACTAAGACTGTCAGAGACCGGAAGCTGGACTACCTCCGTAAAAAAAATATCATCGGTAGTTTGGTAGACACCGCTAACTCGCGAATTCGATTTCGTCCACGATACTCCACCATCAGTTGAGAATTCCACATCCATGTGGGTGGTATTGGTCATTATGCCTCGGCGATACTGGAATTTCATCTTGGATTCGTCGGTCGTCGCATATTGATGATCTAGCTCAAAATATTCAGGCACATTATTTTGTGCTGCAAATGCCAGCCGGAATGACTTTGTTCCCTCAAAATACTCAGCAAAGATGCCATTATCTGTTTCCCATTTGTGCGCACCAATGAGGTCATAACCAATGTTAGTACCATCAATGATCTGAGGGTCTAATTCCGCTCCTTCAACCCCGATTATCTCCCCACGCTGTGAGATTTCGAACTCAACTTGATCTGCCCCCCGAACCGGCCCGAAATAATAGTTGGCTCCTGAAACAGGGGGGGCCTCAGTCCCCTCGAGTTCGAGATCCAAAAGAACATTAGGATCGATGATCGTTACACTATAAGAATAGCTCGTCAGTCCCGCATTCAGGATATTATCGACGGTAAGCTCATAAGTGGCATCCTTTGAAACCTTGTCCGTTAGTCGACTAGGCACCCAAGTAATCGTGGAGTCGCCATAGATTTTTTCGTCACCCCCACCCGCAGAGCCCTCAGCACTTCCACCCTGACTATTGTGAGGAACCCCTATACTGCGAGCCACTACCTCCGAGATCACTGGACCATTTGGCCCCGTCATCGTCACCGTTGCCTTCGAGAAATCTGCACCGGGATAACTTAGCGACCACAAGTCGGGCACGATCGGCGCAGGACAGAAACCATCATTAGGCCATGCCACGAACTTTTCTTCGCGAACAGAGAAATCACCAATCATATAGAGCACATTTGCTCCAGGGCTCTTCAGAAGGCCATCTTCATCAATAATAGTTGGAATGTCTCCTGTGGCCATATGTGCTGAAGCGGTGAAGAGCATCCAGCGTCGGTGACCCACATAGCGGTTTAAGAAAGGATCTTCGGGCGTTCCGGGCTCCTCCATGTATCCATCGATCGCTCCAGGCCCCCACAATCCAACCGCAAGGTTGGAATAAAACGCAGCATTCCACGCAGCTGCGGTGAAACCCTCCCAAATTGGGTCCAATGAATGGGTAAGTTCAAAACCTGACCTTTCACTTGATCCACCGTTATTTATATCAAAAACCAGCGCTGCCGCTCGTGCCGCCTCAGATTTAGTGGTTCCAGCGGGGACCATCCAGAGATCTTCCTCTTTACTGAACACTTCCTTTTCTTCAAAAGAAATGTCGGCGCGAAGACCGACTAAAGCGCGGTAGAAGTTGACACGACGCTGAACGTCTTTGGTGAATTCAGCAGGAGGAGCAGTCACTGAAAATTTATCCAAGTCAATAGCCCCATCCCAACGATTCTCATACCCTTCGGATGCCTGATAATAGCGGTGCCAAAACGCTACAACATCACTGCGCGAATGACGATTCACCTTAAGCTTCGTCGCCTTTTCACTCGCAAAAGACGGCCCAACCACTAAGAGAAAACTACCAAATAATAGCCCTTTTTTTAAAAAGACCTCCAAATAACCTAACATGATTTATACATTGCATTTTCATCACCTACATTGACTCCTGGCAAAGGCTGGCCATTCACAAGGATCGCGGGGTAGGCTTGCTGGTGATGAACGACGATCAGAGGGAAGATATCCCGACGTTGGTTATTGGTGGGGTCGT
>Ga0115001_10000429_pt1 | contig 30953 bp, 27 predicted proteins | sample ArcticOcean_MG_C_12_FD_89869 | JGI IMG/M metagenome (GOLD analysis project Ga0115001, IMG submission 89869) | Marine microbial communities from western Arctic Ocean - ArcticOcean_MG_CB8_130 | ecosystem: Environmental > Aquatic > Marine > Oceanic | place: Arctic Ocean: Canada Basin | collected... | reverse complement strand
TTTAGGACATTTAGGAATATAGGCGCCTTCCTTATTTACTTAATTAATTGCCTTTGTGGAGGCCAAGTAATGAATTGAATAACTCTGGGGTTTGCTTTAATGCCTCAGCACTGCCCTGCCAAGTGACCTGACTCGCTTCAATCAGCAAAACCTGATCAGCGGCGTTAAGCGCACGTTCGGTGTTTTGCTCAACCAGTACAATCGCGACATTTTTTTGCTTCAAGTCATTCAACACTTCGTAGCATTCATCGACCACTTTGGGCATCAACCCTAGCGACATTTCATCAACCAGCAACACTTTAGGCTGACTCATCAGTGCACGTCCAATGGCTAGCATTTGTTGCTCTCCACCTGAAAGTGATCCCGCTAACTGTCGCTGTCGATCACGCAAGCGGGGGAAATAGTTAAAGGCTTGCTCACAGCCTAAATGTAGTGTTGACTTATCTACGATTTGACCACCAACAATGAGGTTTTCGAGTACGCTCAAATCAGGAAATATTCGACGGCCTTCGGGCACAATGGAGATGCCCTTTTGTATTCTTTGCTCTGGTTTTAGTTTAGCCAGCTCGACGCCGTTGACTTGAATACTGCCATTGTATTGTTCTACTAGGCCAGAGAGGCACATCAACGTTGATGATTTACCCGCCCCGTTTGCACCTATAATTGACAATACTTCACCACTTGATAGGCGAAAGCTGATATCTCGTGCAGCAACAATGTCTCCATAACCACAACTCAGTTTTGAAACTTCAAGCATGCCCAACTCCTAGGTAAGCATTGCGCACATTTGGGTCAGACATGACTTGATCTGTCTTGCCAAAAGCTAATGATTTCCCGTTGTCCTGAACATAAAGTGTCGGGCAGATACGCATCACTTCACGCAAATTGTGTTCAATTAATAAAATAGTTTGGCCGTCCGCGTTAAGCGTAGCAATCAAATCAGCAAGTGATGCCGCCTCCTTCTGACTGAGTCCGGCAAGGGGTTCATCAAGCAGTAAAAGCCTTGGGTTGAGTGCCAATGCACGAGCGACTTCGAGTCGCTTGAGGTAGCCTAGAGGCATTGTTCCCGGCAATTCATCAACAACATGACTAAGGCCGACGCGGGCCAGTAATTCACGGGCTTGCGCGCGCTCACTTCGAATATCTGTGACCCACATAGACTTTAACGCGTGCCGAGTTTTGTCACTACCACAGGCAATGGCGACGTTATCAAGTAAGGTCAATGCACGTAATGGTTGAACGATTTGTTGTGCCAAGGCGAGTCCAGCTCGAATACGCAGATGAGTTGCTTTGTCGGTAATATCGACACCCTGAAGAAATACTCTGCCACTCTGCGGTTGCACGATGCCAGTGATTACTCGCATTAGAGTCGTTTTACCCGCGCCGTTAGGACCAATAAAGCCAATTAACTCACCGTTATTAATACGGAGGTCAACGTTTTGGACCGCATAAACGCCACCAAAACGAACCGTCACATCTCTGACATGTAGTATTTCAGTCATCGATTATTTCCACCGTTATCAGGTACACGCCTTGGTATATAAGAAAATAAACGGGTGCACAAGCCTGCAATACCATCAGGTGAAAAACGCATCATTGCAAAAAGCAATCCGCTGTAAAATAGCAATTTATAGTCATCAATAAATTGGACTAACATCGGTAGAACACTCAGTAGCGCAGCTGCAAATATGACACCCCACACCGAGCCAATACCACCAACGATAACCATTGCCAGCACACTGATTGATTCCACAAATCCAAAACTATCAGGCCCAACAAACCGGAAGTGATGTGCATAAAGTGCACCTGCAACTCCGGCGGTGCCGGTGCCAATGATGAATGCAATTAATTTGTAACGTGATACGTCAATTCCAAGTACACGAGTGACATCTTCATTATCGGCAATCGACTTAAATACAAACCCCATCCATGAACGACGGACATACAAAGAAAATGCGGCGAAAGTCAGGGCGAGGGCTATGCAAATTAACATGAACCCACCTTTGCCAAAGCCACTGCTAGGAATACCCGCAATGCCAATCTCACCACCAAAGAAATCCTGTTGACGAATAATACCAACAAATAGAAAACCTACTCCCATCGTGGTAATAGCCAGGAAGTCATGGCGCACTCTTAAACTGGCCAAGCCAATAATAGCACCCAACATAGCCGCGCAAATTGCAGCAACAGGAATGGTGAATAAAAAAGGAACATCGGCTTTTGATAACATCGCAGAGGTATAGGCACCAGCGCCGAGAAAAGCTGCGTGCCCAAGGCTGATTTGACCACAAAAACCAGTGATGAAATTTAAACTCAATGCAAACAAAACACTAATCGCCATGGTTGTCATCAGGGTGATTTCATAACTCATAACTTACCTCCCATCAAACCTTGTGGTCGAATCATCAGCACCAATATTAAAAATGCAAAAGCGATTGCATCACGATCCAGTAAATGGCCAATGTAAATTGTGCCAAAAGATTCAAGGACTCCAAGTAATAATGAAGCGATTAATGTGCCACGAATACTGCCTAGCCCACCCAGTACAATAATTGCCAATGCTTTATAGGAAGCCACGCTTCCCATAGTCGGTTCAACCAGATTGTTTAACAGCGCGACTAATACGCCAGCCGCAGCAGCAAACGATGAACCAATAAAAAAATTTAAGTAGCGCACATTTTGGATTTTAACTCCAAAGGCCCGAGCCATATCAGGATCAGTCACTGTTGCGCGCCAAGCAACGCCTGTCCGTGTCTGCATTGACAGCCATGCTAGTGCAATCATTAATATTGTTGACAATCCCATCACTAAAATTTCGGCATATTTCAAATAGAAGCCTGAAAACAGTTCGATATGACCCTGCAAAGGGGCAGTTTGATAGGATAATCCGTATGGACCAAAAGCAATGCGGAATATTTCTTCAGAGGCAATAAACAACGCAATCGATGCGATCAGTGAAACATACGGTGGTTGCGATAAAAGAGGTTCGTAGGCAAGTTTGTACATCAACATCCCTGCAAGACCGACCACTAACATTGCAACTAACATCGCCAAGGTAAAGCTACCCGTAGCGTTAGTTACAATTACCCCGATATAGCCACCCAAGGTGAATAATGCAGCATGAGCAACGTGTAAAATTCGTAACAAGCCATAGACTAACGTTAGGCCAAGGGCAATTAGTGCGTATATGCTGCCTTGCACCAGACCCTGAATAAATAGTTCGAGATATAGCATTCGATATTTTTTATTGTTTGTTTTCTTAAAATGCGCTCCCGATCGTTTGAGAGCGCTGCTTTGGTGTGCTGTGATCTATTCGTTAGGTGGTGCTAGCAACTTAGAATCACTAATAACCGAATGCTCGTGCCAGTTTCCATCCTTCACTATTTGCACTTGCACGTCTTTGCGTACTTCGCCTAAAGCATTAAATGAGATGGTACCAGTAGCTGCCACCACCGATGTTGCCGAGATTGCATTGCGTAGAGCGGCCTTATCCATTGAACCGGACTGACGCATGGCGGCAACAATAACTTTTACAGCAGTATGGGCAGAGGCCGCAACCATATCTGCTTTGTTTCCGGTCTTACTTTCAAACTCACGAATGAAATTTTTGGTTTCGATTGATGCTGAGTCTCGATTAAGCGATGTCGTAATAATAGTGCCTTCAGCAGCAGCCCCAGCAATATCAATAAATTTCTGCGAGTCATAACCCTCTTGGCCAATAATCGGAACTGTAATACCAGCGGCCCGCAATTGGCTGACCAATGGTCCTGCGGTGAAAAAGTAACCCGTCGCATATATAGCGTCAGGTTTATCACTTTTTACTTTTGAAACAATTGGGCCAAATTGGCGATCTTTGATTCCATATTCATATTCTGAAACGATGGTAATACCATAATTACTAGCCGCTTGTTTTAACCCTGCTGCAAGTGACTTTCCGAAATCATTCTTTAGTGTAATAACGGATACTTTTTTAGCACCAAGAGTTTCACCCATTAATTTGGCACCCGCACGCCCCTGTACTTCACCTACAAATGATGTACGAAAAACGTAGTTTCCTGCTCGAGTAATGTCTGGATGTACCGCATAAGCAGCAATGTAGGGCACGCCTGCCTCCTGAAAAATGCCTGCAGCGGCGCGGGTTGAACCGGAATAACTGCCAGAAATTGCTGCAACCACTTCATCTTTTTCAATTAATTTTTGCGCGATCGGCACGGCTTCTTTGGGGGATGCTTGGTCATCATAAACAACCAAAACAATTGAGTCGCCATTAATACCACCAGCTGCATTTGCTTGTTCAACAGCAAGCTCTGCACCGTTAAGCGCTGACTTTCCATCGGCAGCAGCAAAACCCGTCAGTGGCACGTTAAATCCGATTTTGATTGAGCTAGCGTGACCGGTGGCAATAGAAAGTAATCCACTCATCACCACGGCTGATATTATTTTTGCTTTCTTCATAAAATCTATCCTCTTTTATTATTAACCGTTAAGAATTATCTCTTAAGGTTTGTTTACAACGGACGCTACTAATAGATTTAGCAGGTTTGTTGAATTTTATACATTAATTGCACCAAAGTTCTATGGACCAATTAAAATGACGTCTTGCTCATATATGTAACTGTGAGGAATTGACCAACACAAGTACACTTTACTGGGTTAACTCTGTATCGATGACCTTTAGATGGTCGTATCTTTGCTGCATCCATTGCTCAATTGATTGGCAACAAGCAAGACCATTGGTAAGTCAAATTTACCATTGACTGTAAGCCGCAAGGTTGACTACTCCGTCATTGAAGACTGTCGACAACCAACCAATGGATGTTGGTTCTGTGCCACTCTGAAAAATAGAGTAGGGCAACGGGCAAGCTTCTTTCTCTGGCCTATAGTTCATATTGGCTATTATTCGTCTAGGATACTGGCAAGATTCAAGCCATGCTCGCGCGCACAATCTTTTGCTGACTCATAGCCAGCATCAGCATGTCGCATTACGCCGCTAGCCGGATCATTCCACAATACGCGTTTAATGCGTTCTGCAGCAGCATCGGTGCCATCACAACAAATCACCATGCCCGAGTGTTGAGAGTAGCCCATACCCACACCACCACCATGATGGAACGATACCCAGGTTGCACCGCCTGATGTGTTGAGCAATAAATTAAGCAGCGGCCAATCAGACACGGCATCCGAGCCATCTAGCATTGATTCTGTTTCACGATTGGGACTAGCGACTGAGCCAGAATCGAGATGGTCACGTCCAATCACGACGGGGGCTTTTAATTCACCTGACTTCACCATTTCATTAAAGGCCAACCCTAAGCGATCTCTATCGCCTAAGCCAACCCAACAGATTCGGGCTGGCAAGCCCTGAAAGCTGATTTTTTCTTGCGCCATATCGAGCCAGTTATGCAGATGAGCGTCATCAGGAATAAGCTCTTTTACCTTCGCATCTGTTTTATAGATATCTTCTGGATCACCTGATAATGCAACCCACCTAAATGGCCCAACCCCTTTGCAAAATAAAGGTCGAATGTAAGCCGGTACAAAACCCGGAAAATCAAATGCATCTGTAACGCCTAAATTAAGTGCTTCCTGACGAATATTGTTGCCATAATCAATTGTCGGTATGCCTTGTCGATGAAATTCAAGCATTGCTTTTACATGCAAGGCCATTGATTTTTTTGCCTCTCTGGCGACTAATTCAGGGTCACTGACAATAGTTTGGTCCCATTGCTCCATACTCCAGCCAACCGGTAGATAACCATTGACTGGATCGTGTGCTGAGGTTTGGTCGGTCACGAGATCGGGTTTAATACCACGTTTGAGTAATTCTGGTAAAACTTCAGCGCCATTACCCACCAGCCCGACTGACAAGGCTTCACCCTTGGCACAAGCTTCATCAATCATTTTTAATGCTTGATCAAGGTTATTGGCTTTTTTATCAAGGTAACGAGTTCGTAATCTGAAATCGAGCCGGGTTTCATCACACTCGACACATAACATGCAGTAACCCGCCATTGTCGCTGCCAACGGTTGTGCACCGCCCATACCCCCTAGGCCAGAGGTCAGTATCCATTTTCCTTTCGTGTTGCCTTCAAAGTGTTGTCGGCCCGCTTCAACGAAAGTTTCATAGGTGCCTTGAACAATGCCCTGGCTTCCAATGTAAATCCACGACCCTGCTGTCATCTGGCCATACATCATCAAACCCTTTCGGTCGAGTTCATTGTAATGCTCCCAGTTCGCCCAAGCCGGAACTAAATTAGAGTTAGCAATGAGTACGCGCGGCGCGTCAGCATGAGTTTTGAATACACCAACAGGCTTTCCTGATTGAATGAGCAGGCTTTCGTTATCTTCGAGTTTTCTTAGGCAGTCAAGAATTTTATCGTAGCAATCCCAGTTTCGGGCCGCACGACCTATGCCACCATAGACGATAAGTTCGTCAGGCTTCTCAGCGACTTCTGCATCAAGATTATTTTGGATCATCCGATACGCTGCTTCGCTAAGCCAGCTTTTGCAGTTCAGTTCTGATCCGCGTGGAGCGCGAATTTTACGCAATTTATCAATACGATTATTACTAGGGTCTAGGGACACTTTTTTCTCCTGTTATCGCTTATTAGGTATTCTTGTGTTGTATTCACTGGTGGCATAACGAGCACCAAGATTATATCGGTTGCCGGGATAAGTTAGCGTCACCTGCGTTACTACCTGCCTGTTTTTCCAAGTGCGGCGATTGAGCTGCAAACATGGGTCAAACGGCCCGATTTTAAGTCTATTTTGAGTCACACCGTCGGCAATGACAGCGCTCACAATATGCTCCATTTCATCAGGCTGAAACTGACTGAGCAAATAAGCCGTTGAGGTTATGCTGTTAAAGTCTTGAAATAAAAATTCAGGCATTAACATGGGATTGACATAACGTGATTCGAGCTGAATCGGTGTATCATTTTGGTAATGCACTGTATTTAAGTAAAACAATTCTTTATTAATTGAAACATCCATATCTCGAGCTACCTCGGAATTAGCCATTCGCATCTCTAAAACCAAAACTTTTGAGCTATGTTGTTTGCCATTACCCGTTACTTCGAGCGCAATATCTTCTAACTCGATTAAGCTTGCGTGACGAGGCTTCTCAGCGACAAATGACCCTAAACCGTGGACGCGATTAATTAAACCTTTTTGGGTTATTTCTCGCAAGGCTCGATTTACCGTCATCCGACTAACGCCAAGCGCTAACACTAAGTCATTCTCTGATGGTAACTTTTGTCCTGCTAGCCACTCATCATCCGATATTTTCTGTTCGATACTTTTTATAATTTGTTGATAAATCGGTTCAGGTGATGACCTATTGATCATGCTGATACTGAGACTAATAATGGACTTTCTAACGGTCATTACATGTCTCCAGTGGTTTGCGCCAAACCCCTGCTTTCATAATTGCAGCGCAAGGGTTGAGTCCAATTTGATAACTTAACATTGCCGGTTTATCGACATCCCAAAGCACCAAGTCAGCCTGCTTGCCGACACTTAACGAGCCTAATTCTTTGTTGAGTCCAAGTGCTTTCGCAGCATTGATTGTTACTCCTCTTAACGCTTCGGTGGGAGTGAGACGAAATAGTGTGCAAGCCATATTCATAATCAGCAGTAACGAATGCACCGGCGAGCTGCCAGGATTGGCGTCAGTCGCGATGGCCATCGACACGCCATTAGCACGCAGGGCTTCTATTGGCGGTAGTTTAGTCTCCCGTAACACGTAGAAGGCGCCGGGCAACAGCACTGCGACAGTATTGTTTTCAGCTAATGTGGTAACGTCGTCTTTGGTTAGATATTCAATATGATCAACTGACAGGGCTTTGCGTTTTGCCACCATTACTGCGCCACCCATATCGGACAGTTGCTCGACATGTGCCTTGACTGGTAAACCCAGCGCATCCGCACAATCAAACACTCTTTGTGCTTGATCAATGGTAAAAGCAATTTTTTCGATAAACACATCGACTGCATCAACTAGCCCAGCCGAATGGGCTTCAGGCAGCATTTGATTACAAACCAAATCAATGTAGTCATCACTTCGATTCGTATATTCTTCTGGCAAGGCATGCGCACCAAGAAAGGTTTTTTTTATTCGCACAGAACAATCTGTTTCTAACTGCTTGGCTACACGAAGCATCTTTATTTCAGTCTCGCTATCAAGGCCGTAACCCGATTTAATTTCGAGTGTTGTAACACCTTCCTCTAATAGAGGTTTAAGGCGCTTTTTAGCGCTGTATAGCAAGCTTTGCTGAGTCGCTTCACGAGTCGCTTTAACGGTCGACTTTATACCACCGCCAGCCCTGGAAATTTCTTCATAGCTAGCACCCTCTAAGCGAAGTTCAAACTCATCTGCACGATCTCCACCATAGACTAAATGACTGTGGCAATCGATAAGGCCCGGTGTTAATAACTTTCCCTGACAATCGATAACCTCAGGTTCAGTTTCGACCCTTGTCTGCCTTTCAGACATTAACCCAATCCAAATAATGCGATCAGCTTCAACCAATAAACCATGATCTTCAACAACGCCATAACCACTTTCACCAGTCATAGTGGCCAGTCGAGCGTTAATAAATAGGGTTTGATTATTTTTCATGGTGCTTTTATTAGGTGCTCTATACTTGTATATACATGTATGCTAACTTGTTTAAGTAGGCTTCACAAGCTCAGTGTGACTAACCATTCAAACAATAGGAAAATTAAAATCAATGGCTCAAATCATATGGGCAAAATCAGCACTCCTACCCAATGGCTGGGCTGATTCAGTAGAAATTACTGTGGATAATAACGGTGATATAAGCCGAATATTAGTCAACGAAACCTACCAACAAGGTGAACGTCACAATGTTTTGATAGCGGGCATGCCCAATGTCCATTCACATGCGCATCAACGTGCTATGTCGGGTCTAGGCGAGTGTGCAGGTCAAGCTGCAGCCGATGGCTCAAAAGATAGTTTCTGGACTTGGCGCAAAATTATGTACCATTATCTTGATCGTATTCAGCCTGAGCATTTGTTTCATATCAGTTCACAGCTGTATCTAGAAATGTTGAAGTCTGGTTATACCTGCGTCGGTGAGTTTCAGTATCTCCACCACAACTGTGATGGTAGTGCCTACCAAAATCCTGCAGAAATGAGTCTACAGTGCCTTCATGCGGCAGAATCAGTGGGTATTGGTTTTACCGCATTGCCAGTTTTATATCGATTTGGTGGATTCGGTAGTGTTGACTCTATCGAAGGTCAAAAGCGTTTCATCAACAATGCAGAAGGATTTTGCTCCATAGTCGAATCATTGCAATCTGCGTCTAAAGCCAACTTTAATACATCGGTTGGTATCGCCCCACATTCACTACGTGCCATTGACCAGCCGTTACTCAAGTCAGTTATTGATTCCATTGGAAAAAACAACCTTGCTGCGATTCATATTCACATTGCAGAACAAACCAAAGAGGTTGACGACTGCCTAGCTTGGTCTCAACAACGGCCAGTTGAGTGGTTATTTAATCACTTTGATGTTGACCAACAGTGGTGCCTGATTCACGCAACACACATGACTGATGATGAAACTCTAAAAATGGCGGTCAGTGGCTGTGTCGCTGGATTATGTCCAACAACAGAAGCCAATCTGGGCGATGGATTTTTTAATGCAGAGCAATATTTTCAAGCAAATGGCAATTGGGCTATTGGATCAGACAGCCATATTTCGATCGATCCCGTTGAAGAACTCCGCTGGCTTGAATATGGTCAGCGCTTGGTGTCGCGTGGAAGAAACGTATTAACTTCTTCGAAAAACAAGAACACAGGTCGTAACTTGATCGACGGAGCACTCTCTGGGGGTGCCATGGCTTGTGGTCGAAAGATAGGCCGTATAGCCATTGGTTATCGAGCTGATCTTTTAGCCATTAACGACAATCACCCCAGGTTATATGGCCGCAGTACAGATGATCTGCTTGATAGCTGGATATTTTCTGGTAACGAAAATATGGTTGATAGCGTCTATGTTGGGGGCCGAAAGGTCATCGAAAATGGCGTTCATGCGAATGAACAAAGTATTGCTAGCAACTACCGTCAAACTCTAGATCTACTAAAGGACTAGCACCATGCACGACACCTTAATTTTAAAGCCTGGCAAAGCAACACTAGATGAATTGCGTTCAATATATCGGCAAAATTTAAACCACCCCTTATCTATAAGAATGGATGAAACTTGTAAATCCCGAGTAGACGCTGCAGCTCTAATAGTCAAGCAAGCATCGGCTGGTGATGTCGCTGTGTATGGTATTAATACCGGTTTTGGTAAGCTAGCCAGCACCCGGATTCCAGCCGACCAAACAGCACAATTGCAGCGTAACTTGATCCTGTCACATTGCTGTGGCGTTGGCGCTGAATTGCCCGGCAATCTCGTCCGACTCATCATGTCACTGAAAATATTATCGTTGGGACGCGGCGCCTCGGGCGTGCGTTGGTTGATCATCAAACAAATCGAAGCTTTCCTCCAAAATGACATCTTACCAGTCATCCCTGGGCAAGGGTCGGTTGGTGCATCGGGGGATTTGGCACCTTTGGCCCATATGACTGCAGCAATTATCGGTGAAGGGTCGGTTCATTATCAGGGCAGCACTATGCTGGCTTCACAAGCCATGACATTAGCAGGTCTAACGCCAGTTGAACTGGGGCCAAAAGAGGGGCTGGGTTTAATAAATGGCACTCAGGTTTCAACCGCTTTGGCTTTGGGGGCATTATTTGATAGCTGGAACCTGGCTCAAACAGCGCTTATTTCAGGCGCAATCTCAACCGATGCCTTAATGGACTCAACAGCACCCTTTCGACCTGAAATCCATGCCTTGCGAGGTTTAAGAGGGCAAATTGATGCTGCGCAATCGTTACGTTCCTTGCTTGAAGGATCTGTTATTCGAGAATCACATCGAGACGATGATGAGCGCGTTCAGGATCCTTATAGTATTCGTTGTCAACCTCAGGTTATGGGCGCTTGCCTCGACCTATTACGTCATGTGGCGAGCACTCTTGAAATTGAAGCCAATGCGGTCACTGATAACCCTATTGTTGTTATTGAGGACGGCTCTATTTTGTCTGGCGGTAATTTCCATGCTGAACCTGTCGCTTTTGCTGCTGATATAATTGCACTTGCGATAGCCGAAATAGGATCAATTACCGAACGTCGAATAGCCATCATGGTTGATCCTGTTCAAAGTTTTGGGTTGCCCGCTTTTCTAACGCCAAGACCCGGCCTAAATTCAGGCTTCATGATTGCAGAGGTAACCTCTGCAGCACTCATGTCGGAAAATAAACAAAAAGCAGCGCCTTGTTCCATCGATTCGACACCTACCAGCGCCAATCAGGAAGACCATGTATCTATGGCTTGTCATGGCGCTCGCAGGCTTTATGATATGAATGAAAATTTGGCGAATATTATAGCCATCGAGTTGTTATGCGGCGTTCAAGGTATTGAATTTCGGGCGCCCATTAAAACCAGCGAATGTTTAATGAGCGTTCTAGCAGCGATAAGGTGTCAGGTAGCCAGACTCGAAGACGACCGTTACATGGCTGACGACATTGCTGCAGCCAAAAAACTAGTTGTTAATCAGTCAATTATTGCAGCATTACCTAACGTCACTTTACTGCCAACGTTGTCCGACTAGTTAGCATTGTCTTATGAGAAGTCATTTATGAATTATAACTTATGAAAGTTGGACTAACTAAGGGTGATAGCCCGCTTGTTTTAGCTCAACCACATGGAGGCATAGAAATACCCAGTGATATTTTTTCTCGCCTTAATCCAACTGGGCAAGCGATGGCAGATACGGATTGGCACATAACGCGCTTATATAAAGGTCTATTTGCACAAGTAACAGTGGTTAGCACGCCCATTCATCGTTATGTAATTGACGCTAACCGTGACCCTTCAGGACAATCACTCTACCCAGGCCAATATACGACTGGCTTATGTCCTACAACCACTTTTGACGACCAACTACTGTATGTGAAAGGCCAAGCACCCTCATTAGACGAAATCGCGAATCGTCAGCAGCAATATCATCAGCCTTACCATGACGTGATTCGTGATCAACTTGAACGAGTTCACCAGCGGCATGGATACGCCGTGCTATTCGATTGCCATTCTATCCGATCTGTCGTGCCCTGCCTGTTTGACGGCAAACTCCCTGATTTTAATATTGGCACTAATGACGGGGCTAGCTGTAGCCAGAAAATCACGCTGGGTGTCGAAACTGCTTGTGCATCAGCACCACAATATACCCATGTTTCCAACGGTCGCTTCAAAGGAGGATGGACCACTCGACATTACGGTAACCCAGACGCGGGTTACCACGCCATTCAAATGGAGTTGTCGCAGTGCAACTACATGCAAGAAACACCTCCTTGGCATTATGACTCGACCAAGGCAAAGAATTTACGTGTCGTGTTAAAAACAATATTGGAAAACTGCCTGCTAACTTAAAATAGCCTTTTCACATGAATCATTTCTTTTAAACTTGTAATATAAATAACGCTAATCAATGACCATTCTTACTGCGGAATATTGCAAACAGTCCTTTTTTTGAAAAGCCGCTTAAATTGAGTCTGTTAAACCCGATTCAGCTGATCCAATTTATACAGTTTCATGTAGAATTACATCGCATGGAAAACCCAATACAAATTTCACTTTCGCAGAAGGCCAGACCACTCAACCAGTACCCACTCTATTGGGCTGAATGCTTTGGAACCGCGCCATTCCTGCCCGTGTCTCGCGATGAGATGGACCAGCTTGGCTGGGATAGTTGCGATATCATTATTGTCACAGGTGACGCTTATGTTGACCACCCCAGTTTTGGCATGGCGATTGTTGGGCGTTTACTAGAAGCACATGGATTTCGAGTTGGCATAATAGATCAACCTGATTGGCATAGCGCCGATCCTTTCAAGACACTTGGTAAACCCAATTTATTCTTTGGCGTTAGTGCGGGCAATATGGATTCGATGATTAACCGCTATACGGCTGATCGAAAAATTCGTTCTGACGATGCTTATTCTCCAGATGATATTGGTGGCAAACGACCAGACCGTTGCTCGGTGGTTTACTCACAACGGTGCCGAGAAGCTTATAACGACGTCCCCATTGTAATTGGTGGTATCGAGGCATCACTAAGACGTATTGCTCATTACGATTATTGGCAAGACAAAGTGCGCCGCTCAATCCTGTCTGATGCCAAGGCCGATCTTTTACTTTATGGCAACGCTGAAAGAGCCATCATTGAAGTAGCCCATCGTTTAGCAAAGGGAGATGACATTAGTGCTATTACGGATATTCGGGGGTCTGCTTTTGTTATTAAAGATATTCCAGAAGACTGGCAAATACTCGATTCAACCAATGTAGAAAAGCCAGGCCGGGTTGAGAAGCGAATAAGCCCCTATGAAATGATTGACCAAGACAGCTGCGACAGTAGTCAAAAAGGGGTTAATAAAGACAAATCTAAACAGGTTGAAGTTACCTTCACCGGTAAACTGGAAAAGTTACAGCACAAGCTTAAGCAACGCTTAAAGACCGTCATTCGTTTACCATCTTTTGATGATGTCAGTCGTGATCCTGTGCTATACGCTCATGCCAATCGTGTGTTGCACTTAGAAACTAACCCAGGCAATGCTAGAGCATTGGTACAAAACCAAGGGGGACAAAAAATTTGGTTCAATCCGCCACCTATTCCACTCACGATGGAAGAGATGGATTATGTATTCAGCTTTAATTATGCACGTGTGCCCCATCCAATGTATCAAAAGGCAAGAATTCCTGCTTATGAAATGATCCGCTTCTCTGTGAATATTATGCGTGGCTGTTTTGGCGGTTGTACTTTCTGCTCTATTACAGAGCATGAGGGTAGAGTCATTCAAAGTCGATCTGAAGACTCGATCATTAATGAAATTGAACAAATGCGAGATAAAGTGCCCGGTTTTACAGGTATCGTCTCTGACTTAGGGGGCCCAACGGCCAATATGTATCGGCTTGCCTGTAAGTCTCGAGCGATTGAGGCAGCCTGTCGCCTACCTTCCTGTGTTTATCCCGGTATTTGTGAAAATCTTGATACTGATCATTCCTCTCTAATTGCCTTATACCGTCGCGCACGTGAATTGAAGGGTGTTAAAAAAGTGTTGATCAGCTCTGGCTTACGTTACGACCTGGCCGTCGAGTCACCCGAATACGTAGAAGAACTAGTTACCCACCATGTTGGCGGTTATTTAAAGATAGCGCCAGAACACACTGAGCAAGGACCATTATCGAAAATGATGAAACCCGGCATGGGCAGCTATGACCGATTTAAAGCTTTGTTCGAAAAGTTTTCAAAAAAAGCAGGGAAAGAACAGTATCTGATTCCATATTTTATTGCAGCACATCCTGGCACCACAGAAGAAGATATGATGAATTTGGCCCTTTGGCTTAAAAAGAATGGGTTTAAGGCAGACCAAGTACAAAATTTTTACCCCTCACCCATGGCAACGGCTACTACCATGTATCATACCGGCAAGAATCCACTCAAACGAGTTAAACGTGATAGTGAAGATGTGGTGACCGCTAAGGGTGATAAACAGCGCCGATTACACAAGGCATTTTTAAGATATCACGATCCAGACAATTGGCCCATGTTACGTGAAGCGTTGACAACAATGGGACGAGAAGATTTAATTGGTAGTGCTAAGCATCAATTAATTCCCACTTTTCAACCTAAAGATGGGGACGCCTATAAAAGTCCCCGGCGAAAAAACAGCACGCCTCGGCAACAGGGTAATAGCAAGTCAGCTAATAACAACCAACCACGTCGCGGGCGAATATTAACCCAGCACACGGGCTTACCACCAAGAAAGCACAGTTAGAGGCCACTTGTTCTAATCATGAGACAGTGCTTACTGGCAACTTTTTTTTCTGTCTCTTTATGCTTGGCTGCCTTGTCATCTGGTGCAAGCGATAAGTCTGATAAAGAACAAGAGCTTAAAGCATTACAGGCTAAAATTATCCAATTGCAAAAAACTATTGGACTAAAACAAGATAGCAAATCAGCTTATGTCAGGCAGCTTAAAAAGATTGAAATCAGTATTGGCCGCGTTAGTCAGAAAATCTCGGCTTCAAATAAGCAAATAATTCGTAAAGAGTTAGCATTAAAACAACTAAAAATTCAAAAGAAAAAAAGCCATCAACAGTTAAGCCAAGAAAATTCATCACTGGCTCAGCAAGTGTATTCAGCCTATACCCTCGGACAACAAGAAAAGATTAAGTTACTGTTTTCGCAACAAGATGGGAATGATTTGCAAAGAAACTTGATTTACTATCAATATTTTTCAAATGCTCGAGTTAACTTAATTAAACGTGTGCAAGAGAATATCGATAGTCTAATAGCGACCGAATCTGAAATCAGCAATACTAAAAAATCTCTTGAAGTCAGCCATCAAAAGCTAGAAAACCAAAATAACCTTCTTAAAGATAACAGTTCAAAAAGAAAAGATATTATTGTCTCACTCGATCAACAATTACAACAACAAGGTGGCGCTCTGGGCAAACTGCAGGTTGGCGCAAAAGCTTTAGAGTCCCTCATAAACTCCATTGAGGACATTCTTACCGAGTCACCCGAGCCAGAGTTTGACAATAGACCGTTTGCCGAGCTTCGTGGTCAACTTGCTTGGCCGGTAAAAGGAAAGATTAAAAAACTATTTGGTCGTCAGAAACAATTTTCTGAATTACGCTGGCAAGGTATTTTAATTGAAGCGCCTGTTGGTCGCCATGTGAGAGCAATTTCTAGCGGCAGAATTGCTTTTGCCGACTGGTTACGGGGACTAGGTAACATTATTATTATCGATCATGGTAATTCCTATCTATCGCTCTACGGCCATAATGAATCATTGTTTAGGTCGGCTGGTGAATGGGTTGAAGCTGGAGACATTATTGGCAGTATTGGAATCAGCGGCGGTCAAAAAAAACCAAGCCTATATTTTGAAATACGAAAAAAAGGAAAACCCCAGAACCCAACCCAATGGTGTAAAAACGGAAAACAATTTTCATCCTGAATTTTGAGGTTGGTTTTTACGCCTAAAACGTTAAAATGTTTACAACTTTCGAGCGAATATCTAGTCTACAATGACTGTATTCCACATGGAGACTTTAATGCTTAACAAATTAAGACAATCGACCCTAATTTTTGTCGGTATTTTACTCGGTTTATCGCTTGCAATCGGCCATAGCGTCTATGCCTTGAAAGATGATCAGGTCAGAACGCTCGATATTCCTTTTGAGTCTTTACAGGCTTTCACTGATGTTTTTTCAAAAGTTAAGTCTGACTATGTCGAAGGCGTTGATGATAAAAAACTGATTGAAGACGCCATACGTGGCATGCTGAGTGGACTTGACCCTCATTCTGCTTTTATGAACACTGCCGAATTTAATGAACTCAAGGTTGGTACCACGGGCCAGTTTGGTGGTTTAGGTATTGAAGTCAGCATGGAGAATGGCTTTGTTAAAGTTATTTCACCGATAGATGGCACCCCCGCTTCAAGGGCTGGCCTACAACCCAGTGACTTAATTATTCAACTGGATGAGACACCCGTCAAAGGTATGACGTTGAATGATGCGGTTAAGATTATGCGCGGAGAACCTGATACCGACATTTTGTTAACGATTGTGAGAGAAGGTGAGAGTGCGCCACTTGAATTTACAATTACTCGTGAGATTATTCGGGTTAAAAGCGTCAAAAGTAAGATGCTTGAGGATGGTTATGGTTACGTACGCATTGCTAGCTTCCAGTCAAGAACTACGACTGACCTTCTTAAAACTATTACTGATCTACAAAAAGAGACGCCTCTTAAAGGTATGGTTTTAGATTTACGCAATAATCCAGGCGGTGTTCTCAGTGGTGCTATTGGCGTCTCCAATGCCTTTATTAACGACGGTTTGGTGGTTTACACCGAAGGCCGTATCGCCGATTCAAGTCACCGTTATAATGCAACACCTGGCGATAGTTTAAATGGTGCGCCGCTTATTATCTTAATTAATGGTGGTTCAGCATCGGCATCTGAAATTGTTGCGGGTGCGATGCAAGATCACAAACGTGCCATTATTATGGGTACTAAGTCATTTGGAAAAGGTTCAGTGCAAACGATTCAAGAGCTACAAAACGGATCAGCCGTTAAGATTACAACGGCTCGTTACTTCACTCCCAATGGTCGGTCAATTCAAGCCAAAGGTATTGTGCCCGATATTGAATTAAAAACATTACGCCTTCCAGCAAGTGACGATAAGCAACGTAAATCTTATTCTGAAAATGACCTGTCGGGTCACTTAAGTAATCCAGATGATGATAAGAAAACTGATGCCGCTAAAAACAAACCCGATACGGATAAAGTCAAAAGCCTATCTGAAACTGACTTTCAACTTTACGAAGCTTTGAACCTGCTTAAGGGTATGAATATTCTGAGTCAAATGGGCCAAAACTAATTCAGGTTATTAAAAAACACCTGTGACTCGGTTTTTAACACTCCTTGCAATACTAGTTTCGGCGCCGATCTATGGCGCCGATCAACGTCCCGTGCTGGCGCTTGTAATTGATGACTTAGGTTACTCTTTATCACAAGGCAAAGCGGCACTCAATCTAGAGGGTGATCATACCTTCGCCATAATACCTGGTACAACCTACGGTCAGAGACTGGCCGCTTTGGCTAACACCAAAAGCAAAGAGATTATTCTTCATTTACCATTGCAGGCATCAAACATCTGGGCCGCAGCCGAGTCAAACACTCTCACTGAGTCTATGAGTGAAGATCAGATTAGCCTCAATACGGTCGCTATGCTGTCAGAGTTCCCCAATATAAAGGGTATTAATAATCATATGGGAAGCCATTTGACCGAAATTAGCCATTTTATGCGACCTATTATGGAGAGTATCAAGGCTTACCGATCTCAACTATATTTCCTTGATAGCCGTACTTCAGCTCGAAGCGTTGCTTATATTGAAGCATTAAATTCTGGGCTAGATTCTGTCAAACGTGATGTTTTTTTAGACAACAATCATACCAACCTAGAGTCAATAAGACTTCAATTTAAACTCTGGCTGAAAAAAGCCCGTGATACTGGGTCTGCGCTGGCCATTGGCCATCCCCACACTAATACGATTAAAGTGTTAGAGGCAAACTTTCCCTTAGTCCAGAAAAAGTTTCAGTTTATGCGTATTTCTCAGCTTATTTCTAAGACTAAACTTTCAAAAAAATTAGAAAACCCACCAGAATATTTATCAAAATTTAAATAGTGCATGCCTTAAGAATTTAATACTTTTAAAATTAGAACTAAGTTCTTACTTCTCCGCGCACCATTACTACCTTCCCGGTTCTCACCATTTCGACAACTTTAAAGTTAGAAATCATCTCAACGAGGGCATCAATTTTTTTACTATTACCTGCAATACTGAATATCATCGAAGTTTGAGTTAAGTCCAACGTTTTGCAGCCAAAGTGTTCTGCGATTTGTAAAGCCTCGCTGCGTTTGTCGATACCACACAAAATTTTGATCATTGCGAATTCTTTAACAACTGATGTCTCGAAACTATGATCAACACAACGCACAACATCAATCAGTTTGTTCACTTGCATGATGATTTGATCCAAATTGCCTTCATCGCCAGAAAGCCCAATAGTCATCCGGGAGAAGCGTCCATGCATGCCAGGTGATACAACTAATGACTCGATATTGTAGTTCCTTCGGGCAAAGGTCTGTGCAATACGAGCCAATACGCCCGGCGTATTAGAAACATAGACACTCAGCGTGTGCTGTGAACTAGAATGCACAATTGTCGGTGATTTGTCGGTTGTTACTATTTCCTTATTGTCTATAGTCATGGCTGTGATCTCAGTACTTACTTTTTTGCTTAATGTTCAGACGTTGTTATTTAAATCAGTCTATTATTTTATGTCGACCCTGTGGGCTTTGCCATTTTTTCTTTTGGGGGTTCGATTAGCATATCCTCTAATGCCGCCCCAGCTGGAATCATTGGAAAAACATTCTCATGTTTCGTCACTTCTGCATTAATCAGTACGGGGCCACCTCTATGTGCAATTGCTTTTTCTAATACCTTACGAACGTCCGCTGGACGCTTTAGATTATAACCTGTTGCACCATAAGCCTCTGCTAATTTTACGAAATCAGGATTTCCGGCGAGATCAACACCACTTTCACGCTCGTCAAAAAATAATTCTTGCCACTGACGAACCATACCCAAGTAATGATTATTCAATACCAGAATGATAATCGGTAGTTTTTCAATAACAGCCGTAGCCAATTCAAATAGCGTCATTTGAAAACCACCATCACCGACAACAGCAACTACCAAATCATCTGGACGACCGAGTTGTGCGCCAATAGCCGCTGGGAAACCAAACCCCATTGTGCCGGCACCACCAGACGTCAGCCACTGAAATGATTTATCACATTTATAAAACTGTGCTGCCCACATTTGATGCTGGCCAACATCAGTTGTCATAATCGCCTTACCCTCTGTTAACTGATAAAACTCATCCAGCACGTGCTGCATTTTTAGGCCGCCATGGATTTTATATGACAGTGGGAATTTCTTCTTCAAGCCCTGGACTTTTTCAACCCATTCGTCTGAGTCGAGACGTTCAATGTGCTTATTAAGCTCTGTCAAAATCGCTTTAGCATCGCCAACACATTGATAGTGAGGCATGATCATTTTACCAATCTCTGCAGGATCAATATCAATATGTATAATAGTTGCATGACGTCCAAATTTATCTGCTTGGCCAATAATACGATCATCAAAGCGAGATCCAACTGACAATATCAAGTCAGCTTCCACTATTGCCTTGTTTGCATAAGCGGTGCCATGCATCCCCAGCATACCTAACGCTAATTCATGGCTTTCGGGGAATACACCTTTTCCAAGCAAAGTATTGGTTACTGGTGAGTTAAGCGTTTCAGCTAAATATTTAAGTTCGGCATCAGCCTTCGCAAGCATCGCACCCTGACCTGCAAGAATAAGGGGCTTTTTCGAAGTCTTAATAGCTTTAGCAATGGCTTTAATTTCGTCTATATTCAAATCATAGGCTAATTCTGGTTTGTAGCCGGGTAAGTTCATTTCTTGATCTAGTTCGCCATCAAAAGGTCCCTGGCTTAAATCTTTAGGAATATCAATCAACACAGGGCCTTGACGTCCAGTGGTAGCAATATGATATGCCTCTTTGACAATACGTGGGATGTCATTAGTGGCTTTGACTAAATAGCTGTGCTTTACCACGGGCATTGAAATTCCAAATATATCAGCTTCTTGGAACGCATCTTTACCCAACATCCAAGTAACCTGTTGACCAGTGATGACAATCATGGGTATCGAGTCCATATCAGCCGTCATAATGCCAGTAATGGTGTTACCTGCACCCGGTCCACTGGTTACTAACACACAGGCGGGTTTGCCCGTTGCTCTTGCGTAACCATCGGCCATATGTACAGCACCTTGTTCATGCCGAACCATAACAAATTTAATTTTAGTTTTAACCGTTTCGAGTGCATCGAATATTGGGAGCACCGCGCCACCTGAATATCCAAACATAATCTCTATACCTACACTTTCTAAACATTTAAGTAAGGCTTGAGCACCGTCTAATTCTTGAGTTGCCATTTCTTTAATCGCCTGCTGTTAGTTATCGCCTAATTAACTATTAGAAGAGAACTTTCTGTTGCTATTTACAAAATGAGTATTATAGAGCAATGTTCTTATAATGAAAGGGGACGGCGCCTTGAAAATGTCAATTATTTACTTAACTTTATACATTTTCTGTTTTTATCATCTATTTTTTTGATAATTTAACCCACAATCAATTTTTTCTTTATCAGAATTAAATCAGATCTTGTGTATTCAACAATACAGATCACATTAATAGAGCATTTCATTTGTGAATATATTGGTTTTCCATTTTGTATTTATTTTTTATAAAAGTCGTTTTGCTAAAAGCAATATTACTTCCCTACACTAGCGTTTTCCCACTGTGACTGATTAGAAGGATAGGTGTGCGTTTATTGAATTAGATGTCCTCTTATTTTTTAAAATCACTTAAAGAGCACTTTTAGTCTAATTTTGTATATATTCATTTCACTTTATGAAAATATTCATATCAATTTCTTTACAAAAGAATTTTTATGTTGAAAAACTCTTGATAGTCAGAGTAAGTAGGGTTATCTAGATGTTAGAGGACAAGATTAATTAGAATTAAAGAATAACTGATTTTCTATATGGTCATTATTGTTGGGTTTTAAACATTTTTTAAACCTGACTTTAATAAATAGAAACTTGGAATAATCGTTTTACTTTAGATGTTAAACAAAATTTCAAATGAGATCATTAAAATGAGTATTAAAACAGGACAAAGAACTTTTAACTTTGCTTTAAAAACAACTAAAAATAATGTTGAAAAGGTTGAGTCTCTTATTAAAGAGCATGCTGACTTTATGAAAAAATTATAGTTTTGATGGAAGTAAAATTCTGCTGGTTCATTATTAAGTATCAAAATCAGAAGAGTTTATAATATTGCTAACCCAAATGAAGGGACAACAGGCAATATACTTTTTACTATTAATGAAGTTTATGTTTATCCCGATGGAATTGAACAACACATGAAGGCAGCAATGAATTGGGAGGGCATACCAAGTTTTCTTGAACTATTAGGAGCTCATGGTGAAGTGCTTGTAGCAAACGGAGAAGTTTTAGAAACTTTATAACGAACTAAGTCATGTATAAATTATATATTTATTCTTTTGAATCTATCGCGTTTCTTTGTTTATTAACCCATACCAAACTTGCATCTTACTTAGAATAAAAAACTAAATATTTTGAAAATAACCATGGCAAAATGAAACATTCCAACAAGAGCCATAATTATTACCTCAGTCTAAAAAAATAATCACAGCAAGTAATGGTTGAATATTACCTATCAGAAATACTTAACTAAAATACAATAAGCCTCTAATCATTGAATATGTCAAAATTAATCAATGAAATTACAGATTTATTCAACCGTGACAGATTTTGCTAAATTCCTAGGTTGATCTACGTCTGTTCCGCGCAATACCGCAACGTGGTAGCTTAATAATTGTAGTGGAATAGTTGATAATATTGGCGTTGTCCACTGTGTTTCACCCGCCATTTCTATTACGACATCGTCACTGGTTGCCTCTAATTCTACTCCTTGATGTGCAAATATATAGAGCTTTCCACCGCGTGCTTTTACTTCCTGCATATTTGAATGTAATTTTTCCATTAATTCATTATTTGGAGTGACTACTACGACTGGCATGTCACTATCGACTAATGCAAGCGGACCATGCTTTAGTTCACCTGCGGGGTAAGCCTCAGCATGAATGTATGAAATTTCTTTGAGCTTTAGTGCGCCTTCCATGGCGATAGGGTAGTGTTCGCCTCTCCCTAAAAATAATGCATCTTTTTTGTCGATGAAGTCTTCGGCGATTATTTTTATTTTTAAATCTAATTCGAGTAATTTTTCGACCTGCCTTGGCAATTCCACTAACTCTTTAACGATGGCTGCTATTACTGATGATTCAAGATTTTGAACCTTTCCAATAGATAAGGTCAGTAACAACATGGACACTAACTGAGTAACAAAGGCTTTAGTTGATGCCACACCAATTTCTGGTCCCGCTCGAGTCATTAGGACTAAATTTGATTCGCGCACTAATGATGATTCAGGCACGTTACAAATACTTAAAGATCCACAGTAATTGTCTGATGATAGATTGCGCAGTGCAGCTAGCGTATCGGCTGTTTCACCTGATTGAGACAAGGTTACAAATAAGGTGTTTTTCGGCACTACAGCTTTTCGATAACGAAATTCACTAGCAACTTCTATTTGGCAAGGCAATTCTAATAATGCTTCTATCCAATACTTTGCTACGTAACCCGCATGGTAGCTTGTGCCGCAGGCAATTATTTGGATGTTTTCGACTCGTGAAAAAATGTCGGCAGCGCTTGGCCCAAATATTGAATCTAAAATATCATCTGCCGTTATTCGTCCTTCTAAACAGTCAGTAATTGACTTTGACTGCTCATAAATTTCTTTGAGCATGTAATGTCGAAATTTGCCCTTTGTTACAGAGTCACTCGTCATTTCTGTTTGATGTACTTCTCGTTCTTTTTCTTTGCCATCCACGTTATAAATTTTGAAGCTTTTATGGTGTAATACGGCAAAATCACCTTCTTCTAGATAAATAAACCGACTTGTTACAGGGAGTAAAGCGGAGATATCTGATGCAATAAAATGCTCCTGAAAGCCAACGCCCAATACTAATGGACTTCCTTTTCGGCAGGCGACTAGGGTATCGGGTTCATTCAACGCGATTATACCTAGCGCAAAAGCGCCTTTGAGTGTTTTAACTGCTTTTTTGACCGCACTGAAAAGATCAGTTTTATAAAAACTTTCGATTAGGTGCGCAATGACTTCGGTATCAGTTTCCGAGGTAAATACATAACCATCAGCAGTCAGCTTCTGTCGAATCTCCTTATAGTTTTCGATAATACCATTGTGCACTACTGCGATTCGGTTTTTTGAAAAGTGCGGGTGTGCATTGCTTTCTGATGGGGCACCATGCGTTGCCCAACGGGTGTGTGCTATACCTACTTTACCAGGCTGGTTATTATTTATTTTATTTGCTAGCTGCTGCACTTTGCCTACAGCTCTAAAACGTTCTAACTTTCCTTCGTTAACGACGGCAATGCCAGCTGAATCGTAACCTCTATATTCTAAACGTCTTAAGCCTTCCAATAAGATTGAACTAACGTCCCTTTGGGCTAAAGCACCGACTATTCCACACATAAGTTTATACTTCCTTTATTTTTGTTGGTCTTTGCCAACTACTTATCGATACTTGTTTTGAGCGCGAAAACGTCAGTTGATGCGCAGCTGTATTTCGAGTAATGGTTGAACCAGCACCAATCGTAGCACCTTGACCTATCGTAACGGGTGCTACTAGCTGTGTATCAGACCCTATAAAAACATCATCTTCAATTATAGTTTGAAACTTATTAGCTCCGTCGTAGTTACACGTAATGGTACCTGCACCAATATTTACATCTTTGCCAAGGATGGCATCACCAATATAACTTAAGTGGTTAACCTTACTACCTGCCCCAATCGAGGCTTTTTTAGTTTCGACAAAATTACCAATTTTTGTATTATCAGCGCACTCTGTTCCTGGACGCAATCTTGAAAAAGGGCCTATTACTGCATTTTGACCAATGTTTGAATCATCTATCATCGTCATGGGTAATATTTTGGTATTTGTAGCGATTTGGGAATTTTTAATAATGCAGCCTGCCCCAATATGAACTCTGTCAGCAAGATGAACAACACCCTCGAAAACACAGTTAATATCTATAACGACGTCTTTGCCCACTGTTAATTGTCCTCTGATATCAATTCTTGCAGGGTCATATACCTTAACCCCTTCAGACATTAATCGGTACGCAAGTTTTTTTTGATAAATTCTTTCTACCATAGATAATTGGAGTTGGTTATTAACGCCATTAACTTCATCAGCCTCGCTACAAATCATTGCACCAACTTTGAATCCACCTGACGAGGCATGTTTGATGACATCAGTTAGATAGTATTCAGATTGCGCATTATTGTTATCGAGTAAACCAATCAAGTGTTTAACATGACGTCCCGTTATAAAAATAATGCCGGAGTTAGATTCAATTATTTCTTGTTCTAATTCGCCAGCATCTTTTTGCTCCAGTATTGCGCAAACTGCTTGCTCACTATTTCGAACAATGCGCCCGTAGCCATACGGGTTAGAAGGCATAAAACTTAATACATTGACGTCAGTTTCTTTCGAAGCTGAAAGAAATGAACTAATGGTTCCTCGTGATACTAAGGGCACGTCTCCTGTTAAAACCAGAATGTCATTACCGGACTTTACTGATGATATGCATTGGGCTACGGCATGACCCGTTCCAAGTAAGTCTTTTTGTTTAATAAAATGCAGTAACTGACCAGACATGACGTCTTCAACTAGCTCAGATTTATAGCCAACTACGACAAAAATTTGTTCGGGATTTAGGGATTTACTGGTGTCAACAACATGCTGAAGCATAGGTTTTCCAGCCAGATTATGGAGCACCTTCGGGCGATTGGACATCATCCGAGTACCCTGTCCAGCTGCAAGAATAATAATACTCAATGCCATAGTTTGATTCCATGCTATTAATCAGTGCTTATTGTATGCCAAACGCAAAAAAAAAGGAGGCCATAGGCCTCCTTTTTGTATATCCAAAGAAATAATAGGGGGTTTAAATTTATTATCTCTTTCTGAGCTTTTGAATCGCGGCAATTTGAGCTGCTGCAATGGCTATTTCAGCTCTCGCCTTAGCAATATCAAATTCTGATTGCTGATCCGCTAAAGCTGCCTCAGCTCTTTGTTTTGCTTCGATAGCTGCCGCTTCATTTAAGTCATCAGCTCTAATTGCAGCGTCAGATAGGACTGTTACTACGTGTGGTTGAACCTCTAAAATTCCACCCGTTATAAAAAAGAACTCTTCCTCTTTATTCCCAATATCAAGTCTTACTTCACCCGCTTTCAGTGGAGATATTAATGGCGTGTGACCAGGAGCCACACCCACTTCACCTAAAACTGCGGGTGCGTAGACCATTTCAGCTACACCAGAGAATATAATTTCTTTAGCACTAACAATTTCAACTTGTATGGTATTCGCCATGCGATTGCTCCTTAAAGCGTCTTCGCTCTTTCAGCAACTTCGTCAATACCACCGACCATATAAAAAGCCTGCTCAGGGTATTGATCCATTTCGCCATCAATAATTGACTTAAAACCCGCTATAGTTTCTTTTAGTGAAACATACTTGCCTGCTGCCCCGGTGAATACCTCAGCTACGAAGAAAGGCTGTGATAGGAAACGTTGCATTTTACGAGCACGGTTTACCACCAGTTTGTCTTCTTCTGATAATTCATCCATTCCCAATATAGCAATAATATCTTTCAATTCTTTATAACGCTGTAATGTACCCTGAACTTCACGAGCAACTTCATAGTGCTCATTACCAACAACATTAGGGTCAAGGATCCGCGAGGTTGAATCCAGTGGATCAACCGCTGGATAGATACCCAGCTCTGCAATTTGACGAGACAATACGAGTGTTGCATCAAGATGAGCAAACGTGGTTGCAGGCGACGGATCAGTTAAATCGTCCGCAGGTACATAGACTGCTTGGAAAGAAGTTATTGAACCAGTCTTAGTTGATGTGATGCGTTCTTGGAGTACGCCCATTTCTTCTGCAAGTGTTGGCTGATAACCAACGGCAGAAGGCATACGGCCCAATAAGGCTGATACTTCTGTTCCCGCTAATGTGTAACGATAAATATTGTCTACAAACATCAAAACGTCGCGGCCTTCATCACGGAAATGCTCTGCCATAGTCAGTCCCGACAATGCAACCCGCAATCTATTACCTGGAGGCTCATTCATCTGACCATATACCAGCGCTACTTTGTCAATAACATTACCATCTGTCATTTCGTGATAGAAGTCATTTCCTTCACGAGTACGCTCACCAACACCGGCAAATACCGAAAAACCTGAGTGCTCAACCGCGATGTTACGTATAAGCTCCATCAGCGTTACAGTTTTACCAACACCCGCACCACCAAACAGACCGATTTTACCACCCTTAACAATCGGCATAACAAGGTCGATAACCTTAATGCCAGTTTCGAGAATTTCTGTCGCAGTTGCCTGCTCGTCGTAACTTGGTGGTTCCCGGTGAATAGGCATTCGTTTTTCTTCACCGATGGGCCCCTTCTCATCAATAGGTTCGCCCAATACGTCCATAATACGACCCAAAGTTTGTTGACCTACGGGTACTGTGATTGGTTGCCCAGTATTTGATACTTCAAGCCCACGACGTAACCCTTCTGAAGCACCCATAGCAATGGTACGCACGATACCGTCACCTAACTGCTGCTGAACTTCAAGTGTCAGATTTCCTTCAGTGATAGTAAGTGCGTCGTAAACTTTTGGGACAGAGTCACGAGGAAACTCTACGTCGATGACGGCGCCGATTACTTCCACGATATTACCTGTACTCATGTGCATATCCTCTTAAAAACTAATGTTCTGCGTTTAACTTAAATAATTGTCCAAAATTTAAACTGCGGCTGCGCCACCGACAATCTCGCTGATTTCTTGTGTGATACTGGCTTGACGTTCGCGATTGTAAATAAGCTGTAATTCGCTGATCATATCGCCAGCATTGTCGGTGGCATTTTTCATCGCCAACATACGGGCAGCCATTTCACAGGCTACGTTTTCAACAACGCCTTGATAGACAAGTGATTCAATATATCGCTCTAGTACATGGTCCAATACTTCTTTTGCATCTGGCTCGTAAATATAATCCCAATGATGCGACAACTCCGACTTGACGGAAGGTACAACAGGCACAAGCTGAGTGACTACTGGATCTTGAGTCATTGTATTAACAAATGCATTTCCTACTAGAAAAATGGCGTCTATTTCACCTTTGACATAGCTACTTAGCATTGCTTGTACAGGACCAATTACGGCTGACATTTCAGGCCGATCACCAAGATGACTCGCTTCAGCAGTTACCTTGGCACCAATTCGTTTGAAAAAGCTTAAAGCTTTAGAACCAAAGGTTACAACTTCAATTTCAACGTTCTGGTCATCAAGTTCAGCTATCTTACCTAATGCCTTCTTAAACAAGTTAGTGTTCAAACCACCACACAGACCACGATCAGTTGAAATAGCAATAACACCGGCCCGTTTCAACTTTCTTTCAATTAGAAATGGATGTTTATATTCAGAATGTGCATTTGCAATATGACTTACGACCGTGGCAATCTTCTGCGCGTAAGGCCGAGTGGCAAACATTTGGTCCTGAGCACGACGCATTTTACTGGCCGCTACCATTTCCATGGCTTTTGTGATCTTTTGAGTGTTTTGAACACTCGTGATCTTAGTTTTTATTTCTTTGCCGCCAGCCATATCAGATCTCTCTCATTATCTCTCTAACTTGAGGTCGTTTAATTAATAAACGCCGTTGGTTTTGAAATCTGCGATTGCGGCTCCAATTTTGCCAGCAATTTCGGGATTGTAATCGCCACTTGCGTTAATTGATTCTAACAGATCAGCATTGTTGGACTTAACATGAGCTAACAGGGCGTCTTCAAAAGCAACAATTTTATTGACCTCGACGTCATCAAGGTAACCTTCGTTAGCGGCGTAAAGTACAACACCCATTTCTGCAACATTCAAAGGTGCATATTGCTTTTGCTTCATTAGTTCGGTTACTCGTTGGCCACGTTCTAGCTGTTTACGAGTTGCTTCGTCAAGATCTGATGCGAACTGAGAAAAAGCAGCCAATTCACGATACTGGGCCAAGGCTAAACGAACACCTCCACCTAATTTCTTAATGATTTTAGTTTGTGCAGCACCACCAACACGGGATACAGAAAGTCCAGCATTAATCGCCGGACGGATGCCAGCATTGAATAAATCAGATTCAAGGAAGATCTGCCCATCTGTAATTGAAATAACGTTAGTCGGAACAAATGCGGATACATCACCACCTTGAGTCTCAATAATTGGCAATGCAGTTAATGATCCTGTTTTACCTTTAACCGCACCGTTTGAGTATTTTTCTACACAGGCCTCGTTAATTCTAGATGCACGTTCAAGCAGACGCGAATGCAAGTAAAAAACATCGCCTGGGTAAGCTTCGCGTCCCGGTGGACGGCGTAATAACAATGACACTTGACGATAAGCCCAAGCTTGCTTGGTCAAATCATCATATACAATCAAGGCGTCTTCACCTTTATCACGAAAATACTCTCCCATGGTGCAGCCAGAGTAGGGTGCAATATATTGAAGTGCTGCTGAGTCAGAAGCACTCGCCGCAACGACGATTGTGTGTGCAAGTGCATCATGTTCTTCGAGCTTGCGTACTACGTTAGCGATAGTCGAGGCTTTTTGGCCAATGGCCACATAAATACATTTAATCCCTGTACCTTTCTGGTTGATTATGGCATCGATTGCAACAGCTGACTTGCCTGTCTGGCGGTCACCAATGATCAATTCGCGTTGTCCACGACCCACTGGCACCATCGCGTCGATTGCTTTCAAACCAGTTTGCATTGGCTGATCAACTGATTGACGTTCGATAACGCCAGGCGCAATTCGCTCGATTGGCATAAATTGTGAAGATTCAATAGCACCTTTACCGTCAATTACTTCACCCAGCGAGTTAACGACTCGACCCAGCAACTGCTCACCAACCGGGACCTCAAGAATACGTCCAGTACACTTGGCTGTATCACCTTCGGAAATATGCTTATAACTTCCGAGAATTACCACACCCACTGAGTCTCTTTCGAGGTTCAACGCCATGCCGAAGGTATTACCTGGAAATTCAATCATTTCACCAGACATGACGTCAGCCAAGCCGTGGATACGTGCAATACCGTCCATCAAGCTGACAACAGTCCCTTCTGTTCTGGCCTCGGCAGTGCCTTCAAAGTTCTTAATGCGATCTTTAATAAGTTCGCTAATTTCTGACGGATTAAGTTGCATCACGGGATCCCATAATCATAATAGTTCTGTTATTTATTGAGTGCAGTTGAGAGCTTGCCAAGACGCGCTAATACCGAGCCATCGATGACAAGGTCACCTGCTCGTATTATCGCACCAGCGATTAATCTCTCATCAACTTCGGAAGTAATACTAACTTCCTTACCCAGCTTTTTTTCCAAACTCTTGGCAATTTCGTCTTTCTGCTGCTGTGTCAGTGCCTGTGCTGATGTTACCTGCACATCAACTTGACCATCAGCTTCTTGCTTGAGAATTTCATACCCAGTAGCAATTGCGGATAAAGCAGATAAACGGCCATTCTCAGCTAGCAAACCAATAAAGTTTTTGAAATCTGTACTGGCTTTTTCAGCATCGTTAATACCAGCGTAAACCGATAAAAACAACTCAACATGCTCAGACGGTAACACCGAAGGCATATCAAGCATGGTTTGCATGCCTGAATCATCCGATATTGTTGCTGCTATTGTCAGTCTATCTAACCATGCGTGCAAACTGCCTTCTTCAGAAGCCAGTTCAAATATTGCTTTGGCGTAAGGTCGTGCAATTGTCTCAAAGTCGCTCATTTTATAGCACTCATAATCTTAAAGCCTAAACCTGGGCAACCAGCTCTTTCAGCACTGCATCATGCGCTTCAGCATTGACTTCGCGACCCAGTATCTTTTCGACGCCAGCTAACGCAATCAAGGATACTTCTTTACGAAGCTCACTTTTAGCACTGTTAACCTGTTGCTCTATATCGGCAGTCGCCATCGACTTGATTCGATCGCCTTCTTCCCGTGCAGTATCCTTCGCTTCATCAACAATTTCAGTTGCACGTTTTTGCGCCTGATTGATTATTTCCTGAGCTTGCTGCTTAGCATCTTTTAAGTTATCGCTTACTTTTGACTGCGCTTCTTCCAAATCTTTCTGACCACGCTGTGCAGCAGCCAATCCTTCTGAAATTCGAGCATTACGCTCTTCTAATGCTGCAATTAACTGCGGCCATATATATTTCATGCAGAACCAGACGAAAACCGCAAAGGCGATGCTCTGTCCTATCAATGTTGCATTGAAATTCATATTGCTATCCTCGTTCTAGTTTAATAACAGGCCAAGGACCAATTAACCACCAACTACAGCGAACATGACGTACATAGACAGACCAACAGAAATCATTGGTACTGCGTCAACAAGACCCATGACGATGAAGAACTGTGTTCGAAGCATTGGAATTAGTTCTGGCTGACGAGCTGC
>Ga0115001_10000422_pt1 | contig 31163 bp, 32 predicted proteins | sample ArcticOcean_MG_C_12_FD_89869 | JGI IMG/M metagenome (GOLD analysis project Ga0115001, IMG submission 89869) | Marine microbial communities from western Arctic Ocean - ArcticOcean_MG_CB8_130 | ecosystem: Environmental > Aquatic > Marine > Oceanic | place: Arctic Ocean: Canada Basin | collected... | reverse complement strand
TAAACGATGATCACTATGGATTAGAAAAAGTAAAAGAACGAATAATTGAATATTTAGCAGTACAACAAAGGTCAAAAAAACTTAAGGGACCTATAATGTGTCTTGTGGGTCCTCCCGGGGTAGGTAAAACATCCCTTGGTAAATCAGTTGCTAGAGCTACGGGTAGAGAATTTATTAGAATTTCCCTAGGTGGAGTTCGTGATGAGAGCGAAATTCGAGGGCATCGAAGAACATACATCGGCTCTATGCCGGGAAAAATAATCCAAGCATTGAAAAAAGCAAAAACATCTAACCCATTAATATTACTTGATGAAATAGACAAAATGGGACAAGATTTTAGGGGGGACCCAGCTTCAGCTATGTTAGAAGTTTTAGATCCTGAACAAAATAATACTTTTTCAGATCATTACTTGGAAGTAGAATATGACCTGTCTGATGTAATGTTTTTAACGACAGCAAATACGTATAATATGCCTGCGCCATTACTTGATAGAATGGAAATAATAAGCCTTTCAGGATACACAGAACACGAGAAATTAGAAATTGCCATACAGCATCTAGTTTATAAACAACTTAAAAACCATGGTTTGAAGAAAAACGAAATTGAGATAACTGAGTGCGCTATTACAGAAATTATAAGGACTTATACTAGAGAGGCTGGCGTTCGAAACTTAGAACGTGAGATTGCTAAAATTGCACGTAAGGTAGTTACCCAAATTGTAAAAAAAGAATTAAATTCAGTGACAGTTTCAGATCACAATATTGCAAATTATCTTGGCGTTAAGAAGTATAGGTTTGGCTTAGCTGAAGAAGAGGATCAGATAGGTGCAGTTACTGGTTTGGCTTGGACTAGTGTTGGAGGAGAACTTCTTACTATTGAGGCTTTAAAGCTCCCAGGAAAAGGACGAATGAAGACTACAGGGAAGCTTGGAGACGTGATGAAGGAGTCAATTGATGCTGCTTCGTCATATGTGAGATCTATCAGTCCATCATTAGGTGTGAAGCCAACGAGTTTTGATAAATTAGATATCCACGTCCATGTTCCAGAAGGGGCCACTCCTAAGGATGGACCATCTGCTGGGTTGGCGATGGTTACATCTATTGTCTCTGTTTTAACTAGAATTCCTATTCGCAAAGACTTAGCCATGACAGGGGAAGTTACTTTAAGAGGAAACGCATTAGGGATTGGAGGATTAAAAGAGAAGTTGTTAGCCGCTTTAAGAGGAGGAATTAAAACAGTTCTGATTCCTGCGGAAAACGAAAAAGATTTGACGGAAATACCTGACAACCTAAAAGAAGGACTCGAAATTATCCCAGTCAGTCATGTGCAAGAAGCTCTAAAGCATGCCTTAGTCTCTAAGCCGATACCTATTGAGTGGGACGAGGTCGCGGAGGAGCTTGCGCAGGCAGCTCTACAAAACAATAAAGAGAATATTATGGGTAAAAATTTGCAATAAATATATTAAATTTATGAATTTGGTGTATTTTTTCCTAAAACTTATGTGGTCTTAAATACACGTTCAAAAATATGATTTACATGTTTAGTATGATAATTTAAATCGAATTTTTCTTTTATTTGTTTTGTAGAAAGTACCGACAGGACCTCTGGATCATTCAAGAGTTCAGTTTCAAAATCTTTACCTTCTTGCCAAACCCTCATCGCGTTACGCTGAACTAAACTGTAACTTTTTTCTCTACTTAAACCGCCTTGGGTAAGGGCTAAAAGTACTCTTTGAGACATAATTAAACCCCTAAATTTATTCATGTTCTCCAGCATTTTGTCTGGATAAAGTACTAAATTATCAATTACAGAAGTTAACCGATGAAGTGCAAAATCTAACGTTATTGTTGTATCTGGAGCTATAGCTCGTTCAACAGATGAATGAGAGATATCTCTCTCGTGCCAAAGAGCTACATTTTCAAGCGCTGGAATAACTGACATCCTCACGAGACGCGCTAATCCAGTTAAGTTTTCTGTTAAAATGGGGTTTCGTTTATGTGGCATGGCTGAAGAACCCTTTTGTCCTTTCGAGAAAAACTCTTCAGCTTCGAGCACTTCTGTGCGTTGCATATGCCTTATTTCGATTGCTATATTTTCTATCGAGCTGGCAACGACTCCTAATGTGCTAAAGTACGCAGCATGTCTATCACGTGGTATAATCTGGGTACTTATTGTCTCTGGGGTAATGTTTAACTTTTTACAAACATATTCCTCTACAGATGGATCAATGTTAGCAAAAGTTCCCACGGCTCCTGAGATGGCTCCAGTAGAAACTTCTGTGCGAGCTACTAATAGTCGCTCCTTATTTCGATTCATTTCGGCATAAAATCTGGCAAAGGTTAGTCCCATAGTGGTTGGCTCCGCATGGATGCCATGGGAGCGTCCAATGCGAATGGTGTCTTTAAAAGCATAGGCTTTGGCTTTTAAAGCTTCTAGGAGGTAGTCAACATCTCGTAGCAATATATCAGTCGCTCGGACTAATTGAATATTTAATGTTGTGTCTAATACATCAGAGCTGGTCATTCCTTGATGTACAAAACGCGCATCATCTTGACCAATTATCTCTGCCAGATGAGTTAAGAATGCAATGACATCATGTTTTGTTTCAGCTTCAATTTCGTTTATCCGGGAGATATCAAATTCTGTGTCTTTCGCTTTCCAAATAGCATCTACGCTCTCAATTGGAATCACGCCTAGTTTCGCTTGTGCTTCGCAAGCATAAGCTTCTATCTCATACCAAATTTTAAATTTTGTTTCAGGAGACCAAATTTTTACCATTTCTGGCCTAGAGTAACGTTCAATCATAAGGTTAAGTGTCCAGTTTTTCTGTTATTGATTAGCTATTAAACCGACTCTGCCGCAGTCACAAGTGCTGTGAAATGGAAAGATGAGTATTTAAAAATACATTTTTATTATTAATCGTTGAATAGATGCATCCTTATATGTCATATTGGTAATTAATAAGTTTAAGTTATAGGTTGATTATCTTTAACAATTAAGTAGGTACATTATAGGTATTATATTGGAGAGAAGAGATGTTGAATAATATTGGGCTACCAGGTGTTCTTTTAATCGCGGTGGTAGTATTAGTTATGTTCGGGAGAGGAAAAATTTCTTCATTAATGGGCGAAGTAGGTAAGGGTATAACAGCTTTTAAAAAAGGTGTTGATGAAACCAAAAAAGAAATTGATACTTCTGACTCGGATGAAGTCAAAGACGTGACGCCTAAAGATGATAAGGAAAAAGTTTAAATACGATAACTTTTTGAGGGTCTGATATGGGGTCAACCGAACTTTTACTTATTGGTCTTGTTGCGTTAATCGTAGTGGGTCCAAAAGAGTTACCTGGTATGTTCCGAATGATGGGGCAAGCCACTTCAAAAGTAAAGAAAATGGCAAGAGAGTTTTCTCGAGCTATGGAAGATGCGGCAGAAGATTCCGGTGTGGGAGATATTACAAGTAGTCTACGTGATATTGCAAACCCTAAAAAAATGGGTTTGGATGCTTTGAAAACTGCTTCTGAATTCAATAGCTATAAACCAGGATCAGAAACAGAAAAGTTGGCTAATGATCGATCAAAAAAGATAGAAAAAAATAAGTTAGCAGTAGAAAAACGGCGTCAAGAAAAGGCAGTTAAGAATTTAGACATTGATTCAGCAGATAATAAATCTGAGGAAATGGCTATAGCTACTGATAAAAATATTAAAGCTGTGAAATTAAAGCCTAAAGTAAAGGCAGCTATAAAAAAACCTCGCAAGAAAAGTATTAATAAGAAAGACACTATAATATGAGTGTTGAACCTGAAACTGAGGATGTTGATTCGAGTGGTGCTCCTTTAATAGAGCATTTGACCGAATTGAGATCACGCTTGGTTAAGTCTGTATTAGCATTTATTGTTGGAATGGGTATTTGTTTTACTGTATGGAATCCAATTTTTAATTTTTTGACGCACCCAATATGCGGTCAACTTTTAGAAAGAGGTCAAGATTGTGGGCTTATACTCATAAAACTTCAGGAAGGCTTCTTTGTGGCTATCAGGATATCCCTATTAGGGGGGTTAATACTGTCTTTTCCGGTAATTGCAGGTCAACTTTGGCGTTTTGTTGCACCAGGATTATATAAAAACGAGAAGTCTGCTTTTTTACCGTTTATCCTTGCTTCTCCTGCGATGTTTTTTCTAGGCTCTGCCTTTGCATTCTATATTGTTATACCTTTGGCTTTTGATTTCTTTTTAGGGTTTCAGCAGATCGGTTCATCAGGAGACTTGGTTCAGGGAGAGAATGCGGGCCTAGGAGATCCTGGGATTACTTTTCAAGGCTCTGTTGCAGAGTATTTAAATTTAACTATCAAATTCATTGTTGCTTTTGGTCTTTGTTTTCAATTACCTGTTTTATTGACATTGATGGGTAAGGCGGGTTTAGTTTCCGCGCAAGGGCTTGGAAATGTTCGCAAATACGCTGTGGTAGCTATATTAGTGCTTGCAGCTTTGGTTACCCCACCAGATGTCATAACTCAGGTAATTCTTTTTGTAGTGGTATATGGACTATATGAAGTTTCAATTCTTTTAGTCAAAAGGGTAGAAGCCAAAAGAGAGAAAAAACTCCGGGCAGAAGGTTTGTGGTTTGAAGACGATGATACAGATGATTAAGGTAGAGTATTAATTATGTCTGAAAAGTTTTTGTCTCGCATAGCTGACGCATTGGAGAGAATCTCTCCACCCAACGAACTTAACCCAAACTTTAGTGTGGGTAATGCTTTCTTGTGGAATACAAAGCCTGATTCCTTTCAAATGATTGAAAATGTTAATCATGTAGATCTTAGCTTACTGTTAAGTGTGGATCGTGCCAGAGAAACATTGTTACAAAATACTTATCAATTTGCGAAGGGTTTTCCAGCAAACAATGCGCTATTATGGGGTGCTCGTGGAATGGGTAAATCGTCTTTAGTAAAAGCAATTTGTGTAAAAGTTCAATCGGAGAACTTACCTATTAAATTGATAGAAATTCAACGTGAAGATCTCCCATCCATAGGAAGATTACTAAGTTATATTAGAGACCTTAAAGAAAGGTTTATATTATTCTGTGATGATCTTAGTTTTTCAAATGATGACCATCATTATAAATCTCTTAAAGCAGTTCTTGATGGTGGGATTGAAGGTCGTCCAGACAACGTTATATTCTATGCTACTTCTAACCGTAGGCATTTAATGCCTAGGGATATGATTGAAAACGAATCTGGTAGTGCAATCAATCCATCAGAAGCAGTAGAGGAAAAGGTATCATTATCTGATCGGTTTGGTTTGTGGTTGGGTTTTCATCCGTGTACTCAGGATGAATATCTTCTGATGATTGAAGGTTATTGTCTAAGATATGAAATTCAGATTAGTAAAGAAAATTTAATTCAAGAAGCAATTGAGTGGCAACAGACAAGAGGTGGTAGATCTGGAAGAGTGGCTTGGCAATATTTTATTGATTTAGCTGGTCGAAAAGGAATTAGTGTCTAGAAATATTTAGATGGGTCTACAGCTTCCATTCCTTCGCGAACTTCAAAATGTAAAAATGAAGGTTTACCGCTCGACACTGTCGCAATTTTTTGTCCAGCTTGGACAATTTCATCTTTTTGAACTGATATATTTGAAATATTTGCGTAGATGGTTAATAGATTGCCTCGATGCCTTAGAATTAGAACAAACCTTTGTTCAGTGTCCTGTGTAACAGCGATCACTCTGCCGTCTGCTACGGCCCTAACAACTGCGCCACTGGCCGCAGAAATGTCTATCCCATCGCTTGATCCTTTTTTGTACTGGCGAAGGGTTTCACCAGTTACAGGTTTTAAGAAACTTAGTAATTCTGGTTCAATTATTTTTGTTATAGTTGTTGTCGTTAATGAGTTTTTTGTTCTCACTTTAGGTTTATTTTTGTTAGCTTTAATATCAGCTACGACTGTTTTTTCTTTCTTGTTGACCTGTTGTGAGACTATTGGTGAAATATTTGTGATTTTAGCTTCTTTTTTTTCTTTGTCAGATGTGAGACCTATCCCATCTATTTTTAAGGATTTTCTAAGGTTGAAATCTAAAACTGAGAGCTTTTCTTGAATGGCTAAGTTGCAGGCCGATAGAGTACATGCAAAACTAATAGCTAAAGTAAATCTTAGTACCTTTATTAATGTCATAACCTTAATTACCCTTTATTTAGTTTTTACTCAATCCCTCAACTAGAGGAACAAATCGAACCGGAAATAATTCTTCATAAACAAAGCCGGACTCCTCACGTACAACCTTAATTAAGTTTTGAATTGAGTCTGACTGTCCAACTGGTACAATCATCGTCCCTCCAACTTTGAGTTGACTTAAAAGGATACTAGGTGGGTCTTCTGCTGCTGCAGTAACCATTATTTTATCAAATGGTGCCTGCTCTGGTAAGCCTAAACAACCATCACCCAAGAAAATAGTCACATTACTAATGTTGAGATCTAAAAAGAGTTTCTCTACATAATTTGTTAGCGTCGAGTGTCTATCAATTGTATAAACTCTCCTAGCTAACTGGCTTAAAATTGCGGCTTGATATCCTGACCCGGTCCCAACCTCTAGGACTTTATCCCTGGGTTGAACATTTAGTGCCTGTGTCATCAACCCTACAACAGAGGGTTGACTAATGGTTTGAGCACATGAGATTGGAAGGGGGACGTCCTCATAAGCTCTTTCTGCAAATGGTCCTTTGATAAATTGACCTCTGTCAATCTTCTCCATTGCTAGCAATACATTAGTATCAAGAACTCCTCTGGATCTAAGGGTATAAAGAAATTGCATCAAACGTTTTGAATTATCACTTTCTAATTGTTGCATTCTAGCTGTTTCTTCAAATCGTTTAATAAATCGTACCTTGTTAAATCACAATCCATGGGGGTTACGGAAATATACCCATTTAGATTGGCATGTACATCGGTGTTTTCAGCGGTAGGAATATCCTGCCTATTTCCCTTTATCCATAAAAAATCTCTGCCATTTGGAGCTACACTTGGTTCAACTCCAAATTTTGTCTTCCGGAGCCCTTGAGAAACTACTTTAATTCCTTTTACGGCATTGGCTGGAGTTGGGGGCACGTTTATATTATAAAAGGTGTAATAATTTGATCCAGCCCATGGTCCACTCTCAAAAATATTTTTGATTAGAGGTGCCATATGAGAGAGGGCTGCTTCAAAAGGATTCTCAAGTGTTATATTTTTAGGGCCATAATACTGAGAAATCGCAATAGAGGGAATCCCTTGAAGCGCTCCTTCCATGGCGGCTCCGACAGTGCCAGAGTAGATAGTATTCTCACCAGAATTGTTACCTTTATTTACTCCCGATAAAATTAAATCTGGTTTATTGCCTTTTAATACGTAATGGAGGCCGGCTAGCACACAGTCTGCGGGTGACCCTTGGATTGCTATTTTTCTTTCGTCTATTTTAGAAACCAGTGTTGGATTTATATAATTTATACAATGGCCTACTCCTGACTGTTCCGATTCAGGCGCCACAATCCAGACTTCACCATCTGGGCCAGCTACCTTTAAAGCTATTTCATTCATCACTTTCAGTCCCGGCGCGTTAATGCCGTCATCGTTTGTAATTAATATACGCATTCTTGTACCTTTTTCTTTTAAATTATTATAATTGATATTGAGTTCGAGGTGTAGAGCGTTTTAGATTAATTACTAATTTAGTTTCCCTTGATGGGTTATTAAGGACTTTCCACCCATGTACTTTGTTAAGGCACTTGGAACTGTAATCGAACCATCTTCATTTTGATAGTTTTCGATAACTGCTATTAGAGATCGCCCCACTGCTAGGCCAGACCCATTTAGAGTGTGAACAAACTCTGGTTTGCCACTGTCTTCAGGTTTGTATCTTGCATTCATCCGTCGAGCTTGAAAATCACCACAAAGTGAAACAGAACTAATTTCACGGTACTTTTCCTGTCCAGGAAGCCAAACTTCTATATCGTTAGTGACCTTGGCTCCAAATCCAATATCTCCAGCGCACAATACAACAGTTCGGTAAGGTAGTTCTAAGGCCTCTAGAAGCCCTTCGGCACATTTTGTCATGCGAGAGTGCTCTTCAACAGAAGTGTTTGGAGTAGTGATGGAGACCATTTCTACTTTTTCAAATTGATGTTGTCTTAACATTCCTGCTGTATCTCTACCGGCAGAGCCTGCTTCTGATCTGAAACATTGAGAATGAGCGCAGTAGCGATGAGGTAAACTACTTTCATCAACTGTCAGTCCATTTATTATATTAGTAAGAGTAACTTCAGCTGTTGGAATAAGCCATTGCCCTGTTGTCGTTTGGTAACTGTCTTCCCCAAATTTAGGAAGGTTTCCTGTTCCGTACATCATTGCTTCATTGACAATAACAGGAGCCCAGGTTTCTGACAAACCATTCTGTTGTATATGTGTGTCTAACATGAACTGAGCAAGTGCCCTATGTAACTGTGCTATTGCCCCGTGGAGAATTACAAAACGGGATCCTGAAATTTTTGCAGCATTTTCAAAATCCATTCCAGGTTGTGCACCACTAACTTCAAAGTGCTCTTTTGGTGAAAAGGTATATTTTTTGGGTTTACCCCACTTTTTTATTTCTACATTTGAGAACTCAGAGTCCCCGTTTGGGATCTCATCTGAAACCATATTTGGGATGCCCATTAGTAATGTGTAGAGCTTTTGATCTTCATCCCTTGCTTGTGAAGTTAGTATTTGGATCTCATCTTTTTTTCTAGAAACTAGTGCTCTAAGCTTTTGAAATTCTTTTTCGTCACCGTTGGCTTTAGCAAGTCCTGCATCTTTTGCAGCTTTGTTTTGCTCTGCTCTTTCTTTTTCAGAGACACTTATTTTTAATCGTCGTGAACTATCTATAGCTAAAATCATTTCGGATAGAGGAGATAGTCCGCGCCTTTTTAATGCGTTGTCAAACTCTGCTGGATTCTCTCGTATCATACGAATATTATGCATTTATAGATTCTCCTAAAAAACCACTCAGTTTTCATATGCATCAAAAAAAAGATGTTTTGAACCATGAAATTCATTGTGTAGCCACCTTGCGACTTTCTTGTTGCACAGTTAGTGTCTCTTTCAAATTAATATGGCACTTGCCAAAAAACTTAAAGGATATCTTATGTCTCAAATTCAACAGTTCGTACCCTTAATTCTTATTTTTGCAATTATGTATTTTCTTTTGATTAGACCTCAACAAAAAAAAGCCAAAGAACACACTAACATGGTTTCTAATTTACGCCGAGGGGATAACATAATCACTCAGGGTGGAATAGTAGGAAAAGTTGCAAAAGTTAAAGAGGACGGTGAAATTGAAGTTGAGATTGCTGAGGGCGTAAAAGTTCGTGTAATAAAATCGACTGTTGCAACTGTTATAAGTAAAACAGAGCCAGCAAAGTAAATATTTAATGCTTCAAATTTCTTCATTAAAAAGAATCTCGATTCTGTTTGTAGTCTTACTTGGAATTCTGTTTGCATTTCCAAACTTTTTTTATGAGCATGTGGAAAACCATAACGACGCTATTAAATCGGAAGCTCTATTAGATGGAGACACTAATAAGAGTGATTTAACCTATTGGTGGCCGAAGTTTTTACCTTCGCGTTTGGTTAATTTAGGCTTAGATTTAAGAGGAGGAGCGCACCTTTTAGCAGAGGTTAATGTTGAGGAGGTTTATGCCTCTCGCATGGATTCTTTATGGCCGGCTGTTAGAGACGCTCTTAAGGCTGAAAGAGGGCAAATTGGAAGTATAAGGAAACTAAAGGAAAGTTCGTTTGGACAGTTACGAATTAGTGTTTCAAAAAAAGAGGGTTTAGTGCGGGCGATCGAAATTGTTCGGGCTATGGCTGTTCCAGTTTCGTCGGTAAATGCGCTTGGCTCGAAAGACTTATTAGTTTCAGGTCAGGATGGTGAACTTACTATTGAATTGAGTGAAGCGGAAAAACTAGCGACTAATGACCGTACACTTAAGCAGTCTTTGGAAATCATACGAAGAAGGGTTGATGAGGTTGGGACACGTGAACCTACAATACAGAGGCAAGGAGAACGTAGGATACTTATTCAAGTTCCTGGAATTGGCTCGGCAAATGAATTAAAAAGCCTTATAGGCACAACCGCAAAATTAACATTCCAGGAGGTTGTTCGTCGAATCTCTAACCCAGATGAAGTTATTCGACCAGAGAATGGTTTGTACAAAGCTTACAGTAAAGAAAATACAAATGCAGAGTATTATATATTGAAAAAATCTCCAGTAGTAACTGGTGAAGATCTTACAGACGCTCAGCCTTCATTCGATCAAAACGGTCTACCTTCAGTTAACTTTCGCTTTAATCCCTCCGGAGGAAAGAAGTTTGGTTTATTTACAGCGAAGAACATAGGTTCACCATTTGCTATAGTCTTGGATAATGAGGTTATCAGTGCCCCTGTAATTCGAGATGCTATAATGGGTGGTTCAGGTCAAATAAGTGGAAGTTTTTCGGTGGAAGAATCCTCAGAGTTATCTGTTTTGTTGCGAGCTGGAGCATTGCCTGCAGGAATGGTATTTCTTGAAGAACGAACTATTGGTCCCGAATTAGGGCAGGACAGTATAGACGCTGGAAAAGTTGCATGCATAGTAGCATTTATATCCGTACTGGTGTTTATGTTTTTAAGTTATGGGTTGTTTGGTGTTTTTGCTAATGTGGCATTGATTATTAATGTAACTTTAATATTTGGTTTATTGAGCGTAGTTGGTGCAACATTAACGCTCCCTGGAATTGCAGGAATTGTACTAACAATTGGTATGGCTGTAGATGCAAATGTTTTAATTTTTGAACGAATTAGAGAAGAATTAAAGACCGCCAAGGGTCCTGCAAGAGCAATTGAAGTTGGTTATGAAAAAGCATTAAGCGCTATCTTGGATGCAAATATTACTACATTGATAACAGCTATTATTTTGTTTGTGATGGGTTCGGGTCCGGTTCGAGGTTTTTCAATAACACTTGGTTTTGGGATCATTACGTCAGTATTTACGGCAATTTACCTAACTCGTCTTTTTATTATTATTTGGTTCGAACGAAAACGTCCCAAAAGCATAGAGGTTTAAGATGCGGTTAAAGTTAATAAAAGGTAAAACGAATTATAATTTTTTTAATAATTGGAAACTTTGGCTTGGCCTTTCTTCGATGCTAATTATTTTAAGTGGTGTTTCCTTATTTTTCCAGGGTCTTAATTACGGAATTGATTTTAGAGGAGGCACAACGATCAGGACAGAATCAGAAATCACTATAGATGTCTCTAAGTACAGGCAGGCTTTGGATGCTTTAAATCTTGGAGATATAGTGATTACAGAAGTATTTGATCCAACATTTAGAGAAAATCAGAATGTCACTCAGATTAGAATTGAGGCGCAAGAGGGGGACGAAAGCATAACAGCATCAACGGTTAAGTCAGTGGAAGTGGCATTGTCAGCTTTGGACCCTAATATAAAGTTTCCTTTGGTTGAAAGTGTTGGTCCGAAAGTTTCATCTGAATTAGTAAAAGCTGCTGTTTGGGCGGTTATATCTGCTATTGGAGCGGTATTATTCTATATATGGCTTAGATTTGAATGGCAGTTTGCCTTGGGAGCAGTCCTAGCATTGGTTCATGATATTATTTTGACGATGGGAATTTTTTCACAAGTACAAATTAAATTTGATTTAGCTATAATAGCGGCCTTATTAACAATTGTTGGTTACTCTTTAAATGATACGGTCGTCGTTTTTGATCGAGTTCGAGAAAATTTACGTAAATATAAAAAGAAAAACCTAAGTGATGTCTTGAATATGTCTATAAATGAAACATTGGCTCGTACAATCATGACATCGGTTACTACTTTGTTAGCATTATTCTCTCTTTATGCCCTTGGTGGAGACGTGATTAAGGGCTTTGTTTTTGCTATGATATGGGGGGTAATCGTTGGAACTTATAGTTCTATTTTTATAGCAGGAACAGCACTACTTTATTTGGGAGTTAAGCGAGATTGGTCGAAATCTTCTGCCAACAAAGGAAACCAATTCGGCGATATTGACGCGTGATTGATACACTTACTGTTATTCTTGATGAGGGTGTGTTCGCCTACTTGACCGTAGGGGCTGTATTAGCAGGTTTAGTGAGGGGATTTTCAGGGTTTGGAACAGCAATGGTGTTTATACCTATTGCTGGACAAGTTCTTTCTCCAGTAGCAACCCTGATAGTCTTGTTAGTTATGGAGTTGATTGGACCAATACCAAATATTCCCAGAGCAATACGTGATGGTAAACTCCCTGATTTATTGAGGCTAATAATGGGGGCGGCTATTGGCGCACCCATTGGGGTTTACCTTCTTAACCTTATGTCAGCTGATACTTTCAGCCTTTTAGGGGCTGTGTTTAGTTTGTGTCTGCTATTATTACTGATTTGCGGGGTTAGATATAAAGGTACCTTGAATCAGGGGCTTATATTTTTTACTGGTGCCATAGGTGGTCTGTCTGGAGGTGCTTTTGGAATTCCTGGGCCGCCTGTTATTATGCTTTATATGGCCTCTTCACTCCCGGCTTCAGTTATTCGTGCGAATAACACTCTTTTTCTTAATTTGATTTATATTTTATTATTTTTAATCTTTTGGTTAAAAGGAATGCTAGTGTTTAATTTTATAGTTGTTGGTTTGATCATAGCTGTACCATATTTAGTTTTTTGTATTGTTGGAGCTAAATTATTTAACCCTAGCAGAGAAAAACTATATCGTATTGTTGCCTATACCATAATTTTCTTTTCGGCTATTTCTGCTTTACCAATTTGGAGTTGATACTAGATGCGTATTACCGAAGTTTCATATGAGTATGGTTTACCAATAAAAGGATATGGCGTTGGGTTTTTTAGAATTGGATCTGATATAAAATGGGGAAACTTATTTACTTTTAATAAGGAAATACATTCTTGGAGTGGTTTTAATGATGCAAATTTAATAGTTAATGCTCATTCTGAAATAGATGTCCTACTAGTTGGTACGGGTGTTAAGCTTTCTGAAATACCCACTACATTTAGAAATAGTATTGAGGCGGCGGGGGTTAATGTCGAAATAATGTCGACGCCTATTGCCTGTAGAACCTATAATGTATTATTGGGAGAAGGTCGTAGAATTGGAGCAGCATTGTTGGCAATCTAATAATTTACCATTTACCCACGTTCTTCATGCTTACCCAAGGTTCAATAGGTTCAAGGGTATTGTTCATTTGAAGTAACTCTATTGAAACATTATCTGGAGAACGAATGAAAGCCATTCTACCATCGCGAGGTGGACGATTTATAGTTACATTGTTTGCCATTAAATATGTGCAAGTTTCATAAATATTTTCAACTTGATATGCTAAATGCCCAAAATGTCTACTATCAGATGGTAATAGGTCGTCGCCGTCCCAATTATAAGTAAGTTCTAAATGAGCATTTTTTTGCCCAGGGGGAGACATGAATACTAGTGTAAATCTTCCAGATTCACTATCCATTCTACGCGTCTCCTCTAGCCCTAAAAGCTCATAAAATGAGATAGAGTTTTGTAAATTTTTTACTCTTACCATAGTATGCAAATATTCAATTTTCATGGGAACCTTCCAAGATTAGTTAATTAATTAAATATATACTAATTACTATCGTTTACAGTTATGCAGTGAAAGTGTTAATTTGTAATGCAGATAAAAATTTTAAGCCCAGTTTAATTGTACTCTTTTTATAATTGACTGGTTCCTTAAATACATTCAGCGTTTAAAGATTATATGTGGGGGGTGGTTGATTTAGCGAAAACGCATTGGGTATGTTCGATGTATTGATTTTCGGTGAGTTGTCGATCTAACACCACTGAAACTGGCGAGAGATTACTAACCAGTTAAATGTAGAGTAGAGTAAAAACGCCACTTAACAGTGGCGTTTTAAATTAAGTTAGAAAACTGGATTAATCTAGAGCTACTAGTTCGCCAGCAGAAGCTCTTCCGTCACGGCCTTCGACCATGTCGTATTGAACCTTTTGATCATCTCTTAAACCTGTTAGACCTGCTTGCTCAACAGCTGAGATGTGAACAAAAACGTCTTTTCCGCCATCATCTGGTGCGATGAAGCCGAAGCCTTTAGTTGTATTAAACCATTTTACGGTGCCATTAGCCATTCCCGTATCTCCTTTTTTATTCCGCCCACATTATGCGGCGGTTCGGTGCAGCATCTTCAAGTTGGTCCGGCTGCTAGAAAGAAGGCGGGAACGTAAAGTCTGTATCACAAGCCATCTTATTAGCGGAATTTTCAGAAACTGCAATAAAAACTTCAAAAAAGATAAAATAATAAATAATATATATGTTATTTATCACATTAGATAAAAATATATTTTATTTTAAATTTTCTATTATTTAAATTATGATAAGCGAGGTTTTTATCTTACGTTCAATAATTAGTTTAATATATTACATGTTAAGATTACCTTAATATCAATAATTCTGGAGATGAAATGATAAAAATTTATGGAATAAAAAACTGTGATAAATGCCGGGAAGCTTTTTCTGAGTTAAAAAAGCGATGGGATAATGTTGAGTTTATTGATATTAGAAAAAACCCTTTAAAATCAGTAGATATAGAACGTTTTATAAAAGTTTTTAAACTTGATTTGGTTAATAAACGATCCACAACCTGGCGTCAATTAAGTGATGAACAACAGTCTCTTTCGGTTAAAGAGTTAATAATTTTTGCACCATCAGTAATGAAGCGTCCGATAGTTGATAATGGTATGTTGTTTTTAGGGTGGAACACTGAAATTAAAAAGGCTTTGGGTTTAGTTAAATAGCGAGTTTTAAAAAACTATATTTAAATTTTTACTTTAGATCTGGAGGTAAAGTAGAAATTTTCAACAAGCTAATTATTTCTTTTAATGGTAATATTTCAGTATTTTTTTCTCCTAGCCGCCGGATGGTAACCGTTTGATTCTCTACCTCCTTATTCCCTAGAGCAAGTATAATTGGAACTTTCCTCAAAGAATGTTCTCTAACTTTATAATTTATTTTCTCGTTCCGAATATCTGTCTCAACCCGAACTCCCACGTCTCTTAAGGAGTTTACTAAAGATGTGACCATCTCATTTGCATCCGATATTATCGACGCTACTACCACTTGGACTGGAGCAAGCCAAAAAGGCAGTTTTCCAGAATGCTCCTCGATCAATATACCTATGAATCTTTCAAAAGAACCAAGAGTCGCTCTGTGTAACATCACTGGGCGATGCTTTGCGCCGTCGTCTCCAACATAGTTGGCATCCAGCCTTTCAGGCATTACAAAGTCAACCTGGAATGTTCCACACTGCCAATCGCGTCCAATTGCATCTGTTAAGACAAACTCTAACTTTGGTCCATAGAATGCACCTTCTCCAGGGTTCATTTCAGGTTCAATACCAGCAGCCCTAGTAGCGGATAGAAGGGCGCTTTCTGCTTTTTCCCAAACTTCATCGGAACCTGACCTAGTCTGTGGTCGATCAGAAAATTTTATTTTATATTTAGGAAACCCTAAGTCTTTGTAGATGTTTGCTAAGAACTCAATAAAAAATTTAGTCTCAGACTCTATTTGATCTTCTTGACAAAATATGTGGCCATCATCCTGGGTAAACCCACGAACCCTCATAATTCCATGTAATGCACCTGAAGGTTCGTATCGATTACATGACCCGAACTCAGCCATCCGTAATGGTAACTCTCTATATGACTTTAAGCCCTGGTTAAATATTTGGACATGACATGGGCAATTCATCGGTTTAAGGGCATTTACAGCCTTTTCTTTAGCGTGCTCTTCATCAACCTCTACAATGAACATATTTTCTTGGTATTTTTCCCAATGCCCCGACTTCTCCCAAAGTTTTCTGTCAACAACTTGAGGTGTGTTTACCTCAATATAATTTCCGTCTATTTGCTTTCTTCTCATATAATCTTGAAGTGTTGTGTAAATTTTCCATCCATTTGAGTGCCAAAAAATCTGCCCTGGAGCCTCTTCTTGCATATGAAAAAGATCCATAGTCTTACCTAACTTTCGGTGATCCCGTTTTTCTGCCTCCTCTAAGAAATTTAGATGACCTTTAAGGCCTTCTCGGCTTTGGAAAGCGACTCCATATATCCTTTGAAGCATTTTATTTTTGGAATCTCCACGCCAATATGCGCCTGCAACTGACATAAGTTTAAAGCCGTCTGCTGGAATCTGACCAGTATGTTGGAAGTGGGGTCCTCGACAAAGGTCCTGCCAATTTCCATGCCAATACATTCTTAAAGGTTCTTCATTTCCTATAGCGTCAATTAACTCAACTTTATATTCTTCATCATTTTGTTTGTAGAATTCAATAGCTTTTGATCTTCCCCAAATTTCAGTAGTTATAGGATCCCTTAAATTAATTATTTCCTTCATTTTTTTTTCGATTGTTATAAGGTCGTTTGGTGTGAAGGGCTCCTTCCTGTCAAAGTCATAATACCATCCATTTTTGATTACTGGTCCTATAGTAACCTTTACGTCGTCCCAAAGCTCTTGGACTGCTCTAGCCATTACGTGTGCTAAATCATGCCTTATTAACTCTAATGCGGGAGCACTATCTTTTATGGTGTTAATTGAAATTGCCCCACTTTTATTTACAGGCCAATTTAGATCCCAATGCTGTCCATCTATAAATGCAGATATTGCTGTCTTTGATAGCGACATCGATATTGATTTCGCTACCTCAAAAGGAGTTACCCCTAGTGCAAAATCACGTTTATGGCCATCAGGAAAAGTTAAATATATTTTACTCAAAAAGTAGTCCCCTCGTTGATTTGACGCCTACGGAACGCCCGTTTACAAAGCTTGATCTGTGAATGTACTATACTTTATATAGGCGTCAAGATCAATTATTTCTTATCTGACAATTATACTGTCCTTACTTTGCTGGTGTCTGAAAACTTTATTTTGAGTATTAGATTATTTTTGTATAAAGTGATTTTTATTTAGAGGAGTTTTTATTTTGACAGAGTATTTTGATGGAACTTCTGGAAACAAAATAGCTTATAATAAAATAACTGGCAGCAGCCCGGGGTTAGTGTTCTTGGGTGGGTTTATGTCAGATATGGAAGGTAGCAAGGCTATGTTCCTAGAAAGTTATGCCAAAGAAACTGGGCAAGGTTACCTTAGGTTTGATTACTCTGGTCATGGTAAGTCTTCAGGGAAGTTTTCAGATGGCACTATTGGCCAATGGTTTACTGATGCAGTTGACGCTATTGATACACTAACTAACGGACCACAAAATTTGGTAGGGTCCTCAATGGGTGGGTGGATAGCGTTACTAATAGCAAAGAAATTTCCAAAACTTGTAGACGGTATTGTTACAATAGCTGGAGCACCTGACTTTACGGAAGATAGTTTATGGAAAAACCTTTCTATTGATGAAAAAGAAAAACTTAAAACTGGAGAACTTTTAATACCTTCAGAATATGGTGAGCCATACATTATTACCAAAGAACTAATTAATGAGGGAAGATCAAATCTAGTGTTACGTGAACCCCTAGATTTTCAAGTTCCAGTTAGAGTTCTCCAAGGTACAGCGGATATGTCCGTAGAAGTGAAAACGGCAATTCGTTTATTTAACCATATAAATGCTAATGATATAGAACTGACACTACTCAAGGGTGAAGATCATAGGTTTTCTAGTGATCAGGCACTTTCTTTGATTAAACGTACAATTTCATTTTTATAACAGTTGAATCAAACAAATTCTAATTACTAAAGTTTAATCTGTACATTTTGACGAGCGAAAGCAACATCACGATCATTAACGCCAAGTAAGGAGCCGAGTATCCGCAAAAGACTGTTTTCGTCATCTTCTCTAATGCCGTCAGCTAGAACTAACTCCCAAAATATTTCAATTATTTCATTTCTTTTCTCTAGTGGTACAAATTCTTTTATTACCTTAGTAAATCTAACGCTGTCTGAAGATTCATCTTCTAATAGCTCGGCTTTGTTTATGAGATCTGTTACTTCTAACTCTGAAATTAAAAACCGTTTCTTAAGTATAATTTTAATACGAGATTTTTCAACGGATGAGTACTCATAATCACTTTTTGCTATCTTTATGAGTAATGCTGTGAGCGCTAATCTCTCATCATTGTGTTCAACCGATTCTGAAGTTGATTTCGAATTTCTTTTAAAAAAGTTTTTTATCATCTTTCTCACTTTGTAGTAAAAATTGGATTTTGGCTATGAGCCTTCGACTATTACTAGATCTCCATTTGAAATAGGATCTCTAAGTTTTTTTGCTTCCTGGTAACCGAGACTTTCATAGCAAGCAATCGCTGTTTCTAAGCTTTCAAACTCAATAACAACCGTTCTGCTCTTTGAAACGCCTTCTCGTACATCTTGTGCCCCGCCTCGAATTAAAAATTTCGCACCAAACTTTGCAAATGGGCTTTTGTTTGCTTGTTGGTAATTTTTGTATTTGTCAACATCTTCAATGTCCATATGTGCAACCCAGTAACCCTTAGCCATTTTAAAATCCTTTTATATTTATTTTTACATCTAAACTAATCTTGATATCATTTTTGTCGTTTTTATAAAGTCAGAAAACAATGGATGAGGATTGAAAGGTTTAGATTTAAGCTCTGGATGGAACTGTACTCCGATGAACCAAGGATGATCTTTTAACTCTATTATCTCGGGTAGCAGATCATCTGGAGACATTCCTGAAAAAATAAGACCTAACTTCTCCAATTCAGTTCTATAATTTATATCAACTTCATAGCGATGACGATGTCGCTCTTCTATAAGTAAATTATCATAAATTTGTGCAGCTTTTGAACCCAATTTCAGTTTGGCATTATAAGCCCCAAGGCGCATAGTTCCGCCTTTATTGTCATGTTCTTTTCTTTTAACCTTACTGTTTCCCTGCACCCATTCTTTGAGGTGATATACAACGTGTGTAAAACGATTCTTTTTCTTCTTATTTTCAAATTCCTCTGACCCAGCATTTTTAATTTTTGCGAGGTTTCTTGATGCCTCTACCACCGCCATCTGCATACCAAGGCAAATACCAAGATAGGGGATATTACGTTCTCTCGCGAAGCGAGCCGCCTTGATCATTCCTTCGGTACCTCTTTCTCCGAATCCGCCTGGAACTAAAATAGCGTCAAACCCCTCTAGGAAGGGCTCTGCTGGCGTCAGATCAAACGCCTCTGCATCTACCCAAGATATTTTAATTTTTACACGGTTTGCAATGCCCGCGTGAGTTAATGCCTCAGCAACTGATTTATATGCATCCTCTAGCTGAGTATATTTCCCTACTATCGCAACTTTCAGCTCACCTTCTGCATTGAAAATGCGATCGTATACGTCTTCCCAGCGCTTTAAATTAGGTTGCGGTGCAGGAGAAATGCCAAAGGCATCCAGAACGGCCTGATCTAATCCCTCCCTATGATAAGCTAAGGGAGCTTCATATATGGATTTTAGATCTTGCGCACTGATAACGCAATCAGATCTTACGTTACAAAACAGTGCGAGTTTCTCCCGTTCTTTTTTGGGGATAGGTCGCTCGGATCTGCAAACTAGAACATCTGGAGCAATGCCAATGGAGCGAAGTTCTTTTACACTGTGCTGAGTGGGTTTAGTTTTTAACTCCCCTGATGCAGTTATGTACGGTAATAAAGTTAGGTGAACATAAATGCATTCTCCACGTGGTTTGTCTTGACCAAATTGCCTTATGGCCTCAAAAAAAGGCAACCCTTCAATGTCGCCAACCGTCCCTCCAATTTCACAAAGCATAAAGTCTACATCAGCTTCATTAATCTTTAAAAACTCTTTAATTTCATCAGTAACATGCGGAATTACTTGAATGGTTCGACCAAGATAATCACCTCTTCTTTCTTTTTCAAGAACTGTAGAGTAAATTCGACCCGAACTAATCGAATCCGTATTAGTTGCCGCAACACCGGTAAAACGCTCGTAATGTCCTAGGTCAAGATCTGTCTCTGCACCATCATCAGTGACGAATACTTCTCCGTGTTCGAAAGGGCTCATTGTTCCAGGGTCAACATTTAGATATGGATCTAATTTCCTTAAACGTACAGAGTATCCTCTAGCCTGCAGTAAAGCACCTAGGGCCGCGGAAGCTAGCCCTTTTCCTAATGATGAAACGACTCCACCAGTAATAAATATATATTTTGCCATTATAGTTGAGTGCCCCGTGATACTTATTTTGTAGGTTTAGATTGTCCTAAAAAACGACCTACCCACGGGATTTAGATATTAATGTATTTTACAGATTTTAACAACACCATAACTTAATATTAAATGAATATAGCATATTTATTTTATAGAGTTTGTATTTGCAAACCTAGATTATTTGTCTGCTCTTGGAGGAGTTAAAGGGGAAGAGCCGTCCAAGGTTGGTACCGTTGGAGAATTTTTATCCCCATCTTTTTTTAGTTCCTGGATCAACTCAATATTATCTAAAACAGAAGAATCAGTTGATTTTTGTGCTGCCACCACTGTGAGAGTAATCGAGGTTATTACGAAAGATATGCCTAATGCCCAAGTCACTTTTCCTAGCGCACTAATTCCTGGTCTACCTGTCATTCCACCGCCGCCGCCGCCGCCGCCTATGCCAAGCCCACCACCCTCAGACCTTTGAATCAGTACAATACAAATTAAGGCCAGAGTAATAATTAAATGAATAGTTAAAATTATATTTTGCATTTTCACAGTTCTTTATTACACTTGGGCTTGTCTTTAAGGTGACAAGTGACTGCTTGCAAGGTTTTTTATAGAAAAGATTATTTCAATTGTAAGAATATAACTTTCACAATTGAACTCGCACAGGTATACGAATCTAGTTAGATTACCTTTAAGGAGATATTATGGCTAATGTCGTTGTTGTTGGAGCTCAGTGGGGTGACGAAGGAAAAGGTAAAATCGTTGATTGGCTAAGTGAACGAGCTGATGTAATTGTGCGTTTCCAAGGTGGCCATAATGCTGGACATACTTTGGTTATTGACGGAGAAGTTTTTAAGCTTTCTTTAATGCCGTCTGGTATAGTTCGAAAAGGAAAGCTAAGTGTTATCGGAAATGGAGTTGTCTTAGATCCATGGCACTTCTGTGAAGAAATAGAAAAACTTAGACGGCAAGGGGTGGAGATAACTCCTGAGAACTTGATTGTTGCTGAAAACACACCGCTTATCCTCCCAGTACATGGTGAATTAGATAGGGCTAGAGAGTCCCAAGTTGACATAGCGAAAATTGGCACTACTGGGCGAGGTATAGGGCCAGCCTACGAAGATAAAGTTGGAAGACGGGCTGTTCGAGTTTCGGACTTAGGTGACAAAGACACACTTGTTAAAAGGGTAGAGAGATTACTTTTACATCATAATACATTGCGTCGCGGTATGGATATGACTGCTGTAAATGCAGAAAATTTAATAAAAAAATTGGAAGATGTAGCACCAGAAATACTTAAATATGCGGCACCTGTTTGGAAGATTTTGAACGAAAAAAGAAAGTCTGGCAAACGTATACTATTTGAGGGTGCTCAGGGTTCTTTGCTTGATGTCGATTTTGGAACTTATCCGTTTGTTACATCATCGAATGTAATTGCCGGGCAAGCAGCAACTGGTTCAGGTGTTGGCCCTGGGGCAATTGATTTTGTACTAGGGATAGTTAAGGCATATACAACACGAGTTGGCGAAGGTCCGTTTCCCTCAGAGCTATCTGATCATGATGGACAGAGGCTTGGGGAAAGGGGAAAGGAGTTTGGCACAGTGACAGGACGAAAAAGGCGCTGTGGATGGTTTGATGCAGCATTGGTTAGGCAAACCTGTGCGACATCGGGCGTCGCGGGAATAGCTCTAACAAAACTTGATGTTCTTGATGGGTTTAAGGAACTACGTATTTGTGTTGGCTACGAGTTGGATGGCAGGAAACTTGATTTTTTGCCAACAGCTGCAGACCAGCAGTCGCGTTGTACTCCAATCTATGAGACTATGGAGGGGTGGAGCGAAAGTACTGAGGGTGCTAGAAGTTGGGTTGAGTTACCTCCTGAAGCTATTAAATACGTTCGTCGAGTGGAGGAATTAATTGGATGTCCTGTTGCAATGTTGTCCACTTCGCCAGAACGAGAAGATACTATTCTTGTGACAGATCCTTTTTCAGATTAATTTTAAATCAGGAGAAAAAATGAAGTATAAAAGCCGTAGAAAGTTATCGCTAGTAATTCTTATAATAGGGCTACCTCTATACATTATTGCTGCCGTTTTGGTAATGAGCTTTTTCCCGCGACTTAATCTCTTTGTGGAGCTTTTTGTTTATGTTTTTTTGGGTGTCATTTGGGCTCTACCCTTCAAGTTTATTTTTAAGGGGATTGGGCAGGTTGAAAAGCCAGAGACCTAGGGTTGATCCAATCGCTATAATTGAATTGGAAATAACAATTGGATAAATTGATTAATCTCACTGAGACTGTAATGTTACTTGGCAATGGGCCGTACACCAAAAACGATTTTAAAATAGGGTTATCAAACTCGTCCTATGTGATAGCCGCTGATGGGGGAGCAAACGCTGCTCACCGTGAGGGAGTAAAGGCTAAGTTTGTAATAGGAGATATGGATTCTGTTTCTGCAAAAGTTAAAGCTTTTTACAACAAAGATGAATTGTATGAAATCAATTGCCAAGAAAATACAGATTTAGAAAAGTGCTTGCGTCTATCCAAGGCTGCAAAATTAATTGGTATTGGTTTTTTAGGGGGGAGACTTGATCATGAGCTTGCAAACTTGTCGGCTCTAGTAAAGTTTCCTGAGCAAACATGTATATTGATTGGATCAAGAGACATATGTTTTCTTTGCCCTAGTCTTCTTTCAATTAAGTTGCCGATTGGAACTCGTTTTTCAGTGTTTCCAATGAGTTCAATTGAGGGGACTAGTGAAGGGTTAAAGTATCCTATAGATAATTTAGTATTGAATCCTACAAAAAAGATTGGAACTTCTAACGAAGTAGTTTCGAAAGTCAAATTAAGCTTTAACCATAGGTCAGCTATAATTATACTCCCTAAAAAATACCTTACAAATGTTCTTGAAGTACTTTAATAATTCTTTGAATAATAAAATAACTCTGAAATATCAAAATGGAAAAATCTGTGAATTTGAAAGATATTGATAGGGCAAAGTTGGCGGCAGCAACTATTGCGGTCGAATACGTGAAAGACGGTATGAATGTTGGTCTTGGCACTGGATCTACGGCTGCCTGGATGATAAAATGTTTGGCGGACAAGATCTATAATGAAGGAATAAGTATTAAGGCTGTTCCGACTTCTAATCAGACTGCTAAACTTGCTTTAGAACATCAGATACCAATAACTACACTAGACGAGGTAAAATTCCTAGATATTACAATTGATGGTACTGATGAATGTGATGAAAACTATAACCTTATTAAAGGTGGTGGTGCAGCCTTGTTGCATGAGAAAATTGTTGCTGCAGCTTCAAAGAAGGTAATTATTATAGCTGATCAATTTAAATACGTGGATACATTGGGTTCTTTTCCACTTCCGGTTGAATTGATCAAGTTTGGTTGGAGTTCAAGTAAAGACTGCGTCGTATCTATTTTAAATAAGCTTGGTTATAAAAGTTACCAAATTAACTTAAGAATGAATGATAATGTTCCACTAAAAACGGATGAGAAAAATTTTATTTTAGACTTAGAACTTGCAAAAATTTCAGAACCTTTGTTATTGAGTCGGGAACTTAATTTAGTTCCTGGTGTTGTGGAAAATGGATTATTTATTAATAGCTGTGACCTTTTAATCCTGGGGGAAAATGCGGGAAAGGTTTCGGTACATGAGCCATCAAGGAATCTGGTATCTAGCCGGGACGTAGATGTGGACCGAATCTTTCGAGAGTTTAAATATTAGAAAGTAAGTTTTAGATGAAATTTGACTGTGATCTTTTTGTTATTGGCGGTGGTTCTGGAGGAGTTAGAGCCGCTCGTGTTGTCGCGGCGCAAGGATATAAAGTTAGCCTTGCAGAGGGAGATAGAATGGGTGGCACTTGTGTCATTCGGGGGTGTGTTCCAAAAAAATTGATGGTTTATGCTTCCAAATACCAAGAAAGCTTTGATGAAGGAAGAGAGTATGGTTGGGATGTAAATGTGACTGGGTTTTCTTGGGAGCATTTCAGGAAAAAGCTAGATTCAGAACTAGCTCGGTTAGAAAAAGTGTATAGGAAACTTCTTGAAACATCGGGGGTTAGCGTTTTTAATGATTGGGCGCAAATTAAAGACCCGCATACGGTCTTGTTGGGCTCAGGTGAGGAAATTAGAGCAAAGACTATCTTGATTGCGGTAGGGGGACAGGCAGTTAAACCTGATATAACTGGTTCAAACTTTGGTATGATTTCAGACGATGTGTTTGGACTTAATGAGTTACCGAAGTCACTTTTAATAGTTGGAGGTGGTTATATAGCGAGTGAATTTTCTTGTATTTTTAATGGGTTAGGAGTCGATGTAACTCAAATTTATAGGGGACAAAATATATTGAGGGGTTTTGATGATGAGGCATCACAATTGATTTCTGAAACTATGGTGGCCAAGGGAATAAAAGTAAGGTGTAATGAGAATATTTTAAAACTTAGCCGTGAAACTGACCAATTGAAAATTGATTTTCAGCTTGGGTCGACGGAATTATTTGATGATGTATTGTTCGCAACTGGGAGAAAGCCCAACACTCAATCCTTAGGCTTACATAATGTTGGTATAAAAACAGGAACATCTGGTGAGATATTAGTAGATAAATATTCACAAACGGATCAACCATCAATTTTTGCAATAGGGGATGTAACAAACAGAATTAATTTAACACCTGTAGCAATAAATGAGGCAATGGCTTTTGCTCAAACCATGTTTTTTGGTAATCCCACACCAGTTGATCATCATTTGGTACCCTCAGCAGTTTTTACACAACCAGAATTAGGGTCCATTGGATTAAGCGAAAAAGATGCCGAAAAGATAGAACCAATATTAGTTTACGAATCTAAGTTTAGATCCATGCAAAAATCTTTTATTTCCAAAAGTGAGGAAGTATTGATGAAATTGATTGTATCAAAAGAGACAAATGTGGTAATTGGTTGCCATATTGTAGCGCCTGATGCAGCAGAAATGATCCAACTTGCGTCAATTGCTATTAAGATGGGGGCGACCAAAGATCAGTTTGATCAAGTCTGTGCAGTGCACCCCACAATGGCAGAGGAGTTAGTTACGATGAGAAATCCAATTAATAGAGGTTGAATTTTAATATTAAGGCCCCATTTAACGGGTAAGAGGTTTAGTTTGAAAATTCTTGTAAAGGAAAAAATTAATGGCCGGTAATAATGGTGGTGGCCCTTGGGGCGGCAGTGATAACAGTGATGACGGACAAAAGACTAATGAGCCAGTTGGTTCAGGTGGCGGAGGACAAAAAATTCCTGAAATTGAAGATATAGTGAAAAAAGGTCAGGAACAACTTCGTGTCTTAATGGGAGGAAAAAGCGGCAAAACCGGTGGTTCTGGCGGACAGAATGGAAGTGGGGGGATCTCAAAAGGATCTCTTGGTCTAGTAGCATTAGGAGCAGTAGCTCTCTGGTTGTTTACCTCACTTTACTCCGTGAAGCCAGAAGAACAGTCTGTGGAACTATTTCTTGGAGAATTCTCGTCAATAGGAAACCCCGGTTTAAATTTTGCACCGTGGCCATTTGTTTCAAAAGAAGTGATTCCGGTAACAAGAGAGCAAACAGAAGATATTGGTTTAGGTGGCAGAGGTGATAGTGGCCTGATGCTTACTACGGACGAAAACATTGTTGATATTGATTTTCAAGTTGTGTGGAATATAAACGATCCAGCAAAGTTTTTATTTAACCTTGCTGAACCAAGGTCAACAATTAGAGCTGTTTCAGAGTCCGCTATGCGAGAAGTAATAGCTAGATCAGAACTAGCTCCAATCCTTAATAGGGATAGGCAAATTATTGCTGATACCGCCCAGTTGCTTATCCAAGAGACGATGAATGAGTACGATAGTGGAGTAAACATAGTTAGATTAAACCTTGATAAAGCTGACCCTCCTTTAGAAGTTATTGATAGCTTTAGAGAAGTTCAGGCGGCAGAACAGGAAAGAGATAAACTAGAGAGGCAGGCCGATGCTTATGCTTACACGGTATTAGCTGGAGCGCGTGGTCAAGCCTCTATGTTGCTCGAACAGGCCGAAGGTTATAGGGCTATGGTAGTAAATGGAGCTGAAGGTGAAGCAAGTAGGTTCTCAGCTGTATTGGCAGAGTATACAAAGGCGCCAGAAGTAACCAGAAAACGACTTTATATCGAAGCTATGGAAGGAATTTATGGCTCCATGAATAAGATTATTGTAGATGATACTGGTGGTGGTGGGGCTTCAAACATTGTTCCATATCTACCTTTAAATGAGCTTATGAACAAAAGTAACAATAAATCAGGGGAGTCAAACTAATGAGTAAAAGTCTTCTCATATCAGTTTTTGCAGGTGGTTTAATACTTATATTACTTTCATCTGTTTTTATAATCGACGAACGTCAAAAAGGTTTAGTTCTACAGTTCGGACAAATCAAAGCCGTTAAAGAAGATCCAGGCTTAGCGTTTAAAATACCTTTCATTCAAGAAATCGTACGATACGATGACCGTATACTATCCCTGGATACTGTTCCCACAGAAGTAACTCCATCGGATGATCGGCGGCTTGTGGTAGATGCTTTTGCAAGATACAGAATTTTAGATGTTGTTCAGTTTAGACAAGCTGTTGGTGTCGGAGGGTTGAGAACTGCTGAAGATAGGTTGGAGAGTATATTAAACCCTGTTATTAGAGAAGTGTTGGGTTCTGAAGGTGTTACATCTAATACAATTTTATCAGCAGACCGTGCAGAACTTATGTCTCGTATAACAGAGCAAGCCCGTCAAAAGGCATTACCTCTAGGTCTTGAGGTAATAGATGTCAGATTGAAGCAAACTAATTTGCCTGAGCAGAATCTGGATGCTACTTTTAGCCGGATGAGAGCAGAGCGTGACAGAGAAGCGGCTGACGAAATAGCTCGCGGTAAAGAAGCGGCTCAAAGATTACGTGCTCAGGCTGACAGAACTGTTGTCGAGTTAGTATCCGAGGCTACTAAACAATCGGAAATCGTTCGAGGTGAAGCAGATGCTCAACGGAACGCAATTTTTGCTAAAGCATACGGTATGGATCCAGAGTTTTTTGAGTTTTATAGGTCAATAAATGCTTATGGAACTGCATTAAGTGGAGATAGTACTACCATGGTAGTACGGCCTGATAGTGAGTTTTTTAACTATCTTAAATCGGATAGTGGTAGTTGATATTTAATAAGCTTGTACTGGCAATTGGGTTAGTGTTGGCGCTTGAGGGTTGTATAATCGCTCTAGCGCCAACATACCTAGAGAAAATATTAAAAGTTTTACTTAAATCTACAATAGATAATAGGCGCATAATAGGGCTTTCTGGCTTAGCCTTGGGAACCTTTTTAATATGGCTCTCAGTAAAAATTATATAAAAATTAATACATGACTAATATTTAAATTAAGGTAGTTTATTTCGTCCGTTACAACCTTAATAACTACTCAAACACTATCTATTTTCGTCAATATACTTATTCATGAGGAACTTAATGAAACATAAATCTTTGACTTTTTATAAATTTGTATCAGTAGTTTTTCTACTAACTATATTTAGTGTGCATAACGCGGTAGCTGAAATGCCAAAAAGTTTTGCTGACTTGGCAGAATCTGTGAGCCCGTCTGTTGTAAATATTACCACCTCTACGGTTATTGAGGAGGTTACTAGAGAACAAAAACCGATAGTACCGAAAGGGTCACCTTTCGAAGATTTATTTAAAGATTTTTTAGAAAGAGATCAAAATAAAAAACCTAGATCGTCATTAGCTTTAGGGTCAGGCTTCATAATATCCGAAGATGGTTATATTGTAACTAATAATCATGTTATTGACAAAGCGGACAAGATAGAAATTGAATTTTTTAGTGGAAAGCGGCTTAAAGCAAAAGTAGTTGGATTGGATCCGAAGACCGACATTGCTCTTCTTAAGGTTGAAAGTGATATACCTTTACCTTTTGTGTCATTTGGTGACAGCGACTCCGGTAGAGTTGGAGATTGGGTCATGGCTGTTGGGAACCCATTAGGTCAAGGTTTTTCTGTCTCAGTAGGCATTATATCAGCCAGAAAAAGAGAGTTGGCTGGTGCTTATGACGATTTTATTCAAACTGATGCAGCTATAAATAGAGGTAATTCTGGAGGACCGTTATTTAATACGTTAGGGGACGTGATTGGAGTTAATACAGCAATATTATCTCCAAACGGTGGTTCTATAGGCATTGGATTTTCAATGTCTTCAAATGTAGTGTCACCAGTCGTTGCGCAGTTAAAAGAGTTTGGAGAGACCAGACGAGGTTGGTTGGGCGTAAGAATACAAGATTTAACTGAGGATATTGCAGAAGCAATTGGGATTGAATCAATTGATGGAATTCTTGTTACTGAGGTACCTGATGGACCAGCAAAAGATGGTGGTATTAAATCAGGAGATATCATTTTAGTTTTTGATGGAATTGAAGTTAGTAATACTAAAGAATTGGTCAGAGTAGTTGGTAAAACAGCTGTAAATAAGACAGTAAATGTGGTGCTCCTTAGAAAAGGAAAGAAAAGAACTGTTAAAGTACGTTTAGGACAAAGAGAGTTAGCCGAGGCAACAGCATTTCCTAAAAATGAGACCCCGTTGGCTCCTGTTGTAGAGCTTATATTAGGTATGAATTTGTCTGTGTTAAATGATAGTTTGCGGAGTGAGTTTAACTTAGATTCAGACGCTGATGGTCTTATAGTTCAAGATATTTTAAAAAGTAGTGAAGCTTATGAAAAAGGTATAAGAATTGGTGATTTGATAGTGGAGATATCTCAAAAAAAACTACAATCTTTAAGCACCTTTAAAAAACTTCTTCAAGACTCTAAAAGTGCTCAAAAGAAATCATTACTATTTCTTATAAGATCAGAGAGTCGCTTACGGTTTTTATCCTTAAGGTTAGATTGATTTTTTTAAATTGAATATTAATTTAAGACCTCATCGAGCATGAAAGATATGTCTTCAAGGTGCTTTGCAATAATATGACTAACATCTCCCTGATGTTGAATAGTTCCTGTTACTCTTAGTAACCTACTCTCTATGATGGCTCTTCTATACTGTTTAAATATGTTCTTCCAAATAATTATATTTGCTGTACCTGTTTCGTCTTCTAGAGTAATAAATACCACACCGTTCGCTGTTCCAGGTCGTTGGCGAACTAGTACAAGTCCCGCCACAGATATAGTTGTTCCGTTCGGGGGGTCTTGCAGTTGAGAGTTTACTATACATGAAGGAGGCTTTGGCCAAATATTTTTATTTTTAGTTTTAATCATAAGAACAAAGATAGAACAAATATTTTTTTTTACAATATATAAAACTTGGTCTGGAAAAACTTGATAGTCTATACTATTCCCTTAACTTAGATTTTATTTATGAGGCATCAAGATGGTTAAAATTACATATATTGAGTACAGTGGTGAAAAGCATTTAGTTGATGTTGAGCCTGGTTTGACCGTTATGGAAGGCGCTCGTAACAATAGTATTCCTGTGATCGAAGCAGATTGTGGAGGAGCTTGTGCTTGCTCTACATGCCATGTTTATATCTCGGAAGATTGGATTGAAAAGTTACCAGAGAAAGATCCTATGGAAGAAGACATGCTTGATTTTGCATACGAGCCTGACTCGGTGCGTTCTCGCCTTACATGTCAAATAAAAGTAACAGATCTACTCGATGGTTTAATTGTTAATATGCCAGAAAGGCAAATATAGTGTTAATTTCTCGTTATAGTAGGTTTAAGAAATCAGAGTTTTTGAGGAAGTAAAAACATTAAAGAGCTCTCCATCCAATGTCTGATCGATAAAACCCTTCTGGCCAATTTATTTTTTCAACAGTTTTATAGGCTCGATCACGAGCTTCTAAAAGGCTACCACCACGTGCAGTAATATTTAGCACCCTACCTCCATTTGCTATTAGGCTTGAGTTATCTCTTTTGGTTCCAGCATGAAAAATTTGGTTGAGACTATCACTCTTTAATTCTTCAACAAAACGTATTTTTGAACCATTTTTGTAATTTCCGGGATATCCTTTAGTTGCCAGCACGATTGTAACAGAATGATCATCGGCCCAGTTTACTTTTGCTTGGTCTAGCTTAGTTGAAACGCAGGCTATAATAAGATCTAACACCTGTGGACCTAGGCGTATCATCAAAGCTTGGCACTCAGGATCTCCAAACCTAACATTATACTCTATAAGTTTTGGAATTCCATTTCTTATCATTAAGCCTGCAAAGAGAACTCCTTTGTAGGGTGTCCCTCTATTAGACATTTCTTCAATTGTGGGTTTTATTATACTTTCTATGGTTAGATCCATTATAGATTGAGTTAATATAGGGGCTGGGGAATATGCGCCCATTCCTCCAGTATTAGGGCCTTGATCATTATCATAAGCTGTTTTGTGGTCCTGTGCTGATCCAATGGGTAATAAGTTTTTTCCATCCGATAGTACAAAAAAAGATGCTTCTTCTCCCTCTAAAAACTCCTCAATAAGTATTTTATTTTCTAGAATACTCTCTTTTTGATCTAAAAAATCATCAATAGCATTGAAAGCAGTTTTCTGGTCCCTTGCAACCACAACCCCTTTGCCAGCTGCTAGGCCATCTAACTTTATGACAATAGGCACACCTTGCTTTATGACATATTCTTTCGCTTTTTTTGGATTGTTAAAAAACTCAAAATTTGCCGTAGGAACACCAACTTTTTTACATAAATCTTTTGTAAATTTTTTTGAACTTTCTAACCTTGCCGCTTCTTTTGAGCATCCGAATACCTTTATTCCGCCTTTTCTGAGAAGGTCAGATATTCCATTTGCAAGTGGTCCTTCAGGACCTATTATAACCAGGTCTATTTTATTATCTTGTGAGAACTCTAGTACCTGAGAATTATTATAGATATCTATATCTGCACAGACCGCTATTTCAGCGATACCCGCATTACCAG
>Ga0115001_10000420_pt1 | contig 31238 bp, 20 predicted proteins | sample ArcticOcean_MG_C_12_FD_89869 | JGI IMG/M metagenome (GOLD analysis project Ga0115001, IMG submission 89869) | Marine microbial communities from western Arctic Ocean - ArcticOcean_MG_CB8_130 | ecosystem: Environmental > Aquatic > Marine > Oceanic | place: Arctic Ocean: Canada Basin | collected... | reverse complement strand
GAGTTCCCTCCTAAAAATGCTGATTTATCTAACATTACGACCGATCCACCGTTCTCTAATATCGTGTGTGCGGCAGAAAGACCTGCTAGACCGCCGCCGATGACGATGACTTTTTTATTCGTGGTGTCTTTCATTTATATCGTCGTGTGTGTTTTTAGTGAGCAACGTTGCTGATGATGGGAAAAAAATATCTTTGATGCAAACTTTGCACTGATATCTTGCACTATATATCTTTTCAAAAGTGCAAGTGCCCACATTGAAAGAGAGAGTTGAATACAAAAAAATATATACGCGTAGGTAGTACTAGTATCATAGGTTGAAAAGTACAACATATAATCCAGTTGGCCTGCTCCCACAAACCTCGAATGACGTTTCCTCACAAAAGACGAAAGTTCTCGCGAGGAGGAAAAGGACGGGGTTTGCAAGGAGTACGCAAAACTAATTCAAATAAGTAGAGAAACAACTTTAAGAGCATTTTAACATAATCCCAGACGTAGCTTTTTTAGTGTGTGATAAAAAACGTACTACCAGTCAGCCACTGTATGGTATGAAAAAATGAGAAAAGGTCAAACTAACTCTCATCACTGCACACTGTCCTCTCAAAGAGCTCAAACCTGCGCTACGGCACTTATTATTACATAACACATACTGTCTAATTAGATAAATAAAAAAATCAAAAAACCAGTAAATAAACATGGTACGTTTTGTTCTTCTCCCCTATCGCCGCTCTCGTTTTGATCTCTCTCATGAGTTCTTTCGTCGTTCTTGTGTTAATATAAATTCGGATTACATGGACTGAAGACGATAGGGAGGCAGTCCTTTCTGAGCCAGACGAGGCGCGCACCTCTTACGGTCATTTTATTCATGCACGTCTTCTTCTATGCCGCGTTTCCTATGTATCGATTCGAATGACAAACGAAAACGAAAACGAAAGCAATTATGCATGTATACTCATCTCTATTTCTTTTGTTTTATATGTATTCGCGATGATTATGATCAGGTCGTGTCAGCAAAGAAGGAGAAATCGACTGTACTCAAAAGCACGTTTGCCAAAAAGACAACGAGCGGCGCTAGTCAACAACAAGAGAACTACGACAATAACAATAAAAACACAAATAATAATAATAACCCTAAACCCGTAAATACCATCACTTCTTCAGCAGTCACGAAAGCGACGAAGCAGGAAGAAGAGGGGTTGAAGAATTCGAGAGAGGCAACATTTCGTGATTATTTGAACAAAGACGGTACTTTAGATAATCTAACGAGAGCTTTAGATGATTTACTGAGATCGAACACAAAGCCTGATTCGCCAGCGGATTGGTTAGTCGATAGGTTATCGATAGATTATGGGAATAAATTACGCAAAGCGCAGGAAAATTTCAACGAGCAATTGAAGGAGAACGATAAGTTACGCGAAAGATTAGAAAAATCGAGGCGATTCGTGCAAAGATTACAAGAAGAAATTGAAGATTTGACGAATAAATTGGAAGAAGAAAAGGGAATGGCCGAAGCAGTTGCGACGAGAGCGATGCTCGAACCGCAAGAGCTCGAAATGTTAAAAGACGAATTGAAAGAAGTCATGGAAGACGCGAACGAAATGGCTGACTTAATAAGAGAATACGAAAGAAGAGAAGAAGAGCGATTGGCACTTAAATCCGCTAAGAAAGAGTTGGCGAAAGATAAACAAGATTTTAGAGCGCAAAGTCCTTCATCGTCGGACGCTTCTTCGCGCGGTTTGCCCCGATTCAACGAAATTCAAGAGAAAGTAAGAAAACAGCATTCCTCTGCTGCTCTTGCTGATGGTGATGCACACAAAAAACCGCCGTCGCCAATAACGGCATCTGATTCAGACTTTAAACAACAACAACAACAACAACAACAACGGGTTGAGAATGATCGCGTGAGAAAACTGATCATGTCGCCATCAGTGCGAATCACAGAGTCAGAGGGTAAAATGATGTTCTAATTTTAATAATAATTGCACTATCCATACCATAAACAATGGCTCACATCCTCACAAGACACAGCAAGCATCAGCACGCACCGTGTTCGTCAGCAACACAAATAATAATATGACGAGACATACTCGTAACTCTTTTTTTCCTTTCCCTACTCCGCGTTGCTCTCTCTGACAAACTCTTCGCCGGACTACATAAAATTATATAATAACAGTACATGCTTCATCATCGACGGCGAGCGCAGTCGTCAAGAAAAGCGCTTCTGCTCCTTCGTTCGATATTTAGTTCTTCTGCGTATTCTTCTTCTGCGTATTCTTCTTCGTTCAACGCGCGTGAATTAGATGAACGCGAGACGAGAGCAACGACGACGACGAACGGAGAAAAAAACAAAACGACGAGGGCGATGAATACTACTACTACTACTGCAAGTGCTAAGAACGAGCACCAGCGAGGATGGTCGTTACTATACCCGAGCTTTCAAGTATGGGGAAGTAACACGGCGGTCGGGAAAACGCTCGTATCAGCCGCTTTAGCCAAACGTGCTCGAAGAGCAAACCATCAATTGTTCTATTTAAAACCAATACAGACTGGATATCCAGAAGATTCGGACGCGAAGTTCGTGCACGAGGTCGCGAAAAGCAGTAGTAAAAGAAATAGCGACGGGTCTTTAGTAAAAGTGACGATGCGAAGAAACGGGATAACAAGTGGTGCGCACGCCGCGATGTGCGAAACGAACGAAGAACAGAAAAATGAAGAACAAGAAGATGATGTAAGTATTTGGTGTCATACCGAATTCGCTTGGAACGTAGCGGCTGGACCGCACTTGGCGGAGAAGATAGAAGGACGACCTGTTTCTGACGAAGCAGTTATTGACGCAATACGCAGTCGATTGCACGAGTTTACTCATGGAAATAATGACTGCGAGAAATACGAGGGGGAACAAAAGAAGTTCGCGTTAATTGAAACCGCCGGCGGAGTCGCTTCGCCGAGTTCTTCGGGAAACTTACAATCGAACGTTCTAGCAAAATGTAGATTACCGGCAATTTTAGTAGGCGATGGGAGATTAGGAGGCATTTCGGTAACGGTGGCATCGTATGAATCTCTGCTTTTGCGAGGGTACGACGTCGCGTGCGTAGTCTTATCAAACGAAGGTTATGATAATCACAAAGCGATTGAGGAAAATTTACCAAAAAATGTGAAAGTGTTTTCGATACGAAAACTTCCGAAAGAAGGCGATGGAATGAATTGGGTACACGCACAGGATGATATTTTTAGCACTATTTTCGAACATTTACAACGATGGCACGCAGAAAGGGTTTCGAAACTAAATAATCTAGCGAGCGAGGCTCTCGAGTCGTTATGGTGGCCTTTCACGCAGCACGAAATGGTTCAAAAGAGTATGGTTTCAGTCATAGATGGGAGAGCAGGCGATGATTTTGTGATTTATAACGACACGACAAATACTCTAGAGCACAGATTTGATGCAGCTGCTTCGTGGTGGACGCAAGGTGTTACTGGCGATAAGGCAAACGAGAGTTTGCGCAGAACGCTCGTCCATGCCGCTGGACGATACGGCCATGTGATGGCCCCAGAGAACGCACACGTACCCGCAGTCGAAGCTGCGAAAGGTATTTTGAAAGGACCTGCTAAATCTTGGGGTAAACGCGTGTTCTTCTCAGATAACGGGAGCACTGCAACTGAAGTTGGAATTAAGATGGCCTTCAGACAAAGATACGTCAATCTCGGACTTCTATCTCGCGATGGTTTAGAAAGATCGAAACAAGCAAACGATATCGAAGTGTTGCAAAAATTACCAAAGCTGAGAATTTTAGCACTCGATGGTTCTTACCATGGTGATACTCTGGGAGCGATGGACATGCAATCTCCTTCGATATTTACTGGAAGTTTACAAACGCCTTGGTATGAACCGAGAGGATTATTTCTGAATGCGCCTACGGTTGCTTTAAAGAATGAAAAATGGACGATTGAATGTTCAGATGCACTCGTCTTGAGCAGTACCAATACTGATAAAAAGATCATCATGGATGTATTCGATCATAAAAGTGACGTTTTCGATATGAAGAAACGGAAGTCTTCTTCTTCTGCGACTAGATACGAAGAAATCATAGACGCCGTGTTAGACAACGCCGAGCTTCTGGGGAAATCTGGCGAGGCACCTGAAATTGGTGGTTTAATAATGGAACCTGTTTTACACGGAGCAGCTGGAATGATCTTAATTGATCCGTTGTTCCAATCTATATTGATGAAGAAATGCAAAGAAAGAAAAATTCCAGTCGTTCTCGACGAGGTGTTTGCGGGCATATGGCGCCTCGGAGTTGAAGGCGCGTGGGAACTTCTCGATTTCGAAACACCAGATATTTCTTGCTACGCAAAACTTTTAACTGGTGGGTTAGTCCCAATGGCGGCAACGGTCACAACTGAAGAAATTTTCAATTCATTTTATGGACCCGGGAAGCCGCAGGCTCTTATGCATGGGCACTCATATACGGCATACCCGATCGGCTGTGCCGTTACAGCGCAAGCGTTGAAAATTTATAAGGACAAGACGATGAACCCAAACTTGCCTACAGAAATCTCTTCATCTTCCTCTTCTGCTGCTGCTTTGAAATCATCAATTAAATTGAACGAGATGTGGGACGAAGAAACGTTAAAACGCATTAGTTCCTTGGATACTGTCGAGCGAGTGATTTCCATCGGTTGCGTTTTCGCTATTGAGTTGAAAGTTCCCAGCGATAGTGCTACTGGATACGCTTCTAATATTGCAAAAGAATACGTTTTAAAGCTAAGAAAGTACGGCATTCAAGCGAGACCAATTGGAAACGTGCTTTACTTAATGGCCAGTCCTACGACTCCGAAAGAAAGATGCGATACGATGTTGCGCGCTCTTTGCTCTGAATTGAACTGTTTTTGAGAGTGAGGAAATTATGTTATATGATTAGTAGAAGTCATGCACCAGTGAAAATAGACAATGTAGTTTTTAGAATTCTAATCATTAGTTTAGAAGAGTATAGTAGTTTTAATATGATTTTCATTATTCTCCCTTCTCTCGATACGAGTCCACCAAGGCATCAGCACATCATCACTCTGTGTTTTGTAAAGAGAAAACTTACGTCACAAATCGATATCGCAGAGAGAGTTCGAGATAAGAAGACATGCACGACAAGTCATCATCAATCGATTACAATATTAGCTCAATCGCTAATTACGCTAAAGCCGCGAGACTATCCAATGGCGGCGAAGACGCGATCGCTCTGATCATCGAACAAGCTTTGCAAAATCCTACTATTTTAGCCTATGCCGAACTCCTGAACGAACGAAAAGTCCTGGAGAGTAAGTGTGAGTCTCACGTACGCTTACTTGAGATTTTCACGCATGGAACTGTTTTGGACTACAAAAGAGCTCTAGAAGAGGCGCAGACGAAGAAGATTTCTTCGTTACCTGAATTAACCGTAGTCGAAGAGAACAAGCTAAAACAGTTAACAGTAGTTACGTTAGCGCAAAAGATGAGAGTTTTACCATACGAGATCTTAAGAGAACAGTTGGAGATTGAATGCGTGAGAGAGTTGGAGGACTTTTTAATAAACGAAGTCATCGCAACAGGGATCGTGAAAGGACAGTTGAACCAGAGCGTATTTTCGTTTGAGGTACATAGCGCGATAGGGAGAGACTTGAAGCCGGGTCAGATGGCCGAAGTTTTGAATACGATGCGGGAGTGGAAAGAGTCGTGCGACGAAGCGTTGCGAACGATTGAGAACCAAATCTTAGACATAAAGACTGAGCAAGAAATGGAACGATTGAGGAAATTGAAGTTGCAAATGAAGCAACAAGTCGCGGAAAAGAACGCCATATTGATCGTTGCAAAGTCAATCAAAGAGAAGAAAGAGAAGAAAGAAGAAAAGGAGGGAGATGTCGCGATGGAAGACCTTTCAGGAGGTGGGACAAAAAGGAAAGGCGAAGATAGGAGAAGATAATAAAGGTGAGAGAAAAGGTAAAAGAGATTCAGAGCGAGAGAGAACACAGAAACAAATTAGCAGCAAGGCGAAACGTAAGTAGCAAAAATAAATAAGCGTTGTAGTAGCATTTTAAAAGAGATAAGCAAACGTATATCGTTGTTATAATCAGAACTCTCAACAGACTAATTGCAAAATTAATTCAGTAAAAAAATCCAACTCTCTACCCGCAAAAGTTTTAGAACGCAGAGGCTCTGGAGACGACGTAGACGCGAACCTTGTTGTCAGAATATCCAGCGAACAAAGTTTGACCGTCTGCAGACCATTGCAAAGAGGTGCAATGCGGCGGCAAGTTCTTTTTACCGACTGGCGGGAACTCTGGGCGCAACTCGTCGACAACGGACTTGGACTCTAAATCCCAAATCTTTACGCAATCTTGCGTGGCAGCACATAACCAGTATCTATTCGGCGAGAAGCACATGGAGTAGATGATGTTACCTGCGTCCAAAGAGTATAATCTCTTGCCTTCCGCTAAATCCCAAAGCATGGCAACACCATCCTTACCGCCAGAGGCGCACAAGGAGCCATCCGGAGAGACGGTCACCGTATTGATGTAACCAGTGTGGCCAGCCAAGTTTGTGCGCAACTTGCAGTTGTGCAAGTTCCAAACCTTGACGAGCTTATCCCAGCCACAAGAGACGATGATCGGGTTTGACGAAGCCGGGGAGAATCGGACACAAGAGACCCATTCAGTGTGGCCTTCGTGTTCTTGAATAGTGTACTTGCACTCGCCGAGCGTGTTCCACAATTTGATCGTCTTATCTCTCGAACCAGAGACGATTTGACGGTTATCAACTGAGAAAGCAACGGATAAAACATCCTTGGTGTGACCAACGAAGCGTCTTGTCGTCGTACCAGTGTTTAAGTCCCATAAGCGCAAGGTCCCGTCCCAGGAACCGGACAACGCGAATTGACCGTCAGACGAAATGACCACGTCTTGCACGAAATGAGAGTGACCGTGTAAACGTCTTCTCGGGTAACCGTAGTTTCCTTCTTCTCTCGTCAACGTCCATAAGATGACGGACTTATCTCTCGAGGATGTCAAGAGGATGTCAGAGTTATCGAGCGGAGTAGCAATTGAGGTAACCCAGCCTTCGTGTCTGTAAAAATGAAGAAAGAAACAATTATTATCGTATAAAGTCAGTCAATATATATTATTAAGTAAACATCCAAGTATATATATATATACAAAGCAGAGAGACTCATTCTTCTTCTGACAGTACAATCACTCGAAACATCTATCTCCGCGCGCAGTCTGTCTTCATCATACATACATAGTATGCATACATATGTTTGAATTTCTTTTTCGTTCGCGCGCTCGGGGAGAAGACCTAAAACTCTCTTCCTTTTTTTGTGCGTGTTGTAAATTGTTTACGCGCGTACAAATCGCACTAAAACGAAACGATAAAAAATCACGCGAGCGCGAAGATTAAAATCAATCAAAATTCATACTTACCCTTCAAGGACACCGCGTAATGTCAATGTTTCCATGTTTAAAGTTCTTGTTGTCGATTATTTCGCAGCAGAGCGACGTAAAAAATTGTTCTTATGAGGACTTCCTTTCTCTTTTGAAAAACACTGCAAAGGGTGAAAACGGGCCTCCGGCATTCCGGGCGAAAAAAAATAAAAAAAAATGTGGGAGATTGCTGTGGGGAGGATCAAGTGAGAAACAGAGAAATAACTAGCTCAACTTGCTCTCAGCTCTCTCTCATTACTCACACAAATACGCACAAATACACACAAATCGGATCAGTGTAAGTGTGTGTGTGTGTCTGTGATAGTACGTGTATATTTTATTTTATACATATATTTAATATATGTGTGTGTGTGTGTGTGTGCACTTTTAACTTGAAAAATGTCCCACAGTCTACAAAATCAAAACAATCAAGGAGGAAACGTTACCAACGGGTCTACAAATAATAATAATAATTTCACGAACAAAAGACGCAGAACTACGACTGGAACTGCAATTACGAAAGCGCAAAATCTGTCCTCGAGCGCAGAAGTCGTATTGTTTCATTGCAGTTATTGCCAAAAAGATATATCGAGCGTAGTGAGGATCAAATGCGCGACTTGTCTTGGTGTCGATTTATGCGTCGAATGTTTCTCAGTAGGGGCCGAACCGTTTCCGCACCACGCCGGGCACGCGTATCATGTCATTGATGATTTATCTTTTCCACTTTTAACTTTAGATTGGGGAGCAGATGAAGAGTTATTATTATTGGAAGGGGTTGAGATATTCGGACTATCGAACTGGACTGATGTTAGTGAACACGTTGGGACTAAATCAAAGTCGCAATGTCAACAACATTACGTCGAGCAATATGTAAAGTCACCGTGCGCACCTTTGCCCGATATGAAGAAAGTATTAGGAAAAGGACACAAAAAGCTCACAGAGGAAGATCAGGTCGAACTGAAAAAGAAACAAAAGCAGAAAAGTAAATTAAAGGAAGAAAACGAAACTGGCGGGAGAGAAGAGGCTGAGAATAAAGAAAACGCTGAAGTGGAAATATCGCTTCTGCAGCAGCTCTCAAAGCCAGGAGAAATTCGCGCTGAAGGCAATATTTCTGAAATGACCGGATACAACGTCAAGAGAAATGAATTTGATCCCGAGTACGATATCGAAGCAGAACTGCCACTCGCAGAGATGGAGTTTCGAGAGCTCGATACCGAAGAAGATAGATTATTAAAAATCAGAATGATTGAAATATATAACGAGCGATTATCTGAACGCCAACGCAGGAAAAATTTCATTTTAGAGCGAGGATTACTCAACGTTAAGAAGCAGCAAATGTTTGAAAAGAAGCGCACGCAATATGAGCGCGATTTACACGGCTCGTTAAGGGTGTTCATGCGATATTTGTCTCAATCAGAATACGACGTTCTACTCGAAGGTTTGGCTGCTGAAAATAGAATAAGAATGAGAATTGCAGAGCTGAAAGAATACCGACGTAATGGAATCACAACGCTCCAGGAAGGAGACAACTATGATGTTGAAAAGCAACGACGAATGGAGGAGTTTTCGAGACTTAAATCTTTTGAATCACCACATTCTAGGAGGAAGGCTTTACCTTTGGCGCAAACACAACCGCGGGTCGATGCGAATAACAAATCGAGTGTTTTCCCGTCACCGGTTGGAAGATCGCTAAAGTCTTCAAACCTTAATTTGAATGCAATCTCGAAGAAAAAAATGTACATTCCGCTGGATTTAGCCACGTTACCAGGAGTGGAACTTCTGAGAAAAGTAGAGAAAGAATTGTGCATCACGAATAGAATGTTACCGGTTCAGTTTTTGATGGTAAAAGTGAATTTAATGAAGCTGAGCCAAGAGCGTGGTAAATCAGATCCACTCAAACGTGCCGAAGTGCGGCAGATGTTCAAAATCGAGCCAATTAAATCTTTGCGAATTTACGACTTGCTTTGTCAGTGTGGTTACGTTATTTCAGGTGAAGAAAAGAGAGCAGAAGAGGAAGAAGAAGAAGGAGAACAGAATGAAGATGATGAGGAAGATGATGATGAAGAAGGGGAAGAAGAAGAAGAGGAAGAAGACGAAGACGCTTCGGTAGAAGAAGAGGAAGAGGATGATGACGAAGAAGAAGATGAAGAAGAAAGCGAAGCGGACGAGGAATCTGATTCTTAAATAATATAAAAACGCTCGCTTATAGACTAGATACAGAAAATGTATATGATATGTTTATATCTAATATGATGATACTACTTATAATAGCCTCTTCTAAAAATGTATTGTCGTTGTCGTTGTCGTTGTTTGCTTGATTCGTTGTTTGCTTGATTGCTTTAGTGAGTGTGTAAATTCTAGTATTATTATTATTAGATATCTGCAATATCGTCGAAGTCGAAGAAATCATCGTTCTCATCTCTCTCCTCCTCGAACTCGTTCGTCTCGTTCACGCGAATGGAATCTGGGAGCTCGCCATAAGCCTTCAAACTTCTCGCTTCTTCGGCAGTATATTTCAAAATCACGTCCGCTTTCTCGTCCTGGAAATCTCTTAATCCTAATAAGACGATATCACTCGTGTTCACCCATACTTTCTTTCTCATCTTTCCTCTTATATGGCATAAGCGTTTCACTCCATCGATACATTGCGCCTCGAGCCTTCCATTTCCTAACATTCGTAAGACTTGTGCGTATTCTTGTCCATCTTCTTTGAAGATTAACTCGCGCTTCTCGTCGCCTTCGTTTTTGCCTCTGCGGCGGTTCTTCCCCCCTTTCCCTTTTGCTTTCGGCATATACTACTGTGTTAGTTTATATATTATACTGTTATATAGTAAGGTGCTATTTTTAACTTACTAATATTAATATATTTAACTTAGTATTAGTGCTTCCTCTTCTTCTTCTTTTTTTTGTGGTTTTTGTTTTTTTTGTTTTTTCTGTTTGTCGTGTCGTTTTCAGTTTTTCTTTCATCATCAGCAAACACAAAAGGACCCACAGCATCAGCAGCACATCCATCTCCCACATCAAAAATTTACATATTTATCATCAAAGCAGCAGCAGGCACGCAGCTCATCGTCACAGACTGTCACAAAGTCGTCACACGTTTATGGCCCTTATTTTAACATGTATACTACTATGATTAAACTAGCTGCACAGACGACGATGAAAACACCGAGAACGACGTCGTATAAGTGCTGTCGCGCGTGCTCTCGAACGGTAACAATACGTAACAATCATAATAATCATAATAATAGAAACACTAAGAACAGTAAAGTGACTAGTTTCGTTGTTAGGAGAAGTGTTCGTACTACTACTAATACGTCTGCAATGAATAACATCGATGGTACGGCAGTTACTGCTGCTGCTGCTACTACTCCTACTACTACTACTAATAATGGATATAAGAGACGAGAAAGATTACATCAAATCAAAGGCAAAGATGGCGGGAAATCGAAAATCGGAGAACGCTTAGAGTTGCGAGGGTGGGTACGCTCAGTGCGTTTACAAAAAGATCGCGCGTTTATTGATTTGAACGATGGGTCGGATATGTCCGGCATGCAAATGGTCGTTCAAGAGGCTTCAGTTTCTTCTGCTACTCCTTCTTCTACCGCAGCAGAGGCTTGGGCGGTCGTTACAGGCGGTGAGATTTCAACTGGAGCGTCTATTTACGTCAAAGGCGTGGTCATTCAATCACCGGGAGGAGAGCAAGCGGTCGAAATTGCCGTGGAAGAGTTGAGAGTTATAGGCCAAGCAGATCCAGCAACGTATCCTTTGCAAAAGAAGAGACATACGCTGGAGTATTTAAGAGGGATAGCGCATTTGCGCCCGAGAACGAATACGATTGCGGCAGTTTCTAGAGTGAGAAATCAACTCGCATACGCGACGCATCAATTTTTTCAATCAAACGGGTTCTTATACGTCAATACTCCAATCATCACCGCTTCTGATTGCGAAGGTGCGGGAGAACAATTTCAAGTGACGTGTTTATTAAACGGTTTAGATGGCGAAAGCGCTTCGGCGGCATCGAAGGGAGATATTGAAAAAGCCGAGTCTGCAATGAAAACACAAGGAGATGTCGTGAAAAAGACAAAGGCGGATAAAAGCGAAGGTAGCGCATCCAAAGAAGACGTGGACAGAGAAGTCGCGAAGCTTTTAGAGCTCAAAGCTAGTTTGGAAACTTTAACAAGCCCAAAACAAAAAACGCGAGAACTTCCAAAGACTAAATCGGGTGCCATTGATTATGAACAGGACTTTTTTGCAAAACGTTCGTATTTGACAGTTTCCGGTCAATTAAATGGTGAAATTATGGCGTCAGCAGTGAATGATATTTATACTTTCGGCCCCACGTTTCGAGCAGAAAACTCAAACACTTCTAGACACTTGGCAGAATTTTGGATGGTCGAACCAGAGTTGGCATTTGCTGACTTGAACGATGATATGGACTGCGCCGAAGCGTATTTAAAACATTGCATAAGCCACGTTTTAGAACACTGCGACGAAGATTTGGCTTTTTTTGAAAAGAATATTAGTAAAGATAATTTGCGAGAGCGATTGAAAAATGTAGTCGCGCAAGACTTTGCCCGAATCACGTACACCGAAGCAGTTGAGCACATCCTCAACGCAAAGAAAAAGTTTGAATTTCCAATCGAGTGGGGAAGCGATCTTCAATCAGAGCACGAGAGATACATTTCAGAGGAAGTTTACAAAGACCGACCTGTGATTGTTCGCGATTATCCAAAAGATATCAAAGCCTTCTATATGCGAGCAAATGATGATGGTAAAACAGTCGCGGCGATGGATGTTTTAGTGCCAAAAGTAGGAGAATTGATGGGTGGATCGCAGCGCGAAGAACGCTTGGATGTCTTGGAAAGAAAGATTGAAGAAGTTGGCTTAGAGAAAGAATCCTATTGGTGGTATTTGGAACTTAGAAAGTACGGGTCGATTCCGCACAGTGGTTTTGGTTTAGGTTTTGAACGTCTCGTTCAATACGTTACTGGGGTCGAGAATATTCGCGACGTGATTGCGTTTCCTCGATACCCGGGTTCCGCTGAATTCTAAACTACTATGCTATAATAGCTATTAATTTACAAAAAGCGCTCTAAAATTTAGGATCTATCTACCTATATTCTGTCTATCATTGTACACTTATATATATATTTCTCTTTTTGCTCGCGTGACGGAATGTAACGAACCAGTAACGCAAATTATCCCTCTTTTCCCTTGTTTCTTAAGTACATTCTCTGCATATCTTATAGCGCTTAGAAAATCACGCACAACTGTGCCTTTAAAGTTTTGATCTTTGGCAATTATTTCTGGTTCCGTAGAGCGCAAACTTTTCCCAGCTACATCAACCTTAGTGGCGACCATCTCCAACATACCAGGCGTTTGGGACAGTTCTAACGTTATCCCGGCATGATTCTTATCCGAAGCCATAGCGATAACAAAAACTACAGGAAAGTCAGGGAAAACCTCACCAATTGTTTTTCGCAAGCAAGCAGCAGCCTCTTGCGTATGTGCACCATCTGCTATAATTGTATTACCGTCGCTACCGCTTTTAATAATCTCGAAATTTCCAGGCGACGTGAAAGAAGAACAAGATTCTAGCCCATCTCGAATGGATTCCGACGTGATTTTATCCCAGTTTCCACTCGATTTCATCCAAGATAACACACTTACCGCTAAAGCACTATTTTCTCGCTGATGAGGTCCAAGTAAAGGAAGATTTACTTCGTTAATAACAGTGAGAGTTTCTCCTTCGCGAATCTTATTACGAGGAGAAACTGAGATGTTTACCGTTTGGACTATCGGCGCGAGAGAAGAAGAAGAACAAGAAGAAGGAGGAGAAGGCAAAATCGACGACGAGAGATTCATCAAAGTAACCTCGGCATTACTTTCAATTATGTAAGCACCATGGGACGCAACAGCTTCTCGAAGAAGATTCTCAACTTTCTTCCTTTGTGGAGCAATAAACACGGGCTTATTTTTTTTGCATATTCCCGTCTTCGCCTCTACAATTGTCTCTATGCTTCCTCCGAGCGCATCTAAATGCTCTTCACCGATATGCGTCAATACTGCACATTCGAGTGAATTTTCGTCGAATACATTCGTCGCGTCTCTAGAACCCCCTAAACCAACTTCTACCAACGCAATATCTACGTTTTTTACTTCAAAATACTTTAGAGCCAAGGCGGTTAAAACTTCAAAGTGTGAAACTTCTTCTTCTTCTTTGACCGCGACTGAATGTTCGTTCGTCTTCATAATCGTCAATGCGTTCTTCTTCTTCACTTCCCTAACGCGTTCGACGCTCTCGTTGAACAAATCGCAAAGTTCCTCGTCGTTGCTTTCGCCATTTACTCTTATTCGTTCTGCAAACGAATGCACGTGCGGACTTTTATAGGTCCCAACTCTGTACCCCGATCGTTCTAAAACGCTCTTTATTAAAGTTAAAACCGTTCCTTTCCCTTTCGTGCCGCCGACGTGAACGATCTTATACTTATTCTTCTCGTGCGGGTTCTCAAAACCTTCTTTTAATAATAGTCTCATTCTTTCGAGGTCGAAGCCTTGTTTTGTGTTCGTTCCAGCGTTTTTCGGGACTCCTCGTTGTTCATGGTTCACGAATTCGTTCAAGAGTATGTCCAATTTTGTCTTTGTCTCTGTCGCCGTCGTTGAGAGTCGTTTTATTGTCGTTACCGAATGTGAACCACGTCTGTTCAACATCGCGTGTTAGAGAGTTTCTACGGATTTCATTTTAAAACTTCTGATTTGAAGTCCGCCCGCGACTTGTCCTTACCGATGTCCCGTGTGCCAAAACATCCATGCCACTATGCCGCGTCGTCATCTTCTATCGCGGTTAGAAATTTCTTATTAGCACTCGCGCGCGTTCTTTTTCTTGTAAATAAATAAAGAATGGATTATTGATGGACTTTGCCCCCAAAACAGTAGGGTCCAAATCCGACAATCCATCAGTTATCCAAAAAACAAAAAAACGAAATCGCATAAATTCTTTTTTTTTCAGTCTCTGCAAAAGTTCCTTCGGTTTCCAAAAATCAACACAAACTAATATTCTTCTTCTTCCTATCCAAACATAAAAAAGTATTAACGACGACGGCGATAATAAATAATACTATAGGAAACCACTCACTCTCTTCTCTTCTCATCAGATCTGACCGTGAACAGAGAGAAGAAGGATAGACCTGTTATTACCTACTACTACTACTACTACTACTACTACTACTACTACTACTACTACTAACACGATGTCTTCTTGTGCGAGAAGTATTTATTATAATAACTTTGGATTGAATGACTGTACTCAAAATGACCTACTACACAAAAGGAGAAGAAGACAAAAGAGGAGTGCTGTTATTATTCAGCGAGCGGCGATGCAATCGAATAACGATGATGATAATAAAAATAACAAAACTACTACTACTAATAAATTAAGCTTAGAGGAGAGAATAGCATCGGGGGAATTCACGAAAAACGCCGACGCGAATCCTTTATTGTCCCAAATCGCAGACACAATCAAAACGAATTTATTGCCAAAATATAAGGAAACGGGAAATCCATTAGTGAAGTCGTTAATTTTGAACTTGACGAAACAATCGAAACGATGGAAACGCGAAGCTGATAAGCAAATGCCAGTAGCGTCTGGGGATATACGCGAGATTTCTGGACAACCAGTATTCGTGCCGTTATATAAACTGTTTTTGGCGTACGGCGAACAGTTCGTGCTCGCAATTGGACCGAAGAAATTCGTAGTCGTGTCGGATAATAAAGTCGCGAAGGAGATTTTGTTACATCAAGCAAAGTCGTTTTCGAAAGGGTTGCTGTCAGAGATTCTTGATTTTGTCATGGGGCAAGGATTAATTCCAGCGAATGGCGACGTGTGGAAGATTAGGAGGAAGATTATAGTCCCGGCGTTGCACAGAAAATACGTCGCGAGCATGGTTGATATGTTTGGCGATTGTGGCTTAAAAGGCTCAGCACAATTGGCGAGAGCGGAAATTGATGGACAATCGGTTGAAATGGAGAATTTTTATTCCCGACTTGCTCTGGATATTATTGGCAAAGCCGTGTTTAATTACGATTTCGATTCTTTGAAAACTGACGATCCGGTCATCAAAGCCGTGTATACAGTTTTAAGAGAAGCAGAGTATCGATCAGTGACTTTTATACCGTATTGGAAAGTGCCACCTTTACAGTATTTAGTGCCAAGACAACGCGCGTGTCAAGAAGCTTTAGTCGTCGTGAACGATACTTTAAACGTGTTGATCAATCGCTGTAAAAAAATCGTCGAAGAAGAAGACGACGAATTTGTCGAGGAATACATGAATAAAGAAGATCCATCGATTTTACACTTTTTAATCGCCTCAGGCGATGATGTCACTTCGAAACAATTGAGAGACGATTTGATGACGCTTTTAATTGCAGGTCACGAAACCACTGCCGCGGTGTTGACATGGACAACATTTCTCCTCGCGAAGCATCCAGAGGTGAAGCAAAAAGTCTTCGACGAAGTCGATAGAGTTTGTGGCGACCGATTACCGACAGTGGCAGATATGCGAGAGTTGAAATATACGTCGAGAGTTATTAACGAATCAATGCGTTTATATCCACAGCCGCCCGTATTAATTCGACGCGCTATAGAACCGGTGAAATTAGGCGGGTACGACATCGCCGAAGGTACAGACTTTTTCATCTCCGTTTGGAATTTACACAGAAATCCGAGACTTTGGGATAAGCCGGAAGAATTTATTCCAGAACGATTTCCAATCGATAGTAAATCGCCCGATGAATATACGCAAGACTTTGCGTACTTGCCCTTTGGAGGAGGACAAAGAAAGTGTATTGGAGATCAATTTGCAATTTTCGAATCAATCGTAACTTTAGCCATGATCATGCGACGTTTCGATTTCGAATTGGATCCCAAATTCCATCCAGATGGCGAGTGTGGGATGACAACTGGGGCGACGATTCATACGACAACTGGACTGCACGTGAAGTTGAAGAGGAGAGATAGAAACGGAGGAGCGGAGATGACTGGAGAATACTCGAATACAATATCAGAAAAATCAATGCCTGTGTATAAATCTTTAGATGAATTAGAGGACATTGACGTTGCAAGCGGAGAGGTATACGCTGGGGTTCCTCCATCAGATATCGCAACACAGAAAGGGGATAAATTAGAAGAAGCGTCTGCATCTATTGCGGCCGCGGAGCAGATCGCTCAGGCTGAAAAACAAAGAGCAAAATCACCGAGATAATTATATTAGATTTGCGAAGAGCCACTTTAAATTATTACGCATTTGTTATTTTATTACATTATTTTTAAGTATTATACATTTCTTGATGCGAAGCTGCTGCTGCCAAATATACTAAAGTTCTGAACGCGTTGAATGAAAGTCGAGACGGGAGAGGACACACCATCATCATCTTGTTTCGCAGAAAAGGATGAATCCGAATTTGTTATGCAGCAGTGCTCATCATCATCATCAAAATCGAAATCGTCGTTCATGTGTTCGTCGCTTTGTTGTAAGTTTTCTGCGTCATCGTTTAAGGGGTGAATATAAGCAACAATAGCCGTGACATCATCTGCGCGTTCATCTTCAATCGCCCACTTCAAATAACTTAACTTAACAATCTCTTTAGCCGCTTTATCCGAATCGGGATAAAATTGTTCGCAAATAGAAACAACTTCATCGTTCGAGACGAATTCAGACACGCCGTCCGAGACGATGATGATACATTTTGTTTTGCCGTCGTTGAGATCGTGCTCGGTGAGTTCCGGTTCGGCCGAGACACCTAACTCTTTAGCGATTGTATCGCCAAAAGATCGAGTGAACGCACAACCAGGGAATTTATGTCCACTCAAAAATACTCTCGGAGGGTCATCGCAGCGTTCGCCAGCAACGCAGTGTAAGTCTTGAGTCTCTTCAAAATTTTCGTGATATGCGGTTTCTCCCAAAACCATTCCAATCGAAGCAAACGTGATATTTTTGTTTGATTCTTTTCGCATGCGCTCGCGTTCGTCTCTGCGAAAACACGTTTGGTCTCTAGTCACTTGCAACGCTTTCCATTTTTTTGCTTGATTAGTATCTCCTCCCATCAAAGCGCAGATAATTCTCGAATCACCGACGTTACCGAAACGGACGATGTTATCAACGCAGAAAAAAGCAGTAACTGCAGTCGTTCCGCTCGTGTTGCATTTAGAACCCAAAGATTTTACGATGATAGAGTCTGCCGCTCGAAACGCATCAGAGTACGCTTGTGCGTCAAAATCAATTATTTTCGTTGTTAATAAATTTGCTGTTGTTTCATCTTTATCGTTTTTATAAGATTCTCCGCGATTGGTATCTTCCTCGGAGCTTTCGCGACGCGAAGCAGCTCGCGAAGACGAGTTCGAATTCGAGGACGACAAATCTTCTTCTCCTGTTCTCGTCATTCGAAATAAATTTGATTGCGGCGAATCGCTTTGATTTCTTTCATTTTCAAATTCTTCGTCATTATAAGCGTCATGTCGAGCTCGATGTTTCGTCGTCTTAATTATTTGTAACTTATTATTATTAGTGTTGTTTTGCAAAACTTCAGGAAGACACGAGGCTGCGATTTGTGCGCAAGCATCTCCGTCGTTCCCGTGACCATCGAAAACGCCTAATATTAAATTCCTGCCACCATTTATCACATGACAGCAAAACGAGTCCTGGTTTCTGTGTCGTTTCTCTGGATAGCACCCTTCCTGCGATACCACTGAATACGCAATCGAGTAATTTCCAATATCTGTTTTTCTCTCACGCACATAATCCCTTTTTGACTTATCCATCTGCACCTTGACTTTCATGAAGTTTCTTCTCACTAATTGTTCGTGTGTTAATTCGAATTGAGTTATTGTTGTACCGTTAATTTTGATATCATTGATTTTATTCGTTTCAACGACACTCATTTTATCTCTCTCTCTCTCTCTCTCCTTCTTTGTATTCGCGAAGAAGAAGAGGATGTTGTTAAGATATGATTTTGATATCTTTTTTAGTGGATGAAAACAGACGACGACTCGACAATGCAGCAAAACCGATACCTCAAGAATAGGGGCCATACCTCGAAAGTACAAACCCACAGTCAATCGAATCTTCGTTTTTCCTTATTAACCCTAATTTGGGGAAAGAAAAAAAAACGAGAACGCTGGCGGGATCGAAAAATAGGGGTGGGGCTTCATCACCGGAGAAAGGGTCGAAAAACTCACTTTCTCCGCTGAGAAACTTCTCCGACAGTCCGGAGAAAGGGTCGAAAATACAAACCCAGTCAATCGAATCTTTTCGTTTTTCCTTATTAACCCTAATTCGGGGAAAGAAAAAAAAACGAGAACGCGATCGAAAAACGTTGACGCGCAATAAATCGAGGACCGACGAAACTTCAAATACTTCACACAAAAAATATCAGAAACAACAGCGAGCGAGCGTAGAACACGCGCGCGCGTTGATCGAGCGTTTTTTTCTCTCCCTATCTCTCTCTTTATATATATATATATATATATATAAATACATACAGTACTGTACAGTATACACAATCTTCTAAAAGTTTTGTTTTCACAAAAAAAGATAAACAGGTCAGACTGTCAGACGTCAGAACGAGAGGGCGCGAGAGCCATAAAAGACTAAAGATAATAATAATAATATGTCTACTCAAAGTGATAACACTAATGCGCTAACGACGACGAACAACAACAGTAACAAAAACGACGCAGATTACATTCACTTACCCGATCGTCCCGGGTTTGGAACAAAAGGGCGCGCGATAGCCTTACGTGCGAACCATTTCGCGATCGATTTACACACCGGCGCGATCGCTAAACAAAAGTTATCTCTTTACGACGTGCAAATCGATCAGTGCGAACGCGTCGATCAAAAGATCGGTAAACTCACAGTCGATGAGAAGACGAAAACAGCGAATAAACAACGTAAACCACCACCGAGTTCGCAAGATAAAGTATTGCCGAGACGATTGTGCCGATTTATCATTCGCGATTTGAGCTTGCGCGAGAAATGGCAAGCAGTCGCGTACGACGGCGCGAAAGGTTTATTCGCCAAAGAAGGGACGGTTAAGAACGCGGAAACCAAGGATGGAGTACAATTTACAGTGAAACGACCATCAGATTGCGAAGGTGATACCACGGATGAGTTTAAGGTTCGAATTAAGTATACTACATCAGTCGACGTCGCCGGAGTGCTCAACGCTTTCTGCAGCGCGCAACGCAAGAAGGAAGAAGTGATTGCGAATATCCCTTACGCTACAGCGTTGCAAGCCTTGGATGCTGTGATGCGACACGAACGAGCGAGCGATCCGGCTTGGATCGTCGCCGGAAGGGCGTTCTTGGACTCAAAGAATAAAAAGCCACTCAGTAGCGGCTTTGAGATTTGGTTGGGTTACAGTTTATCGGCGAGACCGACGCAGGGTGGGACGCATCTCGTAGTCGATCGAGCCGCCGGTGCGTTCATTGCGCCCATGCCAGCAGTTGAAAGATTATGCGTCGTCCTCGACAGAGGTGGTGGCGGCGGCGGTCGAGGCGGTGCTGGCGGCGGCCGAGGTGGCAGTGGCGGCCGAGGTGCTCGTCCCGAAATGCCTCGACTCCCTCTTCAAGCGCGAGAGTTCAAAGAAGCAAACGCCGCTTTTAAAGGCATTAAAGTTCGCCTCACGCATTTCTCAGGTCAGAAGCGTCAAAAACTTCTTCGCGGCTTGAGCAAACAGTCGGCCGAAGAAACTTACTTTAAAGACGACAAGGGTGGCAAATTGAATGTCGTGCAATACTTCAAAAGTCAATACAACATAACTTTGAAGTATCCAAAGCTCCCATGCGTCGTCTCCGGGACAGCTGACAAGCCGATTTACTTCCCAATGGAAGTATGTGACGTCCTAGAGCAACGGCAGCGATTGCTCACGGACGCCAAGGCGACTGCTGATATGATCAGAGCCACCGCGGCACCGCCAAATGAACGACGTAAGGCTATTGAAGACACGGTTAAGCGTGACATAGCCCACCAGGACGCGATCTCTCGCGTTGGATTTGGTGTCAACATCAGCAAGGAGATGGTGAAAGTTGAAGGAAGAGTTTTGCAGCCGCCAGTGGTGACGTACAAGGGCGGGAAGACTTTGCAACCGAAAGCTGGAGCGTGGAACCTCATCGACCACGTTCTACTGAACCCTCCTTCGCAGGCGTTGACGAATTGGGCGATCGTGACGTTTGATCACACCGTCACCGATGGCGCGTGCAAGGACCTTGCCAAAATGATAAAGGATGGAATGCAGAAATTTGGTGGTATGAGCGTGTCGAGTGAAGCATCCCTGGATCGTCCAAATCGAAACGAACCTCCCGAGAACGTCATTCATCGAGTCGCCAATCGCGGTGCGAAACTCATCATTTGCATCATGTCGCCATTCGACAACAAGACGACTTACAATGCAGTGAAATCGGCAGCCGAGCTTGATATCGGCGTGCAGACGCAGTGCTTGATCAACAAGTGGAGACTCGGTCAAGATGGCGGAGGAAAACAAGGAGGTCCAAACCACCAGTTCATCGCAAATCTCGTGCAGAAGATCAACGCCAAGCTCGGTGGCCGCAACTCCAAAGTTTTGCCTGCAAACACTCCATTGATGCAAATCCCTACTCTCATTTTTGGTGCAGATGTTTCGCACGCCGCTCCCGGATCTAGCGCTTCCTCGATCGCGTCGGTTGTCGGTAGCTACGATCAACACTGTGGACGTTACATCTCCAGGCTCAGCGCGCAAGCGTCCAGACAAGAGATCATCGAGGACCTAGAGCAAATGGCCTACGAAATCATGCAGTCGTTCTTCAAGTTAAATGGCGGCGGTGGCAACCCCTCGGCAAAGCCTCAACGAATCATCTTCTATCGCGACGGAGTCAGCGAAGGACAGTTTCAAGCCGTGCTAAGCGGAGAGTTACCTGCGTTACGTCGAGCGTTCGCGCGTCTTGGTGATGGCACGTACAATCCTCCAGTGACTTATATCGTTGCTCAAAAGAGGCACAACACTCGTTTATTCGTGGATGACCTGAGAGATGGCGAAGGTAAAAACAATTGCGTCCCTGCGGGCACCGTCGTTGATAAGTCGATTTGTCACCCTCGCGAGCACGACTTTTACCTGCAGGCGCACTCTGGAATTCAAGGTACGACGCGACCGGTGCACTACCACGTCCTCGCGGATGAAAACAGTTTTGGCGCAGATGCTATACAGGGCTTAACGTTTGCGCTGAGTCATTTGTACTGTCGATGCACTCGATCAGTATCGCTCGTGCCACCAGTGTATTACGCGCACCTCTCCGCGGCGCGCGGTGCACAGTACGAGAAAGCCAAGGAAATGAGCGAGACGGCGTCGGTGATGTCAACAAAAACTGGAGCGAGTGACGCGCCGCCGAGGTCGATCGAGGTGAACTCCAAATTGAATAACGAGATGTATTTCGTTTAAAAGAAGACAGAGAAAACGATTATAATTTGCTGTACATAAGTATATTTGTTTTTAATTAAATTGTTGTCACTTTACATTGAACTATAAGACTAAATATATATATATTAGTCGTGGTATTTCTTGCTCTCTCTCTTTGATGACGACGCTCCTCTAATCTTCTTCTCCAACTATTACTTTTCTCTTTTTCAAAAGAAGTTGCATCGCTTTTGCAGCAAACATTGAAATATTTTCTTTTTGTTCTTCTTCTTCTATTTTCGGAGCTATGGCAGGGGCGACTGCTTCTATTCGCCCTGTTTGTTGTTGATGAAGCTGCTCTAGTTTCAATAATGGCGGAATATCACCTAAAGAAGTCTCGAACACTTTCACGACGCAATCACACATAAAAACTAAATGTTGTTCAGTCGTCGAAGCGTGCAAGACCGCGACATCTTTCAATATAACTCCAGCTCCTCGTTTCGTAATCGCCTGAAACGTCTTTAAAGTTTCGTAATCGCACGTCGCAGTTATCGTATCTCCGTTTGAATCGATAAAAACAAAAGCTCCATCGAATGTTGTCGTCGTTGTCGTTATATTTTTACTAGAGTGACTATTCGTTCTTTTGAACGTTTTAACGAACGCTTTGAAGTAATTCATGCGCCCGGAACGCCAATTTCCACCTCGCTTTAACCACTTTATTGTTTTAAAATCATCACCTTCATCTGTAGTTCTCAAACTATTATTATTATTATTATTATTATTATCAATTTTGAATGCCATGACTTTTCTGTACGTCTCTTCGCTCGTGAATATCATATGTTGTGCGCGAGATGATGTCGTCGTTGTCGTCGTCGTCATCGTTCGTTCACTGGCAGAGAATCCTTCTCTTTTATTATTATTATTATTGTTATTAACAACAACTTTTACATCGCTCTTGTTCTCGTTCTCTTCTGATGATTTGCTGCGAAAATAATCACCGACAGGGCCTGGGATATTTCTTGACATTTTTGAGTCCGTCGTGTGTGTGTGTGTGTGTGTGCGCGCGCGTGTTCGCGTTTATGTTTATTGTTCTATTAAAGACAGCTGCTGCCAATAACAATAAAGAGTTGCTGTTTACTTTTTGAAAATGCTAAAATCGCTAAGTGTAGTTGATGGCTAATTTTTACCGCGAACGTGGTATATTCCTATTTTATAAATATTTTCACCGCGAGAGCAATTCATAGGTCGTTATTCTCTCTCTTCATCGTTCTGCTGCAGCGTCGTTGATTCGTCTAAACCCCAAGATTGAGCGTTCGCGCTCGTCGCGCTTGATATGAGCTCGATCGATTCTATGCTATTTTTTACACCCGGACCGAGTACGTTCACTTTCCCAGGACTAACGGCTTCTTCGCTGGTTTGTTGTTGTTGTTGCAAAGTACTCGAGTCGACGTCGTCTCCTATTAGTAGTTCACTCATGCGAGTTGGATTTTTATTATTCTTTGTTAAATCTATCGCTTTCTCGACTTCATTGGCTTCGAGTACTGTTTTGAGCAACGCTTTTGGACTCAAATTAATCTCTTTATTTAACAAAGTTTCGCGTTTTTGTATTTCTTCTTGTTGTCCATTCTTCATCTTCTTCTTTTTCGCGATTTTCTTCTTCGAAACAGACGAAGAATCACTCATTATTACGTCATTCTCTACTGATGTGATTTTCATGTTCATGTTCTTGTTCTTGTTCTCGTTTCCTTCTTCTTTTTGTTTTCCTTCTTTCGCTCCTCCCGCTTTCTTCTTCGTAGATTTTTTCTTCATCGACGTTGCTGCTGATAAGGACGCCTGTCCATTTTCATACTCTTCGTAATCTGCTTCAGCCTCTTTTTTCCTCTTAATATACTCTTCAATGACTAACTTCGAGCTATGCACGTCATCTAAACTTTCCGTAACGACGTGCAAGTTTCGATTCGGATGCACGTCGCGTCTACCAACCATTCCAGTTCTCGACGGTCTATACGCCGAAGCGATTCCAACGCATGTCGCGAAAGTACACATCATCATCAACGTCGCAACGATAAACAGGTTTTTCAAATATATTCTCGACGATTGATGGCTAACACCGTTTTTATTCATGCGATTAATATTATTATCATCATCATTGTCATCATCATCAGAGTAATAATATTGTGAAGTAAAATGCCCATCACCGTCAAACCCACTGTTATTATCATTATAATCCTGTAAGAGTCTCGCTTTTTCGGAAGGAGATGAATTTATAATCTGTACATCATCTTCCGGTATCGATTGAAAAAACCGATTATAATTTCTATATCGATTGCTTCTCGATGCTTGTTGATTTTTCCTCCCATCGTCATTATTATTATTGCGAGTAGTAGTACTATTACTTTGATTTTCCTCATCGAATTCATCGTCCCCAGTAGTTGTGATGGTAAGTAATCTCTGATGTTCGTTTTCCGGTTTCGATGTTGCTAAACCGGCCAAGAGTCTGTGCGACTGTTTATTATCGATAAATCTTGGCATTACTGTTATTGTTATTTTTGTTTAATTAAGGAAACTCATTTACAAAGCGGCGAAGAGAGTTATTGTTTATGACGAATTCGGAAGGGAACCGCGGGGGGCTTTTTGTATCATTTTTTTTGAAACACGAAATAGTCAGCAAGAAAATTAAAATTCCATCAAGACTGCAAGAAAAAAAAGGGAAAAACACAAATAAAATCAACCAGCACCTCTTCGAAAATAATTATAATTATAAATATATTTATAGTATACACAAAACAAGAACACGGATGGAAGAATTCATTGACGCAAAGATAGTTTCGAACGCTTACGCGTTTTCGGGATCTAATGATTCAGATCAACAATTATTAGAAGGGATTCCGAGGTTTGTGTGTTTTTTTTGTGATTTCTTCTTCTTTTTTATTTTAAATGCGTTTTTGGATGTGGACATGAACGATCGCGAAACGTGCTCGCGCGACAACAAAATCTCTCTCTCTCTCTCTTCTTCTTCTTCTTCTTCTTCTTATTTTTAAGTTAATTAACATCACGAACACACTTGCACGGTTTCTGTATGTATACATAGGAATGCTGGAGCATATAAGACTGCCGCTATAGTCGTTCTTAGGAAGGAGAAGAAGTTGATGACTACTGGGCAAATTACGAGGTGCGTGAGAACGCGGACACAAAGGACCGAGAGAGTTCTCTTTCTTCTTTTTTTCTTTCTTTTTCTTTCTTTTTTTCTTTCCTTTTTTGCTCTCTCGTTTTAAATTTTTGTTTTTAAGTTCTGTCATATATCTTATGGCCACACACAAAAAAGGAAGGACGGTTATTATGAGACAAGTCCTCATATTCATCAGCATAAATCGAACATGAATTTATAATTACTCGTAATAACCGTCTTTTTATTTAACTATATCAATGCTAGATTTGCGCTAGAGAATAATATGCTCGGTAACTTGCCAGGGAAAACACCAGAAGCGACGATGGCATCCGCGTGCTACCAAGATTTGAAGAAGAAAGACGCCGAGAAACGAATATTCGCGAGACCGCTGGAGGGACATTTTGGGTTGAGAGAATGGGCAAACGATCCAGAGATGGCGCATTTGCTTTTGGAGCCGAAATCTCAAAACGTGGCCGATGATTTGAACGCCGACGGAAATGCTGATGATGGTGTTGTTGATGATATTGGTGTAGAAATGCTTCTTCGAAAGACTCGAGAGAGCGCGCAGAATTTAACAACAACCGCCGCTGAAGTGGTAGTGGAACCGAAAGAAGACCCGATCGTATCTGAAGAACCAGAAGAAAAAGAAGAAGAAAAAAAAGAAGAAGAAGAAATGCAAGCGTTGCCTACTGATATCCTTCCAATTAAAAAGTATGTCCCCAAAAAGCGTAAAACGGTACAACAGCCGTATAATTCGAGCGCAATGCCATCGTATTACGCCGAATTAGAAAGGATTGCCGGGCTAAAAAAAGTAGAGATTTCCATGCGGATTGCTGGAGATCATTTATATGATGGTTTTTCGCGTGACAATACTTCTTTTTTGCGTCTTGGAGAGAAAGACGATCTAGTTTCTTTGGACGCATTAGTCAATGCCGCGGCTGAAGAGCATATAATACACGAACAAGAACGAGCGTACTTGCCTCCAACGGGAAATTTAGGGGACGACTATAATAATGACCACTTAGTTTCAAATTCGGGCAAGTCTAGCGAACTGGCAACTGGCAACACCAAACTCGGATCCAACGACCGCAATATCAGTAATAATAGTAATAATAATGAGAATCTAACATCTTTGAACTTGGAAGCTTTGCAAAAATTTGAAGGGAAAACAGACGAAGATATTTTGAACGAATTTCCAACGCTACGTCCGGAAATTTTAGCCTTGAAAGATGGCCGAGAAAGTGTTCCACCTCTGGTTTTGTCCAACCCGAGTAAAGCGGTCGTTTCGAACGACGCATATAAGATGGATATCGCCGAGCTTGTAGCAAAACAACGAGAAAAGGAGCTCAGAATCGCGCTCAGGAGAGCAAAAGATGCTGAAAGACTTTTAAACCTTCGCGATATTGCAAATCATCAACAACAAGTAGAAGACGCGGTAGTTCAGCTCGGATATCTCACGCAGCAAACGGAACAAAAAAAACGAGGACCAAAACCGAATAATAAATCGAAACCTGTGAAAGAACCAAAAGCGAAAGGACCAGGTCGCGGTCGACCGAAGAAAATAGCTCAGACAATTCCCGCTGGATCTTCGTATTTGGACGAGCTTAAATACGCTACGCTTCATAAGAAAGCTCGATTGGCGCCTACTTCATCGCAACAATACTTAGCCGTCAAAGTTGATGCGCAAGATGTGAACGAAATATCGCTCAGAGATCTCGAAAATGAACGAATTATCGCCAGAGTCACGCGCGTTGGGATGCAAAATTGGAATTCGAAGGAGAATAAATTCTACTCTCCATCGATTTTCAAAGAGATTATTGATGTAAAACAACCGACAAATATTCCAGCTTTTGCTTTCAAAATGTCTTCTCTCGATGCAGAACGCGAACGAAGTTTGACTCAGAATGCCATGCGACGTGTGTTTAATGAATTCGCGGAAGGTTGTGATCCAGTTAAGCAGTCTCTGAACGAACTTTCAGCGTCGCTTGAAAAATTATACGCGCAGCAAGGCACTCACAAAAACGTCATGTATGCGGCTTTGGTTTATGCGGTTGCTTGCTATCGCTCGGAGTATCCCGAAGATGCCACGTTGGCGCTCTCAAAAGCATGGGACATTTATTTTGCAATCAGAAAAGGAGACAAGACGAAGGAGCGCGATGCTGCAGATATGCAGAAGATTCGTGAAGACTACGAAAAAATCGTGCGTGAAGCGCTCGGCGTTTAAGCAGCAAATGCAGGTTTGCTGCACGATGTGCTAATAATATGTGCTTTTTGTACTGCTTTTTATACATTTTAGATACTCCGTTTCTTTTTTTTACAACTCAACATCTATTATCTACACACCGTCACTATCAGATTCTTCATCTTCTGGCGCGCCACAGCCTAGTTGTTCCAAAGTTGCACTCCAAACTTCACCGAAAGAACATTCCCACTCATCTTGCAATTCATCGGGAAATACTAAATCGGGGAGTCTTCGCCATTTAGAACATTTCGAGCACTGCATCCACTCTCTAGTGGCATCGGCCGGAATTCCGACACGTTTCCCCAACGCCAAGTCAGAGTTGATTTCAACGTTTCCGAATTGAAGGATTTACACGCCTGCTCTTGACCGCTTAACACGGCGCCGTGAACGCATTGAGCGCCAGAGATTGAACAACCTTCGCCAGCGAAAAATAAGGATTTAGCTTCAAATTCGGGATCAGATAACGCGCGAACATCACCGTACGTCGCACCTACTTTCATGTACGAATATGCGCCAAACGAATTTTCGTCTTGAAGCCACCTAGTGACTATGAAATCTACAGGTGCCGGCATATCCTTAACTCTAAACATTTTTTGCATGACATTACACACTTCTTTCACAATCACGTCATCCGTTTGATTTTCATAATCGTGTGCATACGGCGGAGCGCAATGCACGACAATAGTTCCCTTTTTACCGAACGGCTCATAGTTAAGGAAGCGATACCGGTAATCGTTGCACTGGATGTATTTGAAGTTTGGCCAAAATTTTCGAGAAAATCTCAAAATGACTTTATTTTCTGTACCCATTCCAACGGCGTTTATAGCGTTTTGTTTCTTGACGCTTAGCGAAGGAGAAAATTCGATGATATTTCTTTGCAAAACTCCAAGAGGAACGGTGCAAATGACAAATTCGCTTTCGAATTTTTCTCCGTCTTCAGTCTCGACGACGCATCTATTCTTCAACACGTATTCTCTTCCCTCCTCCTCATCGTTCTCTTTAGGAGATGGAATCGCATCAGAGCAACATATTTCAACATCATCTTTTCCCGTAGCTAGAGCATCTTCAGACGAGATTCTCATCATCATTGACGGTGGCTGTGACGGCGCCCAGTCGCGTTCAATTTCGGAAATTTTCCGAACCCTCTTATTAAACCGAATATCCAAACCTTCTGCCGCACGGTTAATCAACAAATCTCGATAGCCACCCACGACTAAACCATCACCGAGAGATCCTTTGAATGCAAGTGCTTCGCCTCCGTCATTTTTTTCCGATTTCGTTTTCGTTTTCGCTTTCTCTTTCTTTTCTTTTTTCACAGAAGGGGAACTTGTAGTCGTATAAATCCATCCATTTTGTACTTCGATTGATGAAACTTTTTTGTCCGCTTCTAAAGTTTCCTCGGCTTGAATGCGCTCGCGGTAAAAAGTTCGCACTATATTCGTCGAAACCAATGAAGTTGGGGCGACGTATCCCCAGTTTATAGTTTTAACGCTTTCTACGATATCGTTTCGCGGGACTGATTTTGGAAATTCGCATAAATACGAATCAAAAGCTCTCTTAAAAGCATCTTCAATTGGTTCATCTACGCTTTTGTTTCTATTATTACGAAGTTCATTCGAAAGAATGAGATTGTCTGTCGCAGTAGGAACTTTTTCCTGCTGTTTCTGTTCAATTGAATCGGAACTGAAATCAAATGTCGAAATCTGATTCGTATTTCGTGCTTCAATCGCCATGCAGTCATCGTCGCGTCCATTTTCAAAAAATTGTGTATTTGACGCGTGTTGTTGTAGTTGTTGTTGTTGCCGTTGCCGTTGCTTCTTCCAATCATTTGTTGTAGCTTGCACAGAAGCTATCGCGTCAGCGCGATCTTCAGAAAACATACATTCTTCAACTTTTCTCACGACTCGAAACGCAGTTTTAACTTCATTTTCTTTTATACGACCACCTTTAACAATATCATACCATGGTGCGTTCTCCCCCCAACCTGCAGAATATCCTCCGCTCGACTGGTCAAGTTTAATTTTATTTTCTTGTGCAATCACGTAGAGCACATTAAATGTGTGACATCCGTGAACATATGCCGCGCCAAGATCTACAGTGATTGCCGGCAAATCATGTTCAGGCATAGCTTTCATATCGTAAGAGTGGCAGCGCCCCCCAGTACGGTCTCGTGATTCTAAAACGACGACATTAAGACCATGATTATGAAGTAGCTTTGCAGCGCTCAAACCAGCTGGACCGGCACCAATTATTGTCACTGTTGGCGGCGAAAATCCGCCCCAAGGCAATATTGGTGGTGCCTCCATAGGTTCATCGTTTCCATTTTCTGTATTTGATACTATTTGATAGTCTTCTTTGTCGAAAGCACCACCAGATTGAACTTGTTTTCCCAACTTTTTCCTTCTCGCAAATTTTAACGGTGAAACAATCATCGACTTTGGATTTAACTCTCCAAGTCTGTACGCGTGAATATTTCGCGTGATGAATAAGACAGCGGACTTGTATGATCTCAAAAATTCGCATGATTTACCACATGAATATTCGCCATTTCTACCACAGTCATCGAAATTCAAAAAATTTCCAACTGCATCCAATCGTCGGAATTCAAAATCATTTCGTTCTTCTTTTCCAACGCGTCTACCCCAAACATCTGCGAATATCCATCTAAATTCTCTAGGAAGTCCGCTCCCCTTAAAGTCTCTACTATACGGTGGATTTCCATCTAGTGAAACCGTTTTCTTATTCGTCTTTAGCCGAATTTCTCTAATGCTATTTATTGTCGTCGGTTCTATTTTTTCTATCTTCATCGTTGACTTTTCCTTCGTTGTTTTTGTTTTAGTATCAGTACTAGTATTATTTAAGTTTGTCCATACACCTTTTGCAATTTTGTTATACCCATCCAAATTTCTCTCAATGAATTGTGTAGTTGCTTTTATCGAACGCAAACTGGATTGCTCTTCAGTGTCTGACCAAGTCCCAGTTGGGAGGCAGTTAAAAAACGGCACTCTTTTCCCATCTCCATCCATCCTCTTAAACGTAGTTTGTAATCGCTTTGCACCTTTCATGCTGCGTCTTTGTTCAACCCAAATATCAGCAAAGAACCACAAGTCGTGACCGTTTTCGTTTTCGTTTTCGTCTAACTTTTCTGGGATCTCGGCAGTCAAGGAGACGTAAATAAAATTCGTCGCTAATAAGTTCTTTCTTTTCTTTTTAGTAGTCGTTATAGTACTATCACCACTTTTCATTACTAGTTTTTCTTCTTCTTCTTCTTCTTCTTCTACTTTATCATCATCATTGGTCTTTCTCTTTGTCGTTTTTGTTTTTGTTTTTGTTGTTACTGGTGGTACCGGTACAAAGAACATTTTCTTTTCTGATGTCTCTCCTTTTTTTACAACTTCTTCTTCTTCTTCTTCTGCTGCTGCTGCTACGTTTGCTTTAATTCTTTCTTCGCTCTTCCCTCTTTCATGATCATCACAAACATCGTCATCGTTTTTCTTCTCCTCTTCCATGATATCATCTTCATCATCGGCAGTACTCCTTAAAAATCCTTCTTCTTCCTCCTCTCGCTCTGACTCTCGTGCTCCAATGCTGAAGAGTCGTCGTCGTTCTTCTTTTTGCCCTCGATCGTCCATTGCTATGGTATTTAAAACGCTGATCAAGAGCACTACTACGTAACACACGCTCGCACGCACGCGTGTAACGATCGATGGTTAGAATGTTTAAAAGTGGACCGGAATAAGTTATTATTATTATTAGCTGGAGAGCATCAGCAGCGGCAGCAGCAGCAAGCAGCAGTGGCAGAACAATGAACCCATAACAGCTGATGAAGCAGCAGCAGAGGCAAAATTTCCTGAGCCATATCATTCAGCAGCAATCAGCAGCAATCAGCAGCAATCAACAATCAGCATTCAGCATAACAACACTGTTAATTACTATTACTATTATGACTACTACT
>Ga0115001_10000417_pt1 | contig 31266 bp, 29 predicted proteins | sample ArcticOcean_MG_C_12_FD_89869 | JGI IMG/M metagenome (GOLD analysis project Ga0115001, IMG submission 89869) | Marine microbial communities from western Arctic Ocean - ArcticOcean_MG_CB8_130 | ecosystem: Environmental > Aquatic > Marine > Oceanic | place: Arctic Ocean: Canada Basin | collected... | reverse complement strand
TCTAACTTCATGCTTTCCTTTTAATTATTTGTATCTTTTTAGAATAAGAAATATTAACCAACCTTCAATCTAAAGCTTTTCGTCACCTCTTACCTATTGCTTTTATGTAAACTTTTTAAAGCTTGCTCTATATCTTCAATTAAGTCTTTCGATTCTTCAATACCTACAGAAAAACGGATTAAACCATCTTTTATTCCTCTTTCTAAACGTTCTTCTGCGCTTAATAAAGCATGTGTAGTTTGGGCCGGACTCACCGTTGTACTTTCTAAACCCGCCAAACTTAAAGAGGGTTTTATCAATTTTAAAGCATTCTGAAAATCCATTGCATCAATTTCCTGAATTAACTCAAAAGACAGCATCGCACCAAAACCTTTCATTTGTTTTTTTGCCAATTCGTATTGTGGATGACTTTTTAAACCGGGATAATACACACGTTCTATATGTTCATTAATTTCTAAATATTCTGCCATTTTTTGTGCATTCTTGGTTTGTTCTTTTACACGAAGGTTTAATGTTTTTAAACTTCTTTCCAACAACCAAATATTCTGATCACTTAAGTTTCCACCAAAATTAATTGCAGTTTTCCAAATTTGAGCAATATGCGCTTTTGAGGCAGCAATAGCACCAGCAGAAATATCGGAATGTCCTCCCATATATTTTGTTGCAGAGTGCAGTATAATATCAATACCAAAATCAGCTGGGTTTTGATTTATTGGGGATGCAAAGGTATTGTCAATCATTGTAATCAACCCATTTTCTTTTGCCAAATGGACAATTTCTACAATGTCCGTGATCCCTAGCAACGGATTTGAAGGGGTTTCAATATAGAGTATCTTTGTATTTTCTTTCATCAGTGCAATGAAATCAGTAGCCTTGTCAGATTCTGTAAAAGAATACTCTATTCCGTACTTCTCAAATTCTGAAACTACTAAATTAAAAGTACCTCCATAAATTACTTGTTGAATAATTACATGATCTCCAGACTTTAAAAAAGCAAACATTGCTGAGGAAATTGCAGCCATCCCAGAGCTAAAAATTAAGCCATCTTCTGTATGCTCTAAAGCGGCTATTTTTTTACACAACATTTCTTGATTTGGAGTATTAAAATATCTTGGATATCGCTTAATATCTACCCCATCAAAAGCATAAGAAGTAGACATAAACATTGGTGATACTGCTCCTTTAAACTGCTCATCTTTCACTTCCCCGGTATGCACACAAATGGTGTTTATTCCTAATTTTTCAGAATCTTTCATTAAATCAATTTTACAGCAGCTAATTTACTAAAAGCAATTCTAAATTTCTATAAATTTTGAATATCTTCGCTATAATGATATCAGTACTAATTATTGGGAATGGAAATATAGCTACACATTTAGTAAAGGCTTTTTTAGGCGCTGATACTATCAATGTTACACAAATAAACTCAAGGGAGTTAGGAACTATCCCCAAAGCAACGGTTACCATTCTTGCCATTTCAGATGATGCTATTGCCATAATTTCTTCAAAAATAAAAAATTCTTTAGTCGTACACACTTCTGGTAGTTTTTCGATGGAAAATTTAAAAAACACTACTAATAAAGGTGTTTTTTACATGTTGCAAACCTTTTCCAAAGAGAAGGAAATGGATTTTTCTACAGTACCTTTTTGTTTGGAAGCGGAAAATAATGAGGATTACTTAATACTTGAAAAAGTAGCAAGAACAATTGGAGTAAAAATATACTCAGTAAATTCCGAACAAAGAAAAGCTTTACATATTGCCGCTGTTTTTGTAAATAACTTTACAAATCATCTCTATACAATAGGAAATGATATTTGCGAAAAACATCAGGTTCCTTTTGAAATTTTACAACCTTTAATTCAGGAAACATCAGAAAAAATAAAAACCCTGTCGCCAAAAAAGGCACAAACAGGTCCTGCAATTAGAAATGACAAAAAAACAATAAAAAGTCATTTAGAATTATTATCTAAAGAACAACAAGAAATTTATAAACTTATAACACAAGCGATTAAAAATGGAAATTAGTTACAAGCAATTATTACCGAAAATTAATACTTTTATTTTTGATATTGATGGTGTTTTAACCAATGGTCAGTTAACCATAATGCCCGATGGAGAATTGGTAAGGCATATGAATGTTAAAGATGGATACGCGATGAAAAATGCACTAAACAAGGGGTACCGCGTTTGTATCATATCTGGCGGAACAAATGAAGGCGTTAGAACACGTTTAGCAGCCTTAGGAATTGAAGATATTTATTTAGGTGCTCACAATAAGATAAAGCAGTATCAAGCACTTGTACAAAAATACAATTTACTTCCTGAGAACGTGTTGTATATGGGAGACGATGTGCCCGATTATCCCGTAATGAAAATTGTGGGGTTAGCTACTTGCCCAAATGATGCCGTTCAAGAAATTCAAAGTATTTCAAAATATATTTCTAATAAAAAAGGAGGTGAAGGCTGCGTGAGAGATGTCATTGAACAGGTATTGCGTGTGCAACAAAAATGGAACGAAAATTTTGATGCAAGCTTGTAATATTTTGTCATTAAAAGGCTGTTTTTTTCAGTTTTAACGCGCTATGTATTTATTATTTAATAAAAAATAGTGCATGAAACCTTTATAGCACTAATTCTTCTGCTCCAACATCGGCACAAAAGAAAAGTCACCCAGCTCATGTTTTTCAAATTCTTTTGAAGACTTCCGAATAAAAAGGGTCATTATTTGAGTTTTATCACCTACCGGAATTAATAATTTTCCTCCTATTTTTAATTGAGATAACAAAGGATTAGGAACAAAAGGAGCACCAGCAGTAACAATAATTTTATCGAAAGGCGCTTGCTCTTTCAAGCCTATATAACCATCTCCAAAAATAAATTTCTTTGGTTTATATCCTATTTTAGGCAAAAACAAAGAAGTCCTTTTAAATAATTCTTGCTGTCTCTCTATAGAATATACTTCCGCTTTGAGTTCTAACAAAACGGCTGTTTGATAACCTGATCCCGTGCCAATTTCCAAAACTTTATCACCTCCTTTAATTCCTAAAGTTTGTGACTGAAAAGCCACCGTATACGGCTGAGAAATTGTTTGTTCTGCAGCAATAGGAAATGCCTTATCCTGATATGCGTGATTTTCAAAACTAGAATCAATAAACAAATGCCTTGGGATTTTACGTATGGCATTTAGTACATTAATATCTAAAATTCCTTTTGCTGCTAATACATTAGCAAGCTGATTTCTAAGCCCTTGATGTTTTGAAGTATCTTTCAATTTTAATAAATTTCTAGAGTCTAAAAATAGGAATAATTATAAATACATTCTTATAAAATTGTATCTTTGTTTTCGTTGAAAATTTCTAATATTTATTTAGAAAATTCAAAAAAAATAAAATAACGTCATTGTTAAGCATTTGTCGGTGATTGACTGATAGCAACTCAAAAATGACTTCAATAAAAGTTTTCATTTCCGAACATTAAAAGGAATGAAAAATGACAAAAATATACATATATGTTAAAAGTAGGAGTTTTAGGTGCTGGTCATCTTGGAAAAATTCATTTACGGTTACTAGAACAGTCAGAGAAATATGAATTGGTTGGTTTCTTTGATCCATTTAAAGAAAATGCAGAAAAAGTAGCCAAAGAGTTTGGCTATCGATTATTTGATTCCATTGAAGAATTAATAACAGCCGTAGAAGTTGTAGATATTGTAACCCCAACCTTGTCACATTTTGACTGTGCTAAAATGGCGATTGAAAATGGGCGGCATATTTTTATTGAAAAACCAATTACTAAGACCGTTTTAGAAGCAGAAGCTATTAAAACATTAGCGAGTCAGTTTCACGTGCAAGGTCAAGTTGGCCATGTAGAACGTTTTAACCCAGCTTTTACAGCTGTAAAAGATAAAATAGACACTCCAATGTTTATTGAAACACATCGATTAGCAGAATTTAATCCCAGAGGGACTGATGTTCCAGTGGTTTTAGATTTAATGATCCATGATATTGATATTATTCTTTCTGTAATCGATTCTAAAGTAAAAAATGTGCACGCCAGCGGTATCTCTGTTATTTCTGAAACTCCTGATATTGCAAATGCAAGAATTGAGTTTGAAAATGGTTGCGTTGCAAACTTAACAGCGAGTAGAATTTCAATGAAAAACATGCGTAAAACACGTTTTTTTCAAAAGGATGCTTATATTTCTGTTGATTTTTTAGAAAAGAAATCAGAAATTGTTCGGATGAAAGATGTTCCTAATAATCCCGATGAATTTGCAATGATTTTACAAAATGCAGAAGGTATTAAAAAACAAATTTACTTTGACAACCCTAAGATTGAAAACAACAACGCTATCTTAGATGAGTTAGAGTCCTTTGCAGACGCTATTGAAAATGGCACTAAACCTATTGTTTCTTTGCGGCAAGGTGCAGATGCATTAAGAGTTGCACAAATGATTATTGATTGCTTTTAATTAATTGCAGTGCACTTTAAATTTTATAAAAGTAAATAAGCACTTGAAACGAGAATTGAGTACCTGTTCAGGGGTAAGTTCTAGCAAATCCAATTTTCTGTAAGCCTACATCGCATGCAAACCTAAAAAAAGCGAGCAACTAAAGTCCATTAAAACATTCTGAAAAATAAAAATATTTAAATAATTATTGATGAAAAATATAGCTATTATTGGTGCTGGAACTATGGGAAATGGTATTGCCCACACATTTGCTCAATTTAATTATAAGGTGCATTTAATTGATATTTCTCAAACTTCTTTAGAAAAAGGAATTACTACTATTTCTAATAATTTGGATCGAATGGTACTTAAAGAAAAAATATCAGAAGCCGAAAAAACAAAGACCCTGTCAAATATTACAACATTTACGGTACTCGCTGAAGGAGTCAAAAATATTGATTTAGTCATAGAAGCTGCTACGGAAAATACTGTTTTAAAAACTAAAATTTTCAAAGAATTAGATGCTGTTTGTCCTGATCATACAATTTTAGCGACCAACACTTCCTCTATCTCCATCACTCAAATTGCAGCAGCTACAAATAGACCAGACAAAGTAATTGGAATGCATTTTATGAATCCTGTACCAATTATGAAGTTGGTCGAGATTATAAGAGGTTATAATACCTCTGATGTTGTGATGCAAACAATTGTTGGTTTATCTGAGGATATCAATAAAAGCCCCGTTGAAGTGAACGATTATCCAGGTTTTGTCGCAAATCGTATTTTAATGCCAATGATTAACGAGTCTATTGAAACGTTGTACAACGGAGTTGCTGGTGTTACTGAAATTGATACAGTAATGAAGTTAGGAATGGCACATCCAATGGGACCTTTGCAGTTGGCTGATTTTATTGGTTTAGATGTTTGTTTGTCTATTTTAAACGTATTGTATGATGGTTTTAAAAACCCAAAGTATGCGCCTTGTCCGTTGTTGGTAAACATGGTAATGGCAGGAAAATTAGGTATAAAATCTGCAGAAGGTTTTTATGATTATTCTGAAAACAGAAAAGCAGTAGTAGTGTCTAAAATGTTTCGCTAATACACTTAATTCTATGCATTGAATTGCACTTTTTTAGTTCTCTGATTTTCTGGATTTAAAGGAGCTCAATGGAAATAATTTGAGCAATGAGACCTCTATTAATTATTCTTTTATTTTCTGCTATCTAATTTTCTGCACAGGCATCAAAAAATAGGTTTTTTCTACAATAAGGCAGGTAATGAAAATTTTATTTTTGGTAATACAGAGTCTACGTATGCTACAAATACCTACAAAATAAAAGTATTTTACAATTTAGGTACTTGGAAATTTCTTGCTTTTAAATTGGATTTTGTGGTAAATAATAGTTTTTAAAGAAATTAGATTTCATAGTTACTATGGGCCTAGATCTTGAAGCTTGCCCAAAGGTTTTACATTTATTGAAAATATATCGCTAGGTTTATCCTATAAAATAACCGACAACACTTTTTTGTATGTAGGAACCAATGTTGGGCATATTTCTAACCTTGATTATCAAATGCCTAATACTGGCTTTTCAGTGATAGGCTTTGAAGCCGGAATTTCCGCGGAAATACAATAAGAAAAGGAACTCAAATTGAGCTCCTCTTCGTTTATACATTCGTTTGAGCTTGAAAATTTTTCACCTTAAATAGAGCAGAAAATAAGATTATTTTCCCAACCAAGAATTCAACATCCAGATTGTTTTTTCTTGTTCAGCTATAAAGTCACTCATCATAGAGTTTGTACCCTCATCATTGGCTTTCTCTGATAAATCTAAAATTTCTCTTTCTATTATTAGTAGTTCTGACAACGAATTAACCACCAATAAAACCCCTTCCTCATCATGGGAAATATCTCTTCCTACAGGCACTGAAGCCTTGTTTATATAATCTGTAAAGGTATGAAGTGGCTTTCCTTGTAAAGTAAGTATTCGCTCGGCTACCTCGTCAATTTTTACTTGGGAGTCCGTATAAAATTCTTCAAATTTTACATGCAATTCAAAAAAATTCTTTCCTTTAATATTCCAATGCAAACCGCGTAAATTTTGATAATATATTTGGAAGTTTGCTAATAATCCGTTTAAATTATTTACTAAATTTGCACTTTTTTTTCTATCTAATCCTAGTATTGATTTATTCATATTTTTATTTGTTTTTTGGACTACAAAATTAACAGAAGTTTGTTACAATAAACGATAATGATTATTGATACTTTTAATATCTTTATAAAAATTTCTTATCACAATGACAATTACCCAATTAAAATATGTTTTATCAGTAGCAGAGTACCAAAATTTTACGGTAGCAGCTGAACATAGCTTTGTTACCCAGCCTACGCTTAGTATGCAAATCCAAAAGCTAGAAGACGAATTAGGTGTGAAAATATTTAATCGATCAAAAAAGCCAATTGAATTGACCGAGGTCGGTAAAAAAATAGTAGAACAAGCAAAAGTAATTGTCGATGAAAGTAACCGAATTTTAGACATTGTGCATCAACAAAAAGGATATATTGGGGGCCAATTTAAATTGGGAATTATACCTACAATAATGCCTACTTTGTTGCCAATGTTCTTGCAAAATTTTACTAAAAAATATCCAAAGGTGAAATTAATCATCGAGGAATTGACTACCGAAGAAATCATACGTAAATTAACTGATGGACATATAGACGCTGCTATTGCCGCAACACCTTTAGAGAATGAGGCTATTAAAGAAAAACCTTTGTACTATGAACCTTTTGTTGGATTAATTCCACAAAACCATAGACTTTTTAATAATAAACAAATTAATGAAGAAGAGTTAGAAGTCGAAGATATTTTACTTTTAGAAGATGGACACTGTTTTAAGGATAGTATTCTAAATTTGTGCAGAAATCATAAAATTGACAATAAAAAAGGTTTTTCTCTAGAAAGCGGAAGTTTTGATACCCTTATCAAACTTTCTAAGGAAGGTTTAGGGATGACACTACTTCCTTATTTACATACCTTAGATTTAAACGATGTGGACAAAGCTTATTTACGTGAATTTAAAAATCCACCACCTGCAAGAGAGGTCAGCTTAATCTATCATAAGTCTCAGCTTAAAATGCAATTAATTGAAGCCTTGAAAAAGACCATTGACGGTGTTGTAAAAGGTGCAATTTCTTTTTCAGATGTAAAGATAATCAGTCCAATTCGAAAATAAATAGGTGAAAAAAGCGCCAATAAAGCTTCGGATTTTAGCTGACATACGGGACAAAGCTATACTCGAAGTTATACCCTTTTAAGAATACATTTTTTCACGTAATTCTTTTATTTTGGGGTCTGATAAGTATTCTTCAAAAGTAGTATATCTATCTATTGCTCCTTTTGGGGTCAACTCTATAATTCTATTTGCAACCGTTTGCGCAAACTCATGATCATGAGTGGATAACAAAACAGTCCCTTTAAAATTAATTAAGGCGTTGTTTAAAGATTGGATGGATTCTAAATCTAAGTGATTTGTTGGTTCGTCTAAAATTAAAACATTTCCTCTCTTCATCATCATTCTAGACAACATACAGCGTACTTTTTCTCCTCCAGAAAGCACATTACTTTTCTTTAAAGCTTCTTCACCAGAAAAAATCATTTTTCCTAAAAATCCACGGATAAAAACTTCTTCACGCTCTTCTTCAGTTTGTGCATATTGTCTTAACCAATCCACTAAATTTAACTGTCCATCCTGAAAAAAAGTGGAATTATCTAAAGGTAAATAGGATTGCGTAGTGGTAACTCCCCAAGAAAATTTACCTGTATCTGCTTTCTCATTATTTGTTATAACGTCATAAAAAGCACTAATCGCTCTAGAGTTTTTAGAAATAACAGCAATTTTATCTCCTTTATTTAGATTGATATGTACATTGTCAAATAATTTTTCTTTTTCAAACTCCATAGACAAGCCTTCCACATTTAAAATTTGATCTCCAGCTTGTCGATCTCTATCAAAAATAATAGCAGGGTACCTTCTACTCGATGGTTTGATATCTTCAACATTTAACTTCTCGATCATTTTTTTACGTGAAGTTGCCTGTTTAGATTTTGCAACATTCGCAGAAAAACGTCTGATAAAGTCTTCTAATTCTTTCTTTTTATCTTCAGATTTTTTGTTTTGCTGTGCTCTTTGTTTTGCTGCTAGCTGACTAGACTCGTACCAAAAAGTATAATTCCCCGAATAATGATTTATTTTACTGAAATCAATGTCTGAAATATGAGTACAAACAGAATCTAAAAAATGTCTATCGTGCGAAACAACAATTACTGTGTTTTCAAAATTTGCAAGAAAGTTCTCCAACCAGGTAATCGTTTCAAAATCTAAATCATTGGTTGGCTCATCCATTATTAAAACGTCTGGATTTCCGAACAGTGCTTGTGCAATTAATACACGTACCTTTTGTTTCCCATCCAAATCTTTCATTAAAGTATAGTGTATGTCCTCCGTGATCCCAAGATTAGATAACATCGCGGCAGCGTTAGAATCTGCATTCCAGCCATCCATTTCCTCAAAAGTAATTTGAAGTTCTCCTATCTTCTCTGCATTTTCATCCGTATAGTCGGCGTACAAAGCATCAATCTGCTTTTTAATTTTAAACAAATCTTTATTTCCCATTACCACAGTCTCTAAAACTGGAAACTCATCAAACGCATAATGATCTTGGGTTAAAACAGACATTCGCTTTCCTTTTTCAAGATGCACCTGACCAGAAGTAGGGTCTTGCACTCCTGAAATAATTTTTAAGAAAGTAGATTTCCCTGCTCCATTCGCGCCGATAATACCATAGCAATTTCCATGAAGAAATTTTGTATTGACTTCATCAAACAGAATTCGTTTACCAAATTGAACGGATAAATTAGAAACTGATAACATAAATAAACTTTTTTAAATTCGTGCAAAAATACACATTCCATTTTGCTTTTCAAGGCATAAATTCAATACTTTTTCAAGGGTTTTATAAGGAAAAAAGCTACTTACTTAATTCCTTTTTTAACAGTGAATTAACAAGTTTACCTCTTTGTATGTTTTACATTTGTGTGCATATTAGCACCAAAGATTTTTTATTTATGACAAAATGTTTATTTAAAAGTATCACCCTTTTCTATCTTCTAATCAGCTTAGTAAGCTGTTCTGGTAGTGAAAAAAGTAATACGGTCTTTTTTGGGGGTAAAATCATAAATCCAAAAACTAAATTTGTCGTGCTTTATTCAAACAATGTTATAGTTGATACTATTTTATTAAATGAGCAAAATAAGTTTTTAGGAATTTATAATGATTTAGATGAGGGATTGTATCATTTTATGCATGGCAATGAAAATCAATATATTTATTTAGAACCAAAAGATAGTTTAATGTTGCGTTTAAATACATGGAATTTCGACGAGTCTCTTGTATTTGCAGGTAAAGGTGCCGAAAGAAATAATATTTTAGTCGATATATTTTTAGAGGACGAGAGCGAAAAAAAAATATTCTATGGGTTAAATAATTTAAAACCAAAAGCATTTCAAAGAAAAATAAATTCACATATTCAGTCTCGCCTAAAAACATTTGATAATTACAAAAAAAACCATCCTAAAGAGACTACTACCTATTTTAATGTTTTAAAAACGGCACTAATCTATCCCATATATGCACGAATAGAGAGATATCCAATAAGTCATGTCTACGTATCTAAAAAAACAGATTTTCCAGAAATCGATTCTTCTTTTTATGGCTACAGAAATAATTTAGATTTTAATAATAACGCACTCATGTACTATACTCCGTATGCAAGATATATTACAAATTATTTATACAATGTAACCTATGCACAGGGACACAAACCAATGATGTCTCAATTTTCTTCAGACTTTACAGTTGATTTATTACAAACTATTGATGCTAAAATAAATTTAAAAGACTCGAAAAACGCATTTTTAAAAAGAACAGTTTTAGATCATTTTCAAAGGAAGTCTAATTGTGATATAGATCAAAGGTCATTTAACCTTTTTTTTAAATTATCCTCCAATAAAGAAGATAAAAAATTAGTGCGAAATTTATTAGAAGATAATAAAACGCTTCATAAAGGTCACAAAATAGAAGGTTTTACAATTTCAGACTTTACAAACCAATCTGTTAATATAAAGGATTTTATACAGGGTAAAAACACCGTTTTACTTTTTTGGAGTAGAGAATATATTTCAAAATATTTTATAAATTCAAGGGTTCCTTTTTTACAAAAAAAATATCCTTCTTTAAATTTTGCTATTATAGAAATTGACGGTAGTAGTAATAATGATAGTAGAATACCTAATATTGATATAAAGAATCAATATTATATAAACTCTAAATCACTTAAAAATAACTTTCTAACTAGCGCGATGCATCGCACAATTCTGGTGAATAAAAATGGCGTAATTGAGAATGGTTATGCCGCTATTTCTTCCCGAAACATCTACAAACAACTCAAAGAATTGAGTGAATTAAATTAACCCAATCAAAGGTTGTATTTTAGTTAATTTCCTGTACCTTTGCACGATTTTAATTTTGGGGGTACTCAATAGAAAATCAAGTCGAAATTTATAATTTGATTTGCAGGTGGGCGTTCTGTGAATCTACAAAAACACAGTAATGTCAACATTTTTAGAATTAGGTTTAAAAGAACCAATCAACAAAGCATTAACAGATTTAGGGTATGAAAAACCAACTGTTATTCAAGAAAAAGCAATTCCACAAATTATTTCATCAAAAAGCGATTTAAAAGCATTTGCACAAACAGGTACCGGTAAAACTGCTGCCTTTAGTCTACCAATAATAGAACTTTTAGACGCTAACAGTGGGAATGTTCAGGCAATTATATTGTCACCTACTAGAGAACTTGCCGTTCAAATTGGAAACAATATAAAAGACTTTTGCAAGTACTTGCCAGCTATTAAAGTGACTACGGTATATGGCGGTTCTAGCATGGAAGATCAAATAAGATCATTAAAACGAGGCTCTCAAATTGTTGTTGGAACTCCAGGAAGAACTGTAGATTTAATAAAAAGAAGAGCTTTAAAATTAGGAAACGTTCAATGGTTAGTCTTGGATGAGGCTGATGAAATGTTAAATATGGGCTTCAAAGACGAATTAGATAAAGTTTTAGAAGCAACTCCAGAAACCAAACAGACCTTATTGTTTTCAGCAACTTTTCCAAGGGAAGTAGAATCTATTGCTAAAAACTACATGACCAAGCCAGTAGAAATTACTTCTGGTCAAAAAAACCAAGGTGCGGACAGTGTTAGCCACGAGTATTACTCAGTAACCGAGAGAACACGTTACCCAGCATTAAAAAGAATAGCAGATTTAAATCCGGATATTTATGCAATTATCTTTTGTCGAACTCGAAGAGAGACACAGGAAGTTGCAGACCACTTAATCAAGGATGGTTATAGTGCGGATGCTTTGCATGGAGATTTATCTCAAGGCCAAAGAGACTCTGTGATGGGTAAATTTAGAAAAAAAACAATTCAAATCTTAGTTGCTACTGATGTTGCAGCCCGTGGATTGGATGTTACCGAATTAACACATGTTATCAATCACAAATTACCAGATCAAATAGAAAACTATACGCACAGAAGTGGTAGAACTGGTAGAGCTGGAAATACAGGAATTTCTATAGTATTAGTAAATGGAAAAGAGAAAGGTAAATTACGCCCTATAGAAAAAATCATTCAAAAGAAATTTACAGAAGCTAAAGTACCTTCTGGAAAAGATATCTGTCAGAATCAATTGATGAGCTTAATTGACAAAGTTGTAAATATTGAGGTAAATGAGACTCAAATAAATGAGTTTTTACCAAGTATTTATCAAAAATTAGAAGGTTTAGACAGAGAACAATTAATTCAAAAATTTGTTTCTTTAGAGTTTAACACCATGTTAGCATACTACGAAAATGCGAAGGATTTAAATGATTTATCCTCAAGAGATAATTCTAGAGCAAGAACAGAAAACGAAAATATGACGCGTTTTTTCATCAATATTGGTAGAAAAGACAACTTAAATCCTGGAAAGTTAATTGGTTTAATTAACGAACAAAACATTGGGGATAAGGTAGAAATTGGGTCTATAGATATTTTAGATACTTTTTCTTTCTTTGAAATAGATAAAAACTTCGAAGATAAAACCTTAGAAGCGTTCTCTTCAAATCAACCCGACTTTGATGGACGTTCTGTAAATATAGAGATTACAAAGAAAGAACGTTCTTCTGGAGGCGGAAGAAGAGGCGGTGGCGGTAGAAAACCATTTGGCGGCAAGAAAGAAGGTGGCTTTGGAAGACGCAGAGATTCTGACGGTTCTTCATCCTCTAGAAGAAGTAGTGATTCTGGAAGCAGAGGTTCTGACAGACGTTCTTCAGATAGACCCGATAGAAATTCTGGCGGAGGGGATAGAAAATCTTCCGGCGGATTTGGAAGAAAACGTAGAGAAAGTTAGAAATAGCCAGTATGAAATTTAAAATCTCACAAGCATATCGCTTGTGAGGTTTTTTTTTATCAAAAAAAGATGCCTTTTTAACGACCATTAGCATAAAATAAATACAGCGATACACAGAAATACCACAATTTGAGTCCATTTTAAATAATACCCAATATTTTTATTCCTTTTTATACTTTCAGAAATAGCACCTGCAAGTATTGCTATTCCAGAAAATATGACCAATGAAACTAGCATGAAAATACCCCCTAAAACATAAAACTGAATTACGATACTTACGCTTGTAGTAAATAAAAATCCAGGAAAAAAAGCCAAGAAAAAAATAGAAACTTTCGGATTTAATACATTCATTATAAACCCTTCTTTAAATAATTGTCTAGTTGTTTTCCTTAGCACACTATCTTCAGAAAAAGTAATTGTAGCATCTGATGAATATCCTTTGTAAGCCAAATATATAAGGTAAAGAGCTCCAAAAACTTTAATCCCAAAAAACACGTTTTCAGATTCCTTTATAATTGCAGATACCCCAAAAGCTAACAATGTAGTATGCACCAAACAGCCTGAAATTAAACCAAAAACAGTTGCCATCCCATATTTTTTTCCGAACACAATACTTTGTGTTAAAACAAAAACATTGTCGGGTCCTGGCGATAGTGCCAAAATTGAAGTTGCAAATGCAAAAGATAAAAGAGTTTCAAGCATTTGCTAAAAATAAGGTTTGTTAAAATCAATATACGTTTATTATTATAAAAATTTTAATTTTCAACGACCTTTACTTAACCGTATCGTACCTTTCTTAATCAATATTTTACTCTTTTGAATACACAAAAATACAAAACAATATTTTGTTTGATAAAAACGAAGAAAACTGAAACAAAGTAATAAAAAATCTCTTCAAATATCCTTATATTTGTAATCGCCAATATAAAAGATAATAAAACGCGTTTTTAGGGAGTATTCCAATCCACTTATGCCTATAGATCCGCCTAATTTGAAGTATTGTTTAAGGCAAGTCTTTTCATTAAAAGCGATGGGCATTAAAAGTGTTGTAATTTATAATCGTTTATCTATGGTTCGAATTTAAATAAAAATAAATGGCTTTTTTAATCATTTTTATTACTTTTTGGGGAATGGAGTTCATGGCATGGTTCACGCACAAGTTTGTGATGCATGGTTTATTATGGACCTTACATGAAGACCACCACACACATAATAAAGACTCTTTTTTTGAGAAAAATGACGCATTCTTTCTCATTTATGCACTTCCTTCATGGCTGTGTATTATGTTAGGCTCTATGTTTTCTGTTTGGAACGTAATGTACATAGGTTTTGGAATCCTAGCTTACGGAATCGCTTACTTTTTAGTACATGAAGTATTTATACATCAAAGACTAAAGTGGTTTAAAAATAGTAACAACGCCTATTTAAGAGCAATTCGAAGAGCACACAAAATACACCACAAACACTTAGGAAAAGAAAAAGGAGCTTGTTTTGGAATGTTAGTTGTTCCTCTAAAGTACCTAAAACAGGAACTCAAACAAATGAAAGCCTAGTTTTTAATTCTGCATACATTTTACAAGTTAATTGCTTTTATTCTTTACAATATCAATTCAAAACACCCTGTTCAAATGATACCGAAAATTTTGAAAGAAACTTGTATTCTAAATTATACGCTAAGAGTATCTAAAAGTATAATACAGTTTCCTTTATGAAAAAGGCAATAGTCATAGGTGCAGGAATTGCTGGAATTGCAGCGGCAATCCGATTAAGAAACAAAGGATTTCAAGTCCAAGTATTAGAGAAAAATGCCTACCCTGGTGGAAAGCTTACACAAATTCATGGAAGTGGATTTCGATTTGATGCAGGACCCTCTCTTTTTACAATGCCTAATTTGGTCACTGAACTTTTTAATCTTTCTGGAAAAAAAGCAAGTGATTATTTTAATTTTGAGCAACTAGACGTGTTGTGTAATTACTTTTATGAAGACGGAACACGCATCTCTGCGCACTCAGATATCAATCTCTTTGCAGATGAAATTGAACAAAAAACGATCGATTCAGCAAAAAAAGTAAAACAACATCTTGCAAAAAGTAAATTCATATACGACGCTACAGAGGAACAGTTTTTAAATAAATCTCTGCACAAAATAAGTTCTTTTTTTTCACTGTCTACCCTTCGTTCTCTATTAAAGCTTCCCTTTTTAAATATTTTTAATTCGATGAATGCAGTAAACGAACGTGCCTTTAAAGATTCTAAGACGATACGACTATTTAATAGATATGCCACCTACAACGGATCGAACCCATATAAAGCTCCCGGAATATTAAATATAATTCCTCACCTTGAATTTGGCTTGGGTGCATATCTACCCAAGGGAGGAATGCATGAAATTACAAATAGTCTGGTACGCTTGGCAAAAGAAATTGGAGTTGAATTTTACTTTAATCAAGAGGTAAACTCCATTACAACCGGTGACAAACTTGCGGATGGTGTTATTACAACGTCTAAAAAGTACCCTGCTGACGTTATTATTTGCAATGCGGATATTCATACAGTTTACGAAAAGCTTATCCCCTCCGCAAAAAAACTAAAAGAAGTAGACCAACAAGAACGCTCAAGCTCTGCCTTAATTTTCTACTGGGGTATCGATAAAGAATTCCCAGAACTAGATGTGCATAATATCTTATTTACAGAAGACTATCAAAAAGAATTTGAACATATCTTTGATTCAAAAACAATCTACGAAGACCCTACAGTATACATAAATATTACGAGTAAGCGAATTGAAAAGGATGCGCCAAAAGGAAAAGAAAACTGGTTTGTAATGATAAATGTTCCTTCTGTATATGGGCAAGATTGGGATGAAATGATTGCGCAAGCCAGGAAAAACATCTTGTCTAAAATTTCAAAAAATTTAGGAATCGCTATTGAAAATTTCATCGTATTTGAAGAACAACTAACACCACAACTCATTCAAGATAAAACATATTCTTTCAAAGGTTCTTTATATGGGACTTCAAGTAATAACAGATTTGCTGCTTTTTTCCGTCACAAAAATTTTTCTTCTCAATATAAAAATCTTTATTTTTGTGGAGGAAGTGTGCATCCAGGTGGAGGAATCCCTTTGGCACTTTCCTCCGCAAAAATTATTGATAAATTAATTAAATGATAAAAAAAACCTCCATAGAAAATCGATGGATAGGGCTTTTGCTTTTATTCTATTTTTTTGGATTGCTAGGAATGTCCTTCGATGCATATAAAAATCTATTTATACCACTTACACCACTAAACTTAATCCTTACATTAGTTGTCTTTTATAAAGTAAACAAAGATTTCAGTGCAAAGTTTATTATGCTTTCGCTTCTAATTTTTTTAATTGGATTTTCAATAGAAGCCGTTGGAGTTGCCACAGGAGTTTTATTTGGAAACTATACCTATGGTAGTGTATTTGGTTATAAGCTTTTTGAAACACCCATACTAATTGGCGTCAACTGGTTATTTTTAGCTCTTAGTACCTATGGTATTGTACAGCATTTTACAAAAAAAGCTGTTTGGCTAGTGCTACTTCCTCCAGTATTAATGACCGCCTTAGATTATTTAGTGGAACCTGTAGCGATGGAGCTTGGTTTTTGGAGTTGGAAAAATAACACCATACCGCTGCAAAATTACGCGATGTGGTTTGTTACTAGTGCCGTTATTCATAGCTTAATTTACTTTTTTAGACCAAAAATAAACGCAAAAATAAGCTTTGTTATTATCAGTGTGCAACTGTTCTTTTTTGGGATACTGCACCTACTAATAAAGGGGTAGGTTCACATAAAAACTTCTATTGTAATTGCTGGGCTAAGGGAATCTGATTTTACCATAACTATCGTAAATTACGATCATAGTTATCATTCCAGATAAAATTTTATTTTTTAAGCAAGGCTTTATTAATTTTCTTTATTAAACCTGGTCCTTCATATATAAAACCGGTATAAATTTGAACTAAATCCGCACCCGCATTAATTTTCTCTAAAGCATCCTCTGCAGTGTGTATCCCTCCTACTCCAATAATTGGAAAAGACTTGTTCGATTTTTCAGATAAATATTTAATTACCATAGTGCTTTGGTTCTTTATAGGCTGCCCACTTAACCCACCATTACCTATTTCTTTTAAGCGTTCTTTAGATGTTTTTAAATGATCTCTAGCGATGGATGTATTCGACGCGATTACACCATCAATCTTCGTTTCTGCTACCAAATCTATAACTTCATCTAGTTGGAAATTATTTAAATCTGGAGCGATTTTTAATAAGATAGGTTTCTTAATTTTAAAGCGATGGTTCTCTTTTTGACATTCAGAAATTAACGAAACTAGATACTCTTTATCACTTAGTTTTGCATCACTGGCAACATTGGGACAACTAACATTTAAGACAAAGTAATCTACAAATGGATGTAATTCTCTAAAAACAGCTAAATAATCTGAAGTATATGCTTCTGGATTCGTATCTGTATTTTTACCAATATTTCCTCCAATAATTACTTTATGCTTGTTTTTTTTTAAATTTTTAATAGCCTCTTCCGCGCCAGCATTGTTAAAACCCATTCTATTGATAATTCCGTGATCTTCTTTTAATCGGAAAAGTCTTTTCTTTGGGTTTCCAGTTTGTCCTTTTGGTGTTACTGTACCAATTTCTATGAAACCAAAACCAAAATTGGCTAATTCATTGTATAGTACCGCATTCTTATCAAATCCTGCAGCCAAACCAACTGGGTTCCTAAAGTGCAATCCGAACAAATTTCGTTCTAATTTTTTATCATTTATTTGATACAGTTTTCTAAATATTCCTGCTACAAAAGGTAACTTACATAAAATTCTGATTAAAGAAAACGTAAAATAATGTACTTTTTCTGGATCAAATAGAAATAAAAATGGACGAATTATTAGTTTATACACGCAGCTATGTTGTTTTTTTATTCACACAAGTATCCAATAATAACAGGACTATGAATATATTATACTTTTCATTTTATCTTAATACAGCTTGCAAGTTCTTTTCAAATGTTTGCTGTAGTTTTTGCATTACTTTATCAATTTGTTTGTCCGTTAGTGTCTTGCTCTCATCCTGAATTAGAAAGCTAACGGCATACGACTTTTTCCCATCGGGCAATTTATCTCCTTCATAAACATCAAATAAATCCACTTCCTTTAATAAAAATTTTTCAGACTGGAATGCCAAGTTATAGATTTCTTTAAATTCTATTTTGGCGTCTAACAGCAAAGCTAAATCGCGCTTTACTGAAGGGAATTTAGGCAAATCAACAACTTTTACATTCGTGTTTCCCGTCAGCTTTAAAATAGTATCCCAATTAAAGTCAGCGAATAAAACATTTTGCTTAATTCCGAATTCTTTCAGAAGACTCCCTTTTACAACACCGAAGTCTACCAGCTTCATTTTTCCTAAACTCAAAGTAATTCCCTCCGAGAAGAGGTCTTGTTTCGTTGGAGATGATTTTAAAACACCAACTCCTAAACGTCCAAGTATATTATTAACAATCCCTTTTAAATAGAAAAAATCAACTATTCTCTCCTCATTACTCCAACTTTCACCGGTTCTACTGCCTGTAAGAAATAATGTGAGGTGTTTGTCCTCTTGGTACTTTTCATTAAACTGATGATATGTTTTCCCAAATTCATAAAATTTTAAGGAATTATTTTTTCTATTGATGTTATAAGAAACGGACTCTAAGCCACTAAATAGCATCGATTGACGCAGTACTTTTAAGTCGTTACTAAGTGGGTTTAGCATTGCTATATTGGCTTCCTCATTTATATTTTCTGACAGTGCACCATATGCTGCTTTTGTCAAAGAGTTTGCCATTGTTTCATTAAACCCCAAAGAAGTCAGCTGATTTGATATCGTACTTTCAACTTTCGTGTCTTTATTAGAGTCAAAAGAAATTGAAGTATTTAATTTATGAGAAAACTCAATATTATTATAACCATAGATTCTTAAAATTTCCTCAATAATGTCTGCTTCTCGCTGGACATCTGTTCTATAAGAAGGAATTGTTAATCCTAAACCACCTTCCGTTTCACTATTGATTTTAATCTCTAAGGAAGCTAAAATTTTCTTAATAGTTTCTTTAGGTATTTCTTGTCCAATTAGACGATACGCATTATCATAGGAAAAAAATACTTGATAGTCTTCAATTTTTTCAGGGTAAAAATCAGAAATATCAGACCCCATTTTCCCACCTGCATACTCCTCGATTAAGAGCGCTGCTCTTTTTAAAGCGTATTTAGTTAAGTTGATGTCTATTCCTCTTTCAAAACGAAAAGACGCATCGGTGTTTAACGCGTGTCTTTTTGCTGTTTTTCTTACCGATACTGGATTAAAATAAGCACTTTCTAAAAAGATTGAAGCGGTGTGTTCTGTAACTCCAGATGCACTCCCTCCAAATACACCTGCAATACAAAGGGGTGAAGAATCTGCATCACAAATCATAATGTCTTCTGAAGACAAGGTTCTTTCAATATTGTCTAAGGTGGTAAACGTTGTTCCTTCCTTTAGTGTTTTAACTAAAATTTTATTTCCTTTTATTTGTTGAGCATCAAAAGCATGCAATGGTTGCCCTAATTCGTGCAAAACATAGTTTGTAATGTCTACAATATTGTTTTTTGGAGTTATACCAATAGCTTTTAATTTATTTTGAATCCATTCTGGTGAATCTTTGACCGTTACATCGGTAATGGATATTCCGCAATACCTCAGTGCTTGTTCTTTTTTATCTACCTCCACGTCAAAACGAAGTGTTCTTTCATCTACGTGAAAATCACTTACAGATGGTGAAATCAACTCTAAATTGATGTCTCGCTGCATTAAACCTGCACGCAAATCTCTGGCAACCCCAAAATGACTCATAGCGTCGGATCTATTAGGCGTTAAACCAATTTCAAAAACTTCATCAACCTCGATATTGAAGACTTCGGCTACGGAAATTCCTGCCTTTAAACTAGCGTCCAAAACCATTATACCGTCGTGCCCTAAACCAAGACCTAGTTCATCTTCAGCACAGATCATTCCAAAACTTTCTTCGCCTCTAATCTTCCCTTTCTTTATTTTAAAACCTTCACCCTGTTTATCATACAAAATAGCACCAATTGTTGCTACAGGTACTTTCTGTCCTACAGCTACATTTGGAGCTCCACAAACAATTTGAACAGATCCCTCCGTCCCTAAAGCTACGGTTGTTATCTTTAATCGATCCGCATTTGGATGCTGGATACAAGTTAAAACTTCACCAACAACAATCCCTTTTAAAGCCCCTTTGATTGACTCTTTTGTCTCAATACCCTCTACCTCTAAACCTAAATCAGTTAATAATTCTCCTGTTTTTGACGCCTCCCAGTCTATTTGTAAAAATTGTTTAAGCCAATTGTATGATATCTTCATAATCCCTTTTATAGATTTTCAAGGCAAATTTAACCAATTTTTGCCGATTACATAAGTAAAAGCAATGTTAATGAACCCGTAATATTTAAATATTTAGTGAAAATTAAATTATAAATTCCCGTATTTCAAAGAATAGTTGCTCAAGATTACTGAAATATGAATTAAACAAAAAAAAGCAGGTCTAATATTTTTATAAACAATTTCTATACCCTGCAGAAATTATAGAATATAACCTCTATAAAAAGAAGAAACTTTAGATTTAACCATAAGTAAATGGTTGAAAAGTGCTGATTACAGAACGACTATATCGAGTAATTATGAAAAAAGTCTTTTTTCTACTTTTTTGAACAGTAAAAAATAAAGGTTTCCAAAGATGATTCCTATGACGATACCTACAGAAATATCTATAGGGAAATGAACTCCTAAATACATCCGACTATAGGAGAAAACGATAGGAAAAAGTAGAATGGCATAAATATATTTGTATTGCTCCCTTAATAAAAGAATTACAAAAACAGAAAAAAATGTCGAAGTAGTTGCATGTCCAGACATAAAACTAAAGCTTTGTGGATTTATCAATGTTCGAAGAAAATATTTTATTTCTGGATCATTGTTAGGTCTTAATCGCTCAAATGAATTTTTTATTAAATTCGTAAATTGATCAGAAAACGCAACCAATAAAATCATAAAGAGCAGTGCAAATCCTCCACGTTTCCATCCAAAGGTTTTAAATACCAAATAAATAATAAAAACAAATAAAGGTATCCAACTCAACTGATTCGTTATTGTTAACCATAAAAAATCCCAATATTCACTTCCTAGATTGTTAAGGTATGTCAATAACTCCTTATCTTTTTGAATAATATCTAACAAACTATTTACTTATTTTTAAAATTTCTACTTCAAAAACTAAATCCGACTTCGCTGGAAATGGTCCAAATTTCTTGTTTCCAAAACCAATCATATACGGAATAAACAAACGTGCTTTTTCACCTTCTTTTAGAGATAAAATACCTTCTTTCAAACCGCTAATCATTGGTCTTGAAGTATCGTTTAAATCAAAAACTGTGGGTTTATCTAAATCATCAGAAGATTTCACTCTTTTTCCATCTGCTGTAAAAACAGTGTACTTAGCAGTCACTTTTTGAGACGCTAAGACGCGCTTTCCTGAAGTTTCTTTTAACATTAAAACCCTTAAGCCTGTACCCGTTTTTCGTGCTTTCGATTCATTTTTTTCTTCTAAAAAAATTATTTTCTTCTTTAAATATGTAGCATATCTTTTTTCTTCCGCAATTTCTTTTTTAGCTTCCACTTCTTTTGCACTGCTTTCCTCAGCGCTCTTGAATTTATTCTCTTCCGCAGCAAAGACTACTGCAGCATTAAAATTCTTTGCCGTGGCACCAATTCGTATAATTCCAACAGTATTGATTGTATCATTCTGTACAATTTTATTGACAACTGTCATTCTTGCCAAAGTTATCGCTCTCTTTAATTGTAAAGAATCCGTATGCTTTTTTTGCAGTTCTTTTCGCTCTAATGAATTGATGATTGTTTTGCCAAATACACTATGCTTGCCATTCAAATGAGGAATTGCTCTGTGTGTGATAAAAAACTGACTATTATTTGTTCCTTTTCCCCCATTTGCCATGGAAAACACACCTTGATCATCGTGTTTATAGATTAAGTTCCCATCTTCATTTCTCGGGAATTCATCCGTAAATACATAACCCGCACTCTTTTTTCCTGACGAACTAAAACCGCCCCCCTGAATCACAAAGTTAGGCACCACTCTGTGAAAAAGAATACCTTCGTAAAAGTTTTTTCCCTTCAACGAATCTAATAGTTTACCGTTTGTACCCTCCACTAAAGCCACAAAATTAGCGACAGTTTTGGGTACTTTTTCAGTATATAATTCTAATAAAATATTTCCTTTATTCGTTACAATTTCTGCATATATCCCTTCTTTTAAGCCTCTATACTTTGCGGGGATACAAGAAATAAAAAGAATAAAAAAAAGAGCGATACCAATTAATTGTTTCATCTTTTTATTTTAAAACTTCCAACAATTCAATTTCAAATATTAGCGCAGAAAAAGGTTTGATATCTTGCCCTTTTTGTTGCGCACCATATGCTAATTCTTGCGGTATAAAAAATTTATATTTTGAGCCTTGGTTCATTAACTGAACACCCTCCGTCCAACCTTTAATTACTTGGTTTAAACCCAAATCAGCGGGAGTTCCCCTATCTACAGAACTATCAAACACTTTTCCTTCTAAATTGGTACCTTGATAATGCACTTTTACGCGAGTAGTTGGTCCTGCTGGTTTTTCACCTGAACCTTCTTTCATGATTATATATTGTAAGCCACTTGCGGTGGTTTGCACTCCTTCCTTCGATTTATTAGCAGCTAAAAAATCTTCACCCGCCATTTTATTTTCAGCAAAATTTGTTTCAGCCAATTTCGCAGCCTTATTCTGTTGCTCTTCCATCTTCGCCCGTTGCTTTTTTTGGAAATAAGAACTCCAAACCTTTTGAATCTCTTTTGCTTCAATTAATAAATTGGTAGAGTCCAATCCATTTCTAATCCCTTGGCTAAAAACGGCTTTATTTAATTCACTAAAATTAGATTTAACCTGACCAGACATGCTCAATCCAAGGGCATAACTTACAGAATCCAATTCTGTTTCTAACGACTTTACATTTTTTACTGAGTTTCCACAAGAAAACATTGCTGCTGTTATTGTGACTGCTACTAAATTTTTTACTGCTTTCATTTTTACTTCGTTTAATTTATTATGTTTAATAATGTTATGGTACTCTTGATTGTTGTGTGCATTTTCACTTTATTTCCGTCTCCCGAAACACCAAAGGCATTGTAAGAAGGAATTACAAATGTAATTGTTTCTCCGACTTTCATCAACTTTATTCCTTTCTGAATTCCAGAAATAAAATCTTCCTTATCAACCTTGTATTTTTTAATTCCTAAAACAGTCTTACTATAAAGAATACTATCATTTAAGCTTCTAATATCATATTGAAACTCTACAATATCCCCTGTTTTAGGAGTTGCTGTTTGATTTTCTATTTTATTTTTATAAGCATACCAAAATCCATTGGTCGATATTTCATAATTTACTAAGCTGTCTTTTGAAATAAAGTCAAGAATTTCATTTTCTTCCCAAGCTATTAACTGCTTGGACGTTTTAATGTTCGTTTGTATACGGGTTGCAGATGGTTTTGGATTTATAGGCCTTCTCGGCCGAGAATCTGAACAACTTAGCAGGATGAAAAAACAAAAAAAAACAAAAGTCTTATGCATCATACGAAGCATTTAATTCATTCGTATATGAGGGTAAAAGACTCTTAAAATATGTAATAGTTGCTTCCATAACTCCGTCAAACTTACCTCCTGCTGCATTGTCATGACCACCACCATTAAAATGGTTTCTAGAAAATTGATTTACAGAAAAGTTTCCTTTAGACCTAAAAGATATTTTAATTATTTTTTGTTCTGCATCTTCAATAAAAATTGCAGCAAAAATAATTCCTTTTAATGAGAGTGCATAGTTTACCACCCCTTCTGTATCCCCTTTTTGAAAATCAAACTTATTCTTCTCAGCCTCTGAGAGCGTAATAAAAGCCGTTTTATGTTCTGGGAATATTTGAAGATTGCTTAAAGCTTGTCCTAATAGTAATAACCTTCCATAAGAATTAGCGTCATAAACCTTATTATGAATCGTATCGTTCTCAGCACCTTTGTCTATTAAATCTGCAATAATTCTATGCGTTGTACTCGTCGTAGATCTAAATCGAAAGGAACCTGTATCTGTCATAATCCCTGTATATAAACAGGTAGCAATAGCAGCATCTATTAAATTTAAATCGTTATTCATCTCAATAAATTGATACACCATTTGACAAGTAGAACAAATAGTAACATCAGAAAACATATATTTTACATCGTCTGGTTGCTGATGGTGGTCTATCATTACAAAATCATTCGGATACTTTTCTAAATTCTTCTGCATATCTGCACCTACTCTATGCAAGGCATTAAAGTCTAATAGAAATATAATTTCTGAGGAATCAATCGCTTTCTGAGACTGCGTGTTTTGCCAATCAAAACGATACGTGGTTTCAGATCCTGGTAACCAGTGTAAAAAGTCTGGATATTCATTTGGCACTACTACAGTTGCCTGATGGCCCTTTTTATCTAAATAGTGTTTAAGTCCTAATGCAGCACCCATGGCATCTCCGTCTGGATTTCTGTGTCCAACTATTACGATATTTCTTGGGGCACCAAGAAAGCTTTTTAATTCTTCAATTCCTTTTAAAATCATATGTGGTAAATATACAATTTATTAATATTGTTCAAAATATAATTTGCGTTACATTTGTGAAAACCCTAAATATTTTAGTATTGAAAAAACGCATAATAAAAAGCTATATTTTAGTGATTATCATTTTGGTTTCCTGCGCAATACCAAAGGCTAAACATACCGATACGTTGCCAGACTTCACCATTGCTTTTGGTTCTTGTAATCGGCAAAATATGGAAAATATACTTTGGAAAGAAATCAGAAAGAACCAACCTGATTTATGGATCTCAGGAGGAGACAACATCTATTCTGACAGCGATGACATGAATAAATTAAGAATGGATTATGAAGCTTTAAAAAATCAAAAAGGGTATGTAACGCTCACCAATAGTATCCCTGTAATGGCAACTTGGGATGATCATGATTATGGTAGTAATGATGCGGGTGTGAATTTTTCAAAAAAAAGAGAAGCACAAGAAATTTTTTTAGATTTTTTTGAGATCACTAAAAACGATCCTAGAAGAATCCAAAAAGGAATTTATCATTCAGAAATTTTTAAAACAACAAAAGGCAGTATTAAGGTTATCGTCTTAGATACCCGCTATTTTAGAACGGCCCTAACAAAATCTTCGAAAAATAAAAGAAGGTATACACCAAACACTTTTGGGGAGGGAACTATTTTAGGACAAACACAATGGAAATGGTTGACCAATGAATTGAGCAACAATACCGCAGATTTTAATATTATAGTGAGTAGTATTCAAATTTTGTCTGCAGAACATGGTTTTGAAACTTGGGGGAACTTCCCACACGAAGTTGATAAGTTAAAAAAAATAATAATAAATAGTAAGGCAAAAGGAGTTGTTTTACTCTCTGGAGACCGTCATATTTCTGAATTTTCAAAAACAAAAGTACCAGCACTTTCTTTTCCATTAATTGATTTCACTTCTAGTGGACTTACGCACTCTTACAATGGTTTCACCTCAGAAAAAAACAAATTTCGTGTACAAGATGTAATTTCTGAAATTAGCTTTGGCCTCTTGAAATTTGATTTTAAAGCACAAAAGATTACCATGCAAATGCGCGGGAAACAGAATAAACTGTTACAAGAATTATTTCAAGTCTATCCATAGACCATTATTCGTATTAAAAAGCGTATTTTTGCAAAAAATTTAAAATAAGATGTCAACCAATAGAACATTTACAATGCTAAAACCAGATGCTGTAGAAAACGGTCACACTGGTGTAATTTTAAACAAAATTAATGCTGCAGGATTTAGAATTGTAGCCTTAAAAAAGACCCAAATGACAAAAGCAAATGCAGAAGCGTTTTACGCTGTGCATAATGAACGTCCATTTTTTGGTGAATTAGTTGAATTTATGACGCGTGGACCGGTAGTTGCTGCTATTCTTGAAAAGGACAATGCTGTAGACGATTTTAGAACACTAATTGGTGCTACCAATCCGGCCGATGCTGCCGAAGGAACCATTAGAAAGTTATATGCAACCTCTATGGGAGAAAATGCAGTTCATGGGTCAGATTCTGACGAAAATGCTCAGATTGAAGGAAACTTTCACTTTTCTGGAAGAGAGCAATTTTAAAGATTTAAAAGTTTTCAAAATACTTTAGAAAATTCGCAACTTTATTGTTGCGATTTTTTTTTATCCTTTATAGAAAAAAAGAGAGCTTAAAAATTAGGACTGGCAATAGTACTAAAGGCATTATGTTTAAATTTGTTGGCTATCTATACTAAAACCATAGAATTTTAGTGGATTTCAAATTGTAATAGCCACCAAATTAGCGGACCTATTGCATAGAAAACATTCTACAAAAAGCTGAAAATTATATTCAAAAAGAAGCTTGTTCTTAATTCATTTAAACCAACATCAGTTTGGAAATTACTTCATCGCCTATTTCATCATTCATCATTTTAATAATTTTGTCTTTCCCGTAACTAAGTTCTTCTCGCAAAACAGAGGACGTTAAGTGGATTAGTAATGTTTTATTCTGCAATTTAACAGCGCTCGTATGTGTAGCAACGCCAGGACCCATCATTTTATTCCAAGTTTCTTCAATCTTAATTTTCTGCATTCCCTTTGTCAAATTATTTTCTTTGATAAAAAGTTGCATTAAGTCCTCTATTGAAAAGGAATCGTTTTCTCTTTTTGACATTTCTTATATTTTATCTTTCTTCTTCAGAATATTGGCTAAAGCTTAAAAATTTTATAGGGTTTATTGCTTTGTTTTACAATGTTCTCTGTTCTCTCCGAATGTGTGTCTGTAATAAAAATCTGACCAAATTCATCATCATTAACTAAATTAATAATTTGCAACACACGACTCTCATCTAACTTGTCAAAAATATCATCGAGCAGTAAAATTGGAACTAAGTTTGATTGTTGCTTTATAAATTCAAATTGCGCAAACTTTAAAGCAATTAAATACGATTTTTGTTGTCCTTGGGAACCAAATTTTTTGATTGGATATTCACCAATTTCAAAACTTAAATCATCTTTGTGTGTACCCGTAGTTGTGTACTGCAAAATTTTATCTTTCTCTAATGAATTTTGTAATAAATCTTTTATCGAAAATTCATTTAGCTGGCTCTTATAAACCAAATCAACGCGCTCTTTGTCATTCGAAATTATTTGATATTTTTCATTAAATATAGGAATAAATTTTTCAAGAAACGCCTTTCTTACTGTATAAATTCTGTTACCGTACTCTGAAAGCTGCTCATCATACACTTTTAAATTTAGCGCATCAAAAGTTCTATTTGCAGCAAAATATTTTAACAAGGCATTTCGCTGACTTAACACTTTATTGTAAGCTAATAAATCTAATAAATAATTTTTATCCTGCTGTGAAATAACTCCATCAATAAATTTTCTCCTCGTATCACTCCCATCCGTAACTAAATCTCTATCTGCAGGTGAAATAATGACCAAAGGCAATTGGCCAATGTGCTCTGAAAATTTTTCATAACTCTTACCATTACGCTTTAAAACTTTCTTTTGTCCCTTTTTTAAACTGCAGACAATTTTTTCATTTCTATTCTCTAAAACATAGTCACCTTCTACCATAAAAAAAGAGGCCCCGTGTCTAATATTTTGAATTGCTACCGAATTAAAGTAACTTTTAGCAAAAGAAAGATAATAAATAGCATCTAAAATATTTGTTTTACCAACACCATTATCTCCTACAAAGCAATTTATTTTATGCTGGAAATCAAAAGATTGTGCTTCTAAATTCTTGAAATTTATTAAAGATAATTTTTTTAAATACATTTTTAATGGGTGTTGTTTAAAACGATTTGCAAATTATTGAAAATTTTGCAAATTATCTGCTTTTAAAATCCAATTAAAAAAACTATTTTTGTCGCTACTAATTTTCAAGAAAACATGGCTACATACAAGAAAAAATATAAAGCAGAAGGTAAAAAAGAGCAACAAGAAGTAGACGAATCTCAATTCGAAACTGCAGGTGTTTTAAATACCTTAGAAGAAACGGCTTCAAAATCTGAACAATGGATTGAAAAAAACAGCAAACCATTATTCACTGCTTTAGTAGCGGTTGTTGTAATCTTTTTGTCATTTTTAGGGTATACTAAATATGTTTCGGAGCCCAATGAGCTTGAAGCGGCTAATGAGCTAGCGTTTCCTAGAAAGTTTTATGACCAGGCCTCAAAAGCAGGTTCAGGAATAGACTCTTTGTTACTATTAGGTTTAGAAGGTGCAGACGGGAATTATGGTTTTTTAGACATTGCATCTGCTTATAGCGGAACAAGTGCAGGAAATCTAGCCAACTATTATGCAGGTGTTTCGTATTTGGAAATGAAGCAGTATGACAAGGCAATTGAATATTTAGAAAATTTTGATTCTGAAGATGAAATGTTAGGCCCTGTGGCTTTAGGTGCCGTTGGCGATGCTTTTGCAGATATCAACCAAGCGCAACAAGCTTTGGAATATTACGAGAAAGCAGCAACTAAGAGAAAAAACGATTTTACGGCTCCTTTGTTTTTATACAAAGCTGGAATGACCGCAATGGAATTAGAGGAATTTGGAAAGGCGGCGGCTTTATTCACCAAAATAAAAGAAAACTACCCAACATCAGAACAAGCTAAAGATGTTGAGAAATTTATAAATGCTGCTACCTACGCTAAAAAATAGGTTTCACTCTGTGGAGTTACAGATGACAGTAGCTCACTATTTGTTGAAAATTGAATAATCAATACTGATTTAAATGGCAACCACAAATTTATCTTATTACGATAAAACAACAATCCCAAATGCGAAGTCTTTTCGATTTGGGATTGTTGTTTCTGAATGGAATCCCGACATTACAAGAAGCCTTGAGAAAGGAGCTATAGAAACCTTAATACATTGTGGTGCGGTCAAAAAAAATATTATTTCCTGGGATGTTCCCGGAAGTTTTGAGCTAGTCTATGGTTGTAAAAAAATGATCCAATCCCAAAAGGTAGACGCAATTATTGCTATTGGAAATGTTATTCAAGGAGAAACAAAACATTTTGATTTCGTATGTGAAGGAGTAACGCAAGGTATTATCGATTTAAACGTGAAACAGGATGTCCCCGTTATATTTTGTGTACTAACCGACAATACAAAGCAACAATCATTGGATCGTGCTGGAGGAACTCTTGGAAATAAAGGCATCGAATGCGCCGTTGCCGCAATAAAAATGGCAGCAATGAAAAACATTGACCGTAAAAGTGAAAGCATCGGTTTTTAAAACCCCTTTTATATGCACACTTTATATATTAATGTAAAGATCAAGTAACCGATTCAATTTGTATTCCAGCGGATCATAATTTTAAAACCTTGTGCACTTTGGCAATACTTTTAACATCATTTTTAGTAAGTTTCCTTTAAATACTTTAAATTTGGTACGTTTTTATCAGGCGTGTACAACTTGATTTACTCTTAAATTTATGTACTAATTTTTTATAAGATTATGGGATTTTTAAAACGTACAAACAAAAAATTTGACTACCAGCCACGCTTTTACAAGGGAACAGGGAGTCCCTTTAAAATAGAACACAAATTAGATCAGTTTAGAACTACAGCTGGACAAAATAAAGGAATTAAAGGAAAACTTGGAGATGCTATTAACGACCTGAAAGCTACAGATAAAAGCACCAACAAAACACTTTTAATAATTATTAGTATTTTAGTATTCATTTGTCTTTACATCATAGATTTCGATCTGTCCATATTTATAAATAAGTAATGTCCGATATCATTCAACTTTTACCAGATCATGTAGCAAACCAAATTGCGGCAGGAGAGGTAGTACAACGCCCTGCATCTGTTGTCAAAGAATTAATAGAAAATGCCATTGATGCTGGTGCAACAAATATAAAATTACTTTTAAAAGATGCCGGTAAAACGCTTATTCAAGTGATTGATAATGGTAAAGGTATGAGCGCTACGGATGCTCGCATGAGTTTTGAACGGCATGCAACCTCAAAAATTCAGAAAGCTGAAGATTTATTTAACTTAAGTACGAAAGGTTTTCGTGGCGAAGCTTTGGCCTCTATTGCGGCTATTTCCCATGTAGAGTTAAAAACAAAACCTATAGAAGATGAGTTAGGGACAGGTATCAAAATTGAGGGAAGTAAAGTAATTTCTCAAGATTTTATTTCTACGGGCGCAGGAACTAGCTTTGCTGTAAAAAACTTATTCTATAACATCCCCGCTAGAAGAAACTTTTTAAAATCAGATACGGTAGAAACACGTTATATTATTGACGAGTTTCAACGCGTTGCGCTGGCACACCCAGATATTTCCTTTTTATTACACCATAATAAGAATGAAGTATACCATCTTAAACAGGGAAATTTGCGGCAGCGTATTGTTGCTGTTTTTGGAACTAAGATGAATGAAAAATTAGTTCCGATTAACGAAAAAACAGATCTTGTTTCTATACAGGGGTTTATTGCCAAACCAGAATTCTCTAAAAGAAAAAGAGGGGAACAATTCTTTTTTGTGAACAATCGGTTTATTAAAAGTTCATACTTAAACCATGCTGTGGTTAGTGCGTTTGACGGTCTGTTAGAGTCTGGTGCGCATCCTTCTTACTTTTTGTATTTAACAGTCCCTACAAATTCAATAGATATTAATATACACCCCACAAAAACGGAAATCAAGTTTGACAATGAAAAAGTGTTATATGCTATCTTAAGGGCAACGGTAAAACACAGTTTAGGGCAATATAATGTAACACCCGTTTTAGACTTTAATAGAGATTCCGGACTAGATACTCCTTATGACTTTCAACCCAACTCAAAAACAACCACAGTTCCCAAAATTTCTGTAGATCCAGATTTTAACCCCTTTAAAGAGGAGCTCCAAAAAGAAATTAACTTTCCCTTTAAAAGAGAAAAACAAACACAAAGCTGGGAATCTCTCTACACCGCTGTTGATACTTCTGATGCTGGTCAAAGCGCCAGCTTATTTGAACATCTAGAAGAAGAAAAAACACAAAAAACATTTCAAATTCAGCGCAAATATGTCATGAGT
>Ga0115001_10000416_pt1 | contig 31267 bp, 31 predicted proteins | sample ArcticOcean_MG_C_12_FD_89869 | JGI IMG/M metagenome (GOLD analysis project Ga0115001, IMG submission 89869) | Marine microbial communities from western Arctic Ocean - ArcticOcean_MG_CB8_130 | ecosystem: Environmental > Aquatic > Marine > Oceanic | place: Arctic Ocean: Canada Basin | collected... | reverse complement strand
GCCGTCTCTCGTCCCCTACCTTGGCGTCCACGGTGGTCATGTACCCGGGGTACTTCTCCTGGACCTTGGACACCACGGGGGTGCCGAAGGCTTTGATCAGGTGCTCGATCTTGGTCAAGGAGCCCTGCGAGGGGGGGGGGAAGAGATTGATTTGTCAAAAAGAACATCTCGCGGGAAAACCACAGGCCCTCGGAAAACGCGAAGGGATGCCGAGGCGGGGGGAAGGACCGACGCGCGTGTTGCGCAGCAGGCTTCGCGCTTCTTCTCGAAAACACACACAGCACACACGAACCGTGTGCTGTGTCACGACACCACTTGACGCGCGAGTTCGCGTCAGGGCGAAAGCAGGCAGAAACCCGCGCTCGGTGCGCAACAGACACAGTTGACCCCGCGACGGACGTACCTTCAAAGCGTTTGTTTCCTTCGCGCTCGTGTAGTACCCGCACGCCTTGGAAAACACGGTGGTGCCGGTGACGAACTCGAACGAGTTCGTCGCGGCGGTCTCGACGAAACCGAGGCGCTTGAGATCGGGGGGGGGGGCGACGGCGGCCATGGCGATTACGGGCGGCGGGGGCGCGTGGAGTGGGGAGGGGGGGGGGCGGGATGGCGACGAAAAGGAGAGCCTCCAAACGTCGTTTGAGAATTCGCGTCTTTCCCGGCGTCTTTCGTTTCGCCACATCAGCTCCACGTGGCATTTAGGTGCTTGGCTGATGTGAGGACGGGTAAGTAAACAATGGGGGTTCGCATGGAGCAGGAAAGGCCAAACGAAGAAAGAGGCCAAAGAGCACCCAATCAGCACTTGGCACAGAGGCACATGCACCCCTCCCCCGTGCGCTTCGCCGCTCGGTTGGTCCGGAACCACAGCTCCTTCGCGCCAGGTTTAGAGCCCGTGCTCAAGGCGCTCGCGCGGCGCTTGCCTGACACGGATACCATCACACCCGGTCGTTTAGCAAAGACGGGAGGCAGCAGCCAACTGTTTGAGCTGCGCTTCGGCGCCGCGGGTCCCGATTTGTTTGGCTACAAGCTCATCGCCAGGAAAGGGAAAAGCTCGCAGGAGGTGTTCGTGAACACCAAGCTCAGTCGGGGGGAGATGGAAGCACACGTGCTTGGGGCGGTGGAGAAGGTACACGGGTGACAGGGGGTAGGTTAGGTTAGGTTAGGTTAGGTAGCACACAGGGTAAGAAATCGATCGGATGTTTTCGCTTTTCAAAGGTGCCTATTTCAAAATACACTCAGATCCGTCGTCGCTTGCCACTTGCCGGGGGCGCACACGGGCACCGAGTTTTGCGCCACCTCGGACCCCGGGACACGAGTCGCGATGGCGCCCATAATGATCGACGACGACAGCGAGGACGACCTTCCCCTGATGGCTCGGCCCAAGCCGGGAGGGAGCGCGGGAAAGAAACCAACCCGCGACTCCTCATCAAGCGAGCCCGAGTGGATGCGGTCGTTCAAGTCCCCCGTGCAGAAGATCGTGGATGACTTGAGCGACGACGACGACGACGACGACGCCGCGTTCCACGCGGCGATGACCGGCAGAAGCAAAGGAGGGGCCTTCGAAATGGGAAGCACACCGGCGAAGATCGTCACGTCACCGGCCAAAGGGGAGACACAAAATGGAGACGACGACGACGACGATGACGACGATGTCGTGGAGGACCTGACCAAGGAAGACGAGGAGACGGGTGAGGTACCGGTTTCCGAGCACCCGGTGGATACTGAAAGTATTGCTAAGAAGGGTGGGGAAGGCGCACCAGTGCCCGCCCCCGCCCCTTCGATTGGTAAAACTGGAAGCGGTCCTCCCGACGCAAAACCTGGCCCTGATACAAATACCCGCGTCGGCGAGCTCCCGCTTTTCGTCCCCGCGGCGCTGAACAAAAGCAAGGTGTTCTTCGAAATCGAGGGAGTAGGCGAGGCGGTTGACTTGGAGGGCGACGTCGGTGTGGTTGGGAGGCTTTTAACAGAAAACAGTGCGCACATGCAGATGGATTTGAAGGGTGTTGTTTACAATGCGAGAATTTTGTCCACCCCATGTAGCGTGGTGATTTTAGCGGTGAACCAAACCGAAGCCAAAGTCGAGAGCGTGTCGAACGACTTCGTGCAGCTCGTGATGGTAGACACCGAGGCGAACAACATGCATGCTGGGGCGACCCTGGACGGGTACCTGGGAGGAGGTGACAGTGACGACGAAGAAGGCACGCGGGTTGGGCTAGGCGCATCCGCAGCCGCCGCGGTCCGGGGGATGGCCGACGACGTTAGCGACGACGGGGGCGGGGGGAAAAGAAAATCAGGCGGCGCGTCGAGCGGCGGCGGCGCGCGGAAAGCGCGGAAACTGGGCGCCGACGGGAAGAGCAGTTCACGAGGAACCGGTAAACCCAAGGCGAAGAAGAAACCGAAGAAACGGCCGAAGAAGAAGTAAACAGGGTTAGCGTGCTGGTTAGCTTTTTAAGACCACCTTTCCGGGGAATACGAGACGATTGATTGATTAGAATGTTCACAACCTCCAAGAGTCCCACGCCCTGCGTCCTCACTCCCCACCACACACACCGTGTTTGCGAGTGTCAGGGCCACCATGTCCGTCATGGTCGCTCTCTCCCTTCCCGTCACTCGCGGTGGCGCTCGTCTCCGTGCGCCGAGGCGGGCGCGCGCCACCGGGACGACCCCGGTGGCGCTTCTCTCGGCCGTTTCGTCGCATCCCATAAAAACGCTTGTGCGTCGCGCGGCGCTCGCCGCGACCGCCAGCGCGCTCCTCGCGCTCACCAGCGTACACCCCACGCACGCGGGTTCCGTACCGTTCGTGACTACTGAAATCAAGCAACTGCAGGAGCGGAATACCGCGCGGGTCACGGCATCCAACCCGATTGGCGAACACACACAGCTTGATGCTGAAGAGCTGACCAACGTCGCGTTGTTCAAGCGAACGACCCCAAGCGTCGCGTTCATCGTGAACAAGCAGAAGCAAAATTCACCATATGGATACGCTTTAGACGCAACCGAGACCCCGATAGGCGCCGGCTCGGGGTTCGTGTGGGACACGAAAGGACACGTGGTGACTAATTTCCACGTTGTGCGCGGCGCTTCGGAAGTCGTCGTGCGTTTCCAGAACGACGCGAAAGAGTACGTCGCTAAAACGCTCGGGTGGGACGAAGACAAGGACATAGCGGTGCTCGAGGTTGCTTTTCTGGATGAGGAGGTTGAACGATTGGATGAGAATGTAGAAATCGCGCCAGCACCGCACCCAATCCCGCTTGGCAAGTCCTCCACGCTTCAAGTAGGTCAGAAAGTGTACGCCATCGGGAATCCGTTCGGTTTGGACAACACGCTAACTCAAGGGGTGGTGTCCGGTCTGGGGCGAACGATTCACGCCGCATCCACCGGCCGCCCAATCGCAGGCGTGATTCAAACCGACGCCGCGATCAACCCGGGAAATTCGGGCGGGCCTTTGCTCGACAGCAACGGGTTGCTGATTGGCGTAAACACCGCAATCGTGAGTTCGTCGGGGGGGTTCGCGGGCGTCGGGTTCGCGCTGCCGATCGACGCGCTGGTTGGGATCGTGGATCAGATCATAAACTTTGGAGAGGTCACAAGGCCGGTGATGGGTCTATTTTTGGCGCCGGACGGAGCCCTGAGTCAGGTTTACGCGCGCAGAGAGGTAACTCCTCGACAACGTCCTTTTTCTGCGACACGGTTTTTTTCGCATCTTCTCGTGTTGACAAATCAAATCCATCTCCCATCCGCACTGACACAGAGAGGGGACAACAAACTCGACGACACAAACGGCGTGTGGGTTCTCGGCGTGGTGAAAGGCGGTCCGGGTGAGCGCGCCGGGATACGAGGCGCGGCGAGGGACGGAACCGGGGGCGACATTTTCACTGGCGACGTCATCGTCGGCGTGGGCGACGTCGCGGTAAACGACAGCTCGGATTTGTACCGCGCGCTTGATGAAATGAGGGGAGGGGATGCGGTGCGCATACGCGTGAGACGGGGAGAAAACGGAACGGAAGTGACGCTCAAAATGGTGCTGGGAGAGAAAGTCACGCGATTCGGCGCGACGTGAGGGATGGGGTTTTACAAGCGTGACGACTGACGAGCGACAAGAACTCAAGAAGTGACAAAAAACACATACCTTCCTGAAAAAAACTCGATGAAATGTTAACCGTTGACCGACACACAAATGGCACTCGTCCATATTGACCGACTATTTCGATGGGGACACCTTTTTTTGACCGAGGCAATTTCGCGTCGCGTCGCTTTTTGCTTTTTCGACGCGCGCACAGAGGGTCGTCGGCGGGTGTCAGTCATCAGCTGACAGGACCGCCGCGATACACAGCCCACCGCGCACCCTGCACCGCGCCAGGGCCAGTGAATCGCTACGCGATCGTCGTTCGTCGACCAGGACAGAGGTCGTCTCCGGTTTCACGGGGGCTCAATCAGCGCACCGCGCGTGGCCGTTCGGGGGAAACACCGATCGGCATTCTCGGCGGCGGTCCGATCGCGTTGGACTTAACGTCGACTTGTCCGATGGGAGACCACGAGTACCGGGTCATCACGGACCCCTGCGAGGGAGGGAAGCGGTTCACGTTGCAGACGCGGGTAACGAGCCGAGGGGAAACCGCGGTTATTCTGATGGGGGTGGATTCCGCGGAGCGGGTGATGTGTCACGCCTCGACTGGGCTGGATCTTCCCGAAGGTGTTTTCGTGTTCAACGTCGGAACCAGCACGAGCGGGATTCTGGACCAGCTCCTTGCGCAAGGTGCTTTGAAAGTGTCACGAGTCGTGGATGTGGACGGTGCGGATGGAACGCACTCATCGATGCCGATTTGCGAGCTCACCCCGGGTGGTGCAGCGCAGCCTCCCTTCGAAGGCGCCGGCGCGACCGCCGCCGCGGCGGCGCACCGCGCGTTGGAAACCGCCGCGGCGGACGCCAGCGAAGAAAACTTCTTCAACGCCCTACGAAACGAGAGCTCTTTGGCGGACGCGCGGCTTGGCAACGGGGCGTCGCCAGCTCCGGCCAGCGGAAACGGTGGGGCGCGCGCCCCCGCAAACGCGACGCCAACCAGAGCTGGGAAAGGCGCGCCCCCCGGGATGCCGCCGCCGCCGCCGCCGCCGCCCGCGACGTCGTCTCCGCGAAACGCGGGTGCCGACATACTCGCCATGCTGAACGGCGGCGGATCGGGATCTCCCTTCCCCCACCCCCCCCCGCCTGCTGGCATGCTCTCGCCGCTCGGCGGTGCAAACACGCCGCCCGCGGGCGTGTCGCGCCAGATGATGCCAAGGACCACGCGCGGAAGCACGGGGGGCGGCGCGCTCCGCGTGCGCGGCGCGGGCGGCGGCGCGCACGACGACGGGTTCTTCGACGCCAGCGCTGGCGCCAACGCGGGCGGCGCGCCTTCCACGGTGGGGTCGGTGTCTGGTCCGGGACCCCGCGACGCACCGCCCCCCGGGCTCTCGCCGCTGGGGAACCTTGGGGGCCTGTCCGGGCTCGGCGGGCTGTTCACGAGCCCCGCGGGCGGCGTGGCGTCGCCCTTCGCGTCGTCGCCCTTCGCCCAGCCCCCGGCGTCACGCGACGCCGGCGCCGATATCCTCGGCATGCTGGCTGGCGGGAAAACACCTCCTTCAAACACGTCGCCCTTTGCCAAGCAAGGCACCCCCAGCAACGAGGACCTTCTCGCGATGCTCAGCGGCAGCGGCGGCGGCGGCGGCGCGTCCCCGAAACCTCCGCCCCCCGGGATGGGCGCGCCGATGAGCGCCGCGGATTTCGAAGCCGAGGCGATGGCGTCTGTGACGAAACGCGAGGATGAAAGGACGAAACAGGAGACAGAAAGCCACGGCGTGCTGACCGATATGGGCGCCCTAGGTTTGGGGTTCGACGACGACGACTTCACGTTGCCTCCCAGGGTGGGGACGCCTCAGTCGATTGAGACGAAGGAAGAACTTGAAGAACTTACGGCGGATGAAAAAACGGAACCCGACGAAACCGACGAAGCGCCCAAGGACAAGGAAGCCGCGCGCGTCGCGAAACGCGAGAAGAAGAAACAAGAAAAGGAGGAGAAGAAACATGAGGAACGCGACGACGTTTTGGGGGCGATCGCGAACGTGATTGAGGACGACGCGGCGGCGAAAGAATCGCCAGCCGAACCGGAACCCGAAACCGAAAAAAGAGAGGAGGAAGAAAAGCCCCCCGTCACGTCGTACTCGAGCGATTTTTTCCTCTCCCTCCGCAGTGTTTGCCGAACCGCCCCCCCCGAAATCGACCTGGAGATGTTCCACGACGCGGACAAAACGAACCCGGATAACTTGAACGCCAAGGCCAAGGCGGAGAAGATACGAGAGCACAAGCTGAGGCGGGAAGAGGCGGCGGCGCCGGAGGTTACGGAGGAAAAGGAGGAGGAAAAGAAGTCCGAGGAAAAGAACGCGGCGGCTGAACCGGCTCCGGTTTCGGAAAAGAAAACGCCCTCGCGGTCGCGTTCGGACGACCGTCTTGACGAGCCCGGGCTGGGCGGCGCTCTGGGGCTGGGTTTTTTAAATATCTCATCCGCGTCCCTTGCTGGGATGGACGAGACGGAAACAACAAAGAGCGAGGCGAAGACGAGCGCCGAGACGAGCGCTGAAAAAGAAAAAAAAGAAACACAAAACGCGCCGGCAAGCGCAACGAAGCCGCCGCCGCCGATGACCGTTTCCGAATTAGCAAAAGCCCTTCTCGCGGAGCTCCGGGGGCTGGAGGACAGAGTGGAGGTCGTGGGGGACGAGATGGGGCCGATGGCGATGCTAAAACTAGGCACGGCGCTCGAAGCGATTCGGGACGAACCGTTCAGGTCTATTTGATTGTGAAGACATTTATCGTAATACCCAAAATCCTGGACTGAACAAAGGAACAATTTCACACCTCGACGGCACGTCCCGGGGCCGTCCCCACGGCCTCTTCACTTTCGGCACGCGTCCTCTGCCCGCGGTCACCCCCTTCGTGGGTTCCGACTTCTGGTTTCCGGTCCATGGCCGCCATGGCTTCCCTTGGCGACGATGGGTACGCCGCGGTGTCTTGTTTGTCCGAACTGGAGGACCCCGGGGCCGCGGCCACGGCGTTGGGTGTTTTTTCCGTTGCGTTTTCGGTGTTCATCGGGTTGCCCCAGGTGTACAAGATCTACTCGCGCAAAAGCGCGCGCGGCGTGTCCTTCCTGACACTAGGCCTGGGCAACATCGGCAGCTTCCTGTACGTGCTGAACCTGACGATTCTGCACTACAACCAAATCGCGCTTTCGGTTTCGGGAGATTTCGCGTTTTGGCTAAAAGCGCAGCGGAGCTTGACGTTCGGTACGTGTTGTATTTCCCATCCTGACACCGTGTGATGCCCCTCTCTGACGTCCACGCCCGTCATTAAAAGGAAGTATACTACATACATCTCAAGTGCACTGTTTTACCGAAGCTGGTGACTCTTTGTCCATCCATCGCGATATACAGTACACCCACACTCGCCGAATCACAAGACTGACACTTTTCTTTTTTACACACAAGTGTGGGTGGAGTTCCTCAACGCGCTTTCCATGTTGGCGATTTACCCGGTGGCGAGTTATTACGCGAGCGATGACCCGGTTCGGGTCAAGTTTTCTCACCTCAACGTGGACTTCACGATCAAAACGCGGGAAGCCACGTTTTACGGGTTCCTAGTTCAAGCCGCGGTGGTGACGCTGTGCTGGCTGCCCGCGGTGTTTTCGTTTGCGGTGGACGGCCGATGCGAACCCCTCGCGGGGTACGGCAACGCCCTGGGTTTGGTAGTCGCGGTGATCATCATTTGCAAGTTCCTGCCGCAGCTTCATGCGAGTTTAAACGCGCAGGGGTCGCACTCGCTTTCGTACGTCACCTACGGCGTGGACGCGGCGGCGGGCGCGGTGGCGCTTGCGCAGAAAGTGTTCGTCACACACGAGCGCCTTTCCTCCTGGTTACCCCCCGTGTTCCTGCACGCCTTGGAGATTGCAGTGCTTGTCATAAACTACGTCAATGACAGGAAACACGGCGGACGGGGGTTCGGGGGGGAGTTTGGTGGGGGCAACGTCATCGGTGAACACGGAGCGGTGGGTATCCAGGAAAATCCAGGAAGAACGGGATCGAACCGATACGAGCGCGTCGCGGACACGGATGCGGATGATGTGTACGCGCGCGAGGGGAGTGAATCAACATACGACCACCGGGACCCATGGGAGAGCGCGCGGTCAGGTACGGGGGAAAGCCTGGAGCGGGGGTACGGCGCGAGGGGGAGCGGGGATGGCGGCAGTTCGAACGCGAGGGGCTCGAGACGAGACGAAACGTCGTTCTTGTGACGGATAGATACGGCGTGATGTGCGTAGTGCAGTGTATTAACTATGAGTAACACTATATTGAGTAGTAACTACGAGCAAACCTGTATTTAGTCTCCTCCTCCTTCCTTCGCCTGCCTCGCCTTTAGCCGTTTCCTCGCCTTAGCGCCAACTTTGTGTCGCCTGCTGGCGGTTTTTTTACGCTCTTTGAATTGTTTTTGTTTTTTCGCGTCGTCGCCGCCTTCAGCTTTTTCTCTCGGTCGTTTCTTCCCTCCATCATTGTCACCGTCATTCGTGTCGTCACCGTCACCGTCACCAGTATCCTCACAGCCGAGTGCTTTCAAGTTCCCGTGTTCGTCGATGTCCTCCGGATTCGGCGCCGGCGAAGTCGGGTCCCATCCTTTTTGGTGCGAGAAGTAGCAATCTTCCCTTCGGCACATCAACCCAAAGGAACAAAGCGCCACGGCTTTCCGGCCGTCGTCCCACCCCTTGGCGTGCGTGATGACGACGTGCTTGCCGTCCATCTCGTTCCGCGGGTGTTCGTTGAAGTCCTTGACGCACCGCTTCGCCTCGGAGCGCGACGAAAACGTCACGAACCCGAACCCCTTGCACTCCCCCGACAACCGGTCCAGGGACAGCCACACGTTTTTAATACGCCCGCACTTCTCGAACTTAGACCGCAAATCCCCCTCCGTGCACGACCGAGGTAGGTAACGCATGTACACCTCGCATGGGTCCGTCTCGGGCATTGCGGCACCGGGACGCGCGAAACCGCGAGCGGCGGGAGGCGGCGGGAGTGCGCGTCGGCGGCGCGCCGCCGACGATTTTAGAGAAAAAGTTTCAATCCGACTGCAGTAGGTAAATATTGGATGCAATAAATTCACATCACAAGCGGTCTCTCCCTGAGTCTCGCCTACAGCAGTATTCTGTACTTCTCCGCCCGCGGCACTTGCCTCAGCGCGACCTCTCCGTCTTGTCGTACCGTCGCGAACGCCCACGGGTCCTGCGCGCTCCAACAAACGCCATAAACACTGCCACCCCCCAAAGAGCCGTACGTCTCGACCAACGCGTTTCCATCCGTGCGATTCTGATTGCTTCTCTTCGCCGCGTCGCGACTATTTGCCCACCCACCACCCTCCCCCGATTCGTCCCGCCACAGCCTCGCGGTTCCGTCCGCCGACACGGACGCGGTTAGCTCATACACAGGGTTAATTCGCACGCTGAACACCGAGTGTTCGTGTCCATGGTGCACCGCCACCGCGCTTTCGGGGTTTCGCAAATCCCAACTTCGCAAAACACCGTCGTCGCCGCACGTCGATAACGCGTGTTGCTTTTTCTGGTCGTAGTCGCAATCCAACACGGTCTGGCTGTTGTGCGAGACTCTTGTTATTTTTGAGCTAATTTGCATGGCCCTCGTGTCGAAAATAGCTACGCCGGACCCTGTGACGACCGCGAAGTTCGCTCGTGCGTGCGGATCCCACGCCCCAGATGACGGATTTTCAATCGCGAAACCAGCCGCCGATTCGGCGAGGTGACTCTCCGCCGCGAGCGCCATCGTCGTCGACGCGCTCGCGTCTAGTTCCCAAATTTTTAAACTATTGTGATCCAGCGTTGCTATTGTTCCGGATACCGACACGTCTCTCTGCGGGTCCACACCAACCCCGACTCCAACTTGCCACCGCACGCACCGCGCCGCGCCCGCGAGGCCGGTGAAGGAAGCTATCGACTCAAGGGATTGATTGGAGTCAGAATCACCGGCGGTCGTTTCGGGGACCCGCCACACCGCGCCTCCGTGGTCCCCCGTCCCCGATGACGGGTTGTACAAGGTCGCGACCAGTGCGGCATTGGCAGGACACGGTTGCAAATCCCAAATCTCACCTGGATGGTGCTTGTATAAACCTCTGTTCACCAAACAGTTCCGGTCGCGGTCGTGCGCCAGGAAATGCACGAAATTGTTTCCCAAAAGTCGCTGGGTGCCCACCGCCAGCACCGTCTCGCCGTCGCCCGCAACGGCCGCGACGCACCGCGACCGCTCCCCCAGCGCGTACGCCACGATGGTCGAGGAGGACATCGTGGAGCGCGCCAAACCGACGGAGGCGCGGGGGAAGGGCACAGCGGAGGCGCCCCGGATCTGTGTGATGAAAGAAAATGTGGAGAGCCGCGGACGTCTCCTTGCAGGTGTTCCGGAGATAAATTATGTCGGACAGTTGTCACTCTGCCTTGCGCGCATCGCGAGGGATGTTCCACGACCGCGACACGCCGCGGACCCCCCCGAGGAGGCTCGTCGGCGCCTCGCCCTGGATTGATGCGTGGTCGCCACTTCACGTGACTCCCGCGACTGCCACCACGAGAGCGCTGTCGTCGCATCACGAATCGGTGTCGAACGCGCTGGCCGGTTATGGACGACCCGCGAGATCGCCGCGTCGACGGGACACTAGAGACGACTGGTCATCACGAGCGGCGACGACGGAAGCTACGTTAGTGCGCGGGCTGCAGCGCGCTGAGGCGAAACACAACGCTGGCGATGCTGCGTGGGTGCTGCGCCTGGTTTCCGACGCTTCGGAGGTCGGATTATTGAGACATGCCACAAACGATGATGCGTTGCGACGCGAGCTAACCGAGTTGCGAACCCGGTTGAGGATGGCGGAGACAACGCTGGGACGCACACGAACGCCGATGCGTACAGTCGCAAGAAATGCGTTTCTTCCAAACACATCACCGGCGAAGTATTATCAAAACGAACGCCAGTCGCCAACGGAGCGCCAGTACCTGAACGAAAACGCAAAGCTCCGGCGCGAACGCGACGAAACAAATGCGCGGTTGCGAAGCGCGTCGGCGTTGGAGTCAACCGCAAAAGCTTCGTCGCCCAACGGAAGTCATCATGGAGTACATCGAGGCGAGTTTAGAATCGTGTTGTCATGGTTACTTATGTCGAGATTAAGTCCTTTCCGACCAGTTATGCTGGTCAGGTGCTATCGTGATGGTAGTCGCTCGTTCGCGCGCCGCGCGGCGAACAAAACGCCAAAGGGGTCCGCATTTCAGAAGTGCGCATTCAAAAGGTGGAAATTCGCTGTGGGGCCCGCCTTTAGAAAAACCCACCCCCCGGCGAGTCGTCCAGCAGATCCGCGATCATGCCGAGGTGCTGGAAGTCATCCTCCAGACCGGGTGACGGGTGCGAGGCGTACGCTCCAGGCGCCTTGCCGGACAGGCCTTGCCGCATGCCATGCCCTGGCGGCGTGCCGGGCGGCGGCCTCGGGCCGCCCGCCGCCTGCGCGAAGGACCCGGGCGCGATCATGTCGTCCCGGGCCTGGCCGGGGGGCGGGGGATGTCGCGGAGGCGGCGGAGGGACCTGCAGGTCACTCGGGGCCGGGGGCGGCCCAGGGGGAAGAGGCGGCGCCTGCAGGCTTCGCCGGGCTTCTCCAGGAGGCGGACCTGGCGGCGGCGGCGGGCCGACGGAAAATCCGTCGAATCCGTCCTGAGGCTCGCGCTTCCCGGACATACCAGGCGGCGGTCCTCTCGTCGCGGCGCCTGGCGCGAGTGGGGCCCCAGCGTTTTCTAACACGTCAAGCCGGTCCCCCGACAGCGCCCTCGCCGGCGAGTGACCCGTTCCACCCGGTTCCACACCACCCGACGAAACACTCGCGCGCGCGCTTTCCAGTTCAAGCCGCAGTCGCGCGACTTCGTTTGTTTTTTCAAAAAGAGCGTGCTCGCATCGCGCGGCGTGCGCGCGAAGCGCCGTGGCTTCAACCGCGCTCAGCGCGCCCTCACCGGCCACAAACTTCGCGCCCTCGTTCTGCGCGAACCACCCCGCGGGCGGCGAGGACGCGGCGCCGGCGCCGGTGTTGCTGTTTGGCGAGTTGGACAAACCGTTCCGGCTGCCTGCCAGCTCGCCCGCCCTGGGCATCGGAAGCTGTTTCTTCCCGGGGGACGCGTTGGCTTCCGCCGCGGCGGCCGCGGTCGCCGCAGCCGCTTTCGTCGCCTTCTTCCCGTGCTTCACGCCGTCGTCGTACGCGTGTCCGTTTTCGGCCCCCTTCTCCGTCATCCTCGACGGCGACTCGGGCGCGTTTGCCGCGTGTTGCGCCGCCCCAGCCGCCGCGGTTCTGGAGTGCGCCCTGGGCGCAGGCAACACTCGCGACGGTGCACCGTCCGCAACCGAGCCCGCGGGCGCGCTTGTCATCCCGTCGCCCCGGTACGAACTTTGGCTCAAATCCTCATCCTCATCCTCGTGCGACCCCGTGGCGCTGAGCATCTCCGCGTCGTCGCCGCTGCCGTTTTCGCTGTCCGCGGCCCTCGCCGCGGTCTCCGCCGCCGCCTTCTCCGCGGCCAAGCACTCCTCCACGAACTTCCTGTTCGCCGCCTGTTCCGCGGCCGCTTTTTCAAAAGCGACTCGCTCAGCAGCCGCCTTCGTCGCCGCCGCCGCGGTCGCCGCTTCGCGCTTTTGTTGCGCCAGTACAAACGCCGCCGCTTTTTCGGCGGCGACGCGCTTCGCGGTCTCCGCCGCCGCCTTCTCCCTCTCCACCTGCTCCTCCGCTTCCCGCAGTGCGCGCGCCGTATCCTTGATCCGTTTCTCCTCCGCGGCTTTCGCATCCGCAATGGCCTGCACAATCGCCGCCGCCTCAGCCTCCTCCGCCGCTTTCGCCGCCAACGCGAAATCCTCGGCGTCTTTTTTATCCTTCTTGCGCTGCTTTTGCTTGGCCTTTTTGCTCTTTTTGTTCTCGTCAAGCTCCAGTGCGAGCCGCTCCGCATCCTCCTCTTCCGCAATCAAAGCCTCTTGCATTTTAATCGCAAGCGCCTCCGCGAACGCCACCTCCACCTTGGTGATGAAAAGGTGGTGCAGCGCGAACATCTCCACCGTGCGCCGGCCGAGCTCCGCTGATACCAATAAGAGAAAGGGTCAGTCTTGTATTGGCAAACAGTCGTCCGGGATTTGGGAAATGCGACACGAACCTAACCGCCGCTCGTCCCGCTCCGCCGCGTCGCCAAACTCGTCCCCGTTTTCCGTCTCGTCCTCGTCCAAGTCGAACGGCGCGGGACCAGACGCGCGCTCCAGCGCGGCGAGCAGGTCACCGCAAGTCGCAGCCTGTGGTGGGGTGGTGCAAAGAAAAACAAAACGCGAAAAGATTGTGTGAGTGTTTGGCTTTCCGGAAACACCAGAAAAAAAAGGAAAGGAAAGAGGTTGTCGGTCCCGTACGAGCGCGCTCAACGAATAAGCGGATTTAACCGCTGGTCTTCAAGCTCCGGCACGCTAATATCGGCATCAGTACGAAGAATGCAATGGTCTCACTGCGCACTGTGACGGGACACGGGGAAAGGGGAGGAAGACGCGAAAACCGGGAGGGAAAAGAAACCAACCTTGTTTTGCGCAACCGACAGCCAAACCGCGCGGTTGGGTTTCGCGTTTAGTTTCGCCGCCTCCGCGTGCGGCATGTTCCCCACGTCCAGCGCGCGGCACCCGCAGTACAGGGCGTCCATAACGAGCGTGCTGGTGACTTCTTTTTCGTTGAAAAACCGCTTCACGACGCCTTTCAAAAGCGCATCCGCCTTCTCCGTGGCGTCCCGGGCTTGTTGAATACCCTCGTCGCTTCGTAGGAACAACCGCATGTCTTCCCACCGCCCGGCGTCCTCTCTGGTTTTCAAAAGCGCCTCCCGCTTTTCTTCAAGGAACCGGCGGCAAATGCCCTCCACGTTCGTCAAATAATCCCTCACAAGCTCCCGCCGGTACTGCGGCTCCAAACACCGAAACGGCCGCGCCGGTTTTTCGTGTATGACCTGCACCTGCGCCTTGATCACGAGCGTGTCCGCCACCGTGAACCCGTCAAGCACCTTGCTCAACTCCATGAACTTCTTCCACCCCCAGTCGTGCTCTTTCTTGCAAAACCGGTGAAGCGTGTCGCTGTACTTGCTCTTTTTAGGGTCCTTGTTCACCACGGCGATGGTGAACTGCGCGAAGTGGGACCAACCTTTTTTTTTTTTTTTGGTTTTCGAGGAGAGCGGATCGAGAGGGAAACGGCGGTCAGAACGGGTAGGGAACGCGTCATAGGACACGGGAAAGGGTTCGCAGTTGCGTTCGTATCAATACCACGCATATCGAGTCGTACAGACTGCAGCGAGTGTTGTCTAGACATCAGGCGAGACTCGCTTTCGGCGTCGAGCGGCGACGGCGAGATTCGCACATCCATCTTTCCATCCATCGAAAAAGGGTTGCGCAAATTCGTACCTGGCAGCAGTCTGTCGTAGTCCGCGACGCAGAGGAACAGCGACAGGTGGTTGTGCACGTCGCATCCCTGGGGGTACACCAGGATGTACCTGTTTCGGGTTTCGGGTTTGGATTGGATTATTTAGATCGGGGCTTGTCAGGCACGTGTCGCAGGTGTGGGTCGCGAAAGTCCGGGGAGACGATTTCGGGAAACGATGGATGGGCGGCGTTCTTGTCGCGCGACACAAATTCGTTCTCGCGCACCATTTCATGCCTCCCACTTCGAACACGTTGCTTCGCAGTTCCCGTTTTGAAATCTCACTGAAGTTCTCGATCTTCCACGTGAACTTGCCGTACAAATCCGTGGGTTGCGGGCCTGGGGATGACAGGGGACAGGGGAGGGAAACGCGTCAGCCGGGCTTCAGAAGGCGCTTTACAATCTTTCGGCGTCGGCGTGAAGTCGCGAGACGGCGGCACGTGAAACGTGATTCACGCCGACCGTCGGTGCCGGCGACGGCGCGCGACGCCCGGTGCGACGGCGATGTCGTGTCGTGAAACATACCGGTGCTATCCTCCTCGCCCCACGGACCGGTGATTTCTCCCACACCATCAAGAGGACCCCGGCGCGCGCGCCACTCCGCGTCCGCGGGGCTGTCCGGAGTCACGGTCAGGCTGCCATCGCCTTGGCGCTCGGAAGATGCGACACCGGCGCCCCCAGCGCCTCCCGCGCCGCCGCCCGCACGTGTCCCACCGGTGCCCCTGGGCCCGGTGGTACCCCCACTGGACATCGTAGTTTCACTCACGGGAAACCGCCACCGGAAACCGCCGCGCGGCGTGCGTACCGGGCTCTGATGCGCACGTCCCGGCGATTTCCTTCACCGGGGCTTTGCCGCTTTGCCCTTTGCGAAGTGCGAACCGAAGCGGTTTGAGACGGAGTTTTTGCCAACTCGAGGTCGCCCGCTCGCGGTGTCCCCTCATCACAGGCGTCACGCGCGTATAACTCCGCGCGTCTCCGTCCGTTGTCGACATGGCGCTCCGCAACGCTCTGGCCCGCGTCGCGGGTCCCCTCCGAGGGTGCGCGGTTCACTCCGCGTCCCTCGCTCCCGCCGGGGTGATCGGTACCCTGAAAACCAGGCCACCACCCGGTCCTTCCCATCGTTCCTACCGCAACCTCGTGGAGCACGAGCTGTACGACCGGTCGCGACAGGAGTACACCCTCGGTAACAGGGTGCCGTCCGTCGCGCCTGACGCGTGGATCGCACCCAACGCCACGCTAATCGGCGACACCGACGTCGCGGACCAGTGCTCGGTGTGGCACGGCTCGGTGCTCAAGGGCGATTTAGGCGCGGTGCGCTTGGGGGCGTTCTCGAACGTGCAGGAAAGATGTGTCATCGACGCGGCAGGGTAGGTGTAACCTCAACAATGAAATGAACACCACTTTCACGAAACCACGCGAGGGCGTGACGCCGACAAGCACCGACGGTCGGAGGAAGCACCGACTGTCGCAGGAAGGACACCAAGGCAAGGGTCGAGGTCGGGCTCGACCATCAATCTTACCGGGTCGTCTCAAAGGGGTTCCCAGAGCCGATTTTTCTCGCTAAAATCAAAAACGCAAAGCTGTCGTCTCTCTCTGTCTAAAAATACTAACCCCTTCCCTCCCTCTTCCAACCGTACAGCGCCGCGACGCGCATCGGGCAGCACGTCACGATCGGCACCGGCACATCCATTTCCGCCGCCGTGGTGGAGGACAACGTGTTGATTGGGACGCGGTGCGTGCTCGGTTCGGGGTCGTACGTCGAGGAAAACGCGGCGCTCGAAGGTAAGGAACTTTCCCATTTACCACACTCCGCCTCCCTGATTGCCCATACAAGACTGACATTTACTTTTTACAATCTCAGCCGGAACCGTGGTGGAACCGGGGCAGCTCATTCCCAGTGGCCAGCTGTGGGGCGGGAACCCGGCGCGGTTCGTGAGGGACCTTGACGGGAACGAGGTGCTTGAAATTCAACAGATCGCGAGGGAGGTGTACGGCAACTCGCAATCGCACGCGGACCAATCCACGCCGTGGGGGCTTGATTACGCGCAAACCGAAGCGCTACGGAAAGCGCTTGGGCGGGAGTGAGTTTCGGAAAGCCGAGACGGGATTACGTGTAAAAAGGGCGTGTGACGGTAGTGGTGACTTGTAAATAACACATCATCGGAGTCACTTGAACCACTTTACAACATCTAAAACGCTTTTCACGAGGTTTCTCATGACGGACTAATCGTAACTCTTTCCGCAACGAACGCGACAGACTTTCCACGTCCCGCAATCGGGCGCGCCGTTCGAGCGAGCCCATTCAAACACTTCGCGGTGACCTTCCCTCGCCGCAAACGTGCACGTCTGCTCGTCCCACGGGCACCCGTTCGCGCACGCCCACTGTAGCATCTCGAGATGCCCGCTCTGCGCCGCGGCCCTGCACGTACCCTTGTCCCACCCACATCCGTTCGCGCGCGCCCACTGCAGCACCTCGAGTTGCCCGCCACTTGCCGCGAATAAGCACGTGTTAGTGTTCCACTGGCACCCGTTCGCGCGCGCCCACTGCAGCACCTCGAGGTGACCTTCCTTTGCCGCAAACATGCACGTCAACTCGTTCCACGGGCAGCCGTTCTCGCGCGCCCACTTCAATACCTCGAGATGTCCGCCCTCCGCCGCCCCCGAGCACGTTTCCGTGTTCCACGGGCAGCCGTTCGCGCGCATCCATTTCAGCACCTCGAGATGACCGCTCCGCGCCGCGGCCTTGCACGTCATATGGCTCCACGGGCAGCCGTTCGCGCGCGCCCACCGCAGCACCTCGAGGTGCCCACCCTCCGCCGCCCCACTGCATAACGTCTTTTGTGACTCGAGACCATGCTTACCTTGCTTAAGCAAGCCCTCGAGCGACCTCCAACACCCCACTTTCGCGGCTTGATAACTGCTAAGCTTGCGCGCGTCGCAACCGTGCGCGGCGGTGGCGACCGCGTCGCACTCGCGAATCTCGACGCCGCGCACGAGCGTCCCAAACCACGGCCGGCGGTGTATCTCCCCGTTTCCGTCGAGCGCGAGCTCGAGCGAGTTTCGATCGACGCGTCCGCGAATCGCAGCAAAAGCGCCGTCTCTGCGCGCGTTCGAGACGTACACGTCCACGCCGAGCGACGCAACCCGAGCGGCTTGAGTCATTTTCAACGCGATTCCGCCGGTGACGTCCGCCACGCCCTCCGCGGCCGCGGCGAGCTCGACGTTCGCGGAGGTGATTTCTGGAGGCGCGGCGGAACCCTGGCCGGTACCCTGGTTGGTGTTTTCGGGAAAAATCACGCCGCCGTCGTGTCCGATGGTAACGCCCGCCGCGACCCTCGTGGCGCGCCACGGAATTAAATCCGTACCAGCCGCCACAGGGTGGTCCAGACGCACTTCTCGAAGAAGGGAAAGTGTTTCGAATCCGGCGTTTGTATTTGTGGTGTCACTTTTCGTCGCGCGTTTTCGTTTCCCAGACGTCCCCAGGGCGTCGTCTTCCCGTGTCACGGCGCGCTCGTCGCCGTCGTCCAACACGGCTTCGGGTTCGCGTTTCACGACGGTTCGGCGGTCCCGTTTCGGCGGCGGCTTGTCGAAAATCCCCGGGACGTCCGTCACGAACACCGCGCGTTTCGGCTTGAGCGTTTCGCACAGTTGGCGCACCAACACGTCACCCGAAAGAATGGAGCACCCGCGTTGCGCGTCAAGCACGACGTCGCCGTGCATCACGCACACCAAACCCGCGTGTATCGTGTTTTTCAGGGATTCGAGCGCGGGCTGCGTCTTGGCCAAGTCCAGGGTCTTGCCACCGTCCTTTGTCCACCAATTGCCAAACGGCGAAACCCCCACCGCGTCCACCCCCGCGTCAACAAGCGCCCCCACCACGCGCGAGTTCAAACGGCACACGGACGCCCGCGTCTTTGCGATGCCTCTGCGCAGGTTCCGGTTAAATGCGTCGTCTGTACCAGTACGCAACGTCCCATTCCCACCCCCCGCGACACCGAATTGCTTCGCGAACTGGTGCCCGAAACTCCCCGCGCCGTGCACCACGACGACGTTGGGAGTTCCTCCGCCAGCGCGCGTCTCCGCTATGTACGCCGCGATCGTACCCGCGACACTTCGCAACGCAGGTTCGTTGAGACATTCCGTCGCGCTGGCTTTGTGCGTGATGGCCGCACCCCCGAGCTTCACCACGAGGTCGACGTTTCGCCAGCTGTGCGTCGGCGCCGGCGTCCCCGCGTTCTCGCCGGACGACTCCGCCATCGCACAGCACCCGAACCCGAACGTCCCGCGCTACCCCCCCCCTCCCCCCCGAAACGCGGGGCTGGCGACGCGTTGCGAGGAGTGGGAAGCAAATCTGTTGGACAGGTGAAACAAACAAAGTGAAAAGTTTGTCGACAGGTAACCAACCACTCATAACGAGATGCGCGCCGGAGTGGGCACGCGTGTTCCGGGGACGGCGGGGGCGACACGCGTGCGGCGTGTGCGACCGGTGGTGTCGCGAGCGTGCGTCACTCGACCGGTTGCGGCGATACGCGCGAAGGTTGGGGATGGGGGGAAAAGGGTGGTGGTTGGGGATGGGCTTGACGTGAAACGTGCGTTGCCGCGTTTCACACGCGCGTTGGTTGCGTTCGGGGTGGCGACGTGTCTCGCGTCCGCGGTTTCCGCGCCGGACGCCCTGGCAGGGAACCGAGACGAGTTTTACATCGAGGACGTACCCCAAGGCTTGAGCAGCGGCGACGGGGGGGGGAAACGAAAAGCAGCCTGTCAAGGTACGTGCGTCGATGACGAGGATTTTATGTCAAGTTGAAGATGCTTTTTCAAGACACGACGCACCGAGTACGCGCGATGGGAGGTACTGTACTGCTTTCTAACCCTACACCCTACACCCAAACCCTACACCCAAACCCTAAACCACCCTCACCTCCAGCCTGGTGCGCGGCGTCAACAAAAAGGAGATTGAAAAGTGCGCGGGGACGTGTATCGTGACTTGCACGCGCGGGGGCGGAGGCGCGCCCGGGCTTGGACCGCTTTCGATGCGGAAAGCACCCGTGGTGTTCAAAGAAGGCTTCAGAAGCAGGCAGTACTGCCTCAACGAGTGCACGGAAATATGCAGCATCACAATCAACGGAAGCAAGGGAAGGTGAGAGAAAGGGACGCCACGCCCATCTAGTTTTACAAGGGATTAAAAGGGGCAAAAACGTGAAATTATGAACCCTCTCAGACTAGATGCCCTATCAACTGCAGAAATCTTAAAACTGGTGGCTCCACGTGAACTTGCTAAACGGATTGGTCGTTTGGCCCGACGGCGCGTGCTTCGTCATTGACCCTGACGCGCGGCGTCCGGTTTCCCTCCGGCGGGCGCCTTCCTTACCGACACCATGCATGCCATGACGACGCGTTTCGCTATCGTGGGTTTCGTCATCGCTGCCGCCGCGGTCGTGGCGAACGCGGCGACCAACGTCACTGGAGACGTCATCCTCCCTCTGCGCTTCAATGGTTTGAGCCTGGACGACGTGCTCGTTTCGCTCGTGACCGCGGAGTCTCTGGTGCATCGCAAGATGACAATTGGGTGGTCCTGGGTGCTGGACAACTTCTCGCACTTCGTCATCGCGGGCCCGCTGACGTTCGTGTTCCACGAGTTCGTGTATTTCACCGCGTGGCTTCCGTGGCTTTTCATGGATCAGTTTGCGTATTTCAAGCGATGGAAGATCCAGCCGGACAAGACGGCGGATACGAACACGGTGCTGAAGTGCTTGAAACGCTTGTTGCTGTCGCACGTGTTCGTGCAGCTCCCCATGCAGCTCATGTTCCACTGGGTGGCGCGGTTTTTCGGGTTCAGCATGTCTCTGCCGCTCCCGCCCGTGCGAGACCTGTTGTGGCAGCTCCCAACCTTTTTCGTGATCGAGGATTTCTACTTTTACTGGGTCCACAGGGGGCTGCACCACAAGAGCGTGTACAAATACGTGCACAAGGTACACCATGAACACACGCACCCGTTCGGAATCGCGGCGGAGTACGCGCACCCGGTGGAGACGTTCGTGTTGGGAATAGGAACCCTGTTGGGCCCGCTTCTTTTCGCGAAACACATGACCACGCTGTGGGCGTGGCTGTTCGTGCGCCTTTGGGAAACAATAGAGGACCACAGCGGGTACGACCTGCCCTTCAACCCCACGAACTTGATTCCCTTCTGGGGAGGCGCGGTGCACCACGACTTCCATCACAAGACGTTCAAGGGGCCGTACAGCTCGATCTTCACGTGGTGCGACTTTTTCTTCGGAACGGACGAGGAATTCAGAACGCAGCAAATGAAACTGCGAAACGGTACCGAAAGCAAGGCGTACCCGGCGCGGTTCAGGGGCGCGCCGAACGAAGCGGCGGCGGCGGCGGTGGGAGCCCACAAAGCCAAAACGGCGTGATGAACGTAGCGAGGTAGCGGACTTGGTGTTATGGTGGAATGTTTGTCAAAAAAATTAATCACAAAAAAATATCACCGAAAGCGTCAACGCGTCTTGCGCAACTCGGAGTGTTCCGCCGAGTCTTCGGGTTCGTCGGCGGCGGTTTCGCCGTGCTCGGCGGTTTCCGCGTCGTCCGCGGCGTTCGTTTCGTCCGCCTCGCCCGCCATTTCCGAGGAATCAGTTTCCTCAATCTCCTCAGTCACCGTGTCACTCGCGTTTGTCTCCGTGCCGTTGTCACCGCGGTCCGACTTCACCGGAATCGGCGCATTTAGCTTCTTCAGCTTGTTCAGTTTGAAATCCAGGGGCTTGATTTCCACCGCGACCTCCGCGGCGGCGAACACGGGCGTTTCCGTGTCCTGATTGTAAAAAAAGAAATGTCAGTCTCGTATGGGCCATCAGCCGGAGGAATGTGGTGATTGGGAAATACTTACCTTCTTTTTCGCCTGCGACGCCTCCTTTTCGTCCAGCCAGTCCGCGAAACCGGTAAGCTCGCGAAGCAGCCCTTGCTTCTCCTCGTCCGTGATCCAAGGCTTGCTTTCCGCGAACAATGCAATTGTTTCCGTGGCTTTCTCCACGAAATCCCTTGCCTTCGCGACGGCGGCGGGGCGCTTGGTGAGTTCCTTTGAACGCGAAAGCCACTCGTCGCCAGTCGACTGCAGCCCGCTCTTCTTCGCGTCGAACGCCGCGGCGGTGGACTCAGCGCCGTCCATATACAGCCAGTCCTCGGCTTCGGACAGTTCTTGGGCGAACCTCTCGCGCTGAGTTTCGTCGGTGACCATGCGTAACTCCTCGTCCTCCTCCACGCGCTCGCGGATGGAGTAGATGTACGCCTCCAAGTTACTCTTCGCCGCTTCCTGCGCGCGTTTCGCCTCATCCTTCGTGGCCAGGTCCTTCAGCGTCGCGATTGATGTCTTGACAGACGCAGGGTCCATCGCAGCCACCGCGCGCTTCGATTCAGTCACGACAAGCGGCACGCGGAACACGCGGCGGCGCTCGCGCATCTTCGTCTCTTTCGCGGCTTCTTTCTCGGTTTCGGTTTTTTCAGACGTCTCAGCGGTGTCGGAACCGGTTTCGTCACCCTCAGCCGCCGTCTCATCGGTCGCGACATTAAGGACTTCGTCGTCGCCATCCGTGTCTTCAAGAACCGTGCCGTCCTCGGCGAGAAGTCGTCTTCCGGTTTTGGTCGTCTCGGCTTCGGGGTCTATGTCGGGTTCGGGTTCGTCAGACTCGGCGTCGTCGGCGGTTTCCGTCTCCGCCGCCTTCGCGGCTGCTTCCTCAGCCTTCGCAGCTTCCTCCTCCGCCTTCTTCAAAGCCTCTTCCTCCGCTTTCTTCTCCTTTTTGGTTTTCTTCTTCTCCTTGGTTTTCTTGACCGGCGGCGGCGGCGGAGGGGGGGGCGGCGGGGGTTCCTCCACCGGCACCATATCGAACACCTCGACCTGGTACTCCGCCTTGTCCATGTAAAGAATCCCGCTGTTGTCCACCGCGAAGTGCGCGTTGATTTTGCCCAGCACGCCGTCGTGCTTCGCGATCGCGTGCTTCACCCCGGTCACCGCGAACTCGCCGAGCACGGGGTTCACGATTCCGGGAGGCAGCTGCTGGCCACCGCTGATGTTGTGGTACACCGTGAAGGTCCGGTCCGCCGTGGCGTTTTGAATCGTCACGATTCTGCGGATGGGGAACCGCTTGTGCTTCGGTAACAGCGGTTTCCGCTCGCCGACCTTGTCCGCGTCGTTCAAGTCAACCTCCAGCCCATACGCCGCCGCGTCCGCGGCGCCGAACTTGCGCATGCGGAACGTGGTGCTCATGTTCGCCGCGAACAACCCGGCGCCCATGGCGACGGCTTCGTCCGCGTCGAGGTGCGCGTCCAAGGCGCGGCCGTGCAGCGCGTCCGACAGCGCGGTTTTGATGAAAGGCACCCGCGTCGCGCCGCCGATTATCTCCACGACTTCGACATCTGTCAACGTGATGTTGTGTTCGGGTAGTGCGTCGAGGATGGTCTTTAACGGCGCCACCGCGCATCGCGCGATGCCCGCGGCTTCCGCCAGGCCTTCGAAAGCCGTCCTCGAGATTGAGGTCCGGAAGTCAAAATCCTCGTGCATGCCCTCCACGGTCATCGGCGCGTCTTGGTTCGCGCTGAGAATCTCTTTGGTTTTCCGAACCTGCTTTCGCAGTTTCGCAATCGCTTTCGGGGCGGTTTTGGAGGAGACTTTCGGGTTATGTTTCGCGTCAAACTCGCTGGTGAAGTGATCAATCAGGAGCATGTCCATGTCCTCGCCCCCGCAAGATGCGTCCCACGCAACCGCTTTGACTTCGAACTGCCCATGCGTCTTCTTTTTACCCCCCTCCTTCCCATCAAAAGTGGAGTACCGAACAAGCGCGGCGCCCACCGACGTGGCGCCCATGTCGTACACGATCGTCCACCTGATTGTGTAAAAAAAGTGTCAGTCTCTCGTAATGTGTATGAGTAAACAGTCAGGGTAATGGGCAGAGGTAATAGTCCCTTCTGGTACGAGTATGGACAATCGCGGAGGCGGAAAGTGGTGATTGGGAAATACTCACGTCGGCTCGGTGGTGAACTCCTTATCAATGCCCCACTGCAGCGCGGCGCATGAGAGGTCGCTGACTTCGGCTAAAATGTTCAGCCCCGCGATGTCCGCGGCGTCGTACAAGGCGTACCGGTGGGTCTGGCCGAAGTAGGGCGGGATCGCGATGACCGCGTCCTGTTGTTTTTGTTGGCATGGATTTGAGCAAGTGAGTGGAGTGTGTCAGTTGAATGCTTTAATGACTGTGAGTTGTGAGCATGAGCTGACACTCAACTCGCATGAGCTGACACTCAACTCACATTCAACTTGCCGTCTGGCAGTTGAGTGGTTTCAAAAATCGGTTTCAAATTTGCGGTCAAAATGCGCTGAAACCAGTTCTTCCATTTCCATCGGCCACGTTGATGCGGGAAATACGCGGCGCTTTCCCACCCCAAAAAAGAAGATGCAAGAATCATGTGCGTGCACCCGATCGCGCCGTTTCGGTTGTGTCGTGTCGGGGGGTCCTATATAGTCCTAAACAACAGCACCACCACGTACCTTGATCTGTCCTTTCCCCATGCCTTCGCCTATTTTCATGGCGTACTGCAGCACCATGGCCACCAGTTCCTCCACGAGGTACGCGGTGCCGGTTTCCGTCACGATCCGCGCGGTGTTGCGTGTCTTGTCGGTCTCGACTTTAAACGGGAGCTTGTACCTCTGCAAGTATTCACTGAAGTGCGTTACCTGCGTTTCCTTGCCCAGCAAATCCCGCAGACGCGTGAACACCCGGTCCGGGAACCGCGCGCTGTACGTCATCGCCTCCTCCGCGAGCCACCGGTCGCCGCCCGTGAAGGAAACCGCGGCGGTGGATTTGCGTTTGCTGATCTCGTTGATCACGATCGAGATTGGGGTGCGGCCTGGGGCGACGATGGAGACCTTGACGAACTCGCTGCCGTAATCGATACCGAGCACCGCGGCGCTTGAGGAGGCGACGCACATCAGCGCCGCCAACGCGAACACCCAGGCCCGCGCGAAGTGGCGCATCGCGAACGGAACGTGTGGGCGCAGAAGTGACAGGCATGTAGGCCGCGGGGAGAATAAAAGTGCCGCCTGGCTAGGCAAACAAATTTGGCTCGGCGAAAGGACGTGTCGTGGCCAATGAAACTAACTTTTTGGTTTTCAAGGCCTCGGACGCCTCGACGCTTGCGCGCCATACCACGACGCGCGTCCGCCGCACGCGAGGTCGTTTCCACAGAACACCAGCGCCAGCTTACATGCGCCGCAACCTTCTCCGGGAAGAAACCCCCTCGCCCTCCGGTGCCACGCCTGATACGTGCGTGGTGGCGCAAGACCCTCCTGGAAGACGCACGTCCCTGGAAGACCTTTTCCGAAGGGAAGCCGCCAGTGGCGAGGACTCGCTGTCCGACGTGGTTCTGGACGTCAACAAGGCCGACGACGAGCCGCACGTGAGTGCCACGACACGGCCGCGTGGCCGGAACGAAACGTCGCACACCACCCACACCACCCACGACCGGGTCCAGCACCCAACCTCCCCGCCACGCTCCCCCCAAGTCGTGGTTTCGTATGAGCAAACCCACGCCGGGGGAAAACAACACGCGCGAACGCAAGTCATAGTGACCGGGGACGGGTCCTTCATTACGCCACCGAGTGATACGCGAACCGAAATCGAACGGGAGGACACATCTTTCAAAGGCAAGGACTCGTTCGCGCGTCCTAAACCCACGCCGTGGAACGACCGGGGCAGCGGTTTCTACGAGAAGCAGCGGAAAAAGTGCCGCCAGCCCGCGTTGGTGGCGACCGGGACGCACGCCGGTGCGAGTTTGGTGAAGGTCCGGGGGCGGTCGTTGCTGAAACTGCTGAAACACGACGCCTTCACCAGCCTAATCGAAGTACACTGGTCCTTCCTACTGCTGGTGGTTTGCGCCATACACTTGGTAACTTTTTTCGTATTCGCCGGGCTGTGGGACGGCGTGCACAACGCGAACCCGAAGTGCTTGATCGGGTTCGACAAACACCCGTGGTCCAGCGCGCTGATTTTCAGCATCGCCACGCAGAGTACGTTGGGTTATGGGACCCGGGGAATTGTGAGTGGGTGTCGCGTTGGGACGGCGTTGCTGTTGGTGCAAACAATGGTGGGCGTGCTGGTGAGCGCCACTTCTTTGGGGTTAATTTTCCAGCGCATCACCGACCCGCAGCGCCGCGGGAGGTCCATTTTCATCAGCGACGCCGCGTGCATCGCCACGAGGGACGGGGAGTTGAAGCTGATGTTCAGGGTGGCGGACGCGCGGGACAGGAAAGTAATAGCGCCCGTCATACGAGCGTGTCTGTACACGTGGACCACACGCACCACCTCGGAAGGCGAGGAAATCCCCGTGCTAGCGCAGGTACGTATTGGGCCTTTCCCAAATCCTGACACACTGTTTGCTCACACGAGACTGACACTTTTCGTTCACAACCGCAGCCGATTTCCATTTCCAAACTGGACCCGCTCATGTTGTTGCCGATCACAGTCGAGCACGTGATTGATGAAAACTCGCCCTTGTTCAGGCACACGCACGACAGTCTAGTGAACTGCGGCGCCGAGATCGTCGTCGCTTTTGAGGGGTGCATTGACGCTACCGGGCTGAGCTTTAGCGCGCGACAGTCCTACCTCCCGTCCGAGATTCTGTGGGGGCACACGTTCCGCAAAGGTACATAATTGTATTTCCCGAATCCCAATACTATTTGCCCATACAAGACTGACACTTTTTCTCTACAATGAAAGTCATTCGGCAGGCGCCCGCGGGCGCGACGCGGCATGAAGTCGCGCTGGGTCGGTTCCACGAGCTGGAACCGCAGGCGTTACTGGAGAGCGACTGGGTCCGGAAACGGCTTGGTGGCAGAGGCCACATGGTGCTCACCGCGCAGCAGATGTGCGAGGCGAGCATCGAGGCGAGCCGGGGCGGTGGACGGGGCGTGGTGCCTTTCCCGGTGGTGGGCGCGAACACGTTGGTGATTGCGGATTCGTGCGTGCTGTCGTCTGACAAAAAACTCACATTCCGCGTCGCGGACACGCGCTCGCCCTGGGGCTCGCAGTTCGTCAACGTGAGAACCACCGCGCACCTGCACGTGTGGCACGCGCGTGACCAGGTGCACGAGAGTTTTGAGTTGGAGCTGACCAACCGAAACAGCTCTGCAGTTTCTTCAAAAACAAAAGACCGCGGCGTCGCGACAAGCCTCTGGGCGCCGACGTGCGTGGAGCACGCGTTGGGTTCGGGTTACGGTTCAGATGACGGAAAGTTTGAGCAACAGGATGGGGAAACGTTTTCGCCGGTAGTCAACGCGTTTTGCTTTCCAAACGAGACCGAAGAAGCAAACGCAAACCAGCAACACCCTACCCTGCACGGTCGGTACCAAGGTAAGTATTGCATTTCCCAAATCCCGCCGACTGTTTGACCATACAATACTGACACTTTTCTGGCAAAACTCAAGACGCCGTGATCGTCGTGCAAGTGGACGCCGTTTCGATTTGCGACGGTACGCCGAAAACGCGACGGCGGTGTTTCCGGGCGCGGGACATCGCCACGACGAAAACGTTCGCGCAGATCACGTCGCCGCCAAAACGCAACAAACTGTGGGCGGAACCGGGGGTGGACTTTGGGAAGTTTCACGATCTCGTGTGATTCGGTTGGCAGTAATAGGTACCCGCGGGTAGTCCTCAACAGCAATACTACTACTGGTAATTTGTTTGACCGCGCGTTACAACCCTATCAGTAAACCCGCCGTGCTCCTCACCCTTAAGCAGCATCGTACCTCGCGTCTTCAAACGCGGTCGCGGTCATTCGTTTCCGGTACTCGTCCACGAGGGACTCGTCGAGAAGCGTTTGCGGTACCGCGCCGGCCAAAGCGGCTCTTCGCAAAACGTGAAGTTGTGCGTCTATCACGATCAGCGCGTTCGCCGCCTTCGTTCGCTCCTTCTCACTGGCGAAGGAAACCTTGTCGAATCGTTTCGCCTGCCACAGCGCATCCTCCAAAGCCCGCAGCACGAGCTTGGAGCGCGCCCGGCTAAACTCGCCAGGCCGACTTTGCGCAGGCTCCGTTTGCCACAAGGTATCGGGGAAGAAGAAATCGCCGGGCCCGGGCGCGTTCGCGGCGGCGCCGGGTCCGGGCGGCGATTGGTTTTGAGTTTGATATTGATTGCTTCTCGTTTCTTCCGTCAGCGGTGCGATGAAAGCCGTGTCCCTAGTGAGGTGCACGACAATCTCGTGGACGCGATACGCGTGTTTCTTGAAACCCAGCGCGGCCGCTGTCGCGACCGCGGCGGCGGTTGCGGCGCCGCCCGCGTTGACGATCTCGGTCGGGTCGACCGGAACGTTTTCGTTTTGAAGCGGAACCACCACGGGTTCGCGATGCGGAACCTGAGAGATAAAAAATAAAGTGTCAGTCTTGTATGGGCAATCAGTCGGCGGGATTTGGAGTTGGGAAATACGGACCTGCGCGTCGAACGCCAGTGAAACCACCCCGTCGTTGTCCACGCGCTCGCGAATCGCGCGCCGAGAGACTCTGGGCAGGTTGCAAGTGTCCCACACGGACACAGGGGACATGCAGATCCAGTCAAGGGCGCCTGATTGAAATAAAACAACAAATGTCAGTCTCGTATGGGCAATCAGGGAGGCGGAATGTGGTGGATGGGAAAGGCCCTTACCGGCGGCGAGCGCCGCGTTCGCCAACGCGGGGCCGCCGTTTTCGAAAAAAGTAACCCGAGAGTGGGAAAGAAAAGGGTCAGTCTTCCTGTGACGTGTATGAGTAATTACTCTGGACAATCGGCAGTACTTCGTAACGTGTATATCCGGGATTGGGTAGTTCCGTAGTGGTACCGGACTTTCCGACTGTACTCCATAAAACGCAGGTAACAGTGCGCTTGTGCTGTATTTGTAATTTGTAAGAGTTGCAAGTACGCCAGTACGAGTTACCCGTAGTGCGCGTTAAATAGTCACGAACGGGGCGGTAAACAGTGTGTGGCGGATTTGGGAAAGCATGACATACCTTAACGACGTTCGCGACGTCCGCGTCGTCCACCGTAACCAAGCTCACCGCCACGGTCGCGGTCCACCCCTCGGTACTCCCCCGCCCGGTACCCGGGGGGCCTTGCGCGACACCGCGGAACGTGAGCTTGTGTTCTCGAATCTCGTTGTGAACACTTGGCGGCGACGGGCCGCGCGTCGCGGTGATCCGGCGCCCGATCGCGCGCGCCGACGTCGGGTCCGAAACCGTCACGTCCACTTGGCATTCCACGGGCAAACATTCCACCTGCCGTTCCACGGCATCAACCGTGTTGCTGAGTATTAAACTCGCGCTGCCAGCGGGCGCTTGCGATCCCAACGACCCTCGAGCTGGATTCGGGTCCGCAAATAACACCACCACCCCCGCGCTCGGGGTCCACGTAAACGCGGCGGTGGTGAAGGCGTGGTTTGGTAGTAAACCCGCGGCGGACTTGGGCCGAGTTTCTCTCCGCGCGCGCTCCATCAAACGCGACGCGTCGTCCGGCTCCTGGTTCGGACCAGCACGCCGCTGTTGCGGCGTCGCCGCCGCCTGAGAGTCTCTCGGGTCAAACACGTCCATGCGGTGCCACGCGCGTCCGAACCGCCCGCGCCACTCGTACGTCCGCACCACGTTTTCCCCCCGGGTCGCGGTGGCGAGATACACGTCCCCCACCTGTTCGGGCAGGAGAACAGCGTGTTCGCCGCCCACGAAGAGTCGCGAGATAAATGCGGCGACGGAGGTATCGCCCGGCGCGATGTCGCGGCCGGGCGTGGCCTCCACGGAGACGCGATACGACTCCCTACCCACCGGGGGGGGAGAGTCTCCCTCTGGCACGCGCCTCGTGAGGTTCACGGAAACGCGAACCTGGCTCCACGCCACTGACGTGCGCGTGGGCGAGCTCGCCAAAGACGCGAAACCAGCCACGAGACGCGCGACGATCGTGCCAAACACTTCCGTCTCCAGGACCGCGGGGTCCAGGGGAAGGGACGCCGGTTCGGCCATGCCGCGCGCGCGCGCGCTTCTGACTGCTGCGCGGGAAACTCCTTCCCCGAGAAAAAGAGCCAGCACACTACTTTAGCTGGTGTTTGGAGTCCTTGTCACGCAGTGCACTCCTACCGCGCACGTCTCGCTCTGGGTGACGACGATGTCGTGTGCCGTCGGCGCGAGGCTCGCTGTCCCCGTCGCGCGGCGCGTGGTCCTGGTGAGAGCCCAAAGGGTGTCAGGTATTACAGCGCGCGCGTCGTCGCGCATCACGGGTCCCGTGTTGACGCGATGCAAGCAAAAAGACGCCCTCCATCGCGTCCGCACCGTGCACCTCTCTGTGCTCGCGCCGAGACGAGGTCTCGCCGCTAGCACTGCGGTAGCTACGAACGCGAAAAGCAAAGCAAGCGCTACCTCAGGCGCTTCAGCAATCGTGTCCGATACGGACAAACCCCTGTACGAAGCCGTGGTGGTCGTGGCGGGCGGCATCGAAGATGATGGGTCCTTGCCTGCGTGGGTGACTGGGCGGTTGGATTTCGCCGCGGCGGAGTACGAGCGGCACCAACGCTGTAACACCCCACATAACACCCCACCACCGTACATCGTGCTGTCAGGCAGCGCGACGCCTCACAAGCCCCCTCCTGTCGCGAAAGGGGGCTTCACGCTTCACGAATCCACCGCGATGGCGAGTTATTTACTTGGGAAAGGAATTCCCGGCGATGCCATTCTCAAAGACACGTCGTCGATGGACACCATCGGTAACGCGTACTTCTCGCTAACCACGCACGCGGTGCCGAAGAATTGGAAAAACGTACTCATCGTGACGAGCAAGTTCCACATGGCACGAACAAGAGCCGCGTTCGAGTGGGTGTGGGGTCTGGAGAATTTGGATGGCGGCAAGTTTAGCGAAATCGCGATGGCGTTTCACGCGACCGATGATTTCGGTTTGGCGCCGGAAACCGTCGCCGCGCGGTTGGCGCGAGAACAAAAAAGCGAGCGGGCGCTTCGAGCGAATCGTGAAAAAATCAAAACCATCACAGAGTTCCACCACTGGCTGTACACCACGCACATGTGCTACGCGGTGGGTAGGCAGCACGAAATAGGCGAGTTCGAGGAGATGAAAAACGACCCGGCGCTCAAGTCGTATTGATTAGTATTATTTTTTTGGAAGTAGTCGTATTAAGTATTTTTGTATCCTCAGTCAGTCATACTGTGATACGCTCTCGCTTTCGCTCTCGTCTTGATTAAAGCGAGGGCATCCGTTCACGAGCGCTCAATGCAGCAACTTGTGGTGCCCGCAACTCGCCGCCCACCCGCACGTGGTTGCGTCCCACGGGCACCCGTTCGCGCGCGCCCACTGCAGCACCTCGAGATGTCCGCCCATCGCCGCCCACGCGCACGTCCCCTCGTCCCACGGGCATCCGTTGGTGCGCGCCCACCGCAGCACCTCGAGGTACCCACCATCCGCCCCCCCCTGGCACGTCCCCTCGTCCCACGGGCAGCCGTTGGAGTGCGCCCACTGCAACAACTCGAGGTGTCCGTGAAAAGCCGCCTCCGCGCACGTATACTCGTTTCACGGGCAGCCGTTGGAGCGCGCCCACTGCAGCACCTCGAGGTGTCCGTGCAAAGCCGCGTTCGTGCACGTCCCCTCGTCCCACGGGCACCCGTTGGTGCGCGCCCACTGCAGCACCTCGAGGTGACCACCATCCGCCGCCCCCTGGCACGTCCCCTCGTCCCACGGGCAG
>Ga0115001_10000415_pt1 | contig 31276 bp, 23 predicted proteins | sample ArcticOcean_MG_C_12_FD_89869 | JGI IMG/M metagenome (GOLD analysis project Ga0115001, IMG submission 89869) | Marine microbial communities from western Arctic Ocean - ArcticOcean_MG_CB8_130 | ecosystem: Environmental > Aquatic > Marine > Oceanic | place: Arctic Ocean: Canada Basin | collected... | reverse complement strand
TCCAGAGTTGGCCGGACCTGGAAGATGGATTAGTCAGCGAGGGAGTGGAAACGACATTTACTGATACCTCAGCCGAGAGTCGGCGGTTTTATATCGTCGAAGAGCTTTAATGTTCTGATGGCTGGATTCTTTATAAATATTCTCTCTTAGCAGGGATTGGCTTCTGAGTTCACGACCCATTGTATTGGTTGAGGGGCATGCGGAGCTGAGCGGTTAGGTGCCGCGGCTCCTCTCCTTGAAAGGGGCGGTGCCGGGGTGGAGGGTTTGGCAATGACGGGAATTTGAAGTGAGAGGTCTTCTTTCTTACTCTTGGCGGAGGGCGTCGATGGGGTCGAGCTTGGCGGCTTGGGAGGCGGGGTAGATGCCGAAGATGATGCCGGTCAGTCCTGAGATGCCGAAGGCGAGGAAGACGGACCAGGTGGTGATGATAGTCTTCATTTCGGTAAAGTAGGAGACGCACAAGGGTACAAGGATTCCGAGGAGGACTCCGATGATTCCGCCGCCGACGGAGAGCACGATTGTTTCGATAAGGAACTGAACGATGATGTCCTTGCGCTTTGCGCCAAGAGCACGGCGGACGCCGATCTCGCGGGTGCGTTCGGTGACAGTGGCGAGCATGATGTTCATGATGCCGATGCCGCCGACGAGAAGCGAGATGGCGGCGATGGAGCCGAGAACAATGTTGAACATGCGCTTGGTGGCCTCGGCTTCGCGGAGGAGCTGAAGGGGGACGATAAGTTCGAAGTCCTTTTTTTCGTGGAAGTGATTTAAGAGGTGCTGGATCTGCTGCTCACCCGAGATGACGGCCTTGGGATCGGTCATTCGGACGATGAGGCGGTGGAGCTCGACACGCTCCGCGCTTATGCTGCCGGAGCTTCGCTTGATAAGTGTCTCGCCGAAGCGGGAGCGGGCGGTGGAGAGGGGAATGTAGATGTTGTTGTCGACGGCTTCCCCCTGGCTATCGCCCATTTGGGGGCGTTGTTTGGAGGTGCCGGTTTCATCCACGATTCCGACGATATTGTAGTAGCTTTCTTTCACGCGGACGGCGGATTTGAGCGGGTCTTGATAGGGGAAGAGTTTGCGGACGAGATCCTCGGTGATGACGCAGACGTTGCGTTGGAATCGTTCATCGGTGGGGGTGAGAAAGCGGCCGGCCACGAGGTCGACATTCTGCACGAGGGCATAGGCGGGAAGGGTGCCAATGACTTGTCCTGATTCCTGGCTTCGGTCGAAGCGGATGTTCTCGCGGATGATGCGCATGGGGACGACGCGCTCGACGCCTGGAATGGTGTCTTGAATGCGGGTGACGTCCTTGTTGGTGATGCCGTATTCGACCGAGAAGGATCGGCCGCCGGAGTTTTGTTGGTTGTCCTCGGGTGGCTTGATGCTGTTGACGATGATATTCTCGCTGCCGAGTCGTTTGATCCGTTCCTGGGCTTCGTAGGAAGCGCCTTCGCCAATCGCGAGCATGGCGATGACGGAGCAGACGCCAAAGATGATGCCCAGCATGGTGAGCCCCGAGCGGAGCTTGTGCAGCAGCAGGCTTTTGATGCCGAGCTGGACGGTGTCGAGGAAGTGGGAGGAGATCACGGCTTTTGGTTGATAACCTCACGCGCGATCGCACCGTCCTTCATGTGAATGACGCGGTGGGCATGGTGGGAAACGCTGTCGTCGTGTGTGACGAGGACGATGGTGCGGCCCTGCTTATTGAGGTCATCGATGATGTTGAGGACTTCGATTTCGGTTTGTGAATCGAGATTGCCGGTCGGTTCGTCGGCGAGAATCATAAGGGGTTCGTTGACGAGTGAGCGGGCGATGGCGACTCGTTGTTGTTGTCCCCCTGAGAGTTGGTTGGGCCGGTGGTCGAGGCGATCGTTGAGTCCGACGAGGTTTCCGAGTTCGATGCAGCGTTCCTTGTGTTTTTCGAGATCCTCCTGTTGGTAGATGAGGGGGACTTGGATGTTTTCGAGAACGGTGAGTTGGGCGATGAGATTGTAGGACTGGAAGATGAAACCGAGTCGCTTTCCCCGGGCCGCGGAAAGGGTGTCGTCATCCATTTGTGCGACATCCTCGCCTCCCAGGTGATACTCACCGGTGGTGGGGCGGTCGAGGCAGCCGAGGATATTGAGAAGGGTTGATTTCCCGGAGCCGGAGGGTCCCATGATGGCCACGAATTCGCCTTGTTGAATCGTGAGGTTGATGCCGCGAAGAGCGTGGACCTGGACTTCGCCGACTTGAAAAATCTTTTCGACGTTCTGGATGCGAATGACTTCGGTCGTCTCAATTGCTGGGTCGGAATCGGACATGTGCGTTACTCCGGAGATTTGTCATCGGTGGTTTCTCCGGTGAGGTTGATCCGGTTGTCGAGAGGCGGGTTGAGGATGATTTGCTGATCTTCTTCGAGGCCGGATCTGATCTCGATGTATTTGGTGTTGAACTTGCCGACCTCCACTTCGAGGGGTTCGAGTTCCCCTCCGTCGTTGCGGTAGCAAAGCTGTTTACCATCGACGGTGGTGACAGCCTGGATGGGGACGGTGAGGACGTTGGTGAGTTCCTCGATCACGATTTCGACCTTGGCGGAAATGCCGGGTTTCACGCCCTCGATGGTGCCGGCGATGGTGATTTCGGTGGCGTAGACCTTGAGGTCTGGATTGGACCAGTTTCGGTCGCTGTCGGGGAGGATTGCGACCTTGGTGACTTCTCCGTCGAAGCGTTGGTCGGGGAGGGAATCCAGAACGATATAGGCTTTTTGGCCCTTCTTGATCTGGCTGATCATAGATTCGTGAATCTTGACCGAAACCTTCATCGAGGAGACATCAGGAATGGAGATCAGGGTAGCTCGGTTTCGGACGGTTGAGCCCTCGGCGATTTGGGCATCATCGCCCCAGCGGCTGCGGGGTTTTGCGTAGATGACGAGCCCGTCCTGCGGGGCTTTGACCTTGGTGGCCTTGAGTTGCTCGATGCGTTTGGCCAAACTGTTCTCGGTGAGCTTGAGAGTGATCTTGGCGGAGTTCACAGCGGCTTCGTCCTGGGCGATTTTACTTTCACCTTGCTTGATCACGCGGTCGAAGCTGGCGCTTGTTTCCTTTTTATTTGAGACGAATTCGGCGTATGCCTTTTGCAGGTCGAAGGTTTGAAGCATCTGATGGGTGCTTTTGGCCGTTTCGAATTCTTTCGATCTATTGCTGACTTCCAGCTTGTCTTTATCGACCGTGCTTTTGGTTTCGTGTCCTTTGTCGGAGAGTTTGATTGACCATTCGTAGCGCTGCTGGGCGAGTTTGAGGGATTCCTCGGCAGTATCGATTTTGAGTTCTGCCTCACGGACCTTGTGGGTGCGCTCAAGTTTCTCAAATTTTTCGAGGTCCATGGTGGCGAAATCGACAGCCAGTTTAGCTTCACTGATGTCACTTTCCGAGGTGCTCCTGGTGATGATAAGATCGTTCTCGGCCTTGACTAGGGCGGCCTGGCGGGACTCAAACTCGACGCGTTGTTCTTCGACATTTTTTTCGGCTTCGCCGGTGTCGAATTCAACAAGGAGCTCGTCCTTTTTGACGTATGTTCCTTCGGGGATGAGCCAGATGATGCGTGAATCACCATCGATGGTGTTTTTGACGACGACCTCGTTGACGGCTTCCAGGGTTCCTCCTTCGACAATGGAGATGACGAAGTCGCCCCGCTTTACGGTATGATTGAGGGCGGTGTCAGCATCGCCGTTACCGTTACCGATGATCAGGGCAATGATCAGGATGACTGCGGCAAGGGGGATGAGAATTCTTTTTTGAAGGAGAGCTTTCATTGGAATAATCGGTTGGGTGGGATGACAGTGCCGCCCACTTCAAGAGGGAGGCTTTTTTCAAAGGAAGGGGGCGCTTTCTTGAACTTGATGTTGGATGGGTTCTCCTTGAGCCAGTAGCGCTTTTGGTCGGATTGAAGGACACCGAGATCAATGAGGAGATTGAGGCGGGCTCCGAGGTAATCGACAAGAGCCCGGGTTTCGGCATTTTGAGTAGAGATGAGGGCGTCCTGGGATTCGCTTAGTCGACGGAAGATGACGGTGCCGGCTTTGAGTCGGAGTTGGTTGCCTTCGACTCGATTTTTGGCCAGGACGACGGCGTTTTGCTGGATTTGGTAGGACTGTCGGAATTGCTCGAGTTCACGGATGCGTCGGTCGAGGAGATTGCGGAGCTCATCGAAGTTTTGTCCGAGAGTGCGGGTGGCGGATTCGAAGTTAATGAGGGTGGCGCGGTAGTCGTTGCGTTCGCGAAGACGATCGAGGGGGAGATTGAGCTGGAGACCGACGGAGGTGCGGACGTTTTTGAAGTCGAAGTCTGTGTAGTCGGTGGGTCCGCCGTCGCTGTTCAGGGAGCCGCTGCCGATGATGTTGAGGTCGGCCTTGAGTTGGTTGGCAGCGATGGCGACTTGGCGCTTGTTGTCTTCGAAGCGGTCGATTTGGTTGAAGAGAGGAAGGCGGTTGTCGAGGGCGACGAGGAAGCCTTCTTGGCTTCCGAGGTAGAGTGACTTGGCTCCGGCGGCGCGGATGAGATCGATCTCCTTATCGTCGAGTCGCAGGTTCGTGGTTTGTGGGAGGCCGAGGGTGATCTTGAATCGATCGAGGGCGTTTCGATAGCTCGTGATGGAACTGATATAGCGGTTTTTGGCCTGGAGTTCATCTTGCTTGGCATCGCCTTGGGCTTCGGGTGATTCCCGGTCGACACGGGCGGTGAGGTATTCCTTGTTGGCTCTGCGGGATTCGTAGTTGTTGTATTCGTTGAAGATAACGTTCTTAAGCTGGAGGAGATCGAAGTAGTCGTTGACGATTTCGACCGAGAAGGTGTTTTGGAAATGGGAGAAGTCACGCACGGCGTAGACGACGTTTCGGTTGGCTTGTGTGAGTCGTTCGGCGGCGATCTTGCTGCCGGCTCCCCGGAGGAGTGGTTGGGTCACGTTTAGATTAAGAACGGAGGCCGCGGAGCGCCGGGGATCTCCGGTGAAATATCTAAGGAGGTCATTGGCAATGCTGATGCCGAGGCTGCCGCCGTTGCGCAGGGCTTGATTGATTCCCAGGTCTGTGGAGCCGGTGCCGGTACGTTCGCCATCGCTGAGGCGATTGGATTCTGCGCGGGTGCGTCCAAAGAAACTGGGACGAAAATTGTGCCGCTCGCCCGTGAGGTTGAGGGCGGTGAGGTAGAGTTTTTCTTTCTCCGACTGATACTCTCGGCTGTTTTTTATGGCGTAGCCGAGGGCCTGATCGAGGGAGAGGGTGATTTTCCCGCCCTTATTGCGGGATTTGAGAAGCTTTAGTGTGGTGATGTCTTTGGTCTTCTTCCCGGAAGTGGGGGTATCGATGGAAAAATTGGAGGATTCCCCGAAGATGTCATTTTCGACTTTTTTTAAGATTTCGTAGACGCCTTTGTCTGCCCGTTTTTTGTAAAAACCGGTGCTGCAGCCCCCCAGAAAGAGGATCGCAAGACAAGCACTAATAAAAGGAGTAAAAGTGGGCATTCGTGGTGATGATCGAAGAAGGATAGGTTTGTGAAGGGGAGAAACCTACAGGTTTAACGTATTGGAAATCTTGTTTTGTCACCAAAATGTCAAAAAACGCCGATGTGAATGGAAAGGGGGTTTTGAGAGTGATTGATGGAGGGGCAAGAATACCCGATCTCCCTATTACGCTTCCGCGTTGTCGAGAATCTGGTTGAGGGCGGAGCCGATGACGGACTGGAGTTCCTCCTCCGTAAGGTAGTTCTTGGCGATTTAGGTGTCTCGTTTCAGGAGTGTACCGCCAGTTCGTCAATTGAAATGGGGTAAGTTTCTTCAGGTATGATGATTTTTTAACCGAATGGAGACTTAGCCGGAGATGAGTTTGGGGAGGTGCACGTTAGGTTGGAAGCACCCAAGGGCATTTCCACCAACGCTCCGTAGCCTTTTTAGGAGGTCATCGCGACGATGGGTGGTGCAAATTTGGTGAGGTCGATGCCTGCCACTGCGGCTTTGTATTCGTCGATAGTTGGGGTGCGTCCTAGGACGGAGGAGAGGACGACTACTGGAGTTGAAGAAAGGAGGGATTCTCCTTTTTTGCGGTCGGAGTCTTCGACGACTCGGCCTTGGAAGAGGCGGGTGGAGGTGGCCATGACGGTGTCGCCTTTGGCAGCCTTTTCCTGGTTGCCCATGCAGAGGTTACAGCCGGGGCGCTCGAGATACATCATGTTTTGGTATTCGGTACGGGCGGTGCCTTTTGGGTCGGTGTCGTTGAATTCGAAGCCCGAGTATTTTTGGAGCATGTCCCAGTCTCCTTCGGCTTTGAGTTCGTCGATGATGTTGTAGGTGGGGGCGGCGACGATGAGGGGGGCTTTGAAGACGACGGTGGCTTGTTGGGCTTCGAGGTTGCGGAGCATTTTGGAAACGATCTTGAAGTCGCCTTTGTGGACCATGCAGGAGCCGACGAATCCGAGGTCGATTTCTTTTTTGCCCTCGTAGTAGGAGAGGGCGCGGATGACGTCGTGGGTGTAGCGCTTTGAGACGTCATCGTTGTGGACGTCCGGGTCGGCGATCATGGGCTCGTTGATGATGTCGAGGTCGACCACGAATTCAGCGCTGTATTTTGCGTTGGCGTCTGGGGTGAGGGCGGGTTTTCTGCCAGATTGGATTTCGGCAATGCGCTGGTTGGCGATGTCGATGAGGCCTTGGAGGACTTGTCCTTTGTTGTCCATGCCCTTGTTGATCATGATCTGGATACGGCTCTTGGCGGTCTCGAGGGACTCGATTAAGGTGTCATCCTGGGAGATGCAGATGGAGGCTTTCGCCTTCATTTCGGCAGTCCAGTCGGTGAAGGTGAAGGCCTGGTCGGCGGGGAGGGTGCCGATGTGGACTTCGATGACGCGTCCTTGGAAGACGTTGTCACCGAATTTTTTCAACATCTGAGACTGGGTGGCGTGGACGACGTCACGGAAATCCATGTGCGATTTGAGGATGCCCTTGAAGGTGACTTTGACGGACTCCGGGATGGGCATGGTGGCTTCGCCAGTAGCGAGGGCGAGGGCGACGGTTCCGGAATCGGCTCCGAAGGCGACGCCTTTTGACATGCGGGTGTGGGAGTCTCCGCCGATGATGATGGCCCAGTCGTTCACGGTGAGGTCGTTGAGGACCTTATGAATGACATCAGTCATGGCGGGGTATTTTTCATCGGGATCGCGAGCGGTGATGAGGCCGAAGTTGTTCATGAAGGACATGAGTTTCGGAATATTGGCTTTGGATTTTTGATCCCAGACGGAGGCAGTGTGGCAGCCTGATTGGTAGGCGCCATCGACGATGGGTGAAATGGTGGTGGCGGCCATGGCCTCAAGCTCCTGAGAGGTCATGAGTCCGGTGGTGTCCTGAGAGCCGACAATGTTGACCTCGACGCGGACATCTGAGCCGGCGTGGAGGGTGAGGCCGGGGGTGGTGCCGACGGCGTTCTTGTTGAAAATCTTTTCGACGGCGGTGAGGCCTTGGCCTTCGTGCGAGATTTCTTTGGAAGGAGCGAAGACGGGGATGAGTTCGGTGCCGAGGGTGGTGGCGGCGAAGCTTTGGAGCTTTTTACCGAAGACGATGGCATAGGAGCCTTTCGCTTTGATGAATTCGACTTTTTGCGCGCTGAGGGCGGATGAGATGTCGACGAGTTCCTTTCCATCTTGGTAGAGCTTTTTGTCCTTGGTGTTGATGGTGAGGACGGAGCCTGTTTCGACCGAGTAGGTTTGTTCGAGGACGGGGTCTCCGTTGTCGTTGAGGATGGTCTTGCCATCTGCGCCCTTCTTTTTGACCCAGTTTTTGAGGTCGATACCGATCCCGCCGGTTACGCTGACGGTGGTGAGGAAGATGGGGGAGATGCCGTTGGTGCCGGCGACGATGGGGAAGATATTGACGAAGGGGACGTAAGGGCTTCCTGGTTTTCCAGTCCAGAGGGCGACATTATTAATGCCGGACATGCGTGAGGAGCCGACACCCATGGTGCCTTTTTCGGCGATGAGCATGACGCTCTTGTCGGGGTGGATCTTCTGAAGGGCCTTGATTTCCTTCTGAGCGGTTTCGGAGATCAGGCATTTTCCATGGAGTTCGCGGTCGGCGCGGGAGTGGGCTTGATTACCGGGTGAAAGGAGGTCGGTGGAGATATCTCCTTCTCCGGCGATGTAGGTGACCACTTTGATTTCTTCTGGGGCCTCCGGGAGTGCAGTGAAGAATTCGGCTTTGGCGTAGCTTTCGAGAAGGTCTTTGGCGATGGAGTTTCCGCTTTCGTAGGCGGTCTTGAGTTGTTCCATGTCGGCTTCGTAGAGGAAGACCTGGGTTTTGAGGACCTTGGCTGCTTCTAGGGCAACTTCGAGGTCGCTACTGAGGGCGAGGTCGAGGAGGACTCCTATTGATGAGCCGCCTTTCATGTGGGAGAGGAGCTCGAAGGCGAAGGTGGGGCTAATCTCCTCGACGACGGTGCTTCCTTTGATGATTTCCTTGAGGAAGTGAGCCTTTTCTCCGGCGGCGCTGGTGGTTCCGGGGAGGGTGTTGTAGATCAAGAAATCGAGAGAGCCTTTCCGGTGTTCGTGGTCGAGATCTTTGATCTGAGCGATGATCTCAGATGTGAGCTCGGCGCCGTCAATGGGCTTGGGGTGCAGGTAGTTTTCTTTACGATCTGCGATCTCTTGAAGGTAGTCTTGATAAAGGCTCATATTTGGCAATTACGTGAGTTTTTGGAAGCGCGAGAGGGTTTGTCGAAGGGGTGTCTGGAACGGGTGAAGATTTCTCACCCCCTTCGGATGGAAAATAGAATGGAATGGAGATAAGGTGAACTGTGAATTGGGGGAATTTTTGACGATTTGAATGACAGCAAAATGCGGAGTGGTGGAGGGAGACGAAAAAGCCCGGGCTCTTTTGGGGAGCGACGGGCTGATTGTTTTGATCCTTTTTATGCGGGCTTAGCGGAAGCGGTAGTAACCGTCTGGGTTGTGCATAAAGTAGACGTCCTTGGGATTGCGACGTGGGAGGAACATGACGGGATGTCCTTTTTCATCTAAACCGGGAGTGAGGTCCGAATTGAGTTCAGACGTTTTGCGCTCGGTGGTAGAGGGACGTTTGGCATCGGGGTTGATCAGAAGTGAGGTTTCGTGAATACGGGAAACGATGGTGTCGACCCACTTCAGCTTTTTGGCTTCGTCGCCGAATTCGCTCCAATCGCCTGACTTGGTTTTTTCATACATTTGCTCGATGAACTCGTCGGAGGTGATGCCCATCTTTGCTGAAATGGGGTCGGCGAGGCGGTGCCACCAGCGTTTCATGTCGTCGTAGGCTTCTTTGTGATCCGTGAGGTTCATGCTGGTGAACATATAGGACGAGGAAATCTGGTGGTGCAGGATGACGGCATTTGGGTAGGCAAAGGATCTCTCGGCCAGAGTGGTGATGCAGGCTGCCATGGAGGCGGCGAATGATTTCACGACAACATAGACAGGAGCTTGGGAGCCTTCCATGGCCTTGAGGATGCGATAGCCAGCCATGACAGAACCGCCCGGGGAGTCGTCAATGACGATGAAGATGGGATTCTTCGGGTCCTTGTTGTTGTAGTAATTGATCTTCGTGGTGACGGCATTGGCGAGACTGGAGGTTACGGGGCCATTGAAGGGGATGCGACGGTCGGAAATGACGAGAGTGCCGTCTTCCTTGAGGGGATTGTCGAGATACTGTGGGGCGGCGTCGGCATAGGCATCGCGCTTTTTGCGGGTCTCGATCTCGCGGATCTCTCCTTCGATTTCGGTGGTTTCGAGAGAGGCTCTCGTTTGGACCGTCTTTAGGCGGGCGCTGATGGTTTCGAGTTCCAATTTTGCGACGGTGGCTTCGCGAGTAAGCTTTTCCTTTTGAGCTTCGTGTTCAACGAGCTCTTCCATATGTTTTGCGCTATTCTTGAGAGAGGCAGAAGCGAGTTTTTCAGCAAAGAGTTCCTTTTCGAGCTTTAGCTTGGCGATTTCTTCCTTGATCTGGTTTGTCTCGTCCTTGTGCTTCTCGGCAGCGAGGCTGTTGGCGAGAGTGAGGCGCTCGAGTTCCTTTGTGTCGGCGCTGGCTGGAGAAGCTTTTGCTTCTTCTGCTTTGGCGGCCGGGTCCGATTTTTCGACGGCCTTGATGATGGTTGCTTCAGGGGGAGTCTCAGGGGATTGACCAAGAGAGGACAGTGGAAGGATGAGACTCACTGCAATTGTAAGGGTGTACTTCAGCATGAGCATGATTACACCTTAAAGCGGAGCAAACTTCAATAATTTTGAAATTTCTGCAAGCGGGCTCAAATTCCGCTATTATTGGGTCCTTCGACTCTTCCTCCACCTACTGATGACGATGAAGAGGAGGATCATCGTGAGGATGAGGATCACCGCTCCCAAGGCGGCGAATTGCTTGGCTTTGTTGGCCATTTCGTCTGCTTCTTCCTTGGCGCTGGGAGCTTCGGCAGCGGGGTTAAATCCGAGGACGAATTTCCCGTCGCGGAGTTCGGCCGAGGTGAGCTTTGAGAGGAGGGCTTGAAGAGGTGCATCTTCTTCGAGATCGCCAGAGACGAGAATTCGGGAGATTCCCTGAAGGAAGGGATCGGGGATTTCGCCCTGGGTGGGAGTGAGCGACTTCAGCGTGAGGATGAGCTTTCCGTCGGTGAGGGTCGGTTTGGCATTGTAGGTGCCGTTGAGGTTATTGGGACGTTGCTCGATCTTGAGGATAGAACAGACAACCGAGGGAAGCTTTTCGGTGGAGTTGAGGGGGAGATGGATACGGCCACTGAGGGTCGATTCGGAAATGGAATCGGCCGAGAGCATTCCGCGGAAGCTCTTTAAGGAATCATATTGGGAGATTGCCAGATTGAGGTCGGTGGGGGTGAGGGCGAGTTCAATGGCGCGGCCGTTTTCTACTTCGTGTTTGAAAGCCTCAAGGCGGCTGACGAGGGAATTGAACCCGGCTTGGTGATCGACGGCGGAAGCGATGGGAGTCGGCAGGGGGTCGAGATCGGTGAAGGAGGCAAGAGAGGTTGATTGCTTTTTCAGGGCCCAAGCGGCGGAGGCAATGAGGATCATGACAACCACGGCCATGGTGATCAGAATGAGGCATCCGGCGAAGGCTGAGCGCGGTGGTTGGTTCTGATCGGGAGAATCTTTTGGGTCGGTCACGGGAAGAAGATGATAATGGGAGAAATAAGAATTGGGAATTCTGAATTGAGATGGTTGATAAAGAGGAGAAAACCGCAACCGGAATGAAGTAGAGATGGTTGCTGAGAAAATGCACGAGGATGAATGGGATTGGTTGGGAAGGTTATCGGCAGATTACGCTGATTGGTTGCAAGATGAGATTTGAGTTTTGAATGGGCTTGTTCCTTCGTTCTACGAACTTTGATGGACAGGGATACGAGCGAATCACAGAAAGGAGGAAATTTGACTCTATGTCCTTCGGGCTATGTTGGATGAGATGGCATTGACAGGTGGTTGGGCTGGATTTTTTGCGAAGGGGGATTAAGTTTTTTTGAGTGGCACGAATTTTGGTAGGACTTTCCGGTGGGGTGGACTCGGCGGCGGCAGCAGCTTTGCTCATTGAGCAAGGGCATGAGGTGGTGGGTGGCTACATGAAGAACTGGATCAACGAGGATGGCCTCCCGGGTGATTGTCCATGGGAAAGCGATCTGGATGACGCGTATGCGGTGGCTAAAAAATTGGGGATTGAGTTGCGAGTGGTGGATTTGATCGATCAGTATCGCGAGCGGATCGTGGATTACCTTTTGGAGGGTTATCGTAGCGGGGTGACTCCAAATCCTGATGTGATGTGCAACAGGGAGATGAAGTTTGGCGTCTTCTTGGACTACGCGCTGGACCAGAAGTTTGAGTCGGTGGCGACGGGGCACTATGTGCGTCGAAGGGTGCGGGCGGATGGCTCGGCAGATTTATTACGTGGGGCGGATCCAAATAAGGATCAGTCGTATTTTCTGGCGATGACGACGCAGCATCAGGTGAAGCATGGGCTTTTTCCGGCGGGGGAGATGCTGAAGCCGGAGGTGCGTGAGGTGGCGCGACGATTTGACCTTCCGAATGCGGAGAAGAAGGATAGCCAGGGGATTTGCTTTATTGGTAATATCAAGATGAGTGATTTTTTACGTCACTACGTGCCGGATTCACCGGGTGAGATTGTTGATCTCGATGGCAAGGTGATGGGGAAGCACGATGGACTTCACTTTTATACTTTAGGTCAGCGGAAGGGGCATGGGGTGGCGTCGCCGCGCGAAGGGATGGCCTATGTTGTGGTGGGGAAAAATACGGAGGCGAACCAGCTTGTCGTCGGATGGGACGAGATGAGTGGTCACCAGCTTTACGCCACGAAGTGTATCGTGGGATCGGTGTCATCGACAAATGATCCGATTCGAGGTGGGAGATTGGATGCTCAGCCGAGGTATCGTGCGAAGAGTGAGCCGGTGAAGGTGACGGAGCTGGAGGATGGGAAGTTTGAAGTGGAGTTTTCGAGGCCGCAGCGGGCGCTCACGCCGGGGCAAATTTGTGCTTTTTATGAGGGCGGGAAGATGCTTGGGGGTGGGGTGTTTGAGAAGGTTCTGGGGGAGGAGGGCTGAACCAAGGGTGGATGGGATGAATTCGATGAGGAAGGGCTTGGGTTGTGGAGGTCTTTCCGCAGATTTCGCCGATGGGTTGGCTACGCGACCGGAGGTCGCGGCCACGGTAAGGCTCGGCTATCAGAGGCTGGGAGCCTCTGTTACTGTTGACGTTTTGAGGGTCTCGGGGAACTTTCGTTTCCAGAGGTCGAAGGCGGTGAGGATCTGCTCGGTTTTTCGGGTGGGAGAGAGTTCCCAGGTGAAGGGCATTTCGGGTTTGAAATGGCGGAGGAGCTGGTCGTAGGGGAGAGAGCCGGTGAAGGGGACGCGGTGGTCGCGCTTGGGCCATTGAACGTCGTGGAGGTGCGAGCCGATGAGGTAGGGGGCCATTTTTTCGAGCCACTGGTCGTGGTCGAGAAGACCGAGGTTGTGCTTGAGTCCGACGTGGCCGAAGTCGTGCCAGTAGCCGATTTGGGGGCACTCCTTGAAATGCTCCTGAAGGGCGATCATTTCGCGCTCGTCGGGGACGTCTTCGTACTTCGAGCGGGATTCGACGGCGAGGACGACGCCTGCTTCTTTGGCGGGCTCGATGAGTCGTTCGAGGGTGTCGATGGCGCGTTGATAATATTTCGGGCCGCTCTTTTCACGTTTCTTGACGCAAGCGAGTTTGTCATCGGCATATTCGCCGGTGAGTTGGAGTCCGTCGCCGAGTTTGTTGGTGAGAAGCTTGGTCCACTTTTTGTGGGGCATGCTGCGCACGGAGCCCATGTGGAGGACGACATACTTGGCATGGAATTCTGAGGCGACTTCGAGAGTGCGCAGGGTGTGGTCCATGGCACGGGCTCGCTCGCGTGGGTCATCGGATCCGAATTCGTAAGCGTCCGGGGCATCGATTATGACCTCGGTGGGCGAGGGGAAGTAGTTGTGGACGCCCACGCATTTGAACTTCCCCGCAGCGAAGGCTTGCTGAATTCCGGGGAGCTTGGCGATGGTCATGCCGTGGGAGAGTTCGAGGGTATCGAAGCCCATGGCGAGGATTTCATCGATCATTTCTTCGCCATCAGTGTGGCGGGAGTTGTTCCAGCAGGTTGAGAAGGAAAGCATTTGAACTTTGAGATTTAAATAGTGAGATCTGGATTGTGAAGGGCGGAGATGCCGACGCTCCATATTGTAGAAAGACCTGTGAAGCTAAGCCGCGCGGCTCCACGGCTCCTTAGCTACGGGAGTTTTTTGACGACTACGTAGTAGGCTCCGACCTCGCCTTTTTCGTGGAGGAAGACGGGGGCGAGTCGGTGGGAGCCTTTGGTGAGTTTGGCGGTGAAGGTGATGCTGGTGTTCTTGTTGGTGACTGGCTTTGTTTCGATGTCCTTACCGTTGAGACGGAGGGTGGCTTGGGTGATGGGGAGGGCCTGGCCGACGTTGGTGCGGAAGGCTTTGGTGGATCCCGGGACGTTCTTACCTGCGGGAAGTCCGGCGTTGATGGGGTGATTCGCTTCAGCAGGCCAGCGGAGGGCAGAGATCTCGTAGGTGCCATCGGTGACCACTTTGACGGCCCAGTGACCGGTGTGCTTCCTTTGGTTAGCGTGCTTTTTGTTGTTGTAGGCGTCTCCTCTACGGATGTGACCTTGGTTCCAGGGAGGGCTGGCGTTGAGCCAATCGTGAGCGGTCAGAGTGGAGACGGGGTTGTTAGGGTGGCCGAGGTAAATCTCGGTGGTTTGGGAAAAGGAGGGGGAGATGTCGGCCCACCACTTGTCGTAGAAGTCGCGCATCTTGGCGACTTGCTCGGGATTCTTTTTCGCGATGTCTTTTTTCTGACCGGGGTCAGCTTTGATGTTGTAGAGTTCCTTGCCGTTGATGAGGCGATATTGGGTGGACATGACGGACGAAGATTTCCATTTGATGGGATCGACGACGCGTTGGGAATCGGTGACGAGGAAGCGATCTGCCCATTCGACATCCGTGTTGGGATCGAGGAGATCGAAGAGCGAGGTGCCATCGAATTTGACGCCGGCGGAGTTGGGGACTTTGCCGGCTTTGAGGAGGGTTGGGACGACATCGACTGCGTGGCAGAGGGTGTCGATTTCCCGATGTTGATTGAGTCCGGCGTTAGGCCAGTGGATGAACATAGGAACGCGGTGGCCACCATCATAAGGAGAGCCTTTTTTACCGCGCATGCCAGCGTTGAATACTTTATCGCCACCGGCCGTTCCATTGTCGGTGGTGAAGATGAAGATGGTGTTGTCAGAGATGCCGAGATCGGCGATGAGCTTGCGGGTGGCGCCAACGTTAGTGTCGATATTACTGATCATGCCGAAGAAGGCCGCGACGTTCGGCTTCTGGTCCTTGTAGAGGTCCATGTATTTCTTTGGGCAGTGTAGGGGTCCGTGGGGGGCATTGAGCGAGATGTAGGCAAAGAAGGGCTCTTTAATAGCCGCTTTTTCTTTAATGAAGTCGTGAGCCTTGCTGAAGAAAACGTCGGTGCAGAATCCTCTGGCGGGTACGATTTCGCCATTGTGGAAATAGTTGCCATCGAAGTAGGAATTATCCCAGAGGTCGGGGGTTTGACCGACGCCGCCTCCGCCGTGCCGATAAACTTCTTCAAAGCCGCGGTCCTCGGGACGGTAGGGGTAGTTATCGCCGAGGTGCCATTTCCCAAACATGGCGGTGGCATAGTGATTGGCGAAGTGCTGGCCGAGGGTGATTTCGTTTTCGCGGATCATGGAGCGGCCCATGATGGTGTGCCAGACACCGGTGCGATTGGTCCAGTGTCCAGAAAGAAGTGCGGCGCGGGTGGGTGAGCAGGTGGGAGCGACGTGGTAGTCGGTGAGGACGGTGGACTCGGAGTAGAGCTTGTCGATATGGGGGGTCTTAATGACGGGGTTTCCGTGGCAGGCGAGGTCGCCGTAGCCTTGGTCGTCTGTGATCACAATAACGACGTTTGGCCGCTCTGCGGAAAATCCTAAACTCGAAATGAGAAGCCCCAAGCAAGAGATCAAACCTGGCGACTTAGTTTTCTGGTAGAATTGCATGAATTGATTCAAATGGTTAATTTGAAAATTGAAAGTTCCCATTTCAGAAGAGAGAGTTGGGCAGAAATGAGCTTGGACAAGGAAATGGTGATTGCTGTGCTGATGGGGGGACCCGGAGCGGAACGGAAAGTTTCCTTGGCATCGGGCAAAGCGGTGCTCAAGGCCCTGCTAGAGAAGGGCTATAAGGCCGTCGGGGTTCAGGTGAGTGACGATTCGCCGGAGCTTCCAGACGAGGTTGGTCTTGTCTTTAATGCCATCCACGGCACTTACGGCGAGGATGGTGGGCTGCAGAAATATCTTGGAGGCAAGGGGATTGCCTACACCGGAGCTGGGGAGGAGACGAGCCGGGTCGCGTTCGACAAGGTGCTGAGTAAGGAAATATTTCTTCAGCACGAGGTGCCAACGCCGCTTTCGGAGACGATCGATTGTTCCAATGGGGCTCGCTTACCAAGAATGGTGGTGCCTTTTGTGGTGAAACCACCCCGGGAAGGTTCGAGCGTGGGTATCAAGGTGGTGAAAAAGCAATCCGAGGCGCTGTCGGCGATGGAGCACGGAGCGAAATTTAGTCCGGATATTTTGGTGGAGCAGTTTATCGAAGGTCGAGAGCTTACGGTAGGAATCATGGGCGGAGAGCTTTTACCGGTGGTGGAGATCATTCCTCCCGATGGAGAATGGTATGATATGGCGACAAAATACCCTTGGTTGAGCGGCAAATGCGGTGGCAGTCAGTATGTTTGCCCCGCGGATTTGACGCATGAGGAGTTGGTTGCGGTCAATGCAGCGGCCAAGAAAGCTTACGATGCCCTAGGAATAGAAGTTTACTCGCGGGTCGATGTGTTGTTAAATTCGTCTGGAAATCCATATGTCTTAGAAGCCAATACTATTCCCGGCATGACCGAAACCAGCCTTTTACCAATGGCGGGCGCGGAAGCTGGGTATTCATTTGGCGAACTTTGCGTCCGGATTGCTGAATTGTCCCTCGAAAAACGGGGCTAGTCCCCATGTTTTCAAAACACACATCTCGTAGAACCAGTAAGTCCCGTGACAGGATGTTGGAGCTTCGTGTTCGTTCGCCCCGTATCTTTCTTTTTGATGCGGTGAAGCTGACCGCCCGTCTTTTTAAGTTCTCTGTTTTTGGAGCAATCGTCGTGGCTCTGGGATTCGGGATATATCTGGGTTACCAGAAGATGTTTATTGAAAATGAGGAGTTTGCGCTCAAGCGGATTGATCTTACGAACGAAGTGGGGGAGGAGCCTCAATTTATGACGAATCAGCGCATTCTCGAAATGACGGGGATCGATCCGGGTGCGAGCATTTTTACTTTTAATGTCGATGAGGTCGCAACAGCGATTGCGAATCTTCCGGAAACGTCGTCGGCGCAGGTGACGCGGCGCTTGCCGGATATTCTCAAGATTCAATTGGGCGAGCGAATTCCAGTGGCGTGGCTTGCTTGTCCGTCCCTGGGAATTGAGGAGCGGAGTATCGGAAAAGGGCTTCTAGTGGACGCTTCCGGAGTCGCCTTTCCTTGCATCACAAAACCGTTGGCTAAATTTGCGGCGGAGCTCCCTGTCGTTTTCGCCGAAGAACTTCCGGCGGGCGCGATTGTCGCCGGAGAGAAGATTGATCATGAGGGCTTATCGTATGCCCTAGAGTTGGCTCAGAATGCGGACGCGGCGCTCGAGGGTGATGATCTTCCAAGTTGGGTGATGGTGCGAGACGAGATTACTTTGGAAGTGATGACCATCGGCGGAACTCGCGCGACCTTTTCCTACTTCGAGCAAGAACATCAGCTCAGTAAGTTTAGTAAATCAGTTGGACATGCCCGTGAGAGCGGGCGTGAATTGGCCACGATCAATCTCATCCCGAATCGCTATCTCCCGGTGACTTACCGCGGAACGAATTAAGACTATGTCCCGTTCTAAAATTCACGTTGGACTCGAAATTGGTTCTACCAAGACCGTGATGGTTGTGGCGGAAATCAAACAGGATCAGTCGGTGAAAATCCTAGGCCTCGGTGAGACTCGTTCTGCTGGAGTGCGGAAGGGAGAGATCGCTGACTACAAGCAGGTGAGGGCTTGCGTGAAAGCTGCGCTTCTTGAAGCGGAGGATGTCAGTGACGTTGTGATCAAGAGTGTTTTTCTCTCGGTGACTGGTGCTCACATCACCGGGATCAACAATGTGGGAACCTTCCGCCTTCCGGATGATGAAGAGGAGGTCGATTATGGGCACCTTGATGAAGTACGTGAAATTGCCAAGGATATCGCGATCCCGAGTGATCATGTTTACCTTCATCACTTGCCTCGCCATTTTAATCTCGATGGGCAGACGCATGGTAAGGTGCCTTACGGACTTTTAGGGAAGCAGCTCGAGGCGGATTATCACATTGTGCACGGGGTCCGGACCCGGATTCAGAATAGCATCAAGTGCGTTCGTGAAATCCCGTTGGATGTTGATGATGTTGTTTTTGCACCGATTGCTTCGGCGCAGATTGCGCTCAATGCGGAGCGGAAGGAAGCGGGTGCGCTCGTGATCGATATGGGCGGTGGAACGACGGATTATGTGCTTTATCTCGATGGCGCGATTGCTGCTTCCGGTTGTGTTCCAGTAGGAGGTGATCATATCACCAACGATATTCATCTAGTGACTCATGTTCCCTTCAGCAAGGCCGAGAAAGTGAAGATTGCCGAGGGAAACGCTTCCGCTGATCCCGTTCACTCGGTGGGCACAATTCAGGTGAAGGATGAAAAAGGTTTTCCTGATATTGAGCTGAATCGTCAGCTTTTGAATGATGTCATTCGTGGACGTCTCGAGGAGACGCTAGAGCTTGTCCTTGGCCGACTTCCGGAAGACTCACTCCGTCATATTGGTACGGGCGTTTTTTTGACCGGAGGAGCGAGCCAGATGCGAGGATTTGGTGAGCTGGCTTTCGATATCTTTGGGCTCCCGGTATACCGACCTGAACAGCCGGAGGTGAGTGGGGTGCATGCTTATTTCAAAGATCCTCAGTATGCCACCGCGTTGGGATTGATTCGTTATGCCCAGATTCTTGATCAAGAACGGCCGGGTGCACGCGTGGGTAAGATGAAGGGAATTATTAAGAGTATCTGGCCGTTTGGTTAAGGGCTGATTCGTCTCGCTTGGGGAGCTTGGTGATTTTGATGGAGTCGATTTGGGCGTGCTCTTTGGACCACTCGTTGGTGAAAAAGATGATGGCGCTTTTGTTGGTCGGGCCGGTTTTATCGAAGTCTTAGGTGGCTCCCTGATCGGTCTGTTCCGAGAAGGTGAAGGTCTCGTCCCACTTTGACGAGATGGTGAGATGGCCGTTTTTTAGAGAGACGTTGTCCGGAGAAAATTGGGAGGCAGCGCGGCCTTTTTAACGGTTTTTGTAATGGTTGTCTGCTCCTTGGATCCACCACTTTTTGGGATCGAGGGAGCCGGTGTTAAAGCCGTTGCTGACTTCCTGGTTGAGGATCCATTTTCCGGTGTTTTGAGGGTCGGAGTGGGGAGATTGGGCTCCAAGATTAGAGGCACCTCTCAGGATGAACGATGCGAAGAACAAGATGGATTATTTGCAGCAGGTGAGCATGTTAGTTTCAGACTATTATTGTTTTGCTGCCAGAGACCTAACTCAACGATGAGATCCAGATTTAAACGAAGTAGTCGACGCCTGCTTTGAAGAGGGGTTGATGAAGGTTGCCGGAAATGTTTTGGCCGACGACGGGGCCACTGCGTTCGGTGTGGCCCATTTTCCCCAGAACGTGACCGCAGGGGCTGGTGATGCCCTCGATGGCGTAGACGGAGCCGTTGGGGTTAAACTCTGGGTCCATGGAGGCTTCGCCACCAAGGTCGGTGTATTGCGTGGCAATTTGACCGACTTTGGCGAGGGAGCGGATGTCCTCTTCGGTAGCGTAGAACTTTCCTTCGCCATGGGAGAAGGGGATGTTGTGGAGATCGCCGACTTGACAGCCTGCGAGCCATGGGGAGAGGTTAGATGAAATCCGGGTGGTGGCGTAGCGCGCAATGTGGCGGCCGATGTCGTTGTAGGTGAGTGTCGGTTGGCCGGGAGCAGGTTCGCGGATTTCACCGTGGGGGACGAGGCCAGTTTTGATGAGAGCTTGGAAGCCATTGCAGATTCCGAGGATGAGGCCATCGCGGTTCTTGAGAAGGTCCATGACAGCATCGGCGACGCGGGGGCTACGCAAGATGGTGGCGATAAATTTTCCGGAGCCTGCTGGTTCATCTCCGGCGCTGAATCCACCTGGGATAGCGAGGATCTGCGATTGGGAAATCTTTTGAGCGAGAGCGATGAGTGACTCCTCGACGGCTTGCGGTATGAGATTTCGGAAGACGGGAGTCTCGGTGGAGGCGCCGGCAAGATCGAATGCTTTTGCGGTGTCATATTCCGAGTTAGTGCCCGGGAAAACGGGGATCAAAACCTTCGGTTTTGGAATGTGCAACTTTGAACGTCCAATATTGAACGTTGAAGTGAAGTTTGCAGATTCGCTGGAGGAGGGGGCGGCGGACTCAGGGAAGATGTCATCGAGGGGGGCGACCCAGGTGTCGAGGAGTTCGTCGAGAGTGAGGGTGACTTCGCCGAAGTCGAACTGTGGTTCCTCTTGCGTTTTGCCGATGATCTTGGCGGCGAAAGCCTTGGGAAGGGGCTCGCTTGATTCCACGAGGAAGCAAATGAAGCGCTCGCGGAAGAGGTCGATGCTCGCGGTGGCGTGGAAGCCGATGCCGTTTCCGAAGGCCATTTTGGCGAGACCCGTGGCGATGCCTCCGTGGTCGAGACTGTGGATGGCGTGGATACTCCCTTTTGCGATCTCGTCGTGAAGTCGTTTGGCTGTTTCCTTGAGGAATCCGAAGTCTGGGAGATGATCGGCGTCGCGCGGAATTTTGATGAGAGAGACGGTTGAGCCGGTCTTTTTAAACTCGGGCGAGATGACAGAGCCTGTCGTTCCGGGAGCGACGGCGAAGGAAACGAGGGTGGGGGGGACGTCCATCTCGTTGAAAGATCCTGACATGGAATCTTTTCCACCGATAGCGGCGAGTCGGAGTTCGTTTTGCGCCCGGAAGGCACCGAGAAGAGCCGCGAAAGGAAGGCCCCAGCGGTGGGGATCACGACCGAGTTTTGGAAAATATTCCTGCAGGGTGAGGCGGATCTCGGATAGCTTCGCGCCGGAAGCGACAATGCGGCAGGCGGATTGGGTGACGGCATAGAGAGCTCCGTGGTAGGGGCTCCAGCTTGCGAGGTAGGGATCGAAGCCCCAGGCCATGTGCGTGGTGGTGGTGCTGTAGCCTTCGAGGAAGGGAAGGGTGGCGACCATGGCATCGACGGGAGTGCGCTGATGCTGTCCGCCGAAGGGAGAGAGGACGGTGCCCGCACCGACAGAAGAGTCGAAGCGTTCCCCGAGGCCTTTTTGCGAAGCGGAGTTGAGATCAGAAAGAGCGGAGCGGAATTTGTCCTCGAGCTCCTCTTGTTCGTTCACCGCAGGGATGGCGTGGTCGAGAGGACCATCGTCATTGGGGGCGCTGACCATGACCTGGGCGTTTTGCTGTACGCCATTGGTCTCGAGAAACTCACGGGAAAGATCGACGATCTTGTCGCCCCTCCAAGTGATGATGAGGCGGTTGGTGTCAGTCACGGTGGCGACGTGGACGCACTCGAGGTTTTCCTTTTCGGACTCGGCGATGAAATAGGGGGCGTCGGATGGGTCGACACAGATAGCCATGCGCTCCTGCGATTCGGAGATGGCGAGTTCGGTGCCATCGAGGCCGTTATACTTTTTCGGAACGGCATCGAGATTGATCTCAAGGCTGTCGGCAATTTCCCCAATGGCAACTGAAACTCCTCCGGCACCGAAGTCGTTACAGATCTTAATTTTGGGAGCGAGTTCGGGGTTGCGGAAAAGACGTTGGATTTTGCGCTCGGTGGGGGCGTCTCCTTTTTGGACTTCTGCTGAATTTTCGAGCGCGGTGTCGGTGTGCTCTTTTGAGGATCCGGTGGCTCCGCCGACGCCATCGCGTCCGGTGCGTCCGCCAATCAGGAGGATGTGGTCGCCGGTGTCCGGTCCGCCGCGGAAGACATTCTTGCGTGGAGAGGCGGAAATGACTGCTCCAATTTCCATGCGCTTGGCGGCGTAGTTCGGGTGGTAGACTTCGGAGACTTTCCCGGTGGCGAGACCGATCTGGTTTCCGTAAGAGGAGTATCCGTGAGCGGCTTCCTGACAGATTTTGCGCTGGGGAAGTTTTCCAGGAATGGTGTCGGCGTAGGGTGTTCGAGGATCGGCGGCTCCGCTGACCCGCATGGCCTGATAGACGTAAGAGCGACCGGAAAGGGGGTCGCGGATACAACCGCCAAGGCAGGTCGCTGCGCCACCAAAGGGTTCAATTTCGGTGGGGTGGTTGTGGGTCTCGTTTTTGAACTGAATGAGCCACTCTTCCTCGAGAGGGAGGTCGGCGGTCTGAGGGCGGTGTTCAGATTGAGGAAGGGGGACGTTGACGACGATGGAGGCGGCGTTGATCTCATTCGAGATTTCTAGGTTATCGAGTTCGCCGGATTTGCGGAGGTCCTTCATCGCAACGAGGGCAATGTCCATAAGTGTCACGGGTCGGTCGGTGTCCTCGCCGTAGACATTTTTACGGGTGCGCAGGTAGGTCTGGTAGGTTTCTTCGATGGTTTCGGTGCCGGGATCGAATTCTACCTTATCGATTTTTGAAAGGAAAGTGGTGTGGCGGCAGTGATCGGACCAATAGGTGTCGAGCATGCGAAGCTCGGTAATGGTGGGCTCACGGCCTTCGTTGTGGAAATATTCCTGGGTGTGGGCGAGGTCGGCGGTGGACATTGCGAGCCCCATCTCCGAGCGGAATGCAGGGAGGGTAGACTTGGAACGTTCATTGAAGCCATCGAGGATAGCTACTTTTCCGGGAGTGGGAGAGCTTTGTCGTTTGGCGGGATCGCTGACGGGAACCTCATGGGAATCGACGGGATTGATGAGGTATTTCTTAATGCGCTTGAGGTCCTTTTTGGAGAGATCGCCTTTTAGAACGATGACGCGAGCCGAAGAAACAAAGGGACGATCCTTACCGGTGAGAATCTGGACGCACTGGGCCGCGGAGTCGGCGCGCTGGTCAAATTGGCCGGGGAGATACTCGATGGCGAAGGCGTGTTCGCCTTTGGCTAAAGTGAGTTTGTGGGAAGATGACTCGACCTGAGGCTCGGAGAGAATGAGCTGGGTTGCTTGCGTGAATTCATCGGCGCTGAGTCCATCGAGGTCATAGCGCTGCACGACGCGTGCGGCGGTGATGGAGTCGATTGCGAGGTTGCTGCGGAGGTCCGCGATGAGGTAGAGCGATTCGCTGGCGAATTCGGGATTTTTTTCGACGTAGAGACGGTGCATAGCTGGGCTGTGGCAGTCATCGAAGCCTAGAAGGACGGGTGAGGAGGGCAAGTGTGAAGGGGATTGATTTGAAAAGCTTCGGACTTGAGGTCAGATGCTAAGAACTTCTACTACGGGGATAAAAAAAGCGGAGTGACATTGCCACTCCGTTTTTTGAAAGGGTTGAGGTTACCTTTATTTGGCGAGCTTGATTTCGATGAGTCCGTTTTCGATTTTGATGTCCTCGATTCCACGAGAGAAGGCGTTGTCTTCCACTCCACCGGCGGTGAGGCCGACGGCGAGGAAAATAAGGGTTGCGATGAGAACGGGGCGCCAAAAATTGCGCTGAGGGAGAACGGGAGAGTCGGTCATAGTTTTTAAAGGAGGTTGTTCTTACTCCTATAACGAGACCAAGGGGGCACCTGTGCGCGCGAGTGATGAGAATTTGTGATGCTCTTTGTAATCATCGTCCTTCCGGAAGGGCAGGGAGAAGATTGAGGAGCATCTGATACCGGTCGGCATTGAACTGCCGATCTTCATTTTTCATGGTCTCAACTTCGTCGGCGAGACAAAAGGCGATCATGTGTCGGGCCTCTTCATCGTCGATTTCTGAGTCGGAGGTAAGGCGGTCGAAAGCCTCCTTCACATAAGCTGTTTCAGGCGAAGCGAGTTGTTCCTCGATGGCAGGAAGAAGTGCGACGACAATTTCATCCATAACGGTGATTAGTGAACACAAAAAAGACGACCCAGGGAAGGATCGCCTTTTGAAAAACTGAAAAAGATTTCCAGGGGGTGCGGTCTACGCAGAGCGGGTAGGCTTCTTCGCGCGACGCACAGATCCAAAACGCTTTTGGAACTTGTCGATACGTCCTTCGGTGTCGACAAACTGATTTTGACCCGTGTAGAAGGGGTGAGAATCTGCCGTGAGACCAACGGAGATGATAAAGTGCTCTACTCCGTCGATCTCCTCGGTCTTGGAAGACTTGGCCGTCGAGCGGGTTAAGTAGCGTTTTCCCGTGGTCATGTCCTGGAACGCGACCCGGTTGTAAACTGGATGAATATCTTTTTTCATGGGATTCCCTAAGATTGGGGTTGCGACATTTCCGACGCCGCAGACGGGGTAATTCCCTAAAATGGCCCAGCTGTCAATGGGATTTGGACCTCAAAAAGTGATTCCGGGATTGAAATGAAGGCGGTTGACAGTTTTTTGCGATTCGGGAACGGTGAGTTTGTGAAATTGACGTCATTTGAAACGATGGATCCGCATCTGCTGTTGGGCTTGGTGAATACGGAGCTAAGGAATAATGCGAGTTCTCTCAAGGATCTATGCAAAACCCACGGGCTGGAGGAGAGGGCCTTGGTGGCGAGGCTTGCTCATGCCGATTATCACTTTGTAGAGGATCAAAAGACATTTCGTTAGGGATACGGGACAAAAAAAGCGGAGCTCCATGGGCAACTCCGCTTTTTGGTGAAGAGATTTACGATCTATGCGTTGAAGAGTTTGGTGTAATACTCGTCTGCCATGCGATCGGAGTCGAAGAAGGGGACGACGTCGTTCATTGAGTTGAGGACCATGTCGCCCCAGCCATCGGGGTTATCGTAGTAGAGAGGCTTAATTTTGTTATCGAGGATGTGGTAGAGGGCGTCCAAGTCATGCTGATCGCGCGCTTCTGGTGAGCAGTTGGGATCTGCCGGCGGAACGATGAAGGAGTTTTCGCCGTCTTTTGCGTATTCGCAGACCCAGCCATCATAGGTTGAGAAGTTGATCGAAGCATTCATGGAAGCGGTCATGCCAGAAGTTCCGGAAGCCTCACGGGTGACGACGGGGTTATTGAGCCAGGCGTCGGAACCCGCTTTCATGAGGCGAGAGAGATTGAGTTCGTAACCGACAAGGACGGTGGCGTTCGCGAAGGGCTTGGTGACCTCAATGAGATGATTGAAGGTTTCGATGGCGCCGTAGTCGTAAGGGTAGGGCTTTCCGGCCCAGATGATCTGGATCGGGCGCTGTTCGTCGGCGAGGAGCGTGGAAAAACGTTCCAGATCGTTTGCGATGAGATCGGCCCGTTTGTAGCCAGCGAAACGTCGTGCCCAAACAACCGTGAGGACTTCGGGATCGAAGATTTTTCCTGTTTGGTCGGCGACGGTTCGGAAGAGGTCTGCTTTGAGTTTCTTTTTGCGAAGCGCGATCGTTTCTTTGTCGGATTTCAATCGGGCCGCTTCGAGCTTGCGGTCGGCCCAATATTTCTTGTTCTGAGAGTTTGTGATGTGCGTGATCTTACAAATATCCGGGTAGACTCCCCACATTTCGCGGGAAACCTCGCCATGAAGCTTGGAGACACCATTAGAAATTCGGGCGAGGCGAAGGGCCGCGAGGGAATGGGAGAAGGCGTCATCGTGGATACCGGTGAACTCCTGGACTTGGTGGCGGTCGGCGCCGGAGAAGAAACCGAAGCGGACGAGTTCGTTGAAATCGTGTCTTTCGTTACCGGCGGCTTCTGGGGTGTGGGTGGTGAAGATGAGCTTCTTCTTGAGGCTTTCTTTATCATCTCCTTTTGACTTGAGGTAGAAGGCTGCCGAGAGGGCGTGGGCTTCATTGAGGTGGTAGATCTCCGGGGCGCAATTGAGTTCGTTGAGGAGCTTGGCCCCGCCGATACCAAGAAGCATGTATTGAGCGATGCGCATCTTATGGTCGTTGTCGTAGAGACAGCGGGAGATGGCACGGGCGTGGTCATCGTTGTCCTCGAAGTCGGTCGTGAGGAAGAACATCGGGCAAGTTCCGAAGGTGTCGGCCGGAAGATACTTGGCTTTGACCCAGACTTCTTTGCCTTCGATCTGGATCGAGAATTTCGCCCCAGTGTCGCGGAGAAAATGAGGAGCCTTTCGGCGGAGAGCAACGGCCATTTGGCGATCCTCGCCGCGGACCTGATTATAATATCCATAGGACCAGAGAATTCCGATGCCGATCATGTTTTGCTTTAGGTCATGAGCAGAGCGCATGTGGGATCCGGCGAGGAATCCGAGACCTCCTGAGTAAATCTTGAGGCTTTGATCGATGGCGAATTCGGAGGAGAAATAAGCGACGCTTTTCGAGTAATCTGGATTGATCTCGTAGGGGTGAGCGAATTCTTGTGGTAGAAAGGACATGATAGGAAAAGTGTTTTTTGCAACAGGGTGTGACTGAGGGCAAACTGCCCATAAATGTCATGCTTTGGTCCGTCCAGTGGTTTAGGGAATTTTTTCGAATAGTTTGCTTCAATGTCAGAATTGAGGCATTTCTGGGGCCAGATGCGATTCGCGGTTCTTGGTAGTGGAAGTGGAGGAAATGCGACCCTTGTAGAGAGCGAGGGAAAGTATCTCTTGGTGGATGCTGGATTGAGTTCGAAGCAGCTGTGTCTCCGGCTGGAAGCGCTTGGGGTATCGCCGGGCTCGCTGACGGGAATTCTTCTGACTCACGAGCACGGAGATCACGTTCGTGGGCTCGACGTTTTTTTAACGAAGTGGAAGGTGCCGTTGGTTGCGAGTATTATGACGGGCCGAGTGGTTCAGGAAGGACTTCGGCAGCCGGCCGAATGGGTCTCCTTTGAGAGTGGGCAGCGGTTTACCTGGGAGGGTTTCGATTTGGAAACTTTCGCGCTTCCTCACGATGCGGTGGAGCCGGTGGGCTATGTTATTTCCAATGGGGGCAGAAAGATGGGGGTGGCGACTGATCTTGGTCATGTCGATGACGGAGTGATGAATGCCTTGAAAGGGGTCGAAGGTTTGGTTCTGGAAGCGAACTACGAATGGAAGCTTCTGGAGGCAGACACCAAGCGTCCTTTCAGTACGAAGCAGCGGATTTCATCGCAACACGGTCACCTTTCCAATGAGCAGGCAGCGGATTTGATCGCGGAGCTCGTTCCCGAAGGGTTGAAAACTGTGATCTTGGGGCATCTCAGCAGCGACTGCAATACGCCGGATGTTGCTATCGAAGTGGTGCGAGGGCGGATTGGCGGCGATTGTGAACTGGCGCTTTGTTGTGCGGGTCAGCACGCAGTGACCGAATGGCAAAGTCTCATTCCGCCCCTTGATCCGGCTTTTTATGGGGAGCTTTTTGGAGGTTAGGCCCAGCGCCTCGTATACTAGCGAGGGCAGTGCTGAAAGCTAGGCGGAGTCGGAGTCGAAGTTGTCCGCGCCGTTCCCCGAGTTTGTCGGGAAGGTGAAATAGGTCTGCCTACAGAATTCGATTACGGAGTCCGCGCTGGTTTCACGGGTGAGATCTCCAGGGTGAAGGTTTCTCGGCCGATACGAATCGTTTTTCACTAAGCTTGATCCCTTAGCGCGTGTTCGGGGAGAGGTAACGCAGCGTTCGTTCTTAAGCAAGTGGCCCAGGAGGAAATTGTAAAGATTCACGCCAAGGATAAACGGGTAGTTTGCCTCGGTGAAGGATCACTTGCCAAGCGTTCTGAAGGTATTTGTAATGTAGATGGAGATTGCTGGAGTAATAGCCGCCTTTGGCGGTTTGGTTGCCGTTTTAGAAGGACCAATCGGAGGAGAATGAATTGGTCTGCCGGAGTGATTTAGCCCTGAGTAAGAGGGGGAGGAACAAGAGGATGAGAGGGTTACTTTGTCTGAGTAGCCTTTTGAAACCACTGGCGAGCGGTGTCACGGGCGGGTGAGGGGAGGAGGGGCCAGCGGTCGGTGTGGGGGTGTGGGGTAATGGGATTGGGGAAAGGCGGGAAGATCGTTGAGATGGGGATGTCGAGAAAGGTGACGTTTTGCAGGGGGATTCGTCCCGCGAGGAAGCTGCGAGTTTCCTTGGTTGAGTTGTTTTGGCAGATGAGGACGGGGCGGCCGTTAAGGCGGGAGAGGCGTGCGGTGGCCTCCTTTTGATACTTGGTGAGCGGAGAACCCCAGGGCTTACGCCATTGTTTAACGCCGTCGAAGTGGTCGTGGGTGACAAAGCCGGACCAGAGCTTGGAGATGTTGTCGTTGTGGAGGCCGAGGTAGCTTACGCCGATGGCTCCGCGGGAGAAGCCGCAGAGGATGATGCGTTTTGGGTCGGCCCCGAATTGCTGGTAGACGCGCGGGACGTTTTTGAGGGCGTAGTCGATGGTGGCTTGGGTATTGCCCCACCAGGTGACTTCGTTTTTGAGGCCATCTTTTGAAATATTGGGGAGGGTGAGCCAGATCGCTTTGCCGCCGGTGAGGCCGAAGCCGAGGGCGGCGTCTTTGACTTCGCCGGTAGAGCCCGATGCGGGGGAGTAGTTACCAGTGAACTCGACGATAAGGGGGTAGGATTTTCCTGCTTCCCAGTTAGAGGGAAGGTAGAGCATGTGGTGGACCTCGGTCCCCTGGTATTCGCAGGGAGTGACGGCGACACGCGTGCCTGCTGCGGGGTATCCGATTGAGTTTGCGGGGAGTTTCAGCGGCTCGGCATGGATCACGAAGGTCGTCAGGAGTAGGTAGAGGATTCGGAGAAGCATGAGAAAAATTCTATGTTATTTTACGTGAAGAATTGCATGAAATTTTTGCCGAAGATATTTCGTAATTGGATTTTCTTATGATCGTAAGCTCCTTGTTGATTTTCGCCGCCCTTGTGGGAGCGGCTTTGGGTCATGTGCTTGCGCAACTGGAGCCGTTTATGGAGCAACATTGTTATGATTATCACGATGACTTCGATGCAGAGGGAGATTTGAATCTCTTGGATTTGAAATTTGACCCGAAGGATCCGAGAAATTTAGCGATCTGGAAGGACGTTTTTTATCGGGTGGAGGATGGTGAAATGCCGCCGAAGAAGAAAAAGCGACCCGAGGCTGGTAGAATGGCGGCTTTTTTGAAATCGCTGGAGGAGCTGTTGAATGAAGCGGAGAAAGCAGATCTGAGGTTGAATGGTCGGGTTCACTCGCGTCGACTCACGCAGGAGGAATATGAGTATTCCCTGCATGACATTCTCGGTGTCGATATTCCATTGGGAGATTATTTGGCGGCTGAATCTTCCGGAGGTTTTGATAACAAGGCGGACGGGCAGCAATTATCTCATTTTCATCTCGATGGCTATCTTCGTGCGGCCGGAGCCTCGCTCGATGAGGCTTTCAAGCGTGCGCGGGAAGGAGATCAGAAGTTTAAGAAGGACTATTCTCCGGCAGCGTTAACGAAGAACGGGTCGGGGAACTACCGGGGACCGCAACTCTTTTAAGGGAAAGTGGTTTCATGGAAAGCTCAGGTTCAATTTCACGGTCGAATGATCCGCACGAAGGTTCCTGAAGAGGGATGGTATTGAGTGACTGTGAGAGACATCGAAGCGCTCAACCCCGGGTCCGATGAAGTGGTGTGGGGGACTTTGCAGTCAGGATTAGGGTTTTACATCGCCCTGGGTGAAAGCCCAGCATCCAAGGGCAGTAGCCGCCGCGTCTTGACAATCTCCAAACGGTCAGATCTTGTCGTAACTATGGACTCCGGCGCCACCTGGATCGACTTCCGCATCGTCGCGGTCCTGCCCGACGGCCAGAAGAACCGCTCCTACGGCTGCATGGGCGGCCTGACGATCGCCCACAAGGATACCCTTCTTTTTAGCAACATCGAAACCCCGAATGCGGATTTGAGCAATTTAACCACTAAAAGATATTTTTTTAACAGTAATAGCTCTATGAAAATTGAGGTTGTTTACCCATTGGAAAAGCGATTAACCCCCTTTCGCTCCGGTCCAAAGGCGGCTTCAAAGCCCTCCCGCTGAAAGCAAATTCCTAGCAAAATCCTCCCCCGTATACTCTGCAGGTTTTCTTCCCAAAGCCCAGCAAGTCTTATCGATTCAATCACTCCTACCAACTTTTCTGGTGAAATTATCAAACGAGAGACGAGCACAGCAAAAAGCCCGGGTGCTCCCGAAAATACGGCGGAGCCGCCTTGAAGGCGACCCCAACGAAATACTTGTCTAGCGCGCTCTCTTTTTCGATCCCGAAAAACCCGCGACCTGGAACCGGATCTTTCTAGTTTTTGCGAACGAAGAAGAACAGCTTATCTTCATCGCCCAGAAGGTCCGATGGAATGATGTAGGTCGTGCTTACGCCCTCGGGCTGAACTTCATCATTGATCTCCAACCAATCTTCCAGCGGAATCGAAAGATCATCAGTTGAAAAAACCGCATAGGTTTTCCCCGGAGAACTTCCAGAGTTCCAAGTCAGTGCGACGTCACCATTTGCAGCGACCGAGATGTCAGTAATCGCAAGTTCCACAGCTCCAGGTGCGCCGCCGAGAGGATTAAATGTTCCGTCAGCGAGTTGCTTCACTTGATCTTCTGATAAGGCCTCATCCCAAACAGCAACGTCGTCAATTAGGCCCTCGAAGAAATTTCCTGCTCCGTCCCAGATACCATCACCACCGATATTAAAGCTCGAGGCGGAGGTGCCTCCAGCCGGGGGCGTATCGTTCTGCCCTGCGATTTCACCATCAATGTAAATGATGCGCCCATTTTCACTGCCGACAATCGCGATGTGAGTCCACTCTTCGGCAGTATCGACCCCTGTGGTGATCGTTCCGCCATCCGACATCCACCAGGTAATGGCGGTATCTGGGCCCATTTCGACGAGGTCATTTTGTCCGAACAGACCAGTCCGCGCGGGTTGAACAACGTCAAACTTTACCCAGCCCGCGACCGCGAACTCTGTGAGACCGTCGAGCAAAGGAGCGTTAGTAGTCACAGAAGAATCAATTCCATCGAACTGGATGGCCTGATCGCCTGCATTCCCCGTGTGGCCTTCCACGAAGATCGCTCCACCATTTACGGTCCCCGGCGTTGTGCCGATGAGGTCAGCCGTCTCAAGCGCTCCATCATCGAATGACCAGTAAGCAATTGGGATGGGGAAGGGAGGGAAGCTGTTTTTATCGTATGGATTTGTTGAGGCGGCGATTTCAGTCCCATCGTCTACGCCATCTCCATCAGAGTCGGCGTTGTTCGGGTCAGTCCCCGAGTCTGTTGCGCTGGCAACCACTCCGGTTTTGGTCTCGACTTTGTCGCTTAGTCCGTCTTTGTCGGTGTCCTTCGATCGGGGATTGGTGCCGGTGTCAGACGCGCTCACAAAGGTTCCGGTATTCGTTTCGACGCCGTCCCAAAGTCCGTCATCGTCGGTGTCGTTGTCCCGCGGGTTGGTATTGGCGTTGAATTCGGCGAGGTTGTTCGAACCATCGTTGTCCGGATCCAAAGTAGAATCGTCCACAGTCAGAGCGAGATCGTTCGCTTTTTCCCAGACGTCGGGCATTCCATCGCCATCGGTGTCTGTTGTGGAACGGACAATCTGGAATCCGGCAAT
>Ga0115001_10000414_pt1 | contig 31286 bp, 33 predicted proteins | sample ArcticOcean_MG_C_12_FD_89869 | JGI IMG/M metagenome (GOLD analysis project Ga0115001, IMG submission 89869) | Marine microbial communities from western Arctic Ocean - ArcticOcean_MG_CB8_130 | ecosystem: Environmental > Aquatic > Marine > Oceanic | place: Arctic Ocean: Canada Basin | collected... | reverse complement strand
CGTCCACGACCCGTTCGTCACCGACATCGGCGATACAGCCGAACTCGTCGAGCGCGACCAGCTCCTTGCCGAGGCCGACGTTGTCTTCCCGCTCGCGCAAGCCACGCCAGAGACCGAGAACCTGGTCGACGCCGCCTTCCTCGCCCAGATGAAGCATGGCGCCACACTGATCAACGTTTCACGCGGGGAACTTCTCGACGATGACGCCGTGTTCGCCGCACTCGAATCGGGCCAGCTCCGCGCCTTGGGCCTCGACGTCGGCCGTGCTGCTGACCAGCGGCCTGCTCCGCTCTTAGCAGCTCATCAGCGGTGCGTCGCCACCCCACACCTCGGTGGCCTCACTCCCCAAAACGCCGACGCTCAAGCCATGAGCAGCGTCGAGCAGATCAGCTCGATGATCGCCCGCGAGGTCCCGGCCCGATCAGTGAACGCCGACACCGCCGTGCGGCTGCACGGCCACTTCAAGAAATGAACGCGACAGACGCGTGCGACACGCACATTCACTTCTACGACGAACGGTATCCGTCGGCGCCCAACGCAGTGCTGCATCCACCCGACGCGACCACTGACGACTATCGAGCAGTACAGACCGAGCTCGGCCTCGAACGTGTCGTCGTGGTCCAGCCGACCACCTACGGACTCGACAATTCGTGCCAGCTCGACGCGATGGCAGCTTTTGGAGATCGTGCTCGTGGCGTCGTGGTCGTCGACGACTCACTGAACTCCAGCGAACTCCGTCGCCTGACCACACTCGGCGTGCGCGGCGCTCGATTTCACATGCTTCCCGGAGGCGCTGTGCCGTGGGAGATGTTGGAGACCGTGGCGGCGAAGATCGCTCCGTTCGGGTGGCACATCCAACTGCAATGCAACGGCCGCGAACTCGCAGCCCGACAAGACCAGCTCGCTGCACTGCCGACCGAAATCGTGATCGATCACATCGGCCGGTACATGCCACCCGTTCCAACCGACGACGACAACTTCACCGCACTCCTCCAGCTGGTCGAAGCTGGGCACGCGTGGGTCAAGTTGTCAGCCCCCTACGAGTCGTCGACCGAGCCAATCCACAACGACGACCACGCCCGCACCAATCACGCCGACGTCCTCCCTTTGATCGACACGCTTGTCGAACGGGTCACCGACCGGCTGCTCTGGGCGAGCAATTGGCCCCACCCGGCGCAATTGCCGGCACCGACGCCGGGCACACTGAAGACGCAGCTGGAACAATGGCTGCCTACCGACGACCTCCGCCACCAGGTGCTCGTGGCCAATCCCGACCGCCTGTATTTCTGCTGAACCCGGTGCGACATAATCGCACCACAACGAAAGACCGCTGATATGATCGACCCAACCGCCGCCCCCGACACCACGTACGCCTCGTACCCGTCACTCGTTAACCGCACCGTGCTCATCACAGGCGGCGCCGACGGCATCGGCGCTGGCATTGTCGAGCAGTTCGTGGCGCAGGGCAGCAAGGTTGCCTTCATCGACGTCCAAGCCGGCAAGGGCAACGCGCTGGTCGAGCGGCTCTCCGCAGACGCAGCACATGTGCCGCTGTTCTTCGAGGTCGACTTAGTCGACATTCCTGCAACGCAGGCAGCAATCGCCGCGGCTTCCGAACAGCTCGGCGGCATCACCGTGCTCGTGAACAATGCAGCGAGCGACGACCGCCACACGTGGCAGGAGATGACGCCCGACTACTGGGACGAGCGCCTCAACGTCAACCTGCGGCACTACTTCTTCGCTATCCAGTCGGTGGCTCCCGGGATGATCGAGGCGCAGAACGGCTCGATTATCAACATTGGTTCCAGCAGCTACATGATGCAGGAAGACTTCTTCCCCGGCTACGCGATCGCGAAGTCAGGCGTCGAAGGCATCACGCGGACACTCGCCCGGACGTTCGGGCCTGACAACGTGCGCGTCAACACCGTCTTGCCCGGCTGGGTTGCGACCGACCGTCAACTCACCAAGTGGTGGAGCCCCGAAGGCGAAGAGGGCACGTTGCACGACCAAGCCATCAAGCGCCGCATCTACGCTGCCGAGTTCGCGCAGATGGTGCTGTTCCTTGCGGCCGACGATGGCGGCGCATGCACCGCACAAGATTTCCTCGTCGACGGCGGAAGAAGGTGAACTCCGTGGTGATTCAACACTTTGCGGCTGAGGCTTCGATTGATGAGATACATGAGGTACTCGAACGTGATGGCGCGCTGATCATCGACGGGCTCGCATCGCACGAGCAGGTCGACGCCGTCATGGCCGAGATGCAGCCACACATCGATGCCACCGCAGTCGGCGGCGACAACTTCACTGGCAAAAACACCCGCCGATCCGGTGCACTGATTGCTCGATCACCATCAAGCCACGAGCTGATTCAACATCCGACCATCCTCGGCGTCACCGAGAAGCTGCTCCACAAGGCACAGTCGTTCCAGGTCCATTTGACCCAGACCATTGCGATTAGCCCGGGCTCGCCGAGCCAGTCGATCCATCGCGACGAGTGGGCCTTCGACTTCTTTGAGTTCCCGAGCGACTACCACGTCCAGTGCAACACGATCTGGGCGATGACCGACTTCACCGAAGAAAACGGCGCCACACGGCTGATCCCTGGCAGCCAGGCCGACCCGATCGACCTCGGCCGCAAACACGAAGAGTCGGTCCCGGCCGAAATGACCAAGGGGTCATGCCTGCTCTACACCGGCAAGGTGTACCACGGCGGCGGAGGCAACGATTCTGACGACGTCCGGGTCGGATTGAACCTGACCTACAACGTCGGCTGGTTGCGCCAAGAAGAGAACCAATACCTGTCCGTACCCGCCGACGTCGCAGCTGAACTACCCGACGACCTACTCCGCCTGATGGGCTACAGGATCGGGGCGTACGCCCTGGGCTACATCGACGACGTGCGCGACCCAATCGAAGCCCTCCGCGGCAAATCAAACGGAGCATCCCAAGCCTTCACGAGCACCTGATTCGCAGCAAATGGACCTACAGGAGACAGCCCGCAGGCTTGCGTGAAGCCGGCCCATGCCAGCCAGGCCTCGTCGCGATCGTTCAGGATTTACGAACAATGACGCTGCCGACGGAATAGCCGGCGCCGAAGGAACAGATCACGCCAAGTTGGCCCGCATCAAGATCGGCCCGATGCTTGTGGAATGCAATGACCGAACCCGCCGAACTCGTGTTCGCGTACTCGTTGAGAATCACGGGGGCTTCGTCATTGTCAGGAACTCGGCCGAGCACCCCCTTCGCGATCAGCTGGTTCATCTTGAGGTTCGCCTGGTGCAACCAGAATCGTCGAACCGCCGACGCGTCGAGATCAAGCGCTGCGAGGTGTGTGGTGATGTGGTGAGCAACCATCGGGCAGACCTCACGGAACACCATCTGACCGTTCTGACGGAAGACCACTTCGTGCGGATCGCGTTCGTCGACCTCAGAAGAGTTGAGAAAGCCGAAGTCGTTGCGGATGTTGTTAGAGAACTGCGTTGCCAGCTTCGTGCCGAGCACTTCCCAACGGTGCGCAACGTCGCCGAGCCCGTCGGCGACCACTGCGTCAGTTCGTTCAAGCACCAGTGCGGTGCATGCATCGCCAAAGATGAAATGGAAATCGCGCAGCTCGAAGTTGTTGTGCCCGGACGTGATCTCGGGGTTGACGACCACCACGCACTTCGCCGATCCGTTTCGCAATGCATCGACCGCTGCCTGGATCGAGAACGTCGCCGACGAGCACGCCACGTTCATGTCGTACCCCCAACCGCTCGCACCGAGTGCGTCTTGGATCTCGACGGCCACCGCCGGGTAGGCGCGCTGCAGGTTCGAGCAGCCAACAATCACTGCATCGACATCGCTGCCTTGGCGACCAGCCTGGGCAAGGGCTTCGCGAATGGCGGGCAGGGCCATCTCGGCCTGAATGCCCAGCTGGTCTTCGGTGCGCGTTTCGAGCCGAGGCCGCATCCGGTCGGGGTCGAGCACGCCGGACTTCTCCATGACATACCGCGACTCGATACCAGAGGCTTTGACAATGAACGCCTCGTCAGGAGCGGAACGCGCCTCCACCGTGCCCGCCTCGATCTCGGCAGCGTGCGCACCGTTCCACTTCTCAACCGACGCAGTCAGCGAAGCGGCCAGTTCTGCATTGCTGATTGACTCGGGTGGCGTGAACAGACCGGTCCCTGTGATCGACACTGACGGAAAGACGAACGCAGTCATATTGCAGAAGCTACGCACCTACCCATCGGTAACCCCGCTCGTGAAAAATGACCCACTGCTTGAGGCGGACAAATTAGTGCAGGAGGTGCGAGCGAACCAGGCCTCGGAGCATGTCGATACCAATTCCCTTGGACGCGCTGACCCAGACAATGTCACCCTTTTCCAGCTGGCACCCCGCAGCAAGTTTGTTCTTGCGCGTCGCTCGCTGAGAAGACTTGACCTTGTCGTGCTTCGTGGCAACGACCGTGTGCGGGACCTCGCTCTGACGCAACCAGTCGAGCATTTGCTGATCGAGCTTCGTCGGGCCAATTTCGCCGTCGATCAGGATGAAGACCATCACCAGGTAGTCACGTTCAAGGAGGTAACCCTCGATCATTGCGGGCCATTCGCGGCGCACTGATTTAGACGCCTTGGCATACCCGTAGCCGGGGAGGTCAACGAGTGTGCCGAGGCCATCGCCTTCGTCGAGGCTGAACAGGTTGATCAGCTGTGTTCGTCCAGGCGTATTGGACACACGGGCGAGTTGCTTGTGGTTGGCAAGTGCGTTGATCAGTGATGACTTGCCCACATTCGAGCGGCCGACAAACGCAACTTCGACAGTGGCTTCAGGCAAAGTATCGAGCCGCGACGCCGACTCGACAAACGAGATTTGCAGGGGCCTTCCAGAACTCACCCCACAAACCTCGCAGGTAATTGAAGGAAAAGTGCAAGATGCGCATGCGACGATGGTTTGGAACGTTGACAACAGCATCGGCCGTCGCACCGCCGGCACCAGAAATGACCCTCACGAAATGGGCCCCACAAACAGTTCTCGCAACCCGATCTGTAGGCCAGCCGCTCAACCTCCAGGGTCTTACCCACTGACGAGCGAAGCCAACGCCCAGACCGCTGCCAAAAGGCCGATTCCCGAGTAGAGCAGGGATCGGCCGACGGGCGCGCGTTCGAGGTGTCCCTCATCGAGCTGCCGTTCGGGCGGACGCACCACTGCCATGAAGTTGCCGACACAGAGCGCGGCACCAAAAGCGAGCACAAGGTACGCCAGCAGATCTTCGCCGAGGAACATGCAGAACAGCATGCCGAACATTGCGGGCAACGCCACGGCAGGCCGCCAGCACCCTGACGTCGTGGATGCGCGAGACTGATGTAATGGGGTTCCATCACGTTGCACTCGCCACTCACGATGCTGTGGCAACCCACGAGTTCTACACCGAGGTGATGGGATTTGAACTCGTGAAGGTCCACGTTGGACCGACCCCGAACACCACGGGTGCGGCAAACCACACCGGATTCAGTAAGCACTTTTTCTACGCAACAAACACTGACGTTGAGGATCGTGATGATGCCGACCGCGATCTGATCGCATTCTGGGAAATCCAGGACGAAGCCCTCAGCGACTATCAGGTGAACATCAATGCGGCTGCTGGCCTGCCGGGCTGGGTCAACCACATTGCCTTCGACGCTCCGTCCCGTGAGGCCCTCGACCGTCATCGCACGCGCTGGCAACAGCACGGCCATCGGGTGATCGAAATCGATCACGGCTTCTGTTCCTCGATCTACTTGGGCGACCCATCCGGCAACATGGTCGAGTTCTGCTTCACGACTCGGTCGTTCACCGACGCCGAACGCGCGGATGCGCTTGCCAAGCTGCAGGCCCCACAGCCCGAGTTCGACGCTGACCCAACAATCATCGTCCACGACGCCTTCACCCCGGCCTGACTCGCACCGACGCCGACCGGCGCTTCCAGCACCGAAATATTCCCGCCCTCCTCTGTGACTTCTATTTAGTTGTGTGCACAATTATTGTGGTTACAATTTCATCCATGTCCAAGCTCCTCCGTATCAATTCCTCCGCACGCACCGCCGATTCCGTCAGCCGCCAGCTCTCGGATCGACTCATCAACCGCATTGCCCCCGACGCCGATGTCACCGTCCGTGATCTCGCCGACGGCATTCCCCTGCTCAGCGAATCGACGCTCGGCGCCATGTCGACCCCCGAAGCTGACCGCACCGATACACAGAATGTCGAACTCGCCGACGCCAACATCGCGATCCAAGAACTGTTTGACGCAGACACCATCGTGATCGGCCTCCCGATCTACAACTTCGGCCCGCCCGCCGCCCTCAAGGCCTGGGCTGACCTCGTCGCACGCGCCGGCACCACCTTCCAGTACACGTCAACCGGACCCGAAGGCCTCATTCCAAACAAGCCGGTCTACGTGATCGTCGCATCGGGCGGCGTCCCCGTCGGCTCGCCAATGGACTTCTCGTCCACCTGGCTCACAACTTTCCTCGGATTCCTCGGCCTCACCGACGTCACCGTCGTCGCTGCAGACCAACTGAACGTCGATCCCGAAGGTGCGCTCACAGCCGCCAAGGAGCGCGTCGACGCAGTCCAGCTCGCGGCAGCCTGACAACGAGACAGGAACACCCCAAGCGGTTCGCGAGAGCGGTCACACTGTGCCTGGCACAGTGTGACCGCTCTCCACTTATGAGGTGGCCCAGTCCGGCGGAGCGAATCGCAATCCTGCGCAGCTGGCCGTTCTTGGGTTCACCGGGTTCATCACTTCCAGGCAGCTGACTGCCAGCTGCATCTATTTTGCGAGAACTCATCGACAGTCTGGAAAGATTTCATAATGGATCTCGATCATGCCGTTCAAGCCGCCCGCACTGCATACGCGACGGCCCGGCCCCAAAGTGCTGGATGGGCCGATCGCGCCCGCCGCGTTCTGCCGGGCGGCAACACGCGGTCGGTGCTCCAGTTCGATCCGTTTCCATTCCGCGTCGAACGAGCACAAGGTCGCTTGCTCTTCGACATCGACGGGTACGAGTACCTTGACCTGCTCGGCAACTACACCGCCGGCTTGCTCGGCCACTCCCCTGAACCCGTCTTCGCCGCCGTACGTGCAGCGCTCGGACGCGGCTGGTCGCTCGGCTCTGTACACAGCGACGAGGTCCGGCTCGCCGAGTTGATTGTCGATCGTTTTCCGTCGATCGACCAGGTGCGTTTTACCAACTCCGGCACCGAGGCGAACCTGATGGCTCTTGCCGTCGCCACCCATCACACCGGTCGTTCGAAGATCGTGGTGTTCGAGAACGGATATCACGGCGGCGTCATCACCTTTGGCTCAGGCCCGAACCCGGTCAATGTGCCGCACGACTGGCTGATCCTTCCCTACAACGATGGGGCAGCTTTCGAGGCGGCGATGGACAAGCACGGCGACCAGGTCGCTGCCGTGCTCGTCGAGCCGATGCAAGGTTCGGGTGGCTGTATTCCGGGCGACCCCGACTTCCTCGCCGTGCTTCGCTCCGCGTCCACTCAGCACGGCAGCGTGCTCATTTTCGACGAGGTCATGACCTCCCGACTCTCCGTCGGTGGCGCGCAAAAACAACTCGGCATCACACCCGACATGACCACACTCGGCAAGTACCTCGCCGGAGGGCTCAGCTTCGGCGCCTTCGGGGGCCGAGACGACCTCATGGCTGCGTTCGACCCACGCCGCGGCGGCACACTTGGCCATGCCGGCACCTTCAACAACAACGTGGCGTCAATGGCAGGTGGCGTTGCAGCGCTGACTGAAGTCCTCACTGCCGACGTCCTGAACGCAACGAACCATCGAGGCAACGACCTCCGCAACCGCCTCAACGCGGTCTTCGCCAACCACCAGATGCCAATGTGCGTCACGGGCGTCGGCTCCCTCATGAACATCCACGGCATCGTTGGCCCGGTCGACTCTGCGAACGATCTCGCCGGCGCCGACGACCGTCTCAAGGAGCTCCTCTTTTTTCACCTTCTCGCCGCCGGCATTTACACCGCGCGCCGGGGTTTCATCGCCCTCTCGATCGAGATCACCGACGAAGATGTCGACCGAGTCATTGCCGAAGTCGAGTCGTTCTGCATGCCATAGCCGAGCAATCGGTTGCTCAAAACTCTGTCTCGAAAACGGTTCGCATCATCTCGCCCTCTTCAGGTTCGGCGCCCCACAGCGCAGAGAAAGAGCCCTGCAACCGCCGCGAGGCGTGCAGTTGGCGGTGGCCAATATTTTCTGCGATCGTCGCCATGACCGCAATGCCAATGTCTGACCAACGCCCATATTTGTGAAACGAAACATCCTCGACAAACAGCACCGCGAACTCAAGCGACACCAGACAAAACGCAAATCCAGCACCGCCCGCGATTTGCCCGAAGACTTCGGCCACTGGTCCAACCAGTTCGAAGACCGAGTAGCAGAGCAACGCAGTCACACCGATGCGGCCGTGTCGCGAGTTGAACATCATTCCACGGAGCTTCGGTCGTTTTCTTTGACAACGACTCCGCAAGACTGTGGCATGGCTGACTATGACCTTCTGATTCGCGGCGGTTCAGTGATCGACGGCACGGGGGCCGATGCACGAATTGCTGACATCGCCGTCAGTAACGGCGTCATCGTCGCGTTGGGCGTCGACCTCGAGGGCACAGCCGACCAAGTGGTCAGCGCGTCGGGCTCGCTCGTGATTCCCGGCATCGTCGACATCCATGCCCACTACGACGGCCAAGCCACCTGGGACTCGCGGATGCACCCATCCTCCTGGCACGGCGTCACCACCGCGGTGATGGGCAACTGCGGTGTGGGCTTTGCCCCAGTGGTCGCATCGAACCACGGCAAGCTCATCGAGCTGATGGAGGGCGTCGAGGACATTCCCGGCGCAGCCCTTCACGAAGGGCTGCAGTGGAACTGGAGCACCTTCGGTGAGTTTCTCGACGCGGTCGACGAACGGCCGCACGACATCGACATCGCCGCCCAGGTTCCCCACGGCGCACTGCGACTGCACGTCATGGGCGAGCGCGGCGCCAACCACGAAGACGCCACCGCCGACGACATTGCCGCAATGGCCGAACTCGCCCGCGAGGGCATCGAAGCCGGCGCCCTCGGATTCACTACCAGCCGAACGCGCAACCACAAGACGTCGACGGGGGCATACACGCCCACTCTCACCGCTGCGCCCGACGAACTGATTGGTATCGCCGAAGGTGTGGGCGCGGCGGGCAGCGGCGTCCTCCAAGTTGTGTCTGACTTCCTCGATGTCGACGCCGAATTCGCGACCTTACGGTTGATGATGGAGCGCTCGGGTCGTCCGCTGTCCATCTCGGTCGTGAGGAATCCGATGGCGCCCGACGACTTCCGGGTCTGGCTCGATCACATCAGCGCAGCCCGCGCCGACGGCCTTGCGTTGACCGGCCAGGTGGCAGCGCGCGCCGTGGGTTTGATCCTCGGCTTGGAATGCACGCTCAATCCGTTCCTGACGAACCCGGTTTACCGTGAGATCGCCGACCTCCCATTGCCCGACAAAATCGCTCAGCTGCGCGATCCCGACTTTCGGGCGCGGCTCCTGACCGAAGCCGGGGAACGTTCCAAAGCCAAGCTTGGAGCGAACCTCATCGGGCGCTTCGACGTGCTGTTTGAGATGGCCGACGAACCCGACTACGAGCCGTCACTCGAGGAGTCAATCGCAGCTCGCGCCGCCCGGGCAGGGGTCACCCCCGAAGAGTTCGCCCTCGACGCGATGCTCGACAACCACGGCGTCGGCGATGGCAAGGGCCTGATCTACCTCCCCTTTCTCAACTACGTCGACGGCGCGCTCGACGGCCTGCACGAGATGCTGAGTCACCCGTTCACCGTGCCGGGTCTCGGCGACGGCGGTGCCCACGTCGGCACGATCTGCGACGGATCCTTTCCGACCACCCTGCTGGCCTACTGGGGTCGGGATCGTGCACGAGGCACCCTGCCTCTGCCGTACCTCGTACAGCAGCACTGCCGCGATACCGCCCAGACAGTCGGCCTGTTCGACCGGGGCGTACTCGCCCCCGGCTACCGAGCCGACATCAACATTGTCGACTACGACAATCTACGGTTACACAAGCCGGAGATTGTCGCCGACCTCCCAGCGGGTGGCAAGCGGCTGTTGCAGCGCGCCGAGGGGTGGGCGCACACGTTCGTCGCCGGCGTCGAGACCTACCGCAATGGCGAAGCCACAGGTGCCCTCCCTGGCCGCCTCGTTCGTGGCGCCCAACCGGCACCCACCCGCTGAGTTCACGCCTGAGTTCACGCCAGAGTTCACGCCAGAGTTCACGCCAGAGTTCACGCCAGAGTTCACGCCGGCATCTCCGCTGTTGATCTCGTGCGTCTACGGTTGATCGAATGGTCGAACTCCGTAAAGAAGGCGACGTTTTCGTCGCGACAATGAACGACGGTGAGAATCGCTTCAACCCCACCACGGTGGCAGCGTGGAACACGGTGCTCGACGAGGTCGAAGCAGCAGCGGCCATACCCGATGCGTTGTGCGCGCTGGTCACGACCGGCACCGGCAAATTCTTTTCGAACGGCCTCGATCTCGGGTGGCTCAGCGCGGCGTTTCAGGACCCCGACATTGCCGACCCAATGGCAATGGTTGCCGACCTGCAACGGATGTGGGCCCGAATGATGTCCTTGCCGGTTCCCACGATCGCCGCGCTCAACGGCCACGCATTCGCCGGAGGAGGCATGTTCGCGCTCGCTCACGACCACGTGTTGATGCGCGAAGACCGCGGGTTCTGGTGCGTCAACGAATTGCTTTTAAAGATGCGATTCACGCCGGGGATGCAGGCGCTGCTGTCGGGCCGGTTGCCGATCCAGACCGCCCGCAAGGCAATCCTCACTGCGCATCGGTTCAACGGCCCCGAGGCGCTTGCCGGCGGCATCGCCGATTCGCTCCACGACGAAAGCGGCTTGCTTCCTGCCGCCATCGAGCTCGCCCAAACGCTGTCACCAACGGCCCACAAGACGCTGAACATCCTGAAGGAAGATCTCTTCCCCCACGCACTCGCCTGCTTACGATCAGCAGTCGTGCCCGACGCCTTCTGATTGGGACGTCTTGTCCCTGCGACGCCTACAGCGGCGTGCCGAAGACTTACACCCAGCACAGACGGCTGAATGCGTCCGGTGCAGCAACGATCCCTATGGAGGCGAACTTGCCGTAGCGAATGTTGGCGCTGTGGCTGGCGCTGTTCATCCATCCATTTAACACCGCACCCGGCGCCTGAAAGCCGCAGGCAAGGTTCTCGCCCGCTGCTCGGTAACTGAAATCGGTGCTCCTGATTCGATCGAAGGGGCTCGACCACTCACTGCCGGTGTGCCAGAAGTTTGAGCAGCCCTGGCTGAACTGATCGGTGAAATGTGATTTGGCAGCTTGCGTGAACTTCAGATGTAGCGAAACTGGCGAGAGGTCATGGCTCGTGCGTTCGGCGTTGGTCAAATCGAGGACAGCCTGCGCCTCGGCCAACGTTCCGCTGGCCACAGTGGCCAGCGGAGAAGGCGGCACGTCACGCAAGGAGACGGACGAGCGCTGTTGCAGCCGCTGCGACCAGCACGACAAGAACGAACGGGGCTCGCCGCCAGAGCGCTATCGCGGCAACGACGACACCGACGAGACGTGCATCGATCGAGATTGATGCACCCGAACCCACCGTCGACACCAGGGTCAGCGCTGCAAGCAAGGCCGCCGGCAGAAGGTCGACGAGCGCCTGGACCCTGACCGGTAACGAACGGGCACCCAGCACGAGCGGACCAACGGACTTGAGCGCGTAGGTGCCGATTGTCATGACGATCAACACCGCCACAGCGTCACTCATCGCCTGCGCCTTCGATCACGGCTGGCGTCTGTCGGCCCGCAGCGACGACACCGGCGATCGCCGCCAAGATCGGCAAGCCCGGCGGCGCGATCGGCACGAGCACCAGGGCAATCACTGCGCCAGCAATTGCGGTCCGTAGCTGTGGACGTTGCCGCAGCCGCGGCCAAAGAAGTGCCAAGAAAGCCGCCGGCCCTGCGGCATCGAGGCCCAAGTCGTTGATCAGGTCGCCGGCATCGGAAAAGACGAGATGGCCAAGCACCGTGGTGATGTTCCAGACAACGAAGACGCCGAGTCCGGCACACAGGTATCCGTACCTCCGCAGTGCCGGGTCGGTGGTCGAGGTTCCGACCGCCGTCGATTCGTCGATCATGAGTTGTGACATCGCCGCGCGCTGCCAAAACGCGCCCGTGAGGGCCGGCGCCATGATGACGCCGAAGGCGAGCGAACGAACGTTGAGTAAGAGCCCAGCGACTGCCGCCGACGCGATCGAACCACCATCACCAAGTATCTCTGCAGCGGCGAATTGCGAACTCCCACCAAAGATCAGCGCGGAAAACCCGATCGCTTCAAGCATCGTGAACCCAGCAGTTGCCGCCGACGCACCGAACACGATGCCGAACGGGGCCACGGCGGCAATGATTGATGCCGCCTGCCGCCGAATAACCCGCCGCCCCGCAGCCTGCTGCAGATCTCCAGCTGTTTTGCCCACAACATCAGTGTGGGGCACGTTCGCCGTCGATCGGGCAATATCTCAGACATGGCAAGGTTTCAGCCGCGAACCCACCGGGCCGACGATTCCAGCCGACACCGCGGCGATCACCACAGCACCGCAGCACCACAGCACCGCAGCACCGCAGCACCGGGGTTACGTAGCCAGCGAGTTCACCGTGCCCCAATCAGCACAGGCCGGGCTTGTCCACGTTTACCAGAATGGCGACCATTGCACCCGGTCTCCATTTCAGGGCGCCGATAGCTTTCGGGGCATGCTCGGACCAGCGGCAGGACCGGATCGTGTCGTTCCCCGGCCGAACAACACCTTCAAGCCACGACGTCGCGCCATGTCAGAACAGCGCCAAGCCGAGTTCGACACGTGGCTCGAGCGATGGGGTCTCGACCAGAGCGGCGAACTCGTCGACTGGAACGAAGTGTTCGGTGGGCGCCCCGTGGTCCTCGACATCGGCTTCGGTCGCGGGGAGGGCACAGTCGACATGGCTCGCGCCGATTCGGGCACTGCGATCGTTGGGATCGAGGTCCACACACCAGGTGTGGTGGCCGTGCTCGACGCCATCGAGAACGACCCGCTACCGCACGTCCGCGCGGTCCACGGAGATGTCCTTCGCTTTCTGCTTCGGGTCCCACTCGACTCGCTTGCAGGCGTGCGGATCTATTTCCCTGATCCGTGGCCGAAGAAGCGTCACCACGCCCGGCGCCTCGTGCGATCCGACGTGGTCGGGGCGCTTGTCGACCGGCTCGAAGTTGGCGGCCTCCTCCACTTGGCAACCGACATTGCCGACTACGCCCAGCAGATGGCCGAGGTCTGCAATGCCGAGGACCGGCTCGACGGTGGCATCGTGCCGCGCCCCGACTGGCGCCCTCTTACTCGGTTCGAGCAGCGCGGCCTCGACGCTGGTCGCCCACCCACTGACCTGATCTACACCCGATCTCCACCCGCCGCATCTGATCGTCCAGCGGATTTAATTTAGTTGCGCCCGCAATGATTAGACGCTAACATATTCGTATGGCCTCGATCCTCCAGACGTTCCAACTCGGCACGCAATGGCCGACGCTCGATCCGTTCCTGTTCTGCGCACACCACCTCGACGACTACCCCAATGGAACGGTTGAGCTTGAGCCTGATGCGTCGCTGAACTCGCGGAATATCGGTCAAGATTTCGATGGCATTGATGGCTGGAACATGTACCACGGCAAAAACGTCCCGGGCTTCCCGCAGCACCCACACCGCGGCTTTGAGACGATTACCTACGTGCGTACCGGTGTCTGCGATCACAGCGACTCGATGGGGGCCACGGCACGTTTTGGGAGCGGCGACACCCAGTGGATGACTGCTGGCAAGGGCATCGTGCACTGCGAGATGTTCCCGATGCTCAATCGCGATGAGAAGAACCCGCTCGAGCTGTTCCAGATCTGGCTGAACCTACCGGCCGTCGACAAAATGGTCGACCCGTACTTCACCATGCTCTGGAGCCACGACACCCCGACCGTTGTCGAGGCCGGACCGGACGGCCAACTGGTCGACGTCACCGTGATTGCCGGATCGCTGGCATCTCAAGATCGTGCTGATGGCGCTGACGCCGTCACGGCGCAGGCGCCGCCACCCAACTCATGGGCCGCACGCGCCGAGGCCGACCTCGCGATCTGGCACCTCCGCTTCGACCCGGGTGCGTCGTGGACCATGCCGGCCGCAACTGGCGCCGACACCAACCGCATCCTCTACGCCTTCACTGGTTCATTGGTCACCATCAACGGCGAGACCATCGAGGCCGGAACAGGTGCCGTTGTCGACGCATCAACGGCGCTCGAACTGATTGCTGGCGACGGCGGCGTCTCCGGCATCGAGATCATGGTGCTCCAAGGCCGCCCAATCGGCGAGCCCGTGGCACGGTACGGCCCCTTCGTCATGAACACCGACGCAGAGATTCGCCAGGCATTCGCCGACTACAAGCGCACCGAGTTCGGTGGCTGGCCGTGGCCAAGCGACGATCCGACGCACGGCAGCGAGGAAGGCCGATTCGCCCATCACGCCGATGGCAAGCTCGAACACTTCGGCCTCGACGCACCGAGACCTGCACAGGCCTGACGCCCCGTTCATCGATATTGCGTGGGGCACGGCGCCCGGTTTACGGCAGAATGGCGTCGTGACCGTGCTGCACGATCTGCTCGCCGAACGCGGCACCCTGCTCATCGACGGTGCCATGGGCACCGAGCTCTTTGCTCGTGGCCTCGGCTCGGGAGATCCGCCGGAAATGTGGAATGTCGACCACCCAGACCGTGTCATTGCGGTGCACGCCGACTACATCGAGGCCGGCTCAGACATCGTGCTGACCAACTCGTTTGGTGGCACCGGGTTCCGTCTGAAGCTGCACAAGCTGGACGACCGCTGCATCGAGCTGAACCGCTCCGCAGCCCGGGTGGCGCGGGCTGCGACCGACGCACATTTCGAGGCGACTGGACATCGAGTGCTCGTTGCCGGGTCGATGGGACCGTCAGGCGAGTTGCTCGTGCCTATGGGCACGATGACGCCGGCGACCTGCGCCGATGCATTCCGCGAGCAGGCCATCGGCCTCGCCGAGGGTGGCGCCGAGATCTTGTGGATCGAAACAATGAGCCACCTCGACGAGATCGCGGCTGCAGTCGAAGGGGCTCGCTCAGTCAGCGATCTTCCGATCTGCACGACGCTGAGCTTCGACACAGCAGGGCGCACGATGATGGGTGTCACCGGCGCTGACGCCGTCAATCGACTGGCTGAAGTCGGTGTCACCGCTGTCGGCGCGAACTGTGGCAACAATCTGGCTGACACAGAAGCTGCGCTCGTCGAGATGCGGGCGGCCAACCCCGACATCCTGCTGATCAGTAAGGCCAACGCCGGAATGCCCGAGTGGCACGGCACCGAGCTCCACTACTCAGGTTCGCCCGACGTCATGGCGGCCCACGCAATCCGCCAGCGCGATGCTGGCGTCCAGATCATTGGCGCCTGCTGCGGAAGCGCACCTCGCCACTTGCACATGATGCGTCAAGTGCTCGACGGCGTCATCCCGGTGCCCGAGGTCGAATTCGAAGTAGCGACGGTGCGCCAGGTCAGCAAGGGCCGCGTCCGCACCGGCCGCCGCGCCGCCCGGCCGCCCGCCTGATTGACGGGTCGAACCAACGCGAGCCGTCGGTCAGATCCGTGCGCGGAGTGACGCGGCAATGGCAGCGACGTCGCGTGCAGATTCGCCAGGCTCACCAATCACAGTGAGGTGACCCATCTTGCGGCCGGGGCGCGGTTCTGTCTTGCCATAGAGGTGCAGTTTGGTTGCGGGATGAGTGAAGACGGTCGCCCAGTCGGGCTCGCCGTTGCTCCACAGATCGCCCAGCAGATTGACCATTGCGACCGCCGGGCTGGTCATCGCCGTATCGCCGAGGCCGACGCCGCAGATCGCTCGGACCTGCTGCTCGTATTGGCTGGTCACGCTCCCATCGAGCGTCCAGTGCCCGCTGTTATGCGGCCGAGGTGCGATCTCGTTCACGAGCAGTTCGAGTTCGCCGATGGCATTGCGGACAACGAACAACTCGACGGCAAGCACGCCGACGTAGTCGAGGCGTTCAGCGATTTCGACAGCGAGCCGTTCTGCTGCACTCGTGAGATCGGCGGCGATGGTTGCCGGCACGACCGACACATCGAGAATGCCGGCGGCGTGAGTGTTCTCGGCAACCGGCCAGGTGACGGTCTCGCCAGTCACTGATCGCCCGACGAGCACGCTGACTTCGGTGTCGAGATCGAGAAGTGTCTCGACAACGCAGGCGACATTGCCAATGTTGTTCCAGGCGTCTTCCACATCGTCGAGCCGATCGATCCGAACCTGTCCTTTGCCGTCGTAACCGAGGCGCGCGGTCTTGACAATTGCGGCCCCATCAGTCGGCAACTGCTCGCCGACCGCGTCGATCGGATGCGCTTCGTCAACAATGGCAAACGGGCCAACCGGAAAGCCGGCACCGTGAAGGAACCGTTTCTCAGCGATCCGGTCCTGCGCGATCCGCACGGCGCTGGCCGACGGTGCAACCCGTGTCGATTGCTCAAGCCGTTCGAGGCCCTCGGCTGGCGGGTTCTCGAATTCGGTGGTGACCACGTCGCATTCGGATGCCAAGCGGTCGAGCGCCTCGGGGTCGTCGTACGGCGCAACGAGGTGAACGTCAGCAACCGCTCCGGCTGGGGCATGCGGATCGGGATCGAGGACGAATGTCCGGTAGCCCATCAGCTTGGCGGCCACGAGTGCGTACCGGCCGAGCTGACCGCCACCGAGCATGCCAATGGTTGCGGGAGGAACAATGACGTGATTGGTCATGCCGGCGGCAGCGTCGAAGCAGCAGCTTGATCGCGCCGACCGGCCCGGTACTTGAGCAGCGCTGTGTGTAGGTCATCGTCAGTACTGGCCAGCAGCGCGATGGCGAACAGCGCTGCGTTGGTCGCTCCTGCCTCACCGATGGCAAACGTGGCTGTCGGGATGCCAGCGGGCATCTGCACGATCGAGTAGAGCGAATCTTGGCCCGAGAGATGGCGCGATGCAACGGGGACACCGAGCACAGGAACGGTGGTCTTGGCAGCGAGCATGCCGGGGAGGTGAGCCGCACCACCCGCACCGGCGATGATCGCCCGCAGGCCCTGCCCTCGTGCTGCCTCGGCATACGCGAACATCTCGTCGGGCATCCGATGCGCGCTGACCACCTGGGCCTTATGCGCAACGCCGAAGTGCTCGAGCGTCTCGACTGCTTTCGACATCGTCGGCCAGTCGCTCGAGGACCCCATCACGACACCGATCAACGGTTGCTCACTCTGCGTATCAGGCACGCGGCCAGGTTAGGCCAGGCCGGGGCGAAGGTCTGCCCCGCAGGTCGAGCGCTGCTGCATCAGCCAGCGAATTCAGACGAATTCGGGCGCGTCAGGCACGACGAACGTCGCCGGCGCTTCAATGGCACCACCCTGGCCACCGCCGCCCGAGTTCAGGCCTCTACCGAAGTAGAAGATCCCAGCAAGCACGGCAATGAACACGGTGCCAGCAATCAGCCACTCCATCACAGGAGAGATGCGGTTGCCACGGTCCCGGCCTGTGTTGTGCGTGGTTGGTCGACCCTTGGGCGCCGTGTACCCCTTTTTCCCCGCTCGCTTGCCAGCTTGGGATTCCGGATCTGCTTCAGTCGAGCCCATAGGTCACAGGCAACCAGACTTCACCATGCGCGCACAAATGCCTTCGCGTATGTTTTCCGAACCATTTGTGCCTCACTTTGGCCGGGATGCTCGGGTTCGTCCTGCAAGCAATGCCATTTCGATGGCGGCCAACGTTGCTTCCTCACCGACATTGTGACCGCCAGCCGCTTCACTGCGCGCCACTGCTTGGTCCATGTTCTCGACGGTGAGGATGCCCAATCCAATGGGGATGCCCGTCGCGATCTGCACCTGCATGATCCCTTGTGCACAACCTTGGGACACGATTTCGTAGTGCGTTGTCTCGCCGCGGATCACGGCACCCAGCACCACGACAGCATCAACGTCGCCTGACTCGATCAGCACGCGAGCGACGAACGGCAACTCGAAAGCACCAGGTGCCGAGGCCATGCGCGCGACGGCACCGGTTGCGCCAATCGCACGGTGGGCGCCAGCGGTGAGCCGCTCGGCGATCTCGTTGTTCCAGCGCGCACTCACCACGCCAACAACAAGGTCGGTTGCATCAAGTCCAGACGGGGGCGCTGGGCGCGAACCAGGCGTGGCCACGTCAGGAACCTTCCACGCTTGGCTCTGCGAGGTCCAGCAGGTGACCCATCCGCTCACGCTTTGTGCGCAGGTAGGCGATGTTGTCGGGGTTCGGCGTTGACTCCAGCTGCACTCGTTCAACGATCTCCAGACCGAAACCTTCGAGACCGCCGTACTTCGCCGGGTTATTGGTGAGGAGACGCATCTGCGTCACGCCGAGGTCGACGAGAATCTGCGCCCCGATGCCGTATTCGCGATTGTCGACCGGGAGACCGAGTTCGAGGTTGGCGTCAACGGTGTCGCGACCCTGCTCTTGCAGTTCGTACGCACGGAGCTTGTGCCCAAGGCCAATACCGCGGCCTTCGTGACCACGCAGGTAGACAACAGCACCCTGGCCCGCCTCGGAGATCCGACGCATCGACGCTTCGAGCTGTAGGCCACAGTCGCATCGGCGCGAGCCGAACACGTCGCCAGTGAGGCACTCGCTGTGAACGCGAACGAGTGCGGGCTCGCCGTTGGTGAGGTCACCAACGGTGAAGGCGAGGTGTTCAATGCCGTCGAGCGTCGACTCGAACGCATGGCATGTGAACTGCCCCCACTCGGTCGGCATGTTCGCCTCTGCAATGCGCCGGACCAGCTTCTCGTTGCGACGGCGATAGCGGATCAAGTCAGCAATCGTGATCATCACCAGACCGTGCTGGGCAGCGAACTCCGTGAGTTCGGGAACTCTCGCCATCTCAACCTTGTCGGCCGTGACGATTTCGCACAGCAGCCCTGCTGGCTCGAGACCAGCGAGCATGGGCAGGTCGACAGACGCTTCGGTATGGCCGGCGCGCTTCAATACACCACCAGCCCTTGCTTCGAGCGGAAGAATGTGGCCCGGCCGTGCGAGGTCGTCTGGTTTGGTGCTGACATTGATCAGCGCTTGGATCGTGGCCGAGCGATCACCTGCACTGATGCCGGTCGACGTGCCGTGCTTGTAGTCCACACTGACGAGGAATGCCGTCTGCATGCTCTCGGTGTTCTCAACGACCATTGGGTCGAGTCGGAGTTCACGGGCGCGTTCGCTCGTGATCGCAGTGCAGAGAAAGCCCGATGTGTGGTGCAAAAAGAACGCCACCTTTTCGGGTGTGGCGAACTGAGCGGCCATGATCAGGTCGCCCTCGTTCTCACGGTCCTCGTCATCAACCACGATGACAATCTCGCCGTTGCGAATCGCTTCGATGGCTTCGTCAACTGTGTTGAATGCCGGGTTGAATGACGGGTTGGCTGTTGTGTTGAATGTGCTCATGGCGTTGCCTCCGTGGTGGGTTCCGGACCGGCGTGCCACGCGATCAGCTTCTCGATGTGTTTGGCCGTGACGTCGACTTCGAGGTTGACGAGGCCACCGGGGCCCTTGCTGGACAGCGTGGTCGCCGCTTCGGTATGCGGGATGATCGCCACGGTAAATCCGTCGTCAAAGACATCAACGACGGTCAGGCTGATGCCATCGACCGTGATCGAACCCTTCTCGACGACGTAGCGCGACAGCTCGCGATCCATCTGGATTCGGAGGTCGGGAGCGGGCTCGATAATCGTCCCGACTGCATCGACGTGCCCGAGGACGAGGTGTCCGCCGAGCCGGTCTTGCAGCCGAACCGGTCGTTCGAGGTTGACTGGATCACCCGGCCTCAGCGAGCCCAGATTGGTTCGGTCGAAGGTCTCATCGCTGACGTCAGCGACCCACCATCCATCGGCACCATCTGCTCCAGTTTTCCATTCGACGACGGTCAGACAGCACCCGTTGACGGCGATTGAGGCGCCGAGCGTTGCATCTGTCAGAACGTCGTTCGCCTTGATCCGCAGGCGAGCGCCTTGACGATCCAGCTCGGTGATTTCACCGAGCTCTTCCACGATTCCAGTGAACATTTCAGTTGTCTCCCAGTTCGAGCGCATGCAGGTGCACACGCAGTCTCTGGGGATCCGGGGGCGGCGGTTCCAAGCGTGTGTACAGGCAGGGCGAGTCGCCCCGCCGGTACGTCGGCGCAGGCAGACGCACCCGTCTCCCTCGCTACCATCCGGACTCTGACCGTCGGCTCCTGAATTGCACAGGATCAGTCCTCAACTCTCTGGCTTTTTAGGTTGCCAGGTCTATTGAGGAGTCGTGGGCTCTCACCACCGGTTGGGGATTTCACCCGACCCCGCGAGGGTTCGCGGATACCCGCAACATTACCGCAAGTCGATCTGCCAGCCATGAGCGAGCTCGCCATTCGTTGTTCACCGCCTTCGCTGGGATCGGGGGTCGTTCCTAGTGTTCAGGCGTGGCGAATTTGAGAGATCTGACGGGACGACTGGCGCGTGGATCCGCGGTCAGGTGCTCAATTCCGAGGGTGGATTCAACCGTTTCGGCTGACTGTCACGCGTTTACGGAGTGCACCGACGTTGGCTCGCTCACCCGGCGTAATGCCAGCATCAGCCAGACGATGATCGCACGCAGCCGCAGTGAACGCGTCGATCTCGCCGCTCCCGCGGGCCCGCTTGAATGCCGATGCGAACAGGCGTAACCCCAGCTGATCACGAAGCCCGCTCACCTCGAAGGTACTGATCTCGACGAAGGTCAGCGCTGCGTCGAATCCGGCCGGGCCGCCAGACGCATTCAACCATTCGATCACGACCGGCCCATCAGCGGTCAGCATCACATTCATCGGGTGGAGATCAAGATGCAGGACGCTGTCGTCGTGCCGTTTTGCCGCCGCAGCAGTGGTCGGCGTGACCATCCACTCCGGGGCAACGATGTTGTTGACTTGACGTTGAACCCGCGCAAGCAGGCTTGCGTGGGCGAACAACTTCCACGGCCGCTGCTCGAGATCATCGAGCATGGTGACGCCGTCAATCCGTTCCATCACGATGTCGCGGGCAGGGTCATCAGCCGGACGGAGGTCGAAGACTTCCGGGACGCGCACCCCGCGGCCAGCCCGGAACTGTTCGAACATGAAACGCATGGCCCGCGTCTCGTAGGTAACAGCGTGGTGTGGGGTGCGATAGCGACGCAACACCTTGCCGCCACCGATATCGAACACATCGGCGACGCGACCACCTGCCAAGAGTGGTCCAGGTGTGTCGTCGCTGAGGCTCACGTCATCCCAACACGTCGTCGAGGGCGTTGAGTGCCCGGTCAATGTCGGTCTGGCCGGTGTAGTGAACAAACGAGAGTCGCACGACACCACGATCAACGTCAACACCGAGGCCATCGAGCACACGGACGGCGTAATAGTCGCTCGCGCTGGTCTGCACGCCGCGCTGCACCAGCGAACTGGCAACGACTGCGGGCTCTTGTTCGAGGGTGAGAAACGCAATCGTCGGACAACGGTGCCCGGAAACGGCATCGAGTGATGCTGGACCGAGCAACCGGACGTTGTCACGCCCAGAGAGCGCGTCGAGGAGCTGCGGGGTCAGGGAGTCTTCTTGCTCGCGCCACAGCGACGACACGTTGGCGCAAGCCACACGGAGCGCATCGCCCTCGCTGCCACCGTGGGCCACGTGCAGTAGTTCGACATAGTCGAGGACCGCCCCAGCGCACGCCACCTGAGCGTGATCGGGGCCGGCCGGACTCAGCCGCTTGTCCGGGTACCCGGCATTGAAGAAATGTGCCTGATTGGGCAGCTCGTCGAGCAGGCCGTTCCGGACAACCATCAGACCCTGATGCACCGAATACGTCTTGTACAGGCTGAAGAGATAGACGTCGGCGTCGAGGGCAGCGATGTCAGGGATGCTGTGCGGAGCGAACGACACGCCGTCAACGATCACTCGTGCGCCAACGCCGTGGGCCAGCCCAGTGATCTTGGCGACGTCGTTTTCCTGACCAACGATGTTTGATGCGTGCGGCATCGTCACCAGCTTGGTTGCTGGCGAAAGCAGCGACGCGAACTGATCGATATCGAGGAGGCCGGTGTCGGGGTCGGTTCGCCATTCCTTAACAGTGGCGCCGACGCGATCAGCCATCCGGCGGACGGCACCCGTGTTTGCTTCGTGATCTTGATTGGTGACGATCACTTCGTCTCCAGCGCCAAGCAGGCTGCCGAAAGCCTCGGCCAGCACGTACGTGTTCATCGACGTCGACGGGCCAAAAACGACCTCGTCGGTGGCCACCCCGAGTGCCTCTGCCCAGCGCTCGCGGGAGCGATCCATCTGATTGCCGGCGCGCGCCGATGAACCGAACTCGGAGTACGGCTGCACCTTGGTGTCGGTGTAGTAGGCGGTCAGGGCGTCAATTGTCTGGCTGCAAGCAAACGAGCCGCCAGCATTCTCGAAGAACGACTGCTCGTTGTTGTCCATTGACGCAAAAGCGGGAAACTGAGAACGGACAAATGTGAGGTCAAGCGGCACACTGTCACGGTACCGCGCCCAGTTCGCAGCGAGCTCTCTGCTTTGAAACAGAAAAGTCCCGGCCAGATACGGGTTGGACTGCGCTGAAACAACCAGTGCTCGTCGATACATTCTCGCCCGTGCCAGGAACATTCGTACGACGTGGGCTGGTACTTCTGATGAGCGGCGCGCTGATCGCTGCATCTGCACCCGCACCCGCAGCGGCCAAACTCGATGTCCCGTTCACGACGGCCCCGATCGCTGCCCAACTGGTCGCCGCCGGTGGGGTCCTGAAGGTCGCCGTTCCCGAGGCGTTCGGCGGCAAGACCGTCATTGGCCAGCTCGCCGTCGATGGAGCGCGCGGATCTGGCTTTATCACTGCATACGGCTGCGCCAACGGTCTACCGCGCGACGTCACCGGCGAAATCACACGTGGCGACCTGAACTACAACGGCTCGATCACCACAACCTGGTCGAACCGACTGATCGTCCAGGCCGACGGAAACGGCGACATCTGCTTCTACGCACTCACGCCGGTCGAGTTGATCATCGATGTCAACGGTGTCTCGTTCGACACCGGCATCTCGTCGTTCCAAAACCGCCGAACCGACACACGACTTGCCACATCGGAGCGACCGGCGGGGCCTGTTCGAGCCGGAACAACTCTGCGGGTGACTGTCGATGCGGCTGTGGGCGGCAAAACAGTCATTGGCCAGCTCGCTGTCGATGAAGTGAACAAAATCGGCTTCGTCACTGCGTATCCGTGCGCGGCAGGGCTACCAATCAACTCGGTGGCAGCGGTCGATCGCGCTGATCTGAACTACACCGGCACCGTTGCAGCCACCTGGTCGAACCGCCTCATCGTCGAGGCCGACGCCAACGGCGCGATCTGCTTCTTTTCCTCCGCCACAGCACAACTGGTCATCGACATTAACGGCGTCACTGACGTCGGCATCAGTGCGTTTTCCAACCAGCGGACCGACACACGTACCGGAGCGGGCGGCCAGGATGTCGGGCCGGTTGCTGCAGGCGCTACGTTGCGAATCCGGGTGCCCGAGGCCGAGGGTGGGCAGATTGTCCTCGGCCAACTGGCCGTCGACGATGTGCGAGCGTCCGGCTTCGTCACCGCATATCCGTGCGCCGACGGCATCCCAGTCAACTTTACGGGCGAGGTTGACCGCTCCGACCTCAATTACAGCGGCCGTGCTGCTCGGACCTGGTCGAACCGCCTCATCGTCGAGGCCGATGCCAACGGCGAGATCTGCCTATTCAGCTCAGCTTCGGCCGAGATGATCATTGACATCAACGGTGTGTCAGCAGTCAACGGAATCACCCCATTTCCCAACCGCCGAACCGACACCCGCTTCGGGGCACAGCCGACTCCCGAGCCAGTCCCCCTCGACGTCGACGGCGTACCGCAGTGGCCGCCGTACGTCCCGTTTCCTGCACTCAATGGCGTTGCTGCGTTGACCGGACTGCCTGCGTCTGCCAAGGTCGTGAAACGGCCGATCATCGCAGTGAAAGTCGACAATTTTTTTCGGGCTCGGCCGCAGTTTGGGCTCAACCAGGCAGATGCTGTCTTCGAACTCAATGTCGAAGGCGTCACGCGATTTATCGCACTCTTCCATTCGAATCTTCCGGAGCGTTTGGGGCCTGCCCGTTCGGTGCGCACCGCCGATCTCGACCTACTGGCCGCGATGAACCGACCAATCATCACCTACTCAGGAGCTAACGTCGGTGTCAGCCAATGGCTCACTGCAGCCGAGAACTCCGGCGTCCTGGTCGACTTCAGCTCGCAGCGCAACCCTTGTTACTTCCGTGAGCCAACGCGGCCCGGCCCACACAACCTCCTCCTTGATCCAACATGTGTGCTCGCCAACGCGCCGCAGGCCGGCCCGGCCCGGCCCCTGTGGAGCATCGACGTCGGTTGGACGCCCGGTGTGCTGCCATCGACTCCTGACTCAACCTTCGATGTCGACATGGACGGCGTCGATGTGACATGGAAGTGGAATGTTGACTCACGTCGCTACCTCCGCTTCCAGGACGACGCGCCTCACCTCGCTGAACCTGACGTTCCCGTCACCGCGTCGAACGTTGTGCTCCTCGAGACCAAGCACGTTCCATCGCCCGCCGATGTTCGATCACCGAACCCGATCAGCGTCGGTTCGGGCCGCGCAATCGTGCATCGCGACGGCCGTGCGGTGCCGTGCACTTGGTCGCGACAGTCGCCGTTTGACCCGTTCACGTTCTTCGACGCGGCCAGCGGCATCACAATCCCGCTCGACGTCGGTGTCACCTTCGTCGAGCTGGTCCGCCAGCTCTAGGAACCGTCGCGCGGATCAAGCAGAGTGGTTGTAGCGAAGACGACGTCGCTGAACTTGGCAGTACATCCGTTTCCGGTTGGTGACTGCGTGAGGAATCCGATACGCATGGGTAGGGCGGGACTGCGTAACCCAAACAAGCGCGACAGGGCCCACGACGTCGTTCCGTCCAGGGCGCTGCGCGCGTAGTGGAAGGCGAGGGCCGTCCCGAAGCGGGAGATGCGCACGCGAACGGTGTTCCCGCTGACTGCTGGTTCGTTTGAGTCGTCGGAAACCTCGCGCGTTACAACGGTGACGATCATTGGCTGGCCTGTCGGGTCGCGCTCGAAGCACAACTTCGCCCAATCGTCAGAGGTTTGATGGACGAACAAGACGCCTGCATCGAAGGTCGCTGCAAAGTCGACGTTGATCGTCGCCTCAAGCTGGAAGTCGCCGCTCACACCACACATCAGGGCGGGCGCATTCGCCACGCGCTCCGAGCCGGCGGGGTCATTGAACCAGTCGGTCTTGGGCGCTGCCCGCATCGTGAGCACGTCGACTTCGACCGTCGCGTCGCCAACATCGTCGAGCCAATCAAGTGGCGGCACGCCAGACAGTTCCATCAGATGAACCGTGCCGCATTGCGGCGGGTGCGATCGACCGTCAACTGGAGGACGTCGGGCCGCGAGTAGTGGCCCGCCGGGTCGAAATTCTGTCGTTCTGCTCGAAGGAGCGCGAGGTCGATATTGGCATAGATGATCGTCTCTTCGTGCTTCGCGGCCTCGGCAAGGACACTCCCGTCGGGCCCGATGATGATCGACCCACCACTTGCCCAGCGGTTGCCGAACGCGAGCATCTGATCGAGAACCGGGAAGTCGACGGGCACGTGTTCCTCACGCAGCACGGCACCCGAGCTGACCACGAACACTCGGCCCTCTTTCGCAGCAAAGCGGCTGATGTCACCTGATGTCTCCGGCGAGCCAGGCCACGAAGCGATGTGAACCTGCGTGCCCTGCGCCCACATTGCGGCCCGCGTGAGCGGCATCCAGTTCTCCCAGCAGTTCAGGCCGCTGACACGTACCGATGCTGCGTCGTCAGCCCCGCCTCCATTGAGGACCAGGTCGTGCACGACGAGCCCGTTGCCGTCGCCGTCCGCCCACATCATCCGCTCGCCGTAGGTCGGCTTGAGCTTGCGATGCACGCTCACGATGCCCAATGTCGGATCGATCGCGACTAGCGAGCAATAGATCGACCCGCCGGACGTCGACCGCTCGGCGACGCCGAGGTAGACGAATATGCCGAGCTGCGCCGATACGGCAACGACGGTGTCGAGGTGGCCAGCGGCGATGTCGACTGCGTTGTCGAGGTAGATCGAGAACGCCGCCTTCTGAGCCGGATCATCGAATGTGGACGCATTAGTGAAGTCGGCCCACGCCGGATAGCCGGGAACGAACGTTTCGGGGAAGGCAATGAGCTGGGCGCCGTTGGCGGCCGCCTCACCTATGGCGTCGAGCACCTTGTCAAGGGTGGCCTCACGCTGCATGAAGGCGGGGGCGAGCTGGGCAGATGCGACTCTCATCGCTCGCGACAGTACAAGGCGCCGTCCGGGCCGGCAGCTGGGCCGGCAGCTGGGCGGGGAGCGGACGGGTTGCGGACAGGTTGCTGGTCAGTGAGTTACGGGGTGGAGCGCGTCGTAGCTTGGGGCTCATGTCGCTCGTCGTGCTCGGAGTTCCCTGGGATGCCAACTCGTCACACCTCTACGGGTGTGCGGCCGGACCAGCCGCGATTCGCGCCGCGTTGCACTCCGGTTCGGGCAACGACGCGACCGAACATGGCCTGAACATCGTCGCCGAACTCACCGACCTCGGCGACCTTGAACTACAGAACGCAGTTGGTGACCTCGATGCGAACTGGGCAGATGCCGATGTGATCACCAACGCGATCGACGCGCAGATCGCCGCAGGGAATCGGGTGATATCACTCGGTGGCGATCATGCAGTGACGTATCCGATCTTGCGTGGCGTCGCCAAGCACCACCCAAAGCTCACGGTCGTACACATCGATGCCCACCCGGACATGTACGACGACTTCGAGGGCAACCCGCTGAGCCATGCGTCGCCGTTTGCCCGGGCACTGGAGGACGGCTGCATGCAGCGGCTCGTGCAGCTTGGCATCCGGACGGCCACGACGCATTCATACGAGCAGGCCGACCGCTTCGGTGTGCAGATGATTGGTGCCCGTCAGCTCGACCAGTTCGACGCATCAGCACTTGACGGGCCGATCTACTTGACGGTCGATCTCGACGGCCTCGACCCGGCGGTTGCACCCGGGGTGTCGCACCACGAACCTGGCGGGATAACGGTGCGCGAGCTGCTTGACATGATTGATGCGTTGCCCGGCCCGATCGTCGGCGCCGACATCGTCGAACTGAATCCGTCGCGCGACCTCGTCGACATGACTGCCATGGTCGGAGCGAAGCTCCTCAAAGAGATCGCCGGTCGCATGCTCACCGTCGGCTGATCAGTTGTTGGCCGGCTCCGTCGTGCTCACACGTGGCGTTCGGTTGCTGTCTGATCTTCCAGAAAAGTAACTTTGGGAGATGCACATCGATGTCGGAGCTGTTGATCACGCCCTCACCACGACCAGGGCCGTCCGTCGGCGGCTCGACCTCGAGCGAAGCGTCGACGACCAGATCATTCTCGACTGCATCGACGTGGCCGAACAGGCCCCGACCGGTGGAAACCTGTCGAGCCGACGCTGGTTGGTGATCCGCGAACCGCGAATGAAGCAGGCGCTGGCCGACCTGTACATGGCAGGCGCAGGGCAGTGGATGGCCGGCGCCGCCGAACGCCTCGAAGGCACCGGCCACCCACAGGAGAAAAACATGGCGTCGGCAAAGTACCTCGCCGAACACCTGGCCGAGGTGCCTGCCATCGTGATCCCGACCATCATTGGACGCCATGACGGCAGCGGCCGCCCCGGCCTGTTCGATTCGGTCATCCAATCCGGCTGGAGCTTCTGCGTTGCATTGCGGGCCCGTGGCCTCGGCACCGCCTGGGTCACCGCCGCACTCGCCGATCAGGACAAAGTCAAGGAACTCCTCGGTATCCCAGAGAACGTGACCGAGATCGCGATGTTCCCCGTGGCCTGGACAAAGGGCACCGACTTCTCGCCAGCGCCTCGGCCACCGGCACGGACCGTCACCTTCTTCGACGGGTGGGCGCGGACCTTCGAATCCGGCCCAAGTAATCCGGTTTGCCTCACCGATGGCCCCGGCACCGTGGCAGAAATCGACATCAACGCGCCTGCCTCTGCGATCTGGCCGTTCCTCACCGACATCAACCTGTCATCGCGATTCAGCAACGAGTTCCAAGGTGCCGAGTGGGTCGACGACACACTCGTCGATGGTCAACCAGTCGTTGGTTCGTCATTCGTTGGCACCAACGAGAACCCGTCATTCGGTGAGTTCAAGGTGCAGTCGTTCATCGACACATACGAGCAGGACGTTGCGTTCGGCTGGCGCACCTCATCGATCGAGAGCCCGGGTGCCCGATGGCGTTTCGAGATCGAGCCGAACGGGTCAAGCTCGCGGCTGCGTTACGCAGCCGCGCTCGGGCCCGGGCCTTCGGGCTTGACCATCGCGATCGAGTCGATGCCCGACAAAGAGCACCGGATCATCTACCGGCGCATCGAGGGCCTGCACGCCAATATGCGCAAGGTGGTTATTGGGATCAAGAGGCTCGCCGAGTCGGTCGAGCCATGACGCTGCGGCTCGGGATCAGTGCAGTGCCGACGAGCCCGGCGGCGATCGACTATGTGGTCGAAGCCGATCGGCTCGGCGTCGATTCGGTCTGGGTCCCGGAATTCTGGGGATACGACGCACTGACGCCGCTCGGGGCGCTCGCCATGCGCACCGAACACATTCGACTGTGCACCGGCATCGTGCAACTTGGCTCTCGGACACCCACGATGCTCGCGATGTCGGCGCTCTCCCTGCAGGCGCTGTCGGCAAACAATGCGCACCCCGCCGGTCGCTTCGTCTTGGGTATCGGTACGAGCGGTCCGCAGGTCATTGAGGGCTGGCACGGCGTGCCGTTCGCCCGCCCAATACAGCGAACACGCGAGACCATTGACATCGTGCGTGCCGCGATGGCCGGTGAAAAAGTCAGCTACGACGGCGAAATTTTTCAGCTACCGCTGCCCGGGGGTGAGGGTCGGGCACTGCGGTCGGCGGCGCCGCCGGCTTCAGTCCCGATTCATATCGCGTCGCTCGGCCCGGCCAACTTGCGACTGACCGGCGAACTCGCTGACGGCTGGATCGGTAACTCGTTCTTCTGTCCGACTGCCAACGTGTTCCTCGACGACATCACGGCGGGAGCGAACGCTGCAGGGCGAACCCTCGCGGATATCGAGATCAACGTGGGTGTCGGCTGCGAATTCACCGGCGACTCAGACGCCGAGGTCGAAGCAGCTGGCCGTCGCCATGCTGCTGGCTTCGCCTTCACCTTCGGCGCCATGGGTTCGAAGGACGCGAACTTTTACAACAACGCGTTCGGTAAACAGGGCTACGGCGACGACGTTGCTGCGGTGCAGGAGCTGTGGTTGGCCGGCGACCGCGAGGGTGCAGGCGAGCGCGTCCCGATCGAGATTGGCCTTGGCCAGAACCTCATTGGGCCGCCCGACGAGATCCTGCGTCGGCTCCGCGAGTACTCCAACGCCGGTGTCGATGTCCTGCGAGTGGGCGCAATGGGCAACACCCTCGACGAACAAGTCGCCAACCTCGGCCAACTGATGGATCTGATCAACACCGTCAACACGGTCAACGCAGCCTGACTTGTCACACTTTGGTCTGACCGGAGCGTGACCGGAGCGTGACAGCTACCAGGTGAGTTCGTGGCGGTACGCGACGTCGGCGCCGGGGCGGCTGCATGTGAGTGCTGCGGCCTCGACGGCATGTTCGGCAATCTCGGTCCAGTCGGCAGCGGTCATTGCGCGGACTGCCGCCTTCGAGGTGATCCCGGATTCCCACAGCGAAGCGAGCACCACGCCGCAAATCGTGTCGCCTGCACCAACCGTGTCAACAACTTCGACGCGACGCGAGACGGCATGAGCTTCACCATCGACGGTGAAAACGGAGAGGCCATCGGCTCCTCGAGTGACGATCACTGCACTCACCCCGGCCGTGAGTAGCGTCTCGACCCACTCGGTGGGGTCAAGGTCGGGGAAGATCCAGGCGAGGTCTTCGTCGGAGCCCTTGTAGATGTCGGTGTTCGACAACCAGCGATCGTGGAAGCCAGTCCACTCGGCCCGCAACACTGGGTCGTTGTCGAGGATCTGTGGCCGGATGTTCGGGTCGAGGGACACGACACCTTCGTGCTGCTCGGCGAGCGTTGCGAGCGTCTCGGCGGTCTTCCCGCGGAACATGGCGAGTGTGCCGCCGTGCAAAATGTGCGGGCCCGGCCCGACGGCGGCGACGTCGAGTTCACTGAGTTGCATGTCGGCGGTGTTGTCGCCTTCGAAGGTGAACCGCAGCTCGGGAACGTGTTCAACGACGGCTCGGGCAGTCGGTGCGTCGGTGCGCTGAATGAGGTCGAGTGCAACGCCATTGGCATCGATGTGGGCGTACAACATCTCGCCGTATTCGTCAGTTGAAAGGGCGCCGCCAAACGCAGCCGGCACGCCGAGCCGTGCACACGCGATCGCGGCATTCATGGGTCCGCCGCCCGGCAGCGGTGAGCCGTCGACGATGTCGACAAGGGCTTCGCCGCAACAAATGATCATGCGAGCAAACTACCGAGCACGGAATACAGCGCCGAGATTGGGCACGCAGCCAGGTCCGGTGCTGCGACACTGCAGACCATGACGCCGTACGAAAACATCATCAGCAAGCGCGATCTCCGGATGTACACCGATCAACCGATTGCTGACGACGTCATGCAACGCATTCTTCAGGCCGGCCGAATGGCCGGCAGCGCGAAGAACATTGAAGCAAACCGACTCATCCTCATCACCGATCAGGGTGTGCAGGATGCGCTCGTCTCAGCCGGTGACTTCGTTTCATGGATCGGTTCGTCTGCGGCGATCATCGGCTTCGCGTCGCCGACTCCCGAACTTCGTATGTTCGACGTCGGCCGCCAGGGCCAGAACATGATGCTCGCCGCACACGCCGAAGGTGTCGGCACCTGCCCCGTCACGTTCCAACACCAAGACATCGCACGGGCCGCAGTCGGGCTCCCTGACGACTGGTCGTTTCCAATGGCAATCACGCTCGGCTACCCGGTCCCAGATCACCCCGAGAGCCCCCTCAAGCGTCAGCGCGTGGCGATGG
>Ga0115001_10000413_pt1 | contig 31286 bp, 35 predicted proteins | sample ArcticOcean_MG_C_12_FD_89869 | JGI IMG/M metagenome (GOLD analysis project Ga0115001, IMG submission 89869) | Marine microbial communities from western Arctic Ocean - ArcticOcean_MG_CB8_130 | ecosystem: Environmental > Aquatic > Marine > Oceanic | place: Arctic Ocean: Canada Basin | collected... | reverse complement strand
GGTTACATCCTCAAAAGCCTTTGTAAGAACTTTAGACTCATAAACGTGAGTTGGTATTCCTTCAGAAACTACTTTGATAGACATTCCTTTGAACGGCTTCGCAGCATCTTTGAACCATTTTAGTTCTTTAACTCTTTCTTTTTCAGAAATAGTTGAAAGACTAAATTCACCTTTAGCTAAGTCGGTAATTGCATCAGAGTATGCAGATGAAATTACTATTGAGTAAGTAACGGCAACAGCAATAATAGTTTTAAATTTATTAAACATATTTTCCTTTGTTGAAGTTAACTTTGTTATTTATTTTTTCTCTAATTAAATATTAAAACTTAAATTAAACTTTATGTAAAGGTGATTGAGGTAAAAAATGGGTGTAAAAACAGAGTACATACAATTTCAGATTGTATTAGTTAAAGTTTTATCAATCGCTGCAGCCCATCCTTTTACTAATTTTTTTCTTTCCTTAGATTTAATCTTAGGTATAAAATTTTTATCTAGTTGCCAATTTTGAGAAATGTCTTTTAAAGATTTGTAAACACCAATTTGAAGTCCAGCCATAAAAGCAGCTCCTAAAGCAGTAGTCTCTTGTACTTTTGGTCTTAGTACTTTTATGTCAACTACATCAGATAAAAATTGTGAAAACCAATTATTCATTACCATACCCCCGTCAACTTTAACGAGTCTTGGTCTCAAGCCGTCATGTTTCATTGCTTCAAATAAATCATATGTTTGATATGCAACTGACTCAATTGTAGCTCTAATAATTTCTTTAGGTCCTGTGTCTCTCGTGAGACCGCTCAAAACACCTCTAGCATTAGCATCCCAATAAGGAGCTCCTAATCCCGTAAATGCAGGAACCAAATAAACACCTTTGTTGTCTTTTAGAGATTTAATGATATTTTCTGTTTCAGATGCATTTTGAAAAAAATTTAACTTATCTCTTAACCATTGCACACCTGCTCCTGCAATGAATATCGAACCTTCCATAGCATAAGTGGTCTTACCTTTAAGCCTATAAGCAATGGTAGTCAGTAACCTATTTTTTGAATAAATAATTTTAGAACCTGTGTTTAAAAGCACAAAAGCTCCGGTGCCATATGTGCTTTTTAGTGAACCTGGTTCAAAACAACATTGACCAATAGAAGCAGATTGTTGGTCTCCTACTACACCGCTAATAGAAATTTGTTTACCAGTAATTGACGGGTGTGTGAATCCGTAATCATCAGCACAGTCTTTTACCACAGGCAAAATATTTTTGTCAATTTTAAGAATTTTAAGAATAGTTTCATCCCATTTATTATTAGTGATATTGTAGATCATTGTTCTGCTCGCATTAGTTGCGTCAGTTGCGTGGACCTTACCGCCTGTAAGTCTCCAAATTAAAAAACTATCTATTGTTCCAAAAAGTAACTGTCTCTTCTTCATTAACTTTCTCGATAACGGAACATTATCTAGAATCCACTTAATTTTTGTACCCGAGAAATATGAGTCTATTAATAGACCAGTTCTATTAAAGATAAGTGTTTCTTTGTTTTGTTTTCTGAGTTTCTTACAAAATTCTTCTTGTCTACGATCCTGCCAAACAATTGCATTGTAAACTGCTTTACCAGTTTTTTTATCCCATAAAACAGTTGTTTCTCTTTGATTGGTTATTCCAATAGTTAGAATTTTTCCTTTAATTTTTTTACTCTTCTTAATTACATCATTTAAAGTTTTTTTAGTTGTTGACCATATTTCTTCCGGGTCGTGTTCTACCCATCCACTTTTTGGGAAATATTGGGTAAATTCTTTTTGAGAAGAGTAAACCGGCTGGCCTTTAAGATTAAAAAGTATGGCTCTGCTTGATGTGGTTCCTTGATCGATAGAAATAATAAAATTTTTATCTTTTTTCATTGCTAATTAAAATATTGCCAATCTAATTCTAATTTTTGATCATTCAATATAGCGTTAATCATGCCTAGCATTAAAGGTAGTTTTTTTTTATCAAAATCTTGATTAACTTTTTTCCCTATTTCAATTGCAAGGTCAGCACCTTCAACCGTAACTTTTTCCATTTTTGATTTTTTTGCTTCAGAGAAAGTCATCCCTGCACCAATATATGAGCCCATTTTGCTGTTTCTACCTCCACCTGAACTAACATACAAGTCTCCAAGACCAGCTAAACCTTTAACTGTTTCTTTTTTACCTTTTAAATGTTCAACAAAAATTTCCATTTCTTGAACTGATTGCTTAATTAAAGCAGAAGCAGTATTTAAATAATTTTTTTCTCTTACTTCTTCAGAAACATTATTGCTACACAAACCCTTTGCAGCTCCAACTGCCATTGAAAATATATTTTTTATAGCTGCAGATACCTCAACTCCGTTTAAGTCATCTGAATAAGATGTGTGGTAATAGTTTGTGTTAAGCATGCTTGCTATTTTTTTTGCTATAAACATATCTTTATTCGCAACAACTACACTGCTGTGAACTTTATTTGCTAAACCTGTGGCTAAACAAGGTCCGCCTATAGCTGATATACTGGCATTTTTGACTCCTTTTTCTAAAAGTAACCGTTCTAATTTATCTACTAAAAGTTCGTAGTTATTATTGTGAATACTTAAACCTTTAGTTAGCATAAGGAGATTGGGTAATTTTTTATCTTTATAAACACGGTAAAGTTGTTCTGCCACCCATTCAATTCCCTTAGAGCTAATTCCTAAAACAATTAGATCAACATTTGAATCTAATGTTAAGTCAAAGTTATCAAACTTTATTAAATTAATTCCTTCTGGAATGCTTATGTTAAGAGCTGGATGATGTCTTTTATTTGCTTTTACATCGTCTATAAAATTATTTTCTAAATGAGTTCCAACAATGTTAATATCGTGATTATTATCTAGGCAAGGAAAAGAGAAAGCTGTACCCATTGCACCGGCGCCAATAATAACTATTTTAGACATAATTTTAATTTCTTGTGATAATTTTTTTTATAATTAAAAAAAGTGATATTAGCTCAATTTTTCCAATAACCATAAATAAAATTATAAATATTTTAGACGATGTTAGTAAATTAGAAAAATCAACGTCAGCTATACCATACAACTTAGAGTTTACAGTGTTTGTAATGGTTAGTATTGAAAGCTTAAAAGAGGTTTCAAAGTTTAGACCACCGGTTGATAGAATGCTAGACAAAATAAAAAAACTTATAAAAAAACAAATAAATATTAAAAAAGAAGAATTTAAATTTTCATTGTTAATTTTATGATCTGTTCTTAAAATTGTTTGATCAATTACAACATTTGGAGAAACAAGTCTAAAAATTTCAAAGACAGTTGACTTAAAAAGTATATAGAGTCTTAGAAGTTTAATTCCAGAAGAATTTGAAATAACTGATCCGCCAATGATAGTTAAAAAAATAAAAAATAAATAAAAATTTTTTGGTGGAGCGTCAAATGTTAGTCCGGAGTTGCTTAAACTACTAACAACGTTAAATAATGTATTTATGTATGAAGTGTCTTGTATGGAGAAGAAGAGTATTGTGCTAAAAAAGAAAATCGCTATTAATATTAAAAAATCTTCTCGATGTTTTTTACCAATATTAGTTTCATTAAATAAACTATAAAAAAAATAGATATTTAAGGTAGAAAAAGTAACAGCAATCGTTAGAATAATTTTTTGAGAAAAATGTCTAATTATTTCAGAAAGTTCATTTGTAGGTAGAAATGCTCCCGAGGAACTTATTGTCATCGCTAAATTAAAACTATTAAAAAGTCTAATACCTGAAAATGTAAAAAAAATAAAAATTAAACCAGTCAAAAAAATATAAAGAAAAAAAATTTTTATTACAGTTCCTTTTATATCTTTAAAAAGATTGGTTGCTTTGTCTGGATTGTAAACTAAGTGTGTTAATTTATACTCCTGTTTAAAGTTGGAAAAAATTAAGATTAAAAAAATTAAAAAAAATAAACCTCCTATCCAATGCGATGAAGTACGCCAAATTATAAGTGTAGGATCTAAAAATTTAACATTATAAAAAACTGTAAAACCAGTCGTTGTTAATCCAGAAATAGCTTCAAAAAAAGAGTCAATAAAACTTAAATGATAATTACCAAAATAATAAGGAATTGAAATCAGTAGTGAAATAAAAAAATATACAGTAAAAATTAAAATTAACTTTTCATAAAACTGAATATTTCTTTCACTATTTTTGCTAAAGAAATAAAGCCCCGTCCCAAGAAGAAATGAAACAAACAATGTTAAAATATAAGCATCTAAATTTAAATAATGATCAAAGTAAGAAGAATAAAGAATATTAAAAAAAGATAAAAAAGTTACAGGGTAGCAAGATAGAGACAGATAATAAGAAATGCCTCTAAAGTTCATTGTTATATTGAGCTTAGCCTAAAAATACTCTCTACTTCTTGTAGAAGTTCTCTTTTGGCAAGAAAAACTACAAGATCCCCTTCTTCAAAAATAAAATTTGATCTCGGGATAAGTACTTTATTATCTCTTAAAATTGCTCCAATCCTTATGTGTTCGGGTAAATTAGAATCTTTTATCGACTTATTAAGTAATTCAGATTTTTCTAAAATTTCTGCTTCTATAAATTCATATTCACCATCAAGTAAAGAATAAACTGTTTCAATTGTTCCTTTATGTACGTGCTCCATAATTCTTGAAACTGTTGTCATTCGTGGATCAACTAAATCGTCAATATTTAAAGACTTTTGTAAAAGACTGTAATTAGATTTATTTACTATAGCTATTGTACGTTTGTTAGGACTATATTTTTCTGCCAAAACACAAGCCATAATATTATCTTCGTCATCATTAGTTAAAGCTAGAATGGTTTCTGTTTCTTCTATATTTGCTTCTTTCAATATATCTTCATCTAACGCATCTCCGCAAATAACAATAGATGAAGTTAACTCTGTAGCTAAAAGTTCAGCTCTTTCTTTGTTTTTTTCAATAATTTTTACTCTAGCGCCTTCAAAATTTACTTCTAATAATTTGGCTAAATTTAAACCAATGTTTCCGCCTCCAACAATAAGTATTTTTGTAGCAGCTTTTTCCTCATGACCAAATGATTTTAAAATTAAATTTAATTGATCGGTGCTGGCAACGACAAATGCTTTGTCCCCTTCTAATAATTCATCATTTTTTTTTAAAAAAATAAATTTATCTTTTCTAACGGCGCCAAGTATATTAGCTTTAAAATCTGGAAATTTTAATGTTAAGTTTTTCAGTGGTGTATTGATAACCGGGCAATCTTTATTAACCAAAATTTCTAAAACTTTAATTTTATCATCAGCAAAAGGTACGTTGTCAAGAGCCCCCGGTGCCTCTAGTTTTCTAAATAATGACTTTGCAACTTCTGCTTCAGGTGAGATAATCACATCTATCGGTAAATTAGACTCGTTATAAAGCTTACTCCATTTACCATCTAAAAATTCCTTTGATCGTATTCTTGCAATTTTTTTGTTAATATTAAATAAGCTATGAGCTAATTGACAAACTATCATGTTAGTTTCATCATTTTTTGTTACAGCAATAATCATGTCTGTATTTGCAGCTCCAGCATTTTCAAGCACAGACGGAAAAGTTGCTCTTCCAACAATACCTTTCACATCTTGAGTTTCATTTATACGTTTTATGTCTTCTGAGGACTGATCGATTACTGTGATAGAGTGTCCTTGCGCTGATAGTTGTTTACTTATTGAAAAGCCAACTTTACCGGCTCCACATATGATTATATTCATGATTAGTTTATATCTTTAATGCCTAAGCCTTTTAATTTTCTATGAAGTGCAGATCTTTCCATGCCTATGAAATCCGCTGTTTTTGAAATATTTCCATTATTTTTTTTAAGTTGGTTCATTAAATAATTAATTTCGAATTGTTCACGTGCTATTTTGAGAGGATAAGACAAGGTATTATTTAAAGTAGTATTGTTTTGAGATTCAGGATTTTCTTTTAAAATATCTGTAAGTATTTTGTTTATATTTTTTTTTTCTTCATGAACAGAAAGTATTGTAACCCTTTCAACTAGGTTTCTTAGTTCTCTAACATTACCTGGCCAATTATAAGTGTATAAAAGATCGTTGTTACCATCAATTTCAGCTTCAGGTATGCCGTTAATTTCAGAAATTTTCTTTTTAAAATATTTTATTAGTAGTGGAATATCTTCAGTTCTCGATTGTAAAGTGGGTAAATTGATAGGTACAACATTAAGCCTATGGTAAAGATCTTCTCTAAATGTATTTTCTAAAATCATTTGTTTTAAATTTTTCGATGTAGATGAAATAACTCTAATATTTACAAAAATATCTTTGGAACCGTTAATTCTTTTAAATTTTTGATCAGTTAAAGTTCTTAAAATATTTGACTGGATTTCAAATGGGATTTCAGAAATTTCATCTAGTAGTAAAGTGCCATTGTGTGATTTTTCAAGAATACCATAGTCAATATTTCCATCTTTATACTCTTCTCCGAATAGATGTTTTTCATAATTTTTTTCTTTTAACAAAGCAGCATTGAAAACTACAAAAGGATTGTCTGCTCTTAGTGAGTTTTTGTGAATTTTTCTAGCAATAAGTTCTTTTCCTGTACCAGTTTGGCCTGTGATTAAAATTCTACTTTCAGCTAAAGCAAGTTTATCTATTGTTTTTAAAATTTTTAAAACTTCAGGATTTTTTCCAATAAAATCAAAAGAATAAAATAATTTATTTTCAGCATTATTTTTTTCTATTTTAAGTTTTGATGCTTCTAATGCTCGTTTTACATAGTTTAATATTTTTTCAGAAGAGAATGGTTTTTCTAAGAATTCATAGGCTCCAATTTTAATTGCATCAATTGCAACTTGTACGTTAGCGTGTCCAGATATCATAATTACAGGTAAATTTTTATTTATATTCATTAATAATTTCAAAAGATCGATTCCATCCTTGTCTCCATTGTCTAGCTTAATATCAATTATTGCTAAGTTTGGTAATTTTAAGTTGATTTCGGCTACTGCCTGAGCAAAATTTGCAGCTGAGCGAATGGTGTAACCGCTTTCTTTCAAAATATTGCAAATTAAAAATCTTATATCTACATTATCATCTATTACTAAAATTTCATTTTTCATTTATTTTATTTTATTTTTGGTAATGTGATTAAAACTCTAACTCCAGGTTTATTATTAGCAACAACAATATCTCCAAAATGTTCATTTATAATTTTACTTACTATTGGAAGTCCTAAGCCTGTACCATTTTTTTTTGTTGTAAAATATGGTGTCATTATTATAGAGGTATCTTTTATGCCTATGCCATTGTCAATTAATGTAATAGATATATAGTCATTATTATCTTGAATTGATACAGAGATTTTTCCTTTAAAAGCAATGTTTTTTTCTTTTTTTTCATTTATAGAGTCCTCTGAGTTTTTTATTAGATTTATAAAAACTCTATATAATTGTTCCGCATCACCTTTAACAGTCAATCCTTTATCGTGTGTTTGAAAAGAAATTATGTTTAAAGATGACATTTTATAAAAATCTACAGCCCTTTTTACAAAAGAATTTGTATTAATATTTTTAAAAATTGGGCTAGGCATTCTAGCAAAACTAGAAAATTCATTGACTAAACTTTCAATGTCTTTTATTTGTCTATTAATAGTAGTTAAATAGTTTTTAAATTCCTCGCTTCCATTGGAAATTTTTGGATAGAATTTTTCTTGAAGTCTGTCGATAGATAATTGAATGGGCGTCAAAGGATTTTTAATTTCATGAGCTAGCTTTCTTGCAACAGATTCCCACGCTGAATATCTTTCGGCTATCAAAAGTTTGTCTTGCTGCTTTTTTAGTCTTTCGATCATGTTATTAAAATTTTTATTTAACATTAAAAATTCTTTATCAGTTTCAATCTCAGGTACTTTTACGTTTAATTTACCATTACTAATATTTTCGGAAGCGCTGATTAAGTTAATAATAGGTTTTGTTAATTTGTTTGCAAAGCCGATAGCAATAATAGCTGCTATGAATAAAAGTAAACCAACAATAATGATATAAATTATGGCAAAAGTTATTTCAATACCAAGCTGCTTATTTTCAACCTGATAATAAAAATTAACAGCTTGTTTTGTTTCTTTTAAATATTTTATAATTTCTGGGTCAACATTTCTTGAAATATATAGATAGGTGTCAATTAGACTGTTTAATTTAATCATAGCAGAAGTCTTATTCTCTATTTCGTTTGTAATCCGTACTGGAATTCCCTCTAAAGTTTGGTTGATTTCTTCTTCACTTGGTTTAATAAAGTTATTAATATTTTCTGCCTCAGCAAATAAAATATTAGCAGAACTATCTATTAAAAAAATATCATCAACTCTTCTTAATAGTTTCTCAGAACGTGCAATATTTCTAAACTTTTCTGGGTCAGAATAATAAAGAGAAGAGGCTCTATTTAATCCAACACTCATTAAAAAAACATCAGACTCAACCGTTTTTTTATTTTGTTCTAAATAATTTTTTGTAATATCGTAGGAATTATTTACAGCTTTTGTAATTTGTGTATTAAAAAAATTATCCAACCCATAATTAAAAATAAATAAAGAAAAAACTGCTATAAGAAAAGAAGGTATAAAAGTAAAAAGTGTAAATAATGAAATATATTTTAAATTTGTTTTTGAGCCTATTTTTTTCTTTTTATTAGAAGAATATAAGTCAAAACTTTTCTTGAATATTATTAAAAAGAATAAAATTAAAAAAATTATGTCTAAAACTAATAAAACATCCAGATTAATATTTAAATAAAATAATAATTTTGGATTAATAAATGCTAGAAATGTCAGAATGCATAAAAAAATACATACGAAAAAAAGTAATAAAACAGATTTAAAATTTTTAAAATTATCTAGCATATGAAAATAACATCAATTTATACAAATATAATATAGTTTATTACAATGAGTTTTTCTTTCATTTTACTTGCTGGTGGAGATGGCAATAGATTTAAATCCAATATACCTAAACAATATCATAAAATTGGAGGAAAAACTTTAATTGATATTGCGATAGATAAAATAAGCCAATTTAAAGAGATTAAGAAAATAGTTATTGTTTATAATGTAAAACACAAAAAATATTTAAATCGAATTAATCACAAAAAAATTAAATTGATTACTGGTGGCAATACTAGAAATAAATCAACATGCAAAGCTTTAAATTATTTAAAAAAACAAAAAATAGCTAATAAAGTTTTAATACATGACGCTGCAAGACCTAATTTTTCTAAACAATTAATAAAAAAAATTCTACAAAACTCAAAGAAAAATAAAACTATCATTCCTGTATTAGAGCTACAAGATGCATTAAAGAAAAAAGAAAAAAATAAAATTGTTTTAAATTTAAAAAAAAATAAATTTTTTTTAACTCAAACACCACAATGTTTTAATTTTAATGAAATTTACAAGTTACATAAAATTCAAGAAAATGAATATATAGGGGATGACTTTTCCTTAATTAGTACCACTCGTGATGTCAAATTTATAAACGGGGAAAAAAGAAACTTTAAAGTTACCGACCAAGAAGACTTTAATTTATTAAAAAGTTTTAGTACGTTTAACCAAAAAATTGGCATAGGATTTGACGTTCATAGATTAGTTAAGGGTCGAAAACTTTACTTAGGTGGAATTAAAATTCCATCTAAACTTGGTACCCTTGGCCACTCTGATGGTGACCCAGTCTTACATGCTGTTATAGATGCTTTGCTTGGTGCATGTGGATTAGGAGACATAGGAGAAAAGTTTTCTGACAAAAACAAAAAAATTAAAAATATAAGTTCAACTATACTTATTAAAAAAGTAATTAAAGAAATCAAAATCAAAAACTATATAGTAAATAATATTGACATAAATATTATTACGGAAACTCCAAAATTAAAAAAATTTAAAAAAAAAAAACCAAAAAATGTTTCAGATTTATGTGGAATCTCACTAAACAAAACAAATATTAAAGCAAAGACTACAGAAAAATTGGGAGTAATTGGACAGGAAAAAGCTATAGCCACGGAAGTTATTGTATCTGTAATTAAATATGATTAAAAAAATAAATATTTTAATTCTTTCGATGTTTGCTGTAGGTGGATCAAAATATGCACCTGGTACAGTTGCTTCATTTATTACTTCTTTATTATTTATTTTATTTTATAAATTTCAAATAAATATTGGAATTTTAATTGTATGCGTTAGTTTAATTTTTATATATTCAGTATTTTCTATAGATAAATATAAATATTTTTTCGATGAGGTTGACTCAAAAGAAATTGTTATTGATGAATTTGTAGGACAATCTATACCGATCTTAACTATCTATAATTATATCCCTGGGTATGATATTGGTATTTTTATTTTATACACTCTAGTATCTTTCTGTTTATTTAGACTGTTTGATATTACAAAACCATATCCAATAAACATAGTTGATAGAAATATGAAAAATGGATTTGGAGTGATGTTGGATGATGTTATTGCTGGAATTTACTCTTCGGTCATTTTGCTTATTGCAATCTCATTATTATTATATGAATAAAAAAATTAAACAAATATTGTCTATTCTTGAAGTCAAAAAGTTGAATCTATCTGTAGCAGAGTCATGTACAGGTGGAATGCTAGCTCAATGTATCACCTCACAAAGCGGCGCTTCTAAAGTTTTTTCGTTTGGGATTATTACTTACTCAAATAAATCTAAAATTAAGTACCTTAAGGTTCCACATCTTCTAATAAAAAAATATGGATCTGTAAGCAAAGAGTGCTGCCGTTCAATGCTTCTTAACTTAGAAAAAATTTCAAAGGCAGAATTGAATTTAGCAATCACTGGTATAGCTGGTCCTAACGGTGGTTCAAAACTAAAACCTGTAGGGCTAGTTTATATAGGAATAAAAAAAAATAAGAAAATACAGATAAACAAATATTTATTTAAAACTAAAAAAAGAGAAAATATTAGAAAAAATTCTGTTAAAAAATCAATAGACTTAATAAAAAAATTTATTTAAATATTTTTTTTGCTCTGTCCTCGAAAGCATTCACAATTTTTATTAAACCAAAATTAAATGAATTTTTCATTATCATATTTAAAAAACTATTTTTTAATTCAAAATCAATACTAAATTCTAACTGTGTTTTTTTATTAATTTCTTTAAATTTCCATTCATTTTTAAGATATTTTAAGGGACCTTCAATATTAGATACTATTATTGTATCATTTTTTTTTGAGTATAGAACTAAGCTTGAATACACTTCATTTATAAATATTTTTCCAACTTTTAGATCGGCTTCTATTTCAATAAAATCTTTAGATTCTTTTCTTTTATTAACTTTCCCCTCGAGACACCAAGGGACAAAATCAGGATATTTTTCAATATCTAAAACCATGCTAATTAAATTTTTTTTATTACAGTGAATAATTTTTTTTATTGATGCTGATGACATTCTAAAGATTTATCCCTAGCTTCTTTTAATATTTTGAAATCAGTATCAGCATGGTAGGAAGACCTTGTTAATGGAGTTGATGATACAAGTAAAAAACCTTTTGCTGTTGCGATATTTTTTAACTCTAAAAATTCATCTGGATGAACGTACCTGTCTAACGGAAAATGCTTTGTGGTAGGTTGAAGATACTGACCTATAGTCAAGAAATCAACATCCGCCATTCTTAGGTCGTCCATCACTTGCATAACTTCATCTTTTTTTTCACCTAAACCAAGCATAATGCCAGATTTTGTAAAAATGTTTGGTTTTTTTATTTTCACTAATTTTAGCAGCTCAACAGAAGTAAAGTATCGGGAGCCGGGTCTAACTTTTAAATATAAACTTGGCACAGTTTCTATGTTATGATTGAAAACATCCGGACTTGCCTCTAAAACTTTTTCGTAAGCATTTTCTTTTTTTAAAAAGTCTGGAGTTAAAACTTCTATGGTTGTGTTTTGATTGTTTCTTTTAACTTCAGCAATAACTTTTTTAAAATGATTAGCCCCACCATCCTCAAGATCATCTCTGTCGACTGATGTAATCACCACATGATTTAAATCTAATTCTTTTACAGCCTTTGAGACTTTAAATGGTTCCATGACATCTAACTCAGACGGTTTTCCTGTTTTAACATCGCAAAAGGCACAGCCTCTTGTGCAGGTATCGCCCATAATCATAAATGTTGCGTGCTTTTTGCTCCAACACTCAGTTATATTTGGGCAATTGGCTTCTTGGCAGACAGTTGTAAGTCTATTCTTGTTTACTATTTCTTTGGTTTTAAAAAATATTTGACTATTTGATATTTTAGTTCTAATCCAATCAGGTTTTTTTTTTAGAGGAATAGCTATATTTTTAATTTTTTCGGGGTGTCTTGATGTCATTGATTTAACTTAATTAAAACTTCTTCTTTTTTTCCAAACTTAAGCTTTGCTCGATATAAGGTATCTAAATAGTCAAAGTCAGGACTTCCTGATAAGAGTTTATTTTTACGTTCAACAGATTCTAATTCTTTATTTAATTCAACTTTTTTTATAAAAAGTTTTTTTTCATAGTTGTTCTTTTCAAAATAAGAGACCAATCCCCTTTCGCCACCTATCAGATTAATTCCAATATAAAGCGTTAAAAAAATTTGGTAGAAAAGTATTTTTTTTGTTTTTAAAACTTCAAAAAATCTCATAATTAGATTCTAGCGATTTTAACAGACTTTCCAAGCTGTTCTTCTATTCTTAAAAGTCTATTATATTTTGCTACTCTTTCTGATCTTGATAAAGATCCTGTTTTAATCTGAGATGATCGCGTGGCAACGGAAAGATCGGCTATAAATGTGTCTTCTGTGTCACCAGACCTGTGCGAAATAACTGTACTGAAATTATTTTTTTTAGCTAAATCAATAACATTTAATGTTTCTGTTAGTGTCCCAATTTGATTTACCTTAATCAAAATAGAGTTAGCAGATTTCTCTTTTATACCTCTTTTTAATCTATTTACATTAGTTACGAACAAATCATCACCAACAATTTGAACATTTTTACCTATCTCCATTGTTAATTTTGACCAAGCATTCCAATCATTTTCTGCGAAAGGATCCTCAATAGATTTTATAGGATATTTAGAAACTAATTTTTTGTAATAATTTATACTTTCTTCAACTGAAATATATCTAGATGAGTTGAGTGAATATTGACCATCTTTATTCATTAGTTCATTTGCAGCTACATCTAAACAAATATTAATGTCTTTTTCTGGTTTTAGTTTTGACATTTCAATTGCATCGACAACTATTTCTAAAGCTTCTTCGTTGGAATTAATCGATGGAGCAAAGCCTCCTTCATCTCCAACATTGGTTGAAAGATTTTTAGATTGAAGAATTTTTTTTAAATTTTGTATAACTAAAAAACATTTTTCCATGGCATCCATAAAATTTTTCGCAGAATCAGGTCTAATCATAAATTCTTGGATTTTTAAATTGTTATCTGCATGAGCTCCACCGTTAATGATGTTCATTAATGGCTTTGGTAGTAAAAATTTATTTCCTAGATGCTGATAAAGTTCTTTTTTTTTAGAGTTTGCTGCTGCTTTCGAAGCAGCAAGAGAAACGGCTAATAAAGCGTTTGCTCCTAATTTCTTTTTATTATCAGTGCCATCTAAATTTAATAAAATTTGGTCTATTTTTTTTTGGTCATTTGCTTTAATATTTTTTAAATTTTTATTAATTACAGTGTTAATATTCTTAACAGCCTTTAAAACACTTTTACCTAAAAAATAGTTTTTATTTCTATCTCTTAGTTCATAAGCTTCGTAAGCTCCAGTCGATGCACCAGAAGGAACAATAGCTGAGGCTTTTGATTTGTCTTTCAAATAAACTTCAGCTTCTACGGTAGGATTGCCTCTACTGTCAAAAACTTGTCTGCCTACTACTTTTATGATTTTAGTCATTTGTTAGTTCTTAATTACCGTATCAATTGACACCAACTGTTTTAAAAGGTTTTTTATTTCACTTAGTGGGACCATATTAGGACCGTCTGATGGAGCGTTATCTGGGTCTTCATGCGTTTCCATAAAAATGGCTCCTACGCCAACAGCGATAGCAGCTCTTGCCAAGTATGGAACAAATTCTCTTTGTCCTCCACTTTTTTCTCCCATACCACCCGGTTGTTGCACTGAGTGGGTAGCGTCAAAAACAATTGGGTAACCAAACTTAGCCATTATAGGTAACGCTCTCATGTCTGAAACTAAAGTATTATAACCAAAACTTGCACCACGTTCTGTTATCATAATATTTTTATTTCCAGAATCTTCTAATTTTTTTACAACATTGGCCATATCCCATGGGGCTAAAAATTGACCTTTTTTTACATTAATTATTTTTCCAGTATTAGCAGCAGCTATTAATAGGTCTGTTTGCCTGCATAAAAAAGCTGGTATTTGAAGAACATCTACATGTGGAGCTAACAAGCTGCACTGTTCAGCAGTATGTATATCCGTTAAAACTGGCACACCTACTTCGTTTCTGATCTTATCAAAAATTGATAAAGATTTTTCTAAACCCATACCTCTTTCTCCTTTAATACTCGTTCGGTTCGCTTTATCAAAAGAGGTTTTATAAATTAAATTTATTTTTAAATCTAAAGTTATTTTTTTTAATTCTTTAGAAATGTCCAATGCATGTTGCTCACTTTCAAGTTGGCATGGGCCAGCTATTAGAGTGAAGGACTGGTCGTTGGCTATTTCAAAGTTTGCGCACTTTACTTTGTGATTAATCATTTATATTTCCTAAATTTTTTTTGGCTGCTTTAATGAATGACGAGAATAGAGGATGTGGCGCAAAAGGTCTAGACTTAAATTCGGGATGGAACTGAACACCAATAAACCATGGATGATTCTCAAGTTCAATCGTTTCAGGTAACGATCCATCTGGTGAAAGTCCAGAAAAGATTAAACCTTTTTTTTCTAATCTTGATTTAAAGGTTTTATTTACTTCGTATCTATGTCTGTGTCTTTCATTGATTAAATTAGATTTATAAATTTTATTTATTAATGTATTTTTTTTTAGTTTAGCTTTGTATGAACCCAATCTCATCGTTCCACCTAAATTGTTTTTACTACCTTTTTGTATATTTTTTCCTTTAACCCATTCATGCATTAGCCCAACTACATGTGTTCCGTTGTTTCCAAATTCACTTGATGTCGCTTTCTTAATACCCAACATGTTTCTGGCTGACTCTATAATTGCCATTTGCATTCCAAAACAAATTCCAAAAAAGGGAACTTTATATTTTCTTGCATAGGCTATGGCTTCGATCTTTCCTTCGGTTCCTCTTGAGCCAAAACCTCCAGGTATAAGTACTGCGCTATATTTTTTTAGAATATTGATTACATTTTTTTTATTTATTTTGGTTGAGTCAACCCATTCTGTATTTAATTCCACATCATTACTTAAGGATCCATGTATCAATGCTTCATCTAAGGATTTATATGCATCTTTTAAATCAACATACTTACCTACAATTGCAATTGAAACTTTTTGTCTTTTTGATTTTATTTTACTAACTATATCTTTCCATATTTTTAAATTTGGTTTATTTTTTTCTTTAATCTTAAATATATTTAAAATCTTTTTATCTAATTTTTCTTCATTATATTTGATTGGAACTTCATAGATAGACTTGACATCAAGCGATTGAATTACGTGATCTGGTTCTACGTTACAAAATAAAGAAATTTTTCTTTTTTCTTCTTTTGGTATATCTTTTTCTGATCTACAAATAATAATATCTGGTTGAATGCCTATACTTCTCAACTCTTTAACTGAATGTTGCGTCGGTTTTGTTTTCAGCTCTCCAGAAGCGCTTACATATGGAACTAAAGTGAGGTGAATAAACAAGCTTTTATTCTTACCGTCTTCGTTTGAAAATTGTCTAATAGCCTCTAAAAATGGCAGACTTTCAATGTCACCAACTGTTCCTCCTATTTCACATATTACAAAGTCTTCCTTGGAAACTTTATTAGAAATAAATTTTTTTATGCTATTTGTCACGTGAGGAATAATTTGAACTGTACTGCCTAAGTATTCTCCTCTTCTTTCTTTTTCTATTATGTTTTTGTATATTTGCCCTGTAGTAATATTATCTTCTTTGGCAGCTGGTCTATTTGTAAATCTTTCATAATGTCCTAAGTCTAAATCTGTTTCCGCTCCATCATCTGTAACAAAAACTTCACCATGTTCAAACGGATTCATTGTTCCTGGATCAACGTTTAAATAAGGATCTAGTTTTCTGATTCTTACTTTATAACCTCTCAGTTGAAGTAAGGAAGCTAGTGATGCTGAGGTTAAGCCTTTGCCTAAAGATGAAACCACGCCGCCAGTTACGAAGATATATCGCGCCATGGAAAGATATTATAGCGAGTTTTTTTTAAAAAACAAAGATTATTTTTGATTTTCGGGAATTTGTGGAAGATTTCTTTTTTGCTCTTTTTCTTTTTCTAAATCTATAACCGATTGAACTTCTTTTATCTCATTGTGTGAAATTGAAACAAGGACGATGCTCGTAATAATAAAAAAAATAGCTAGTATTGATGTAAATTTAGTAAGAAAATTACCTGCCGTTCTTGAAGTTGTGAAATTGTCTTGTGAAACACCAAGGCCTAATGCACCGCCTTCAGATCTTTGAAGTAATATTACTACTACCAAGAGAATTGCTAAAATGATGTTTATGGTTAATAGGATGCTTTCCATAAGTCTTATTTATAGTAATTTTTTATTATATCAATAAATTTTTTGTCGGATTTTGAGGCACCGCCAATCAAAAAGCCGTCAATATCATTTAAATTTTTAAATTGTCCAATATTACTAACATCTACAGATCCGCCATACAAAACTGCTGGCGAAATTGATTTCTTGAAAACATTTTTTAATATTTTTTTTATAAATAAAGTCGTCATTAGTAAATCTTTGGCCTCAGGAATTTTCCCAGTGCCGATAGACCATATTGGCTCATATGCAACAATAATATCTCTGTAATTAAATTTTTTTTCTAGAACATTTTCAATTTGTTTTTTTAAGACTTTAAAAGTGCTATTTCTTTTTTTTTCAGTTTTATTTTCTCCTATACAAAAAATAACTTTTAGTTTGTTGGCCAGTGAATTTTCTACTTTATGTTTAATCATCGTATCAGTATCACCCTCAGAAAGATTATCTGAATGACCTACAATTACGTATTGAGCACCAACGCTCTTAATCATTAACGAACTAACTGAACCTGTGTTAGCGCCAAAAGGATCTTTATGATAACAATTTTGGGCTCCAATTAAAATTTTTTGCTTAAAAAATAATTTTGCATAACTCTCTACTAAAGTATGAGGCGGTGTAACGATAACTTTATATCTTTTGTTAAATTTTTTGTCAGATTTAACAAATCTATTTATTTTATTAAGTATAGCAACGGATTTGGGCACTCCAAACATCTTCCAATTTCCAATAAAAAACTTCATGTTATTTGCCATATTTAATGTTTTAATCTATAGGTGGTAAAAATATAAAGTTCTAATAGATTAAAAAAATGCTTTCTTCAATAAAAAAAATCACAACCTCTTTTCTAACTAAATTAATAATAGGTATAATTATTCTACCATTTCTATTCTGGGGTATGGGCGATGTTTTTAGAGGTGGAAATCAAAATATTTTAGCAACTATAGATTCTGAAAAAATAAGCGCTCAGAGCTTTCTTGAATACGTAAATAGACTTGGTCTAAATACGCAGCAAAGAGAAAGTTTGAAGAATACCAATTTATTAAGTCAAATATTGTCTGACTATATCGGTAAAAAAATTATTTCTCTAGAGATAAAAAAACAAGGAATAAGACTAAGCAACAAATCACTTAAAGATATTATAACTGCAGAAGAAACCTTTTTAGAAGACAATAAATTTTCCAGAACTAAATATGAAAAATTTTTACTAGAAAGTGGAATAACCGCGCCAATGTTTGAGCAAAATATTGCAGAGCAAGAAAAGAAAAGACAATTATTAACTTTTTTATCAGAAGGCATTCTACTGCCAGAAACTTTAATCAAAAAGGAATTTGAGAATGAGAATCAGAAAAAGACAATTCAATATCTAGAATTAGATAAGTTGTATCAAAATATTAAAATTCAAGGTGAGGAAATCACTAAAACATACGAATCCAATAAAGGTTTATTCGAGCAGGAATTTAAAAAAATAACTTACGCTGAAATTTTACCAAAAAATTTAACAGGTCAAAAAGAGTATGATGAAGCCTATTTCAAAAAAATAGATGAGATCGAAAATGCTATTTTAGATGGTAGTAAAATGTTTGATTTTATTAAATTATTTAATCTATCGCTAATTACAATAAATGAAACAAATAGATTAAAAAAAAATAAAATAGGGAATGATATTATTAAAATTAACGATACTCTTTTTACAAAAATTTTTAACTTTTCAAATATAAATACTCTAGAGTTAATAAATATTAACAACAAATATTACATAAGTGAAATTGTTTCTGTCAATAAGTTTGCAAGATCCTTGGAAGACAAGCAAATTAAAGAAACGATAACCGCACAACTAAAAATCAAAAAAATTATTGAAAATAATTCAAATATTGTTAAAAAAATATCTGAAGAAAAATTTCCCAAAAAATATTTTGACAAATTTGCGATGGACAATAACTTAGTAATTAAAAAAATTACTCTAAATAACATTAAAAATGAAAAAATTTTTACTAGTAATATAATTAAAGAAATTTTTAAAATTAAGAATAATGAACTACGGTTAATTACAGATAGTAAACTCAGTAAAAATTACATAATTTTTGCCGAGAAAACTGAAAAATCTCTATTTGATAAAAATATAAAAGATTATGCGCAGTATAAATCAAAAGCAAAATTAACTTTGGGAAATCAGATATATATTACTTATGACAAAACTATTAATAGCAAATATGATATTGAGATCAATCAAAAAGTTTTGAGCCGGATTAAAAATACACTCTAATGAAACTAAACATTAGTTTTAATTCTTTTAAAAAAAATCATAAATTAAAAAAAGATCAACTGCTTTACAAAGTAAAAAGCTGTAATGATTATAGGAAAATAGAAAACATATTTAATTTTTTATTAGTTGAAAAAAATAGTTTTATATTTGAGTCTGTTGAAAAAGGCACAATTAGAGGAAGATATACAATTGTAGGTCTAAACCCTGATAAAATATGGGATATTAATAAAAATACTATTACTGAAAAATTTGAGGACAAAAACAAAATTATAAAACAGAAGCCTTTGACTTTTTTGAATAATTTAATTAATAATTTTAATTCAAAAATTCCTGATGGTGTTCCAAAAATGGCTGCAATGTTAGTTGGATACTTTTCTTATGACGTTATTAGGTACGTGGAGAAAATACCAGACGGGTGTATTGATGATCTTGAAATTCCAGATGTGAGGCTTTCTAGGCCCAACAGTTTAATAATTTATGATAATTTAAAAAAAAAAATCTATTTCATTGAAAATGTTTACGGCGATACAAAAGTCAAAAATTACTTTGAAAAATATCAATCAGTAATAAGAAATTTTGAAATATTTCAAGATTATAGCAATATAAAATTACCAATAAAATTTAGTCATCATAAAAATAAAAATAAAATAAAAAGTAATATTTCAAAAAGTAAATTCAAGAACTATGTAAAAAAAGCAAAAAAATATATTGCTAAGGGCGATATATTTCAGGTTGTTTTGAGCCAAAGGTTTGAGAGGAAAATTAATAAAACACCTCTTGAAATTTACAATCATCTAAGATTATCAAATCCTTCTCCGTTTATGTTTTATTTTAACTTTGACGATTTTAAAATTCTTGGAAGTAGTCCTGAAATACTAGTTAGATTAAGAAATAATAAAGTAACTATCAGACCTATCGCAGGAACAAGACCTAGAGGAAACTCAAAAGCACAAGACTTAAAATATAAAAATGAGCTTTTAAAGGATAAAAAAGAGTTATCCGAACATTTAATGCTACTTGATTTAGGTAGAAACGATGTTGGTAAAGTGTCAAAAATTAACACTGTTAAGGTAACAGAAAGTTTTAATGTAGAAAAATATTCTCATGTTATGCATATTGTTTCTAATGTTGAAGGAGAATTTAATAGTAAAAATACTGTATTTGAAACTTTGCTCTCCGGTTTTCCTGCTGGAACCGTAAGTGGTGCTCCTAAAATTAGAGCTATGGAAATTATTGATAAATTAGAAAAAAATAAAAGGAAACTGTATGCTGGTGGTATAGGCTATTTCACTTCTAGTAAAGAATTTGACACTTGTATTACTTTAAGAACGGCTTTGATTAAAAATAATAAATTTTATGTTCAATCGGGAGCTGGAATTGTAGCTGACAGTGTTCCAGAAAAAGAATATCAAGAAACAGTTAACAAAGCTAAAGCTTTAATGAAAGCAGTCGACTAAATGAAAGTATTGCTTATAGATAATTACGATAGCTTTACTTACAATCTTTTTCACTATATTTCAAAATTCAATTGTGAGGTTGACGTTATACGTAATGATAAGATAAAATCTAAAGATATAATCAAAAACAAATATAAAAAAATTGTTATTTCTCCGGGTCCAGGAAACCCATCTCAAGCCGGAAATTGTCTTAAGATTGTAAAGGATATTCACAAAGATTTTTCAATTCTTGGTGTTTGTTTAGGCCATCAAATTATAGGACAAGCTTTTGGCGCTAAAATAATAAGAGCAAGAAAATTAATGCATGGAAAAATGAGTAAAATTTATTTTAAAAAAAATGATATATTTCAAAATATTTACACTCCATTTAATGCAACTAGGTATCATAGTCTTATTATTGATAGAAAATTTTTACCAGACTGCTTTGTTGTTACAGCGGAAACAAAAAATAAAATAATAATGGGTATTAAGCATAAAAAATACGATTTGCATGGTGTTCAATTCCATCCTGAGAGTATAAAAACAAAAGTTGGTATGCAAATAATTAAAAATTATATAAATCTTTAATTTAAATGACAGACTTTATTAAAAAATTTAAATCTAATGAAAACCTTTCTTTTGAAGAGAGTAAAACTCTTTTTTCAAATATTATGGAGGGTAAATATGATGAAGCTAGTATTGTTAAAATTCTTGAATCTCTTTCTAGTAAAGGTGAAACAAAAGATGAATTAGCTGGCGGTATCTTTGTGATGAGATCTAAGGCAACAGTTGTAAAGGCTCCTGTAGGGGCTATAGACACATGTGGAACAGGTGGTGATGGTCAAAATTCTTTGAATATATCTACAGCTGCTGCAATAGTTCTAGCAAGTTTGGGTCTAAAAGTTGCCAAACATGGAAATAAAGCAGTTTCATCTAATTGCGGATCAGCAGATGTTTTAGAGGCTTTAAAAATTAAAATAAATTTAGATCCACATGAAGCCGAAAAATCTATAGAGAAAGTTAATTTTGCATTTATGTTTGCTCCTAATTACCACCGAGCAATGAAATATGTGGCTGGTGCCCGAAAGAAGATTGCAAAAAAAACAATTTTTAATCTGATTGGACCTTTAAGTAGTCCTGCTCAGGTAAGAAAACAAGTAGTTGGTGTTTTTGATGAAAAATGGATGAGACCATTTGCAGAAGCTCTAAAGGAAAATAAAGTTGAAAATGCAATGATTGTCCATAGTGAAGATGGAATGGATGAAATTTCTCCTTTTGCAAAAACTAAAATTATAGAGCTCAATAAAAATGAAATAAAAAATTTTATAATTGATCCAGTTGAATTTGGTATTACAAAACAAAATAAAGAAAAATTAAAAGGTAAAAGCGCAGCATATAATGCTCAAAAAATAATTGACATATACAAAGGTGAAGATAATGAATTTTCTGATGCTGTAGCGTTAAATGTTGCAGCAGGTTTAATTATTGCAGATAAAGAAAAAAAATTCAAGAGTTCTTACTTTTCTGCTAAACAACATTTAAAGTCTGGAAAAGTTTTTGATCATTTTCAAAAAATTCAGGCTATTTAATGGAAAATATTTTAGAAAAAATTATTATACAAAAAAAAATAGATCTTGTAGATATAAAAAAAAAGAATTCTTTAATTGATATTAATAAAAAAATAAAATTAACCAATGGTTATTTAGATTTTAAAAAAACTTTAGTAGAACATAGTGAAAAGGGAAATGTTTCATTAATTGCTGAAATTAAAAGGGCTAGTCCAAGTGCTGGTATTATAGTTGAAAATTTTGATCATTTTAAGATAGCAAATATGTATGTAAATAATGGCGCTGTTTGTTTGTCTGTGTTAACTGAGAAAAAATTTTTTTTAGGTAGCTTAAATTATATAGAAGAAATAAAAAAAAAAATTAAAATTCCTGTTCTCGCTAAAGATTTTTTTGTTGACCCTTTTCAAGTTTCTTATTCTAAAAGTTTTGGATGTGATTGTATTTTAATTATATTGTCGGCTTTATCTAAAAAACAATCTGATGAAATTTATGACGAAGCTTTAAAAAATAAATTAAGTATAATTGTAGAAGTTCATGACGAGAAAGAAGCAGAGTATGCTCTGAAATATGAAGAAGCTATAATTGGTATTAATAATAGGGATCTTAAAAGTTTAGAAATATCTTTAGACAATTCAGTAAAGATACAAAAAAAATTAGTTTCACATAAAGGCCCACTAATCTCTGAGAGTGGAATAAAAAACAAAATAGATGCTCAGTATATATATGATAAAACTGGTATAAAAAACTTCCTCATCGGTGAATCACTTCTCGCTAGCGGCGAAACTGAGAAATTAATTAAAGACATACTCTCAATTACCCTTTAAAAACAGGCTTAATTAGTCATTGATATTAAAAGAGAACTTTTGTAGAACATAGATGTACAGGTTTTGTTCTTATGCTTACAAAAAAACAAAAAAATCTACTTCTTTATATAAATAAAAAAATAAGATCCACTGGTGTATCTCCTTCTTATGAAGAAATGAAAAATTCTCTCAACCTCAAGTCGAAATCAGGTATTCATAGACTTATTTCAGCTTTAGAAGAAAGAGGATTTGTTAGAAGACTAGCGCACAAAGCAAGAGCTTTAGAAGTCGTTAAACTACCAGAGAACGCAAGTGCCAATGATATTTTTAATACTTTTACACCTAGCGTAATTAAAGGGGGTTTAGATACTACTCCTAATACTGCGAGTGAAATTTCAATTTTAGGAACTATAGCTGCGGGAACACCTATTGAGGCAATACAACAAGAAGTTGATAGAGTTGCTTTACCTGAAAATTTAAAAAATAATGGAGAGCATTACGGTCTTAAAGTTAAGGGTGACTCCATGATTGGAGCTGGAATTAACGATGGTGATACCGTAATTGTTAAAAAAACTAGCAATGTTGATAGCGGACAAATTGCTGTAGTTTTAATTGACGATCAGGAAGCCACACTAAAAAGAATTAGAAAAAAAGGCAACACAATTGCACTAGAAGCAGCGAATAAAAACTACGGAACTAAAATTTACGCAGCTGCTAGAATAAAAATTCAAGGCAAACTAGTCTCTTTGTATAGAAACTTTCACTAAAATAGTTTAGTTAGATTAAATGAGTTATATTTGTAGGTTTGCGCCCTCTCCTACTGGGCCTCTTCATATTGGTGGTGTTAGAACTGCTTTGTTTAACTGGCTGTTAGCTAAAAAAAATAATGGAAAATATTATTTACGAATTGAAGATACTGATAAAGAAAGATCAAAAGATGAATTTATACATCAAATAATAAGTTCATTATCTTGGCTGGGTATTGAGCATGATGGTGAAGAGTATGTTCAATCTAAAAATATAGATAAACACACAGCTATAGCAAATGAGTTAATTAAAAGAGGTTTTGCTTATCATTGTTATTGTTCAGCTAAAGAACTTGAGGACCAAAAAACTTTAGCGAAAAAAAAGAGCTTACCATTTGTTTATAATCGTAAATGTAGAGATATAAAAGAGAAAAAAAATGAATCTGCTGTTTTAAGGTTTAAGAGTAAAATTTCAGGATCGGCATTAATTAAAGATCTAGTTCAAGGAGACAAAAATATTTCGAATTCAACAATAGAAGATTTTGTTATTTTAAGAAAAGATAGCACGCCAACATATCAATTATCAGCAACTGTAGATGACCATGAAATGAAAGTTACACATGTTATTAGAGGTGACGATCACATGATAAATTCTTTTAAACAAAAACAGATATACGAGGCAATGGATTGGAAAATACCAAATTTTGCACATATACCTTTGATACATAGCGATAAAGGAAAAAAATTGTCAAAGAGAGATAACGCTTCAACCATAGATGACTATGTTAAGATTGGAATTATGCCAGATGCATTAAGAAATTATTTATTAAGATTGGGCTGGTCACATAAAGATAAGGAAATCTTTACTAAACAAGAAAGTATTGATTTATTTGATTTAAATGGGGTTGGAAAATCACCATCAAAATTAGATATGTCTAGAATACTTTCAATGAATGAAACTTACATTAAAACAATCGATGAAAAAGATTTATTCAAATTGTTTAAAGAATACGTATCAAAATACAAAAAGTCTTTTGATTCTTCCAAAGATGCTGTCCTTATAAAGTGTATGGGTTTTTTAAAAAATAAAGCAAAAACACTAGAAGATATTTTTAATAACGCACTGTATATAATAAATGATGAGGTAAAAATTAATGACGAGGATCAAAAGCTATTAGGCGATCAGTCTAAATTAATAATAAAAGACTTCATGTTTAATTTTGAAAAACTATCTCCTCTAAATAAAGAAACTTTAGAGCCATTAATTAAATCATTAATTGAAAGGCATAAGACTAATTTTAAAGGAGTAGGCCAACCGTTACGCATAGGATTAGTAGGTTCTAGATTTGGGCCAGGCTTATACGATGTAATTTTATCTCTTAATAAAACTGAAGTTATAAAAAGATTAAGTAAAATATAACCAATGAAAGAAGCTGCCTCTTTTAGAGTTAGAAAAAGTTCATTTTACGATAAAAATTCAGATGCTCCATTTAAGATTAGCAGATCTAAATTAAGCAATTTTCTAAGTTGTAAAAGATGTTTCTACTTAGATCGTGTTGTAGGATTAAAAGAACCGTCTATGCCAGGCTGGGCATTAAATAGTACTGTAGATGAGCTTTTAAAAAAAGAGTTTGATCAGTATCGAAATAATCAAAAACCTCATCCAATGATGATTAGACACAATTTAGATTTTATCCCCTTTCAACATAAAGATTTAGATGTATGGAGAAACTCTTTAAAAGGAGGCATCTCATACTTAGATGAAAAAACAAATTTAATTATACACGGAGGTGTAGATGATATTTGGTTTGATCTTAAGGAAAAGAAACTTGTTGTAGTAGATTATAAAGCTCAGTCCACAAGTTATCCTGTGTCGACGCAGTCTTACTTAAATAGTGAATGGCATATAAGTTATAAGTTACAAATGGATATTTACGTTCATATTTTAAGAAAAATGAATTTTTCTGTTTCTGATATGTCGTATTTTTATGTATGCAATGGTGAAAAAACTAATGATAAGTTTGAGAATAAAATAGATTTTAAAACTACACTTGTTCCATACAAGGTAAATACCTCTTGGGTAGAAGGAAAAATATCTGAAATGAAAGAAGTACTTAATTTAGATAGTCCTCCTGATGTTGTACTAACCTGTGAAAAATGTGCTTATTTAAAAGGCGGCAAAAACTACTTTTGAAATTTAAATATAAATGAAGAAATACATTAATGAAATTCAAGCGATTGCTTTCTGTGGTCTTATCACTTTTATTTTTTTAATCATTTCATTGGAGTTTTTAGAGTGGGCAGTTAAATTCTCATTTTGGAGTGGTATTTTAGGTGTTTTGTATTTATCTTTAAATATGTTCGAAAAATTAATTACATTATGGTTTTTAGGAATACCTCTTTATTTAATAAAAATAATATTTCAGAAAAAATAGTACTTATGACAACTGATATTTTTAATTGGGCGTGTAAGATCACGTGGAGAAAAAGTGCTAAGAATACTATGTGGTGTGTTATTGGTTGTTCAATTGGAGATTTTGGTACAATACTATTTTTTCAATTAACTCAAATATATTTTCCTGTTGCAGGTATAATGATTTTAGCTATCATTAATGGTTTGCTAACAAGTATTATGCTTGAGACTTTTATTTTAATTAGACAAAATTTTAACTATACCGATGCATTAAAAACTGCATGTGGGATGAGCTTTATTTCAATGATAAGCATGGAAATATCAATGAACTTAACAGATTATTATTTAACAGGTGGAGCGCAACTTACATATTGGGTGATACCTATTATGTTGATTGTAGGATTTTTAACTCCTTGGCCTTATAATTATTGGAGGCTTAAAAAGTATGGTCTTCAGTGTCATTGAGCTTCTTATTGATTAATAAAATCTCTTAATTGTTGATTTTCATCTTTATACTGATCAATAATATGATTCACCACATCACCTATGGAAACAATACCCAACAGTTTTTTTTCTTCTATTATTGGCACGTGTCTAATTTTATGACTAGAAATTATTTCCATTAGTTGTGTTACAGAGGTGTTCAAATCACAAGATATTATATTTTTTGTCATAATATTACCAACCAGTAAGTTGCTATTAAATTCATCTTTATAAATATATCGAGCTAGATCACGCTCAGAAATAATTCCAATTACGCTTTTATCATTTTGATTTAACACAGGCATAAAGCCAACATTATGATTTTTAAGTTTTTCGCTTGCCGACTTCAATGAGTCTTTTTCAGTTAATGTAAAACACGGTCTCTTAGAAAGTTTTGTAACTAGTTTTCTCGCCATTTTGTATTTAAAGCATCTTTTGTTTTCATTAAGAACTTAGCATAAAAAAACAGATAGTGGGAAGGTAGTATACAGTAATTATTATAGTGAATACGAAAACTGCAAAATGATTATAATTTTAAAAATTTTATAAATAAAAGTGAAACATACAAATATCCAGAAATACTTACTAGACCTAAAGGGCCAAATATCCCATAATTAAATACAATAAGTTGCCAAGATTTTTTTTTAAGTGACAAAGTATTTTCGGAAAAATTAAATAAAAATATAAAAAATCTTCTTGATACCTTCCACCAAAAAAAAGTTAGTGTAATGAACCCAAGATACATAAAGGGCTGGGTAAGAAAAATTGATAAGATACTATCCATAAAAAAATTTTCACTACCTAAATTAACTTTCGGATTTAAAAATTAGACATAGCCCGTTACTACAAAATCGTTTTTGAGTTGCTGTTGGTCCATCGTCAAAAACATGCCCGTGATGTACGCCACATTTTGCGCAATGATACTCTACTCTTTTCATTCCTAACGAATAATCAATTTTTATTTTAAAAGCGCCTGATAATGACTCTGTAAAAGAAGGCCAGCCTGTTCCGCTATCAAATTTTGCGTCAGAAGAAAAAAGTTTTGCACCACAATTAGCACAATGAAAAAATCCTTGTCTCTTTTCGCTGTTTAAAGAACTGGAAAATGGCTTTTCCGTAGATTCATTAAACATAATATTTTTTTGTTCTTTAGAAAGTTTTTGATTAATAATTTTTTTTGTTTTTGCGTGTAATAAATTATTAGGCAATAGAAGAACTGACAGATATAATAAGCTAAATAATTTTAAAAACTTTCTTCTGTAATTCTTCATTTTCATACTGTGGCTCTTCATTTTATTAAGCTCATTATTATGGCGTTATTTAGCAAATTTAATTTTCTAGTTGTTAAAAAGTTATTCTATATTAATATTCGTAAATAAAACTATACTTGATTTGAAAAAATATCTTATTACTAATAATTTTTATAATTAAATTATGACGCAGAAATATGACGTTATTATAATTGGCGCTGGTGCAGCTGGCTTGATGAGTGCTATTGAGGCCGGCAAAAGAGGTAGGAGAGTTCTTTTAATCGATCATTCAAAAAAAATAGGTGAAAAAATTCGTATATCAGGTGGAGGTAGGTGTAATTTTACTAACATTAACACCCATCCAAATAAATTTATTTCAAAAAATCCTAAGTTTATAATATCTGCCTTAAATCAATATACACAGAATGATTTTATTAAATTAATCAATAAACATAATATTAAATTTCATGAGAAAAAATTAGGTCAACTATTTTGTGATGAAAGCGCCCAACAAATCACAACTATGTTACTCTTAGAATGTCAAATGGCAAACGTCACTTTAAAGAAAGACACAGTTATCACAAATGTAGACCAACAAAATAATCAATATCTAGTTAGTGTTGGTACTTATAAATATGTTTGTAGTTCGTTAATAGTTGCAACAGGCGGTTTGTCTATTCCTAAAATTGGAGCAAGTAAATTTGGTTATGAAATAGCTAAAAAATTTAATTTAAACATTATTGAACCACTACCAGCTCTTGTGCCTCTCACTTTTAGTGAAAAAATACTTACTATGTGTAAAGAGCTTAGTGGATTATCTTTAGATGCTCTTATTTCTTTTAATAAATATTATTTTGAAGAAGGAATGTTATTTACTCACAGAGGATTAAGTGGTCCTTCTATATTGCAAATTTCATCATATTGGAAACTAGGAAGTAAAATTCAGATCAATCTTTCACCAAAACTAGATGTTTATAAATTTTTAATAAGTAAGAAAAAATCAAATCCTAAAAGTGATATCGGTATTATAATTTCTGAAATTCTCCCTAAAAGATTGGCTTACATGATTTGTAAAGAATATAATGCCTCTGGTAATGTATGTGAGCTATCAAATAAATTACTAAAACAACTTAGTGTTTCTATAAATACTTGGGTTATTACTCCAACTGGGTCTGAAGGCTATAGGACAGCTGAAGTTACATTAGGTGGTGTAGATACAGAAGAAATCTCTTCTAAAACTATGATGTCGTTAAAAAATCCTGGTTTATTTTTTATTGGAGAAGTAGTTGATGTTACAGGTCACTTAGGTGGGTATAATTTTCAATGGGCTTGGTCATCTGGTTTTGTTGCTGGGCAATACGCCTAAAGTTATTTAGCTATTAAGTAACAAAGTGTCTCTGTGACAATAATTTATATTTCTAATATCAGTTTAAATTACTATTTATTAGTTATTAACTATAACCAAAGGAAAAAAATGAAAAAATTTTTAACAGTTTCAATATTCATTCTGTTTACTGGATCAGCATTTGCTGGTTCGTGTCCAATGCTAGCAAAAAATCTGGATAGTAAAATTGAAGAAGCTCAAAAAATGCGTGTTGCAGGTATGAAGGCTCACGATGACGGAGATCACGCAAAATCTGAAGAATTATTAAATAAAGCTATGGAGCTTTTTAAAAGTTAACGAAAACACTATAGGGGTGTCTAATAATTAGGCATCCCTATACAATTTACTATTTTACCAAAATGATATTCATTATATATAAGAATTAAAATGACAGGTTATTTAGCTTATTCGATTTATTCATATATCGCTTCTGGGGTAAGCTGGAGGATTGAAAAATTATACCGGAATATAGATGATGATAAAAATATAAAAATATGGTTAATATTAAAAAATATTTTTAGAGTTACAGGTACCGCTCTTCTAATAGCTCATTTATTGTCATAAAATAGTTCAAATCCTCTAGTAACAGAGCAGCTTTATTTTTTTTTAGCCAGCTTATCTTTCATGTTTAATTTAAGTTTTTTTAGAATTCTTAAATCTTCCCAACTTTTTTGACCCCTTCTTAAGTCTCTTTTTTTTTCAGCAATATTTACTTTTTTTTTTAAATCTTTATGTTTTTCTTTTGTCTTCATTTTTTTTAAAACTAAGATTTCTGTAAGTTAATCTTATCATGGGAAAAAGAGCTAACATACAGTTAGTATTACCTTAAAAATTAATTAAGACCGTTAGCTGCAATCTTTAAAATCATTTCTTCATAGTTAATATTTAGATTTAGCAAACAGGACCTATAAAAATAACCTTTTTTAATGCCAGGCATTAAATTTGCTTCTATGAAGTGAGGATTACCTAAATGATCCATTTTAAAATCAATTCTTCCAAATGACTTTCCTTTTAATGCTGTAAAAGATTTCTTTGCTAGGATTGATAATTTTTTAAAAATTTTTAGATCCAAAACAGCTATTACTTCTTCTTCATCATTTTTTTTTATATCAAAATCGAGAATATGATGTCCGTTTATATTTTTCTTGACTAAAATCTCTATAGGCATGGCTTGAATTAAACCAGTTTTATTGTCTTTAAAAATTCCTACACTGTATTCCTTGCCTGGTAAATACTTTTCCACTAAACATCGCGAATGTTGATTTTTTTTAATTGATAATACTTTTTTTTTATAACCAGTATAATTATGAACAATAGAATTTTTATCAATACCTCTGCTGTCTCCTCCAGTGATTGGTTTAATAAAAAGTGGAAATGTTATTGGCATAGATTTTTTATTTTTATGTTCGTTTGGTTCTGTGGTAAAAAATTCTGCAGTAGCTATTTTAGATTTTTTCATAATTTTTTTGGCACGACTTTTGTTACTTTCCTTTAGTAATGAAGATTTATTAGATGCTATGTATAAAATATCATTAAGTTCCAAGTAATCGTTTAGCCAGATTTTCTTATTATCAAAATAAAAATATTTAACACCTGAAAAAACTAAGTCAGGTTTTCGTAGGGCTAATTTTGCCAAGTCTTTTTTGGTTTTAATTTCAGTGATTAAAACCTCTGTATAATGTTCAGATAATATTTTAAAAATTAATATTTCATCTAAAATAATGCCAACGTTTGTTTGGTTGATATTTGGGTTATCAGGCTTTGGTATTATTACAATTTCGATTGATTTTTTTATTAGTTTAAAAAAAGGATTAATCTTCGGAAAGGAGACTACATTCTGTGAGATGTGTTTAAGAATTTCAATTTTGTTATCTAAAAGATTTTTGTTGTTCATTGTGAGTGCGAAATATTAGATTAAACAAACTTTAAGTTTGTTAACTTCTCATTTAAAATTTTTGAAAATATCTACTAAAATTAAGGCTTTTGCCTGTTAGATAATATCTAAAAGATAATGAATAGCATGTTTTAATTAAATTAGATAGGTAATTAAAATTTTATTATTTATTTTTGTTGTCGTCTTCTTCAAGTGGTTGCTGATCTGCTGTATCTGGTTGAACTTCTTCTTGTGCCGTTTCAGATGTATCTGGTTGAACTTCTTCTTGTGCCGTTTCAGATGTATCTGGTTGAACTTCTTCTTGTGCC